>ERZ1049444.2-NODE-2-length-315232-cov-23.620134_pt1 | contig 315232 bp, 305 predicted proteins | sample MGYA00383101_ERZ1049444 | MGnify/ENA primary metagenome ERZ1049444 (study PRJEB29581, sample SAMEA5548371) | metagenome | biome: marine; feature: coastal; material: water | depth 50 m | study: Short-term variability in the microbial, nano- and picoplankton... | reverse complement strand
AACGAAGCCTCACCCATTTGGGTGGGGCTTTTTTATGGCTGGCATTTAGGCGATGGATAGCGAACACCCGCGGCCCAGTTGTTAATCGACAGTAACCTCAATTTGGCCTTGCTTCAGGCGCAATGTGAGTGCTTGCCCACTAGAGACCTGCTCTGATTGAGTAATTACTTTACCTTCTTTATCTTGAGTAATGCTATAACCCCTGCTTAAGGTCTGCAAAGGACTAAGTTGATTTAACATGCCGGCAAGGTGACCCAGTTTGTCGATTTTTTGCTTATGTATGACGCTCACGTTTTGTGCAGCGCGTTCGCTTAAATTATTCAGTTTTTGTCTTTGTAGGGCGATGCTGGTATGGGGAGATAGGGATTGTAAACGGCTGCTCAAACGATCTAGGCTGTGCCCATTTATGCTCATTCTGTTATGTAAGCTTTGCTCTAATTTAAAGGCAAGCTTGTCCAGTCGTTGGTTATAGTCTTGTAGTTGCAAATCGGGTTGGCGCAATTGCGTACCCAGTTGTTTGACCTGTAGCCTATCTTGCTGCAAGCGGGAGCTAATGGCTCTGACAAGCTGTTGCTGTGTTTGCTCAACCCTTTGTTTGAGGTTGCTTTGATCTAGGCTAATGGTTTCTGCCGCCGCTGAAGGCGTAGACGCGCGTAAGTCAGCTACAAAATCACTGATGGTGAAATCTGTCTCATGACCTACAGCGCTAATGGTGGGGATGGCGCTATTGGCTATATAGCGTGCCAGAGTCTCATCATTAAAGCTCCACAGGTCTTCTAAGGATCCACCGCCACGGCTCACAACAAGCACGTCGTGCATGCCTAGCATATTGCATAATTCTATGGCTCTACAGGCTGCATTAGCGGCTTCTGGGCCTTGTACTGGAACGGGTATGACATCGATCTGTAAGCTCGGCATGCGCTTGCCTGCAACACTAATGAAATCATGCACGGCTGCGCCATCTGCTGAGGTAATGATCGCTACCCGATGGCAGTGTTCTGGTATCGGGCGTTTACGCTCTGGTGCAAACAACCCCTCATCCTGTAATTGTTGCTTGAGTTTCTGAAAAGCGGCTTGCAGTTGACCTGAGCCGGCTGGCGACAGGCTTTCACCAATGAGTTGGTAGTCGCCTCGGCCCGGGTAGATCGATACCTTAGCTTGTAAATGTACTAGGTCACCCTCTTGTGGCTGAAATTCACAATAGAGATTGCGATTGCGAAACATGGCGCAGCGAATCTGGCTTTCTAGGTCTTTTAGCGTAAAGTACCAATGTCCAGACCGGGCCTTGGTGAAACCGGATATCTCCCCGCATACGGTGACTAGGCCAAACTGCCTTTCTAACATAGTGCGGGCAGCGTGATTTAGTTCGCTAACCTGCCAAATGTGTTTTTCTTTGGGTGTCTTATGCATGAAGTGTTCGCTGGCTAAGGCAATATTATGAGGCTTTATAATAGCTTATTGGCCGACGCCTGAACATGGTGGGTTGGGTATATAATTTATGACAAATTGGTCAGCATTTGGCGCCCTTTCCAGGTTTCTGTATAGGCCAATAAATAGGTTAAGAATAGCAAATATAGTTGTAAAGTTGTGGCTTAAAAAGCCTCCTATGGTGTATAATGCAGCGCTTCTTTTAATTAGGTTCTGGACGGTCTCCCATGCTACGTGTCTCCGAAGAAGCGCTCACCTTTGATGATGTTCTCCTAGTGCCCGGATATTCCGAGGTGCTCCCTAAAGACGTCCAACTCAAGACATTTATTGCTCGTGATTTGCCGCTAAATATACCTTTGGTTTCTGCCGCTATGGACACGGTTACCGAAGCGCGCCTGGCCATTGCTATGGCGCAAGAAGGCGGTATAGGTATTGTGCATAAAAACCTCACTATCGAACAACAGGCCATTGAAGTAGAAAAGGTCAAGAAGCACGAAAGTGGGGTAGTTCAAAATCCCGTTACCTGTGGTTCTGATATGTCCATAGGGGAGCTGCAACAACTAGCGGCCCGTACCGGTTTTTCTGGCTTCCCAGTCATTGATGATGGCGAGCTGGTAGGCATTGTAACCAGCCGTGATATGCGGTTTGAGAATTACACAGAAGCCACCGTAGCTACTATCATGACACCTAAGGAACAGTTGGTTACTGTTTTGCCCAGTGTTGGCCAAGATAAGGTGCGTAATCTACTGCGTAAGCATCGTATTGAGCGTGTGCTAGTGGTCGATGAGGCAGGCAAGTTGCAGGGTATGATGACCGTCAAAGATATGTATTACGCCAAGGCTTACCCTAATGCTGCCAAAGATGACAAAGGTAGCTTGTTGGTTGGTGCAGCTGTTGGTACAGGTGCTGATACACCAGCGCGCGTAAAGGCGTTAGTTGATGTGGGTGTGGATCTGATCATTGTTGATACCGCTCATGGTCACTCGAAAGGCGTTATAGATCGTGTGCGCTGGGTAAAAGAAACCTATCCACAGGTTAAAGTGGTGGGTGGTAACATTGCTACCGCTGCGGCGGCAGAAGCTTTGGCTGATGCCGGTGCCGATGGTGTGAAAGTAGGTATTGGCCCAGGGTCTATTTGCACTACACGTATTGTGGCTGGTGTGGGTGTGCCACAAATTTCTGCCGTCGCCAACGTGGCTGCCGCTATGCGTCCACGGGGCATACCTGTCATTGCCGATGGTGGCGTACGCTACTCGGGTGACTTGGCCAAGGCGATTGTGGCTGGCGCCAGTGTGGTTATGGCAGGTAGTTTGTTGGCAGGCACCGATGAAGCGCCAGGCGAAGTTGAACTGTATCAAGGTCGCGCTTATAAAGCTTACCGAGGTATGGGTTCCCTGGGCGCCATGGGGCAAACACAAGGTTCTAGTGACCGCTATTTTCAAAGCGCCGATGCCGGTGTTGAGAAATTGGTCCCAGAAGGTATTGAAGGTCGGGTGGCTTGTAAAGGCCCAATGGGCGCCATCGTGCATCAGATGATGGGTGGTCTACGGGCGAGCATGGGTTATACGGGCTGTGCCAGTATTGATGAGATGAGTACCAAGCCCAGCTTTACTCGTATTACCAATGCAGGCATGAGTGAAAGTCACGTTCATGACGTCACGATTACCAAAGAAGCACCCAATTACCGGGTGAAATAAAGATTTGTTTTATTGGGGCTATAGAGGCCCCAATTTTGTTTATTTAGCTGCCTATTTATAACGTGCAGTTTACTGTGGAGTACAACATGACTCAGGATATCCACGCTCAGCGGATACTTATTTTGGATTTCGGGTCCCAATATACACAATTAATCGCGCGTCGTGTGCGTGAAATCGGTGTTTATTGCGAAATTCGTGCCTGGGATATGGCAGACGCAGCCATTCGTGAATTTGCCCCCAATGGTATTATCTTGGCAGGTGGCCCAGAATCTGTGCATGAGGCCAACAGCCCTCGCGCGCCCCAAGCTGTATTTGACTTGGCGGTACCAGTGCTGGGTATATGTTATGGCATGCAAACTATGGCGGTTCAGTTGGGTGGCGAAGTACAATCCTCTGATTTGCGTGAGTTTGGTTATGCCCAAGTGCAAGTGGAAGCGGCAGGAGCCCTGCTAGATGGTATTGAAGATCATGTTGATAGTGATGGCAAGTTAAGCTTGGATGTATGGATGAGTCACGGCGACAAGGTGACTCAAATGCCAGCCGGTTTTACCTGTATGGCGTCTACTGACAGTGCCCCTTTGGCGGCCATGAGTCATGAAAGCAAACATCTCTATGGCGTACAATTCCACCCAGAAGTGACGCATACTAAGCAAGGTGGCCGCATTCTTGAGCGTTTTGTGCGCGACATATGTGCTTGTGAGGCGCTGTGGACTTCCGCTAATATTATTGAAGATGCCATTAACCGAGTGCGTGAGCAGGTTGGTACCGATACTGTTTTACTCGGTCTTTCTGGTGGTGTTGATTCGTCAGTCGTTGCGGCCTTATTGCATAAGGCGATCGGTGATCAATTGGTTTGTGTGTTTGTTGATAACGGGTTGTTACGCTTAAATGAAGGCGATCAGGTTATGGACATGTTCGCTAAAAATATGGGCGTTAAGGTGATTCGTGCCGATGCTGAAGACCTATTTTTGGGTAAGCTTACGGGAGTCAGCGACCCTGAAGCCAAGCGCAAGGTGATTGGCAATACCTTTATCGATGTGTTCGATGAACAAGCGTCGAAACTACCTAATGTAAAATGGTTGGCACAAGGTACCATTTATCCTGATGTGATTGAGTCTGCAGCAGCGGAAACGGGTAAGGCTCATGTCATAAAATCCCATCATAATGTGGGCGGTTTACCAGAAGATATGGCACTGGAGTTGGTAGAACCGTTACGTGAACTGTTTAAAGATGAAGTGCGCAAATTGGGCCTAGAGCTCGGTTTACCTTACGACATGGTTTATCGTCATCCCTTCCCAGGACCAGGCTTGGGTGTACGTATCCTTGGTGAAGTGAAAAAAGAATATGCGAATATTTTACGCCAAGCCGATGCCATTTTTATGGAAGAACTGCATGCTTCAGGTTGGTACCACAAAACCAGTCAGGCATTTGTAGTATTTCTGCCGGTGAAGTCGGTGGGTGTGGTAGGTGATGGTCGTCGTTACGAGTATGTGGTGAGTTTGCGTGCTGTAGAAACCATCGACTTTATGACCGCCCGTTGGGCTCACTTGCCTTATGAGTTGCTAGAAAAAGTTTCAGGCCGCATTATTAATGAAATTTCGGGTATTTCTCGAGTGGCTTATGATGTATCCAGCAAACCACCCGCCACTATTGAGTGGGAGTGAGCAAGTAAATAAAACTATTATCAAAATCATGAATAAATTATTTAATTTTCGATAGGAACCTGTGCTAATGGATAGTTTGGTCAATTCTATTTTTCAGAATTTACTACCTTCTGAAATTTCCCTAAAAACTGAAAAATTGTTAAAAAATATTGCGTTATTGCTTGGCTTACTTAGCGCAATAGCAATCATTTTTGACTGGTATCCATTGACCATGTTTTTGTCTTTTCCATTCTGCCTGATTTGGATATATTGCGCCTGGTTGCAAACCGAACCCCAATTAAAATGGGTTAATCTCATTTTTCTTTTAATTTATGTATTTGGTATTGCGAGATACCTGTTGGGATTTGACGCGTAGTTTTGAATTTAATTTAGAATACTTACAAAATAAAATTAAAATGTTTTAAATTCAATATGTCACATGATTCGTGCTATTGAGTGGGAGTAAAATATTAGATGTATTGTATTCGAGCAGATATACCTAACTCTTTATGTGAAATTGATGATGAGTTAAAAGCAATTTACCATAGCAAAGATACTGTTTGTATTTGGGTTTTTAAAACGAGAGATGACAGGAATAAATTCGTTGATGAAACCGCAGGAATGCTTAAGGTTGAACGGGAAAACCACTACCAAAAATATTTCATGTAAAAAGTGAAAATGTTTTTATTAATTAATAAATATCAATAGCTTAAAGTTAAAATATTATTGAGTAGGAATAGGTATAACGACCAACGATGAGCAGCCCCCTTGTGCAGTCCAGTGATGAACACTTTATGGCCTTGGCCATGGAGCAGGCGACTTTGGCTGCCGCTATGGGTGAGGTGCCAGTAGGGGCAATAGTGGTGCAAGATGGTGAGGTGATAGGGCGTGGTTTTAACCAGCCTATTAACCGACATGATCCCAGTGCTCATGCCGAGATTATGGCGTTGCGTGATGCGTCCCATAGGTTGCAAAATTACCGCTTGCCTAGTTGCCAGTTGTACGTCACCTTGGAACCTTGCACTATGTGTGTTGGGGCCATGGTACATAGTCGAATTGAACGCTTGGTTTACGCGGCAAGTGAACCCAAAGCGGGTGTGGTTGATAGCAACTTGCAATTGCTGCAGCACCCCCATTTTAACCACCTTGTACAAGTACAAGGTGGGGTGCTGGCCGAACAGGCTAGCCAAATGCTGAGTGATTTTTTTAAACAGCGTCGCTTGCAACACAAAGTGACCAAGGCAGGCGCTTAATTAGCGGCTGTATTAAACCCATTCTTTCGAGGCCCAATATGCTGACTTTACGTGGCGCCCCTGCTCTTTCTGAATTCCGTCAACAAAAGCTATTGGCCGAATTGCAGGCTCAACTACCCGCTGTAAGCGATGTTTATGGTGAGTTTATGCACTTTGCCAATTTAAGTGCTGAACTTACTGACGATGAACAACAAGTGCTGCAGTCTATCTTGCACTATGGGCCCTCTGCACAGGTGAAGGATGGTAGCGGAGCCATGTTGTTAGTGGTCCCTAGGATGGGTACTATTTCTCCCTGGTCTAGCAAGGCTAGTGATATTGCCCATAACTGTGGACTGGCAAAAGTACAACGTTTAGAACGTGGCATCGCCTATTATCTTTGTGGCGATCTCAGTGGAGAGCAGTTGCAGCAAGCTTCAGCCTTATTGCATGACCGCATGGTTGAGCAGGTGCTGGTGGACTTGGATGCCGCGGCAGATTTATTTAAACAGACAGAACCCGCTCCCTTATCATTAGTTGATATCTTGGGTGGTGGTCGTAAGGCGCTAGAAGAGGCGAACCAAAACCTCGGTTTGGCCTTGGCTGAAGACGAAATTGATTACCTTGTTGTCTCTTTTCAAGAACTACAGCGTAATCCCACAGATGTGGAACTTATGATGTTTGCCCAAGCCAACTCCGAACACTGCCGGCACAAGATATTTAATGCGAGTTGGACTATCAATGGCGTCGACCAAGATAAGTCTTTGTTCCAGATGATCAAGAACACCAACCAGTTAAATGGTCAGGGCGTACTATCCGCCTATGTTGACAATGCATCCGTTATAGCTGGCCATAAGGGTGGGCGCTTCTTCCCTAAAGCGACGGACCAAGAGTATGCCTATCATCAGGAAGATATTCATATCCTCATGAAGGTGGAAACCCATAATCACCCTACGGCCATTGCACCTCATGCCGGTGCTGCGACAGGTTCTGGTGGTGAAATTCGTGACGAAGGTGCCACCGGCAAAGGCTCCAAGCCAAAAGCTGGCCTCACTGGGTATAGTGTATCTAACTTGCAAATCCCAGGCTTTGAGCAGCCATGGGAAGACGCCTATGGTAAACCAGAACGTATCGTTTCGGCATTAGATATTATGTTAGAGGGCCCTATTGGTGGGGCAGCCTTTAATAATGAATTTGGACGTCCAGCTTTGAACGGTTATTTCCGTACCTTTGAAGCCATGGTGCCTGGTGTGGGTGGCCCCGAAGTACGGGGTTATCACAAGCCAATCATGTTAGCTGGTGGCCTAGGTAATATTCGCGCTAATGATGTTGAGAAAGGCGACATTGGCGTTGGTTTCAAGCTGATCTGTCTGGGTGGCCCTGCTATGCAAATAGGACTTGGTGGTGGTGCTGCCTCGTCGATGGCTTCTGGCACCAGTGCGGCTGACTTGGACTTTGCCTCAGTGCAGCGTGAAAACCCGGAACTGGAACGCCGTTGCCAGGAAGTGATTGACCGTTGCTGGCAAGCAGGGGATGACAATCCTATTGCGTTCATTCATGACGTGGGCGCTGGCGGCTTGTCCAATGCTTTTCCTGAATTAGTAAAGGATGGTGGCCGCGGTGGTCACTTTGAATTACGCAACGTCAATAATGACGAGCCAGGTATGTCACCTTTAGCAATCTGGTGTAACGAAGCTCAAGAACGTTATGTGATGGCCGTAGCGCCAGAAAATATGGCGTATTTTGAAGAACTGTGTCAGCGCGAACGCTGCCCTTACGCGATTGTGGGTGAAGCTACCGAGGAGCACCACCTGACCTTGGGCGACACCCACTTTGATAACAGCCCCGTCGATTTGCCCATGTCAGTGCTATTTGGCAAGCCTCCCAAGATGCACCGTGACGTGCAACGTAATGCCCCCGCTTTGCCAGACTTGCAATTGCAAGGCGTGGATTTGGCTGCAGCCGCAGAGCGTGTTTTAAGTTTGCCAACCGTGGCCAGCAAGAGCTTTTTGATCACCATTGGCGACCGTTCCATTACTGGTATGGTTGCGGGTGAGCAAATGGTTGGTCCATGGCAAGTGCCCGTGGGTAACTGTGCTGTAACTACCACGGCTTTGGATACATATACAGGTGAAGCCATGGCGATGGGTGAGCGTACCCCGTTGGCGTTGATTGACGCTCCAGCTTCTGGGCGCATGGCCATTGGGGAAACCATCACTAACCTAGCGGGCACGCAAATTGCTGATTTGGGTGATATTCGCTTATCCGCCAATTGGATGTCCCCGGCGGGTTATGTGGGCGAAGATGCCAAGTTGTATGACACGGTTAAGGCTGTTGGTATGGAGCTTTGTCCTGCTTTGGGTATTTCTATTCCAGTGGGCAAGGATTCCATGTCCATGCGCACCGTATGGCAAGATGGTGACGAGGCGAAAAGCGTCACATCTCCGGTATCTCTAGTGATTTCTGGTTTTGCACCTGTTGAAGATGTGCGCAAATCATTGACACCGCAACTGCGAACGGACAAGGGTGCTACAGATTTGATTTGTATCGACCTTGGTAATGGCCAAAATCGTTTGGGTGGTTCGGCCTTGGCGCAAGTATTCAAGCAACTTGGCAACTTGGCCCCAGACCTTGATGATGCTGAAGACCTGAAGGGCTTATTCAGCGCTGTGCAGGGACTAAACGAGGACAACTTGTTGTTAGCCTATCATGACCGTGCTGATGGTGGTTTATTTACCACTCTGGCAGAAATGGCTTTTGCCGGCCATACAGGTATTGATATCGAGATGAGCGCATTGGTCGCTGACGCTGATGAGCTATTGGGTTGTTTGTTTAACGAAGAGCTCGGCGTGGTTGTGCAGGTACGCCAAGTAGATACGGCAGAAGTGCTGCGGCAGTTTAGTGCAGCAGGCTTGGCTGAACAAAGTCATGTTATTGGTAGCCTCAATGACGATGACCAAATTCGCTTTACCCTAGAAGGTGAAGAGGTGCTGGTAGAATCACGCACACAATGGCAGCGCACTTGGGCTCAAACCAGCTATCGATTGCAGGCCATGCGTGATAATGCCGCTTGTGCACAGCAGGAATTTGATCGTCTTCTGGATACCAGCGACCCAGGCTTGAACGCCAGTTTGACCTATGATGCGAGTGAAAACATTTGTGCTAGCCTAGCGGCCGAGAAGCCCAAGGTGGCGATTTTGCGTGAGCAAGGTGTCAACGGTCAGGTAGAAATGGCGGCGGCTTTTGATCGTGCTGGTTTTGCTTGTACCGACGTGCATATGAGTGACATCTTGTCAGGCCGTCGTGAGTTAAGTGAATTTGTGGGTTTGGTTGCTTGTGGTGGTTTTTCATACGGTGACGTGCTCGGTGCAGGAGAAGGTTGGGCGAAATCTATCCTCTTCAACGCCAATGCTCGGCAACAGTTTAGTGACTTTTTTGCCCGCTCAGATACCTTTGCGTTAGGGGTATGTAATGGTTGTCAGATGTTGTCAAATCTACATCAGTTAATACCTGGTGCAGAGCACTGGCCACACTTTGTACGAAATCAATCAGAGCAATTTGAGGGCCGTACAGCGCTAGTGCAAGTGCAAGAAAGCGATTCTATATTCTTACAAGGCATGGCCGGTTCTCATATGCCTATCGCGATTGCTCATGGTGAGGGTCATGCTGAATTTGCCAGTGCTAGCGAGCGTCAAGCTTGCGAAGCCGCTGGCCAAGTGGCGCTGCGTTTTGTTGATAATTATGGCCAAACTACGGAAAGCTACCCTGAGAACCCGAACGGTTCTGTGGCGGGTATAACTGGCCTGACGGCTGCTAATGGCCGCGTTACTATTATGATGCCACACCCAGAGCGTGTGTACCGCAGTTTGCAAAATTCATGGGCTCCAGAAGAGTGGGGCGAAGATGGTGCGTGGATGCGGATGTTCCGCAATGCGCGAGTTTGGGTTGGTTAACAACTATTGGGGTTGGGTCATGGATCGGACCTCAATTGTAAGGTATTAGCATGGCTCTAAAAGTAGAAATTATACCGGTTACAGCGTTTCAGCAAAATTGCTCGCTAGTGTGGTGTGATGCCACCAATGAGGCGGCATTGATTGATCCGGGTGGCGATCAGGAACTCATTACGCAGCGTCTGCAGCACCATGGTGTAAAGCTCACACAGATATGGATTACCCATGCACATATTGACCATGCCGGTGCTGCCGCTGACTTAGCGGAAAGCTTCGCGGTGCCAATTATTGGCCCACAAAAAGGCGATCAGTTTTGGATCGACCAGCTGGGGGACCAGTCTCGCATGTTCCAGTTTCCTGAGTCGCGCCCGTTTGAGCCAAAGCGCTGGTTAGAACAAGGTGATCAGGTGCAGGTAGGTAATGAGCCCCTGAGTGTTATGCATTGCCCTGGTCACACACCGGGTCATGTGGTGTTTTATCACCAGCAATTGGGAGTATTGTTTGTTGGCGATGTGATTTTCCAGAACTCCATCGGCCGCACAGACTTCCCTCAAGGCGACCATGCTACCTTGATCAAATCGATACAGGATAACCTGCTAGTGTTGGATGATGAGGTACAGTTTGTGCCTGGTCACGGGCCGTTGTCTACCATTGGTGAAGAGCGCAAACATAATCCATTTTTAACTTAGGCCGGCTTAGCCAATTTTGTTTCGCGGCTACGGCTGGCGTTGATAGCGATAGATTTCTTTTTCGCCCTCTTCATAATAAAACAGGCAGTCAAAGCTATTTTCGTTAACTTCTAGTAGCGTGCAATGATATTCACTGGACTCATCGGTTTGCATTGGTGCGTCACAACTGTCGCGCCACATAACGTTATATTCTTCAAAGTGCATGGTGGTACCCGATTGTTTCCAGTTATATTGTACTGTAAGTAGGTCACACTGAGCCGCGTCATCGAGCATTTTATAGCCACCGCTACCATCGGCTGCTATTTTTTCGTAGCCAACCGGTGTCCAAACACAGCCCTCATCCAGCACCGAAAGTTTATAGTTTCCGGGTGTAAATGGACGGTTTGCGTGTTGATTATTGGAGTGCAATTGGGCACTGTAATCAAAGCGCAAGCCTGACGGAGTGAATGTTTCTGATAAGCTTACTTCAGCATCGAGCTCTTTGAGTAATATCAGGTTGCTGTGCAGCTCGACACAGCTATTGGCATCAGATTCTGTTAGCTTACCGATTTGTTGAAGTGATTGTTGGGCAATAGCACCGATTTTCCCGTAGTCGGCGGACATGGCGAATAAGCCGTCATTGTTGAGGGCTTGGCGGCCCATGGATAGGGTGGAATCAGCCGCCCTCTCGCCATCAAAAATCATCAGTTGCTTGCCCTTGACTGTAACCTTCGGGTGCAGCCCCGGCGGCAGATTTGGTAGGTATAGGGGCACTGATGTTCCGTCAGTGGGAATCACTATGCCTGCCAGTTCAGGTATCAGTCCGGCTAGATTGGCGAGCAGGTATGGGTCATCGGCCGCGATGGAGATCAGTCCATCCACCGTGAATATCCCCGCCATGAAGTCATTGATATCAATATCGTGAATAGCCAGCCCGATGCCACTGATGCCTTGTCCTAGGGAGGTGATCATAGCCAGTGCAGATGGGTCGATAGAGGTCGTTGCTGTTTGCAGTTCAGCCAGTTGGGGGCAGGCAAAGTCGGTTTGCTGAAGGCGTGATCGCAGGTAGTTAAAAACGCTTGGCAGGGCCTTCATATTCAACCCCAGAGCGACTGAAAGCAGTACCTCTTGAGGTTTTTTTACATAATTAGGCAGGTGGCCATTAAGCGTGCTTAGTTGCGCCGCTATTTTTGGATCAGTGATTTCCAATAATGCATGACCATCCATGTGGATGATGCTGCCCTGCTGGGTGATGTCGTTATAACCAAAAACCAAACGAGGCATACCAGTGGCCAAGGCCAAAAATTCCTGTCGACAGGCTGGGCTCAGTCCATGGGTCGGAGTATTACCAAATAACTGCCTTATGTCAGCGTTAGTTTTACTGGAGGGGTTGTCTGTCAGTGCTTTAGTGGCTTCTAGGAAGCTAAAAAAGCCAGCTGAATAATCCATATAAACTTGCTGTTTACGCAGCTTGGCCATGGCACCCGTATCCGCCACAGAGGTGCTTTCTGGTAGCAGGCCAAGGGCATCTAGACGGCGAGACTGCGGCAAGTTGACTGGCATGAGAGCAATGGTTGCCAAGGTTTCCTGTAGTGACAGGACCAGCCACATATCAAAGCCTATTTCAGAATCTGTGTTCAGCATCCAGTAGTGTACCTTATGGCCTCCCCACATGGCTTCGTTGCCTTGTAAGCCACTGTCATGGGCCGCCTTATTAAATGCTTTTAGCATCGGCTGCGGTTGCTCAATGGCTAGTTGCATCACTGGCAGCAGACCGTCCAGATATAATGCACTGCTCATATCCATGGTTAAACCATACTGATTGGCGAAAGCTTTGTTACCAGATGCCATAGCGTTCATCATGTCAGTGAGCAAAATGGTGAAAAAAGTTACTTCCGGCAGGGATACTTCGGCTGCAAAAGCCTCCAGGTCGTTGATGCTCATTTGCAATTGTGAGAAAGACGTGATGTTTTCTATGCTGATTGAGCGAGTGCGCCAGTCCAATTTCCCATCGGTATAAAACAAGGTGTCAGCTGGTGCCTGTTGTTGAAACTGCTGCAGGGTGCTATCGCCGAGCAAACGATATTTATTGAGTGATTTAGCTGGTGCTGTTGCAGATATCAATAGACTTAGCGTCAATATCAATAGTAGGTAGGGATAGCTCTTCATGCTAGTCTCCTTGCCTTGTTGGCAGCATTGGTCAACCTGGGCGCATTCCAAGGTCTGTATGTGGTAACTATAAGTGGCACTTCAGTTGGTCTTGCTTGCATAACCGGTGCTTTGAACGTTACATTAAACTTTAATGTATCGCAATCATACTGGTATGGCTACATTAGTGGAATGGGGCCTTGTTGATGATAATAGCCGTCGCAATGGCTACCCACTTGCAGTCAAAACTAGCACTAGAGCATTATGGGAAGGGGTTTGGTGAATAACTAATGGTGACGTGCTGGTTCAGAATTCCAAATGATGCAGCCGGAATTGGTTCGCGTCTCGATCGGCCAGAAAGCGCTTTAAAGTTTGCTTTACCGTGGCAAAGGCAATGTCGTCCCAAGGAATTTGGTCAGCGCTCACCAGTTTTACTTCGCTGCTTTCAGGAGTAGGGCCAAAGTGATCATTAGTCATTTGTGCTAAGTAAAACATATGTACTTGGTTGATGCGCGGTACGTTGCAAATGCTAAATAAGGCACCAATTTCCACCTTGGCTAAAGATTCTTCATAGGTTTCGCGCCAGGCACCTTGGAGCGTCGTTTCGCCGTTTTCCATAAAGCCTGCGGGCAGGGTCCAGTATCCTAGACGGGGTTCTATGGAACGTTTGCAAATCAGGATTCTATCGTCGAATACTGGAATGCTACCTGCGATGATGCGGGGGTTCTCATAAAAGATGAGTTCGCAGGCTGAGCAGATATAACGTTCACGGTTATCACCTTCTGGAATCGCGACAACAACGTCGGCTCGACAATGGCTGCAAAACTTCATGGTGATACCTGTTAAGATAAATGGTCACCAATATTGTAGAATAAACCATCGCCTTTAATATAGTAATTAAATCAATAAGTCGGATAAATAACACAGATGTATGAATTTCTTAGTCATAAGTTGGCCAGTTTGCCAGACCGCCGCCTGTCGGTAGAAGGTTTGCATCCTGCTGCTGTGCTTCTGGCTATTACGAATGCTGAGCATCCTGAAATCATTCTCACTCAGCGTTCTATGCACTTGCCAACTCATCAAGGACAGGTGGCCTTTCCCGGTGGTAAATGCGATGCCGAGGATATTGATGAGGTGGCGACTGCCCTGCGAGAGGCTCATGAGGAAGTAGCTCTGTTGCCTGAACAGGTGCGTGTGGTTGGTAGTCTAGGGCAGGTGTACTCTCGTCACGGTTTTGTGGTAACACCAATTGTAGGGGTGATAGAGCCGGAGGTGCTAACTGATTTGCAAGCCAATCTTGATGAGCTGGATGTTGTGTTCAGTGTGCCAGTGGAGTTTTTTCTCACCCACAAACCGTATATGCGTCACGTCGAAATGGTGCCAGGGCATTATCAGGTGCCCACTTTTGAGTATGGCGATTTCACTATCTGGGGTATGACGGCTTTTGTGCTGGCCGAGTTTTTTAATCATGTGTATGATGCCGGTTTCCCGCTACAGAAAAAGCCTTAAGTCAGCTAGTAATGGATTAATTCATGAGTCAAGATAAACCGATCCCCTCACCCTGTGTCAATATTTGTTATTTGGATGATAAAGATATTTGCCAGGGTTGTTATCGCAGTAGTGAAGAAATTATTGCGTGGATGCGCTTAGATAATGACGGGCGCAGGCAGGTGCTGGCTAATGTGGCCGCTCGCGAAGCGGCCAGCCCATATGTAGCTAGGATTAATTAACTGGAATAAGGAACTGTTTGGGTAGCAGGCCCTGTATTGGGCTAGCCGTCGGCTAGTTCGCGCATAGCCTGCCGGCGGATGCGGGCGGTTTTAATGAAGTTGTCGCTGATTTGTACTGTCTCCATGAGGTAAGGTCCCAGTTGCAGACAAACATTGTTCTGGGGAATTTCTTCCAAGCTTTCGGTAATTAGGCCATTGAGTGTTTTGGGCCCATCAACAGGCAAGTCCCAGTCTAATGTTTTGTTAATGTCACGGATGGTAGCGGTGCCATCAATAAAATAGGAGCCGTCTTCTTGGGGGTGAATATCCTCATTTTCTGCATCTTGATGTTCGGCCATGTCACCGACAATTTCTTCCAATATATCTTCTAATGTAGTCAAACCTTGGATGTCACCATATTCATCCACCACCAAGGCCATCCAGTGGCGCGCCTTTTGGAAATTTAACAGTTGGGTGTTAAGCACCGTGCTTTCGGGGATAAAGTAGGGGTCTCGAGATAATTTGAGTAGGTCTTCCTTGGAAGGTTGTGCCATTTGCAGTAAAGGCAGAATCTGACGTACATGAATGACCCCTACAATATTGTTGAGTTCATCCTTGTATAGGGGTAGGCGAGTATGAGGGCTTTGGCTTATGGTTGCCAGAATGCTGTTGATATCATCGTTGAGATCAATGCCCACGATTTCGTTACGTGGAATCATCACATCTTCCACAGTGACACTTTCCAGATCCAAAATGCTTAACAGCATGGATTGGTTGCGGTGCGGAATTAGAGCCCCGGCTTCATTAACGATGGTGCGTAGTTCTTCGGTGCTCAAATGGTCGTTGGACTGGGTGCTGGTATTGAAACCCAGTAAACGCAGCAAACTATTACAAATACTATTTACGACCCACACAAAGGGATAAAGAATCGCTAACAAAGGGCGCAAAATCAGCGATGCAGGAAAAGCCACCTGCTCGGGTTTGAGGGCGGCCACTGTTTTTGGTGTGACCTCGGCAAATATTAATATTACCAAAGTCAGCACTGCTGTAGCTACAGCAACACCGGCGTCACCCATGAGGCGTAAGGCGATCATGGTCGCTATCGCTGAGGCCAAAATATTAACAAAGTTGTTGCCGATTAAAATAACACCTATTAATCGGTCGGGGCGCTGTAATAATTTGGCGGCACGGGTAGCCCCCCGGTGTTTTTGTTTCACCAGATGGCGCAAGCGGTAACGGTTCAGGGACATCATTCCAGTTTCGGAACTGGAGAAGAAGGCTGATAGAAATATCAGAAATATCAGGCTAGCAAAAAGGTAGCCTATGGGAATCTCGCTCAAGGCGTGGTTCACCTCTAGTAATTAATGGCTTTCAATTTTTATGTTTGTGACGTCAGGTGTCAAGGGTAAATTGAAGGTTAAAGGGACTTTAGTCCCATATATTGGTTTAAAACGTAATCTACAGCAGGTATTCAATGACTAGCTTAGAGCCAAAGTAGGCTAATACCAATAAGCTAAAGCCAGCGAGTGTCCAGCGAATGGCTGTGCGGCCACGCCAGCCAAAACGATAGTGGCCTACCAGGAGCGAGGCAAAAATACTCCAGGCGCAGACCGATAGAAAAGTTTTATGTGCCACCTGTTGAGCAAACATGTCGTCTAGGTAGATAAAGCCAGTAATTAAGGCTAAGGTCAGCATGATGGTGCCGGTCGCTAGCATTTCAAAAAGCAGGCTTTCCATAGTTTGCAGTGGTGGCAGGCTGCGCAATAGCGGTGAAGAATGGTGGCTTTTTAGAACCGTATTTTGGTAGGCCAAAATAACCGCTTGCAGTGCCGCAATAGCGAATAGTGAATAAGCCAAGAAAGAAAAGAGAATGTGCAGTAATAACTCAGTGGCGTAAGTCATAGGGGCTGCTGTTGGCGGCGTGAAAATAGCAAATGCTAAACACAGGGCCGACAGGGGCATGATGACTACTAGCAAGCTGGCAGCAGGTTTGCGTAAACTGCTATATAACACCACGCCAGTTACACACCAAGCTGTTAAGGCGATAGCGGCGCCTAGATCCAATAACAAACCCTGGGGTGTGAATACATGCATGAACACGGTCACTGTATGGGCCAGCCATGCGATAATACCTATTTTACTCAGGCGCTGTCTGTTGGTGTCTGAATTAGACTGCATCAACTGGCGCTGGCGCCAGCCCCCTACAAGGTAACCTAAAATGGCAAGTAGGCTGCTTATGGCAAATATCATGGTTGTGTGTCCTGGGGCTAGAATTGCCGTCAATCAGTCCCTATTGTAATAGCTTAAGACCAGCAAGGGAACTGCCCATCGAAGGCGATTCCGGTTATACTTGCAGGCTGAATTAGTTCCACCTGTGCAAACGAGATATCCATGTTTGAAAATTTAACAGAGCGCCTTGGTAAAACGTTAAAAAATATACGCGGGCAAGCGCGCCTTACGGAAGACAATATTAAGGACGCCTTGCGAGATGTGCGCATGGCATTGCTGGAGGCCGATGTTGCCTTGCCAGTGGTAAAAGCCTTTATTGAGCAAGTAAAAGAGCGTGCCGTTGGCACTGAAGTTAGCAAAAGTCTAAGCCCGGGCCAAGCGTTTGTAAAGATCGTCCAGCAAGAGCTTGAAGCGGTCATGGGTAGTGCTAACGAAGACCTTAATTTGGCGGCATTGCCGCCTGCTGTAATTATGATGGCAGGTTTGCAGGGTGCTGGTAAAACCACGTCGGCGGCCAAGTTAGCTAAGTATTTGCAAGAGAAGCGTAAAAAATCAGTGCTCTTAGTGAGTGTCGACGTATACCGTCCAGCTGCGATTAAGCAGTTGGAGACGTTGGCGGCGGAGGTGGGCGCTAACTTCTTCCCTTCTACCGTGATGCAAAAGCCAGTGAGTATTGCTGAAGCGGCCATCCAGCAGGCTAAGCAACAACACTATGATGTGGTGATCGTTGATACTGCGGGTCGTTTGCACGTTGATGAAGCCATGATGGGAGAAGTGAAGTCGCTGCATGCTGCCGTCAAGCCAGTTGAAACTTTGTTCGTGGTTGATGCCATGACAGGTCAGGATGCGGCCAATACTGCCAAGGCTTTCAATGAAGCCCTGCCTTTGACCGGTGTGGTGTTGAGTAAGACTGATGGTGATGCGCGTGGCGGTGCGGCCCTGTCCGTGCGCCATATTACAGGCAAGCCTATCAAGTTCTTGGGTGTAGGGGAAAAAGTAGAAGCCTTAGAGCCTTTCCATCCGGACCGGGTGGCTTCGCGCATTTTGGGTATGGGCGACGTTCTATCCTTGATCGAAGAGGTTGAGCAAAAGGTTGACAAAGCCAAGGCCGAAAAGCTAGCCAACAAGCTGAAAAAAGGCAAAGGTTTTGATTTAGAAGATTTTCGTGACCAACTGCAGCAAATGAAAAACATGGGCGGCATGGCAGGCTTGCTGGATAAGTTGCCTGGTATGGGTGGCATGGCCCAAGCAGCTCAAGCGGCGGGTGCAGAAAAGAACTTTGTGCAAATGGAAGCCTTGATCAATTCCATGACCCCCAAGGAACGTTACTTTCCAGATACCATTAATGGCTCACGTAAGCGTCGCATTGCCACGGGGTCAGGTACCCAGATACAAGATGTGAACCGGTTGTTAAAGCAGCACAAGCAAATGCAGAAAATGATGAAAAAAATGACCGGTAAAAAAGGCAACATGAAAAACATGATGCGCGGTATGCAAGGCAATATGCCACCGGGTATGGGTGGTGGGATGCCAGGTGGCATGCCTCCCGGGCTAGGTGGTGGTATGCCGGGTGGTTTACCGGGCATGGGCGGTGGTTTTCCGTTCGGTAAAAAGAAATAGTTATAGCGCCAGCAACAGCAACAGCAACAGAATTATAGACTAGTCAATTAATTTGTTTACCTGAGGTTGTTGGCCGGGGGTGATAGTCAACAAACTGTTGGGCGCAATTTCGTGGCAAGTAAGTGGGTCGCAATCATAGGGTTCAGAGACCACTACTCGCCCTTGGTCGTGTTGGATCCAATACAGCCCTGGCGGTTGCTGGTGGGTGGCATAGCGTATAGCCCATAAGTTATTGCCATCGCTTATCGCTGCAGTAACGCGGAGATTAATTCGCCCCTTTGTTACGGCCAAAGATTCTATGCTGTGAATAGTTTCCTTTACCGCAGTCAACGCACTCTTGGCAAAGCCATTGCTTAGTAAAAGCAAAAATATCAGTTCGCTATCGGTTGTACCATGGCGATGCTGGTAATACTTGTTCGGTAGTAGGTTTTCTAATTGGCGCCGTAGTTCAGGATAATGGGATATCTGTCCGTTATGCATAAACATCCAATTATCAAAGCTAAACGGGTGGCAGTTAGCACGGGTTGTTTCTGTGCCGGTTGAAGCTCGGACATGGGCAAAAAAAAGAGCAGATTGAACCTGATAGGTAAGGCTTTTCAGGTTGTGGTTGTTCCACGCTGGCATGGTTTCCCTAAAAACCCCTGGTTCGGGACGTTGGTTGTACCAACCTATGCCAAAACCGTCACCATTAGTGATGGTTTTTCCCTCTGATGCGCACAAACTTTGCTCTACCAGCGAGTGATCGGGTTCTGAGATTAAATTTTGTAGATATATCGGCTGCCCGGTATAGGCGATCCAGCGGCACATGGTTATGATAACCTATTAACTATCAGTGATTATGGTGTTGAGTGTCATTATAACATGGGTAGGGTGACGCTAATTTACTTTTGCTTGGTTGTTTACTCCATTTTTGGATAGACTCGGGTGTTGAAGCTCTTTAGTCTCGTAATATAGGAGATAGTTCGATCCTTTTCTTTCGTTACAAATTCCTTTATAATACGCGCCCTCGTGGGGTCTGCCCCACTAGCGCGGTGCAACGTGGTGTTGTTACGCAACTATAACCGTGAGTGATTTCAAAGCTCACACGACATAAAGGGATCTAACGCATGGTAATCATTCGTTTAGCTCGTGGGGGCTCCAAGAAGCGTCCATTTTATCATTTAACCGTAGCTGATCAGCGCAATCCACGCGATGGTCGCTTTATCGAGCGTGTGGGGTTCTTCAACCCTGTTGCTCGTGGTCAAGAAGAAGTGACTCGCATCGATCTAGAGCGTGTTGATTTCTGGTTGGGCCGTGGTGCTCAACCAACTGACCGTGTAGCCGGTTTGATTAAAGCTGCTCGTACAGTAGCTGAATAAGAGTGGCAATTTAGTCTTCGCATAGGATAGTTTGTTATGGCCCAAGATCCGCGCGTTAAGCTCGGTCGCATTACCACGGTATACGGGGTAAAGGGCTGGGTGAAGGTGTTCTCGAATACCGAACCTATGGATAACATCTTTGCTTACCAGCCTTGGCAGATTTTTATCAATGGCCAATGGCAGGAAGTAAAGCTGAAACAAGGCAAACGCCACGGCAAAGGACTAGTAGCCCAACTGGAAGGTTGTAATGACCGTGATCAGGCCAAGCTTTATGCTGGTGCTGAAATAGCGGTAGAGAGTAGTAAGCTGCCAGATTTAGAAGATGGCGACTACTACTGGTCACAACTAACAGGTATGAATGTAGAGACCGAAGCAGGCGTAAAGCTTGGCAAGGTCGACCACTTGATAGCCACCGGCTCTAATGATGTGCTAGTGGTGAAAGGCAACCAAGAAAGTATCGACACTGAAGAGCGTTTGATACCTTGGCTACCTGATCAGGTGATCACAAAGATTGACCTCTCAGGAGGCGTTATTCGGGTCGATTGGGATCCGGAGTTTTAGGTGAAAGTAGGTGTCGTTACACTCTTTCCAGAAATGCTGCAGGCCATTACGGACTACGGGGTGACTGGAAGAGCGGTTCAACAAGGGCTGCTAGAGGTAACAGGGGTTAACCCGCGCGACTTTACCCATGACAAGCATCGCACGGTTGATGATCGACCTTATGGCGGTGGCCCAGGCATGTTGATGAAGGTTCAGCCTTTGCGAGATGCCATTGCCGCAGCCAAGGCAGATTTGCCCAACCCCAAGGTGATTTATTTATCACCCCAGGGTCGTAAATTGGATCAAGCCGGTGTGTTGGAGTTGGCCAAGCAACAAAGCTTGGTGTTGGTAGCAGGGCGTTACGAAGGAATCGATGAACGCTTGATGACTACCGATATCGACGAAGAATGGTCGCTAGGTGATTTTGTGCTTAGCGGAGGCGAATTGCCTGCCATGGTCTTGGTTGACGCTGTAGCACGCATGTTGCCAGGGGTATTGGGTCATGCTGAGTCTGCTCAGGAAGACTCTTTCGCACAAGGGTTGTTGGATTGCCCGCATTATACCCGGCCAGAAATGGTAGAGGATATGGCAGTACCCAAGGTGCTGTTAAGTGGTGATCACAAGGCAATTGCTGAATGGCGAATGCAACAACAGCTCGGGCGAACGTGGCAACGGCGACCGGACTTACTGGAACAGATAACGCTAACTGATGAGCAACAGCAATCTTTAGCAAATTTTATCCGCACGGCGGCAACGTCAGCGGTTGAAGAATAGGAGCGAGCCATGAGCGGCAAAAACAGCATCATTCAGCAAATTGAAACTGAACAAATGAATAAAGAAATGCCTGAGTTCGGCCCCGGTGATACCGTGGTAGTTCAGGTTAAAGTAAAAGAAGGCAGTCGTGAGCGTCTACAGGCTTACGAAGGTGTGGTTATCGGTAAGCGTAACCGTGGCCTAAACTCGGCTTTCACTGTACGTAAAATCTCTCACGGTGTGGGCGTTGAGCGTACTTTCCAGACTTTCAGCCATCAGGTTGACAGCGTAACTGTAAAGCGTCGCGGTGACGTTCGCCAGGCTAAGCTGTACTATTTGCGTGAATTGTCTGGTAAGGCAGCACGTATTAAGGAAAAGTTGGCTAAGCGCGAAGCTTAATAGTCACTTTGCCGGCGCCTTACGTTAGTTAGGTGAGCAAGAAAAAACCCGTTACGACGGGTTTTTTTATGTCTAGCATAGCCGGCTTGCTAGTTGGCAAGCCAGCCTGCATAAGGCCCGCCTATACGACCAAAATATGATAAAAAATGTGGTTATTTAGGTGTGAAAAGAGTAGAATTCGTTAACCGGGAAGCATGCTCGATGACGAGCCTGTGATGCTCGGTTTTTTTGTGTTTAAAGCGAACCTTTTTAGCTTACCAAGAACGACTATTGAGTGCCGCCATGAATGAATTGGCCCATAGCCTGCTAGTTGCTTTCAGTTTGATGCTGGTGATTGAAGGTATTTTGCCATTTTTGTACCCCCAGCGCTGGCGTCGCTTGGTAGTGCAGATGGCACAGATAAGTAATGCCAACATGCGAGTTTTGGGCTTGCTCAGTATGCTTTTGGGTTTGGCTTTATTGTGGTTGGTTCGTTAAGGAATATAAGGGATACCATGACTGGTGTAAATCGTTGGTTATTGCCTGATGGTGTGAAGGAAGTATTGCCTCCAGAAGCAGGCCGTATAGAAACCTTGCGCAGGCGTTTGCTGGACCTCCATCATAGCTGGGGCTATGACTTGGTGATGCCGCCACTTATCGAGTTTATCGAGTCCCTATTGACCGGCACTGGTAATGACCTAGACGTAGAAACCTTCAAAGTAATCGACCAGCTTACCGGTCGCACTATGGGTATTCGTGCTGATATCACCCCTCAAGTGGCTCGCATCGACGCCCATAGCTTGGGTGCTCAAGGTGTTAACCGACTGTGCTACTCCAACACAGTACTGCATACATCCCCGTCCAATCCGTTAGCTTCGCGCAGCCCATTGCAGGTTGGCGCAGAGCTTTATGGCCATGCCGGCCTAGATAGCGATTTAGAAATTATTAGTCTCATGTTAGAGAGTATCACTCATGTGGGTGTGCATGCGCCTCTAACATTGGACTTGGGTCACGTTGGTATTTATGGTGGTCTACTGGCCGGCATGGACCTCAGTGATGACCAAGAACAAGCCCTGTTTGCTTTGTTGCAAACCAAAGCTGTAGCCGATATAGACGCTTTTGTTGTGGGTCTGGATATGTCGGAGCAAGACAAGCAAATGCTGCATCAATTAGCGCGTTTGTACGGTGACATAGGCGTGTTAGAGCAAGCCACGCAAGTGTTTGCAAATGCTAGCGCTGAAGTACTAGAAGCCGTGGCGTATTTGCAACAGCTAGCGGCTGCTGTGCAACTGCGCTTTCCTAATGTCACCCTGTATTTTGATCTGGCAGAATTGCGTGGTTACCAGTATCACACAGGCGTAGTGTTCGCCGCACTAACGCCTGCGTTTGGGCAACCCATCGCCAAAGGTGGCCGTTACGATGACATTGGCCGTGTTTTTGGTCGCGCGCGACCTGCCACGGGTTTTAGTGCCGATCTCAAAATTCTTGCTGAACTCTCATCCACCGAGGCCTCATCCGATGCCTGTGTTGTGATCCCCGGGCCGGATGGTTTAAGTACTGAACAATGCCAACTGTTGTGGCAAAAAGAAGCTCAATTGCGAAGCCAGGGCTTCCGAGTCACGTCACAACTGTCTGGGCAATCTTCTGCGATTGCTAATGGCGCTCGCCTGCTTAGCTGGCGTGATGGTGCCTGGCATCTTAATTAGTTTTTAATTTTAACGAAACCCTCGAGCACAAAATTATGGGAAAGAATGTCGTAGTCCTGGGTACCCAATGGGGTGACGAAGGCAAGGGCAAAATTGTTGATTTGTTGACTGACCAAGCAAACGCTGTAGTGCGCTTCCAAGGTGGTCACAATGCCGGTCATACTCTGGTGATAGACGGCGAAAAAACCGTTCTGCACTTGATCCCTTCGGGTATCTTGCGTGACAATGTAACTTGCTACATCGGCAATGGTGTTGTGGTTGCAATGGATGCTTTGCTAAAGGAAATGAAAGAGCTAGAAGAGCGTGACGTTCCAGTACGTGAGCGCTTGCGCATCAGTACTGCTTGTCCACTGATTTTGCCTTACCACATCGCTTTAGACCAAGCCCGTGAACTAGCCCGTGGCGAAGCTAAGATCGGCACCACAGGTCGTGGCATCGGCCCAGCATACGAAGACAAGGTAGCCCGTCGCGGATTGCGCCTTGGTGACTTGTTGGATGGTGAGCGCTTTGCGACTAAGCTAAAAGAAATCATGACTTATCATAACTTCATGCTAGAAAATTTCTACCGCGTGAAAGGCTTGAGTTTCGAAACTGTACTGCAAGAATCCTTGGCGCAAGCTGAGCAAATTAAGGCCATGTTTTGCGACGTAACTGCAGAGCTACACGACTTGCGCCGCGAAGGTGCTGATATCTTGTTTGAGGGTGCCCAAGGCACCTTGTTAGACATTGACCACGGTACATACCCATACGTCACGTCTTCTAATACTACAGCCGGTGGTACAGCCACGGGTTCTGGTTTTGGCCCTTTGTACTTAGATTATATTTTGGGTATCACCAAAGCTTACACCACGCGTGTTGGCAGCGGCCCATTCCCAACTGAATTGTTTGACGATGTTGGCCTAGGTTTGGCCACTCGTGGCCACGAATTTGGCGCGACTACGGGTCGTCCTCGTCGTTGTGGTTGGTTTGATGCTGTGGCCTTGCGTCACGCCATTCAAATCAACAGCGTATCGGGCATTTGCTTGACCAAGCTAGACGTTTTGGATGGCATGGACGAGGTCAAGTTATGTATCGACTATGTGGATGCCCATGGCAACTCCGTACCATGCCCAAGCGATAGCGAAGGTTTTGAAGCCGTAACCCCGGTTTACGAATCTATGCCAGGTTGGAGCCAATCTACCATTGGAGCCCAGACAGAAGCAGAACTGCCTGCCGAAGCATTAGCTTACATTGCCCGCATCGAAGAGCTGATTGAAGCGCCAGTGGATATTATATCCACTGGGCCAGATCGTGTTGAGACGATCGTGAAGCGCCACTCCTTTGGTGTTTAACCAAGCAATCTTGATTGCGCACTAATTGAAAAGGCAGCCTTAGGGTTGCCTTTTTTTGTGGCTTAAGCTGGACAAAGGAGCTGCGGTTATCTGGACTATGGCGTTGCTAAGTTACTGGTATGGGTACTGGTGTTTAACTCTAGTGGCGATAAAGTCCACAGCGGCCTTCACTTTAGGCACATGATATCGCTGTTTTTGATATAACAGATAAATCGCAAATTCTGGGTTTTGGGTGGTGGTGATCGGAGGTTGAATGTCCAGTAACTGTAATTCACCACGGTCCAGGTAAGGTTGTAAAACCCAGCGAGGCAACATGATTATGCCTCGTCCTTTAACGGCCTTGTCAATCAGCCAGTAACCGCCATTGCTAATCGCTACCGCTGGAGCTGACACATCCTGCCATTGTCCATCAAGGTCACATAACCAGGCCGTAGGGCCGGTGGGTGTTCGATAATAAAGCCCTTTGTGGTCTTGCAATTGCGTCGTGTTTTGGGGAGTGCCCATACGAGCCAAATAGCTTGCGGAGGCTGCTGGCAAAAACTGATTACCCATCAGGCGCTGGGCTATTACTCGCTCGTTGGGAACGTAACCGCCACGAATGGCTACATCCACATCGTCACGTCCTAAGGTGGATAGCTGATCACTCAAGTGCACATCCAGAATAATGTTGGGGTACAATTCGTTAAATTCATCCAGCAACGGGAGCAGGATTTGTTCGCCAAATCCGACCATGGAGCTGATCCGCAATTGCCCCATAGGTGTGGCCTGATAACTACGCACCACTTCATCGCTATTTTCCAATTCCGTGATGGTTTTGGATACCTGATTATAATATTCTCGACCAATTTCGGTCAGATTGACTACTCGCGTAGACCGCTTAAGCAGATTTGCTCCTAGGCTGTTTTCTAGGTCGGCAATGCGCCTAGAAAGGGAGGAGGGTGGCACAGAAAAGCGAGCTGCTGCTTTGGTAAAACTGCCTGTTTCTACCACGGCTACAAAATACTTCAAAGCCTTTAACTGATCCAAGCGGTTCTCCATTTGTTGATTATTGTCATTTTGACAATAAAGAATAGCAAAATTTCGTATATATCTCACATAAATTAAAGGTAATAATGGCAGGCCGTAGTCAAGTACACAACTAACCAAGGAGCATACCTATGACTAGCTATACGGCAATAAACCTCATTAAGCGTCCTCAAGCGGGTCCGATCAGTTCGGAACTATTTGAAGTGGTGCAGAAACCGATACCGCAAGTTGGCCCCGGTGAAATCTTAGTCAAACAAAATCATATGTCTTTAGACCCGGCGATGTTTGGCTGGATGAGCCCAGACACAGAAAGCTACATTGCACCGGTCGAATTAGGTACCGTCATGCGCAGCTCTGGTGTGGGTGAGGTGGTAGCAAGTAAGCATCCTGATTTTCAAGTTGGGGATCGAGCCATGGGTATGATGGGTTGGCAAGAATATGCACTTGGCCATGGTGCAGGCTTCAATAAAGTAGAAGTGCCACTGCCTGATGAAACCATATTATCCATATTTGCCTTGCCGGGTTTAACGGCTACCCAAGGGCTTTTTAATGTGGGTAAACCCCAGCAAGGTGAAACCATTATCGTCACCGGTGCGGCAGGATCTGTGGGTTCATTAGTAGGCCAGTTGGCCAAGGCCGAGGGTCTTAATGTTATTGGCGTGGTCGGCACTGATGAAAAAGCAGACTGGATTGTGAATAAGCTGGGTTTTGATGGTGCCATTAATTATCAATCTAGTGAGTTAGATGGTCAGTTAGCTAAACTAGCCCCCAATGGTATCGATCTGTATTTTGAAAACACCGGCGGCCCCATTCAAAATCTGATATTTGAACGTATGAATGCTCATGGTCGGGTAGTGGTGTGTGGCATGATTGCTGACTACAGCAAACCAGTTCCAAGCCCTGGTCCGAATTGGATTCCTATTATTAAAAAACGCCTGACTATTCAGGGCTTCACTATGCCAGATCACTTTGCAGAAGTGCCTAGTTTGCTAGCCAAGTTAACGCCTTATGTCATGTCTGGAAAAATCAAACACCGTTCTCATGTGCTTGAGGGTTTGGAGTCAGCAATAGAAGGCTTAAATTTGTTCTTTACTGGTGAAAATAAAGGCAAGTTAATGGTTAAGCTTTAACGAGGGTGTGCTTCTCTTGAGCATAATCAATGACGGTGAAAACAAAGGAAAATCAATGGTTAATTTCGAATGCAACTATATTTCCTGTTACCCTTAGCCGTTATAATTAAGACATCCGTTTTGTGCAGGAATGCTTTTATGAATGTGCCTCTTTTGTACTGCCGTGAAAGCCCGTGAATTGGATCGCTTAACCATCGAGCAGGGGGCGTTGCCGGTTACGAGTTAATGTCTCGTGCCAATACCAACGCAGCCCTTGTGGTAGGCGTTAGCTTATTATTTATGGAAATTAAGGAGTGATGATGAAACTTCAAAAATTGGGCGGTATAGCCGCCTTAATTGAAGCATTGGCTTATATAGTGGGCTTTGCTGTCTTACTGGTTTTTTTATCTCCAGAGCATGTAGATACAATGTCACAGTTTGATAAATTAACTTTTAAGGTTGAGAATCTTATAATACTGCAGTTGTGGTATTTATTTATATATGTTGTTTTTGGGATAGTCCTCGTGGTGCTAGCAACCGCATTGTATGAGCGGATGAAATTGTACGCCCCCTCTACACTATCTATAGCCTCTGTACTTGCTTTTATCTGGTCAGGTATGGTTATTTCCAGTGGCATGGTTGCCAGTATTGGTTTAGGAAAGGTGGCAGGAATTTATGAAACTAATCCAGAACAAGCCCTTCTTATATGGGAAGTCGTAGAAATTATACAAGACGCTATTGGTGGCGGTGTAGAAGTTGTCGGTGGTATATGGATTCTTTTAATTAGCTGGGTGGCATTAAAAAATACTGTTCTGCCAAGAGTTGTTAGTTTTGTTGGCTTAATTGCTGGCGCCGCAGGTATTCTTACCATCATTCCTGTATTTGGCGAGTTAGGTGCTATTTTTGGGCTAGGTCAAATATTTTGGTTTATTTTCCTTGGTGTTTATATGTTACGCCACGAAAACAGTCGTACAGGTTAGCTTTATCGTGCTTCTGCGCAAGCTGCAATAATCTCAAGAGCTTTAGCGGATTAACGTTGATTTCCCTTTCTGGGTAGTATTTTTTGATTGTGGAGCAGTCCGTATTGGTGTCTCCCGTTCATTATTAAACGCTGGCTGTTAAAATGGCTGTAGTTATGGACTGCCAACAAGTCAATCCTAACAGAAGCTATACTTTTTTTACCCTTGGCGGTTATAGTTAAGACATCAATTTTGTGCAGGAATGCCTTTATGAATGTGTCTCTCTATACCGCCGCGCAAGCCCGCGAATTGGATCGCTTAACCATTGAGCAGGGGGGCATTGCCGGTTACGAGTTAATGTCTCGTGCCGGGGCCTTTAGCTTTGCTCAGCTGCAGCAACATTGGCCCCGTAGCCAAAGGCTGCTGGTATTATGTGGCAAGGGTAATAACGGCGGCGACGGTTATGTGGTGGCCGAGTTGGCCCGACAAGCAGGCATGCAGGTATTAGTGTGGTCTGCTTGTGACCCGCAAACCTTGAGTGGCGACGCTTATCAGGCTTATCGGCATTGCCAGTTAAATGTGACTGCGGGCCAGAGAAATTTGCCTTTGCATAATGTCGATGTGGTAGTTGATGCCATGTTAGGTACCGGTCTCCAAGGTTCTGTGCGGGGCATCTATGCGCATTGGATTGAACAGGTTAATCAGTCTAGTCATGCCGTGCTATCCATTGATATCCCATCTGGTTTGTGTGCCGACACGGGCCGGGTGTCAGGTTGTGCCTTAAAAGCGGACGTGACCACCACATTTATTGGCCGCAAACAGGGGTTGTATACCGGCCAGGCTCGTGACCATGTAGGTGTCTTGGCCTTTTCTGATTTGGGGGTGCGCGATAGTGTTTATACTCAATTGCATAGTCAGGCCAGTGTATTTGGTATGCACGCATCTGTTGAGTTGCCTAAGCGTGGCCAGACTAGTTACAAAACTCACCATGGTCATGTGTTTGTGGTGGGTGGTGATACTGGCACCTTTGGTGCAGTGGTGCTGGCCGCTCAAGGGGCGGCTCGATCAGGGGCCGGTTTGGTGTCTATATATACCCAACCACAACATGGAGCATGGGTCACCATGGCACAGCCTGAACTAATGCTGGTGCGAGATAATTGGCAGCAAGCCAGTGTATTGGTGGTGGGGCCAGGCTTGGGTCAGGATGAGTTTGGTCAGCAGGCCTTCGCTTATGCTTTAGCGCAGAATAAACCCATGGTGGTGGATGCAGATGCTTTGAACTTGTTGGCTCAGCACCCCTTAAGGCGCAATGATTGGTTATTAACACCCCACCCGGGCGAAGCGGCTAGGTTGTTGCAGTGTTCTGTAGCTGATATTGAGGCCGACCGCTTTGCAGCTGTAAGGCGGTTGCAAATCAAGTTTGGCGGCGCCATAATTTTGAAGGGGGCCGGTACTGTCATTTGTGGGCCAAGCCAACATGTATTCGTGTTGGCTGTGGGTAATGCGGGCATGGCCAGTGCCGGTATGGGGGACGTTTTGGCAGGTGTTTGCGGCGCTCTTTTGGGGCAGGATCATGATGTAGAAGAGGTGGCAAAAATGGCGGCTTGGCTGCATTCAAAGGCTGCCGATTTGGCCGCCAAGGACGGCCAACGTGGCCTGTTGGCTAGTGATTTGTTGCCGTTTATTCGGCGTTTAGTCGCTTAGCTTCACTGGTTGTTGATAGGCTATTTACCCTTCCAAACCGGGTCACGTTTTTCACTAAAGGCTTTGGCTCCTTCGAGGTTGTCTTCGCTATCATATAAGGTGTCTACGCTAGCGAACTGCCGTTTAGTGATATTGTTCATAGCATCTTGGAAAGTCATGGCTTCAGCGGCGCGAGTGATTTCCTTGATGGCGGCATACACCAAAGGCGGTCCACTGGCCAGTTGTTGGGCCACTTCTTGCACTCGTTGGGCCAGTTGCTCGGTGGGCAGCACTTCATTCACTAGCCCCCATTGTTTGGCTTCGGACGCATCAATCCAGCGACCGGTGAATAACATTTCCATGGCTACGTGGTATGGAATGCGCTTGGGCAGTTTTACGGTTGCGGCATCAGCCACCGTGCCGGAATTGATTTCGGGCAGGGCAAAAGACGAGGTGTCGGTGCAATAGATGAGGTCCGCCGACAAGGCCAGTTCAAAACCACCGCCGCAAGCCATGCCGCTTACTTGGGCGATCACTGGTTTGTTCAGGTCACGCAGTTCTTGGATGCCGCCAAACCCGCCTACGCCATAGTCACCATCCACGGCATCGCCTCCAGCGGCCGCTTTAAGGTCCCAGCCTGCGCAAAAAAAACGATCGCCAGCGGTTTTTATAATGGCCACACGCATTGCTGGATCATCGCGAAACTGTTTGAAGGCCTCTCCCATTAGGCGACTAGTGGTTAAGTCAATGGCATTGGCTTTGGGTCGATTCAGTTCAACTTCAAAAATGCCGTCATGACGGGTGATGTTGACAACTTGTTCACTCATGGGGAGCTCCACTAATGGCTTTTTTTCAGTATAAGGACTTGGGATGGTTAAACTTGATTATAAGCGTCATGTAATTGATGCTTTTCTCAAATATAAATATTAACAGCTTTTCTTCCTAAGAGGTCGTGCTACAAAGCTATCTGCACAAGAACAGCGTATAATAGGCCCATAGTTTTAAATTGGTTGACACAATGACAGTTGAAAAAGATCCTCATGCAAAACGTGAGGCAGCAAAATACCAAAAACCCATCCCTAGTCGTGAATTCATTATTCAACTATTACGTGAACGCAGCGGTCCCGCTACTATGCGACAGTTGGGTTTTGAGCTGGGCTTGTTTGATTTGGATGAGGTGGAAGGTTTGCGTCGTCGCTTACGAGCAATGGAGCGTGACGGGCAACTTATTAGTGACCGCAAGGGTGCTTATGGTGCCGTAAGCAAAATGGACCTGATCTTGGGGCGCATTATTGGTCACCGTGATGGTTTTGGATTTCTTAAGCCCGACGATGGCTCAGAAGATTTGTTTTTGCATCATCGCCAGATGCGTATGCTAATGGATGGCGATAAGGCCTTGGCCCGTTTAATTGGTGTAGATCGCAAGGGGCGTCCTGAAGCGAGCATTGTTGAAGTCACAGAGCGCAATACGCAGCAGATTGTTGGTCGTTTTTATAACGAGTCTGGTGTGTGTTTTGTGCGGCCTGATAATCAGCGTATTAATCAAGATGTGTTGATTGCCGCAGACTCAGTGTTACAAGCCAAAAGTGGCCAATATGTTGTGGTGGATATTACCCAGCAACCAACCAAACGGAGCCAGCCTATTGGTCATGTAGCCGAAGTGCTGGGTGAGCATATGGCGCCGGGCATGGAAATAGACGTGGCCATTCGCAATCATGGCATCCCCCATGAATGGCCTGCTGAAGCTACCGCCCAAGCCAAGACCTTGTCGCCTGAGGTAGAAGAAGCCGACAAGGTTGACCGGGTGGACTTACGCAAGTTGCCATTTATTACTATTGATGGTGAGGATGCTCGTGACTTTGATGACGCTGTCTATTGCCGTAAAAAGCGTTTAGGTGGTTGGCGTTTGTATGTGGCTATTGCTGATGTAAGTCATTATGTGCGAGTTGATACGCCACTGGATGACGAGGCTCACCGCCGGGCAACCTCAGTATACTTCCCGGAGCGCGTGGTGCCCATGTTGCCCGAAGCTATCTCCAATGGCTTGTGCTCTTTGAATCCTCATGTCGATCGTTTGGTCATGGTTTGTGAGATGACAGTGAGCGCCAAGGGCAAATTGTCGGGCTACAGTTTTTATGAGGGCCTGATTCATTCCCATGCTCGTATGACCTATACCCAAGTAGGAGCCATGCTGGATGCTAAAGATCCGAATAATCAGTCAATGCGACAAAGTCATAGTGGTATTTGTCAGCCCATAGATGAGCTTCATCATCTATACAAGGTCCTACGCAAGGCACGCAGTGAGCGTGGTGCCATTGATTTTGAAACTCAAGAAACGCGCATTGTGTTCGGGGAAGAGCGCAAAATTGATGAAATCGTGCCAGTAGTGCGCAATGATGCTCACAAGCTAATCGAGGAGTGCATGTTGTGCGCCAATGTTAGCACTGCCAAGTTTTTGGCTAAGCACAAACTCACCAGCCTATTCCGCGTGCACAAGGGGCCCAAGCCCACTAAGCTGGAAAATCTGCGTAGCTACCTTGGCGAATTAGGCTTAAGCCTGCCTGGCGGTGTTGATCCTCGGCCAGAAGATTACCAGGCCTTGTTAGAGCGGGTAAAAGATCGTCCAGAAGCCAGTTTAGTGCAAACTGTATTATTGCGCTCTCTCAGTCAGGCCGTCTATACGCCAGAAAATGAAGGTCACTTTGGGCTTGGTTATGATGCCTATGCCCACTTTACGTCCCCGATTCGTCGTTACCCGGACTTGCTGGTGCATCGAGCTATTCGAAGCGTGATCCAAAGCCATCAGTCCAGTCGTTATATCAAACGAATAAGCTCCACTAATAAGCAACCAGTTCGGCCTTGGTATCCTTATTCTGCCGAGCAGGTGGCAATATTAGGAGAGCATTGTTCAATGGCCGAGCGTCGTGCCGATGAGGCCAGTTGGGAAGTGGTTGGTTGGCTCAAGTGCGAATATATGAAAGGCCATATTGGTGATCAGTTCAAGGGCACAATCAATGCCGTTACCAGTTTTGGTATCTTCGTTGAGTTGGATGATGTGTTTGTTGAAGGACTGGTGCATATTAGTTCTTTGCCTGGTGATTATTATCACTTTGATCAAGCCAAAAATCGCTTGCAGGGGGAGCGTTCTGGCCGCAGTTTTCGTCTAGGTGATAGTTTGCAGGTGAAAGTGATTCGTGTGGATCTGGATGAAAAGAAGATCGACTTTGAACTATCTGAAGCACGCGCTAAAAACGGCAAAAAAGATAGCTATGGCAAAGGCAAGGGCCAGAGCAAGCGACGTAGAAAACGTTAGAGAATAAGTGATGAAACAAGTGGAATTTGTTTTTGGCTTGCACGCCGTGCAAACCAAGCTGCAGCGCAACCCTGAACAGGTGCAAGAAATTTGGCTGCAACAAGGGCGTGAAGATAAACGTTTGCAGAAGTTACAAGTGCTGGCTGCCGAACAGGAAATAGCGACCCACGTGGTAGCGCGTAAAGAATTAGATCAGCGTGTGAGGGGGCGCCATCAAGGTGTTGTCGCAGCTTGTACCCCAAGCCCAGCTAAAACCGAAGCTGATCTCAATGAGTTGCTGCAAAACTTGTCTGAACCCGCTTTCTTATTGGTTTTGGACGGTGTTACTGACCCCCATAACCTGGGTGCCTGTTTGCGCACAGCTGACGCTGCTGGCGTGCATGCGGTGATTGCTCCTAAAGATAAGTCAGCGAGCCTTAATAGCACGGTGTCCAAAGTAGCCTGCGGGGCGGCCGAAAGTGTGCCATTTGTGCAAGTGACCAATTTGGCACGTTGTTTAAAGAGCTTGCAAGAACAGGGTGTGTGGGTGACTGGCACAGCGGGCGAAACAGAGCAGTTGGTGCATCAGGCAGACTTAAGCGGCCCACTGGCTTTGGTTATGGGGGCTGAAGGTGATGGCATGCGGCGCTTAACCCGTGAGTTATGTGATCAACTGATAAAGATTCCCATGGCAGGAGAGGTGAGTAGCCTCAATGTCTCTGTGGCGACCGGCGTGTGTTTGTTTGAAGCAGTGCGTCAGCGTCAAGGCGTGAGCTAATTAAAGACTGTTTTTCAGTTCTGCTCTTCTCTTTTTCATGTGGCTATTAAGGTCTTCTTCATGACCAAATACGGCTATATCCCACATATCAATTAATTAGTGGTGTACTTCATGATGGGTAACTCCCGCGGCAGTCCTTTCTAAGCATTTCCAGTACATATTATCAGCAGTGTTTGGCAGTTTTTTTATAATCCAAAATACGGGTAGTATAAGTTTGAACAAGTTGCACTAAATCATTTTACTAGGTAACCACAGGCTTAACTCGGGGATCAGTACTAGCACACCGATACGAATGACATCAACAACAACAAACAGCACGATAGCTTTACTTAGGCTGGTAATATTTAGTTTCTTATCTATGCCAACTAGAATAAATAAGTTCATTCCTACGGGGGGGGTAATTAGCCCTATTTCTACAACCGATACCATTAATATACCGAACCATATGGGGTTAAAATCAAGGGATATGATCAGTGGGAATACAAATGGAAGTGTAAGTAATATCATACTTAGTGCATCCATAAACATGCCAAGAATTATGAAAAATAGAAGTAAGAATATTAGAATCACATACCGGTTCGCATCTAAGTTGGCTACCCAGTCTACTAACACTTGGGGCAGCATTGTGCTTTCAATGAAGAAATTAAATAATGCTGTTCCTATTAATATGAGAAAAATCATGCCGCTAATGGCTGCTGTTTCAAGTAAGCAATCTTTGCACAGATTTATTGAAAGTCTTTTTCTTAGCAACGTTAATATTAGAGCCCCCATAACGCCGATTGCCGCCGCTTCAGTTGGTGAAAACCAGCCAGCATAAATACCCCCAATGACCACACCAAACAGCAAGGCGACGTGCCAAACACCAGCCACGGCTTTGATGCGTTTACTAAATGAAAAGGTGGGTGTTACAGGCCCGGCTTCTGGGTCAAGTTTTACCTTAAAGCGTATAGCTAGCATATAGAGAAAGGTAGCCAGTAAACCAGGCAATAAGGCGGCTGCAAACATTTGCCCTACTGATTCTTCGGTTAAAATGGCATAAATAACCATGATTATACTGGGAGGTATTAAAACGCCCAAAGTACCACCAGCGGCTACAGAAGCTGCGGCAAAATTTTCCTCATAGCCGGCTTTTTCCATTTCAGGTAGCGCGACTCTTCCCATTGTGGCAACAGTGGCTAGACTGGATCCACAAATCGAACCAAAAGCAGCACAAGCTCCTACTGTGGATATGGCCAGACCGCCTTTGAAGTGCCCCACAAATGCTTGCGTTGCTCGATATAGATCTTTTGAGAGTCCTGCATGGGCAGCAATGGTGCCCATTAGTATAAATAATGGCACAACGGAAAGGCCGTATGGAAAAACTGCCTCGAATGGTAGAGACCCCAAAATGAAGGCCGTGCTGTAGGCTCCCTTAATAATAACGCCCCCTACTATTCCAATAATGCCCATAGCTATAGCTACAGGAATTTTAATGGAAATAAGAAGCAGTAATATTATAAAGGCAACAAAACCAATCGTCGGATCTGACATTTCAAAGCTCACTAAAATAAATATAAATCGATCAATAATCTATTGGCTATTCTTTAAAAAAATGTAGGCAGAGTTGAGGCGTATTGATATGTGCAGAAGTAACCAAGCGACACTTAATCCAGATCCAGTGACTAGTGGAATCCAATAGTACACTTTGCTTAAACCTAGCGTCATGGTGGTATCGTTATATGACCACTCCAATAAACCTTGTTGGGTGCCAAAATACGCGATGCTAGACATTAACGTTAAACTGCAAATTAGGCTTAAGGCTTCTGTAACAGCTTTAACTTTGACTGAAAAGCGCTCTGCAAATACATCGACTGACACATGTTTGTGAGCAGAAAAAGCAAACGGTATGGCACTAAATGCGGCGCACATGACCGCTAATTGAACTATCTCAACTACTCCCTTAATTGACCAGCCAGTAGTTTTTCGACTTACAACATCAATGAAGGTTACAACTACTGCGAACACGAGTAGAAGCATTCCTCCCCAAGCGAAGCGCTGGATCAAACTTTCTAATAAAGAGAAGGCTTTCTCTAACATATCTAATTTTCTTAAAAATAGTGTGGCTGCTGAATACGGTCAGTATAGCTATCACCGCGGCCATTTCCAAAACAACCGCCTATGCCGATATTCTTATAATACGAGGCATAGGCGTTCATCGGTTGCTATTTATTGTATTTTGCGGCGATGGATTTTACTTCATCATACAGAGATTGTGGGTTTTCAACCCCCTGATCTGCTAGCGCCTTCAGGTATGGGCCAACGGCTTGCTTGGCTTTCTCTCTCCACAATACACGCTCTTCGTCTGTCAATGAAATGATGTTATTGCCTGCTGATTTAGTTGCATTGAGACCTTTAGCATCCCACTGATTCCACCACTCTCCAAGGCGATTAACTAGGTCGCGACCTGAGATTGAATCAACACAGTTGCGTTCATTATCACTTAAACTATTGTATTTGCCTTCATTCATAACAAAGTAGAAAGAAGTAGTGTATAAGTTTGCGTCAACGTGACTGTCTAGCACTTCATATAATTTCATTCCGCCAATAGCGTCCCATGGGAACACGGTACCATCAATGACACCTTTTTGGAGGTTTTCATAAACCTGTGTTGGTGGCAACCCTACCGGGTTAGCGCCCAACTGCTCTAGCATTATGGAAACAGCTAGACTAGGAAACCTGATTCGCAATCCTTCCAGATCCTTAGGCGTTCGTGCTGGTTCACCTTTAGTGTGAATGAGACCGGGGTTGTGACCATGCAGGGCTAGCACTTTCAGACCTTCAAATTCATCGGCAAGTAAGCCTTGTTCATGCATGTCCCACAGCGTGTTAGATACTGAGGATGCGCTGTCAAAAATCAAAGGTAGATCAACTATTGAGGTGCGGGGTAGGCGTCCTCGTGGCACTCCAGTTAGGCCATGAGCTACATCTACTACGCCCGCCTTCACTTGGTCGATCTGCTTTGCAATGTGACCGAAAGCAGAGCCAGCTGGTGAGAATTGCACATTCATTTCACCATTTGTGCACTTGTTTAGATCGGCTGCCCAGTTCTCCATGAACACCGCTTGAAATGGGTGTTTGGCGGGCATAAAATGGCTCACATTCAGATTAGCAGCTTGTGTTTCGGCAACAAAACTGAGGGCAATGGTTGTTGTTAAGAACTTTATTATTTTCATTTTTTCACCTTACTTACTAAGTCAAATGGTTTTTTTATAGGGCACTAACTTTTGGTTAATTGCCCCAAAAATAGAAAGGCCTTGGTCGTTCAGCATTTCAATTTGGATGGTATCTCCAAACTTCATGAATTCAGTTTTTGGCTGCCCATAGGTAATTGTTTCAATCATTCTTAGTTCAGCGATACATGAATAGCCTTTGCCACCCTTGGATATTTCTTCTCCGCAACCGCCGTCCTCGGATTTGTTTGAAACTGTGCCTGAGCCAATAATGGTGCCCGCAGTTAGTGGCCTGGTTTTAGCCGCATGGGTGACCAGTTCAAAAAAATTAAAAGTCATATCCACACCGGCATTGGGTATGCCAAATAACTCATTGTTGAGCACGGATCTTAAAGGTAGGCTCACTTTTCCACCGCCCCAAGAAGCCCCAAGCTCATCGGGCGTTACCGCTACTGGTGAAAATGCACTTGATGGTTTGGATTGGAAAAAGCCAAAACCCTTGGCTAACTCAGTTGGAATTAAATTTCTTAGTGAAACGTCATTAACAAGCATCAATAATTTTATTTTGTCTTCGATGTTACCTGTGCAGCTTCCCATGGGTACATCTGATACAACTACGGCAATTTCAGCTTCAAAGTCCACACCATATGCTTCTGTTTCTGTTTCTATATCATCATGAGGCGATAGAAACGAGTCGGCTCCCCCTTGATATATCAATGGATCTTCCCAAAATGTATTAGGAAGTTCTGCGCCTCTAGCTTTGCGCACGAGTTCGACGTGGTTGACATAGGCCGAACCATCTGCCCATTGAAAGGCTCTAGGAAGTGGTGAACAACAATCTTCTTGGTTAAATGCCTTGGCTTCTTTGCTGGCATTATTGTTAAGTTTTTCATATTCGGCTGTGAGCCGATCTTGTACATGATTCCAGTTATCCAGCGCAAATTGCATTGTTGGGGCAATTTGCGGTGCCGCAGCGCAGCAACTAAGGTCTTTTGATACGACCACTAGCTCGCCATCACGAGTGTTGTTTTTTAACGAGGCCAATTTCACTTCAGTACCCTTGCTCTACTCAAATTCTTGTTGGTGCATCCATTGCGCATGATTAGGTGCCTTTTTTGTTTTATCCCATTCATCAAGCATCTCCCACTTAACGGCGTCGAGACGTTTAGCCATTTCTTCTGTGCCAGTATTTACAGCTAGTTCTAGGCGATGGCCGCTCGGGTCTCTGAAATAAATCGACTTGAAGATTGTGTGATTGGTTGGTCCTATAACTTCAATTCCATCAGACTCGAGTTTTCTTTTGGCTACCATCATCTCTTGCTCAGTCTCCACTTCCAGCGCAAGGTGCTGAACCCATGTAGGTGTATTTGGATCTCTACCCATTGGTGGTGAGTTGGGGATTTCAAAAAACGCTAGTATGTTTCCTGCGCCGGCATCTAGAAAAATGTGCATATAGGGGTCAGGTTCTTTTGTTGAGGGCACTGAATTTTCAGCGATAGCTAGTATGAAATCCATTTCCAAGTATTTTTTATACCATTCAACTGTTTCTTTCGTGTCGCGACATCGGTAGGCAACATGGTGAATTTTTTGGATAGCCATTTTAAAGTCCCATAGTTATTAATTTATTCCAGTAGTGGTTAGAACTTTTTGTTAATTATTCGTTTCAAGTGAAACAAAGTCAAGATATATTTTTAATGTATTTTTATAATTTTTTATTTTCTATTTAAATAAAACCAATCTATATTACAAAATATTAATAAAAATCAATATATTAAGATTTCTTATGAAACTGTGAAGTTATGAAAAATCACAAATTTTCATAATTCTATTCCGTTTCAAATGAAATTATAATAAACTATTTGGTATATGGTGTTACGCATCATGGGGGCAGGTTGATCTGTTAAGTATGTTATTTCCATGAAATTATTGACATGAAATTGGCCATCAAATTGTTGTTATCGACTGCACTAAAGTAAAGCGCCAGACCGCTAGAGGAATATAATTATGGAAAGTAATCTCGGGCAAAAGAAATTCGAGTTATCTACTTACTTCCCATACTTGGTGCGTATATTTGGCCAGCAGGTTTCTGGTTCGGTTAAGAATGTGTACGAAACAGAATGTGGCTTGAGTGTATCTGAGTGGCGAACACTAGCAGTGCTAAATGAAATGGCTCCCCTGTCTGCAAAAAATATTGTAATGCATTCTAGTATGAATAAGGTCAAAGTGTCGCGCGCAGTGGCAAGTTTGATAAAGCGTGAATACATTGAAAGCCATATTGATCCAGCAGACCAGCGTTGCAATCTTATCAGGCTCACACGCAAAGGTCGTAGGATAATGGAACACTTGATTCCCATGGTGAAAAAGCTTGAGGAGGAACTTTTAGATGGTATTTCCATAGATGAATATCAGCTTTTATTAAGATTGATGCAAAAAATTAGAACGAACGCAGAGCTTGCTATTAACAATTCAAAATTCAACGACAAAGGCGAAAAATAGCTTAATGATTGAACTTTATACCTATTGGCGATCGTCGGCTGCCTATCGAGTACGAATTGGTCTGGCGATCAAGCAATTGGATTACATAAGTATTCCCACACATCTTTTAGATAAAGGTGGAGAGCATTTGACCCCACAGTATGCAGAAATCAATCCGCAACAACTCCTGCCGACACTTGCCGTAGAGGCGAATTATAAGTTAACGCAGTCTGTAGCTATTCTAGAGTATCTGGAAGAGGTCTACCCAGAATACCCTCTGCTGCCCAAAAACCCGATTGAGCGAGCACAAGCACGAGCTGTAGCCCATGCCATTGCAATGGAGATTCATCCTCTTAACAACTTGCGAGTGCTGAAGTACCTGCAGAAACAACTCAACGTGACTGAGCAGCAAAGAAATAATTGGTATGAGCATTGGGTTAGTGTCGGGTTCGAGGCGATTGAACATCAGCTTTCTAGGCAGGAACATTGTTCTCAATATTGTTTTGGCGCAGCGCCAAGTTTAGCGGATGTTTGTTTGGTGCCGCAGGTATACAATGCTCTCAGATTTACAATTAATATTAGCCAATACCCGAACATTTCCCGTATCTACGATAACTGCATGGCCCTGGATGCATTTGCTATAGCGGCTCCTAATGCGCAATTGGATGCTGGCATTTAAATTTTTCTGTTGTTTCCGACGCAGTTGGTCGGGGTTGTTAACAATCTAGTTTGGCATCCCCAGATTTTATCAGAGTCAGTTTTTCCTGAGATGGTAGGTCCGTATCTAAAGATAGAGAGCCACACGATTATACAAGCTCACTGTTCTAACTCTGCCAAGAGCAAGTCTTTGGCTTGGTTGATTTGGCTGGCCAGATAGGTGCTACCGCCCTTGTCAGGGTGATTTTTGGCCATCATGCTTTTATGGGCGGCGAGGATGTCTGCTTTATTAGCGCCTGCTGCAAGTTCCAATATCTGCCGTGCGGTGGCCACGTCCATGGGGCCGCTAGTGGCTTGTGTGGTGGGTTTGTCTTTTTGCATAGCTTGCAGTTGGCGCCACAAGCCAAAGGCTTGCAGTACAGGCCTGCCATAGACCACTAAACCGCCTAACAAGCTCATGGCAATGGGCCACAGTCCGCGCATGGCTAGCGCCGCCGCAATGATCAACACGACTATGACAACAAAACGTAGTAAAAACGGTTTACCATTTTTGGGTGCGCGGCGCAGTAGTTGGCGCACGGTTAGGGCAACGATGAGTATACCTAAGAGCCATAGAATTAAGATCATGGCTTGCCTCCTTGCTGTAAAATTTGTTGTTGCGCTAATTGGGCTTGTTCTTGCATTACTAGGCGTCGTCGTTCACGTAGTAACAATATCATAACAATAATAAAGGCGCCTGTGTCGGCAATAGGGAAGGCCAGCCATAGGCCTTTTAGGCCATAAAATGCTGGCAGAATCAGCAGCCCAGGTAGCAGGAGAACGTAGATGCGCAAAGACGACAAAAATAACGCTTCCCGGGCCTTGCCAATGGCTTGGAAGAAAGCGCTGGCCAGGCCATGGGCATTGGCGAGTGGAAAAGCCATAAATACCCATAGGGCAATACCGGCTGCAGCATGAATTAGCTCAGTTTGTTTAGTAAAAATACCAATAATTGGGTAGGGTGCCAAGGTCATAATGGTGCTCATTAATAAACCGTAGCACAGGGCAATGGTGAGCCCAACCTTGACGGTGCTGCGTACCCGGCTGTATTGCCTGGCGCCGTAGTTGTAACCAGCTATGGTTTGGAAGGCAATGGTTATGGCAATCAATGGCAAGATGGCGAACATGACTAGGCGACCAATTAGGCCATAGGCGCTGATATACAGGTCATTATCAATGTCTGATATCTGGGCGAGTGAAAAATTGGTGAAAGCAATAAAGATAGATACACCCGCATGGGAAATGAGAATAGGAATGCCTAGGATAATAATCTCATTGAGAACTTTGTTGTCTGCAGGGTAGGCAAATGGCCGGATTTTTAATTGAGTTTTGTTAGCTATGAAAAACCAAAAGCCAATAGCCATGGCCACAAATTGCGAAATGACTGTGGCATAGGCCACACCTTCTACCCCGGATTCCAAGCCAAAAATGAATACCGCATCCAAAATAATGTTGAGGACGGCAGATAGGGTCATGGTGGCCATCATATACATGGCTTTGCCTTCAGCTCGTAATGCATCTGCTGGAATTTGATTGATCATGCATATGGGAATGCCTATCAAGGTGATGGGCAGCAAGTAATCTACGGCATAGGGCATTAATGCATCTGATACGCCCATAAACATCAGAATTTCTTGCATGTTGATGTAGATGCCGAGGCTCAGCACAATGGCAAATCCTAAGGCTAAGCGCATGGCCATGTCGATGGTGGCTTGCGCCGCCTCAGACTTTTTAGCACCTAGTTGACGGGCGACTATGGATGCCATGCCGCTGCCAATTAGAGTGGCTAGGGCGATAATAAACATTTGGATTGGAAAAACGATGGAGATACCGCCCATGGCATTGGTGCCCAAGGCGCGGGTGACAAAGATGGCGTCGACCACGTTGTAGAGACCGTGTACCATCATGCCCACGGCAATGGGTAGGGCGATGCCAAAAAATAGGCCAATAATGGGCTTTTCACCCAAGTGCGCAGTGTCTCTGCTCATAGTTCTTTCTCAATGTGATGTGCAAGCTTGAATGCGGTTACAGCTTGTGTCCTTGTAGCGACTATTATGGCAGTTTGTAAGGATAGCGCCTAGTGTTGATGCATTGGTTCACAAGGAATTAAGGGGTGGGTGTTTGAGGTTTTTAGCTGACCGTAATAATGGCCCCCTTACTGCTTGTGGACAAGGCCGCGCAGCTTGAGTATTAGTGGTGCTATGTGTATAATGCGCCGTTCACATTTTGCATGTGAGTTTTATCACTCCTTGCTTTCGGGCTCCCTGCAATAGTTGCAGAGATGGCTCCGGAGGCTATAACCCATAAGGAGCGCACAATGCGTCATTATGAAATCGTATTTCTGGTACATCCTGACCAGAGCGAACAAGTTCCTGCTATGATCGAGCGCTACAAGTCGGCTATTGAAGCTGACGGTGGTACTATTCATCGTTTGGAAGACTGGGGCCGTCGTCATCTGGCATACCCAATCAACAAAATTCACAAGGCTCACTACGTTCTGATGAACGTTGAATGTACTGGTGAAGTTCTAGAAGAACTGGAAAGTAACTTCCGTTACAACGATGCGGTTATCCGTAACATGGTTGTACGTATGAAGTCTGCCGTAACTGGTGATTCTCCAATCAAATCTGCGGAAAGCCGTGAAGACCGTCGTCGTCAAGAACGTGCACCTAAAGCCGAAGCCCCTAAGGCCGAAGCTGTTGCCGAAGCCCCTAAGGCTGAAGCCCCTGCAGAAGAAGCCCCAGCTGAAGAAGCTGCGGCTGAATAATCAATAGGAGATATTGACCATGGCACGTTTTTTCCGTCGTCGTAAGTACTGTCGTTTCACCGCCGAAGGCGTTACTGCAATCGACTATAAAGATATTGAAACCCTGAAGGGCTACGTTACTGAAACTGGCAAGATTGTTCCTAGCCGTATTACAGGTACTAAGGCTCGTTATCAGCGCCAGCTGGCTACTGCTATCAAGCGTGCCCGCTACGTTGCTCTGTTGCCGTACACAGACGGCCACAAGTAAACTAGGAGGGATACTAAGATGCAAGTAATTCTGCTGGAAAAAGTAGGTAAGTTGGGCGCCCTGGGCGATGAGATTAGTGTTAAGGCTGGTTATGGCCGTAACTTTTTGATCCCTCAAGGCAAGGCTGTTCCTGCTAATAAAGCTAACAAAGAGTCATTCGAAGCTCGTCGTGCTGAACTAGAAGCCGCTGCTGCTGAAAAGCTAGCTGCAGCACAAGCACGCGCTGACGCTATGAGTGAATTGGTTATCACCATTGCTGCTAACGCTGGTGATGAAGGCAAACTGTTTGGTTCTATCGGCACTAAGGACATCGCTGATGCTCTTGGCGTTGCTGGCCACACTGTTGATAAGTCTGAAATTAAGTTACCTGAAGGCGCATTGCGCAACATCGGTTCTTACGTTATCGCTGTACAACTGCACGGTGACGTAAGCGTTGATGTTTCTGTTCAGATTGACGCTGAATAAGATTTATTAAGGCTTTAAAAAACCCGCTCTTAGCGGGTTTTTTTGTGCCTGAAAAAATCAAGTTTGGTTGTGTTCCGTTTCATTTACCGTCGTGCTGGGTAAATTCTTAATACTGCGCAGACGGCCGATCACATCACTACGAACATTATCGTTGATTAACATCTCGGCAATACTTTCGGCTTGCTGTTCTCCTATGCCTTGGTCTTCAATAAGGTCAGCCAAAAAATAAAGCACGTCCGTGCGGTTGTCCATTTCTTTGGCTTGCTTGAGGTCCATAAATTCTCCAATAACTTGGTCGTTTCTGCCGATTACCTGATGTAGGGTGCGTATAGCCATAGGGTCTCCAATTACATATACTGTATATGCATACAGTATATGTAATTAGCTAATAAAAGTCACGACTTACAAACGATGAAATTGTTGCGCTTCTAAGCTATCATTGCCCTCTTACATTAAAATATGAACAGTCAGTTTTAAGAGACCGATATGGCCACCAATGTTTCCTCTATAACCAGCGATCAGGAGCTGGATGCCCTCAAGGTGCCACCCCAATCAATCGAAGCTGAACAATCGGTACTTGGCGGCTTAATGCTAGATGACATGGCGTGGGACCGAGTTGCTGAGTCGGTGGCTGAGGTTGATTTTTATCGTCAGGACCACAAACTCATATTTCGGGTTATGGCCAAGCTGGTGGGTGAAGGCCGACCTATTGATGTCATTACTCTTGCTGAAGAACTAAGCCGCATTGACGAGTTGGAAACGGCCGGTGGACTTGCCTATCTAGGGGAGCTAGCTAAGAATACACCTAGCGCTTCCAATATTACCTCCTATGCTAATATCGTGCGAGAGCGCGCTATCTTACGGCAGCTTATTGGTGTTGCCAATGACATAGCCGACAGTGCGTTCCACACGGCTGGACGTTCTTCTGCAGATGTTTTGGATGAGGCCGAACGCAAGGTGTTTGAAATTGCCGAGGACCGTCCGAAAGAAGGCGGGCCTTTGCCGGTTAACCCCATTCTTAAAAAAGCCGTTGAACGTATTGATGAGCTGTTTACTGCTGGCGATGAGTTGACGGGGTTGACCAGCGGCTTTACCGATCTGGATAGTAAAACAGCAGGTTTGCAGAATTCTGATTTAATCATTGTGGCAGGTCGTCCTTCGATGGGTAAGACCACCTTTGCCATGAATATCGTTGAGAATGCCTCGGTCATCGGTGCCGCTCCAGTGTTGGTATTTAGTTTAGAAATGCCAGCCGATCAGCTGATGATGCGGATGTTGGCTTCTCTGGGCCGCATAGATCAGACTCGGGTACGTACAGGCAAGTTAGAACAGGACGATTGGCCCAAACTAACCGGTGCCGTTAACCTGCTAAAAGACAAACCTTTATATATTGATGATACCGCGGGTATTAGCCCTACTGAAATGCGTACACGAGCGCGGCGTATTGCCCGTGAGCACGGTAAGATAGGTTTGGTGATGATCGATTATCTTCAATTGATGCAGATTAAAGGTTTCACTGAGGGTCGCACCGCAGAAATTTCTGAAATATCCCGTTCTCTTAAGGCCTTGGCAAAAGAGCTGGAATGCCCTGTGGTGGCCTTGTCTCAGCTCAATCGTAGTTTGGAACAACGCCCAAACAAGCGGCCAGTGAACTCCGACTTGCGTGAATCAGGTGCCATCGAACAAGATGCCGATGTGATCATGTTCATTTATCGTGATGAAGTCTACAACGAAGATAGCCCCGACAAAGGCAAGGCGGAGATTATTATCGGTAAACAACGTAACGGCCCTATTGGTACTGTGCGTGTGGCCTTTGTTGGTAAGTACAGCCGTTTTGAAGATCTTGTTCACAGTTACGAAGACGACTATGATTCGGAGTAGGGTAAACAGCCTGTAGCTTCATTGATGGAGGTAAATAATGAGTGATCTATTTGATGATTCGAACGAGCCTTCTTTGCCCTATTCTTGGCAACATCTACCCTTTGGTTATGAGTTGGTAACAACCCCTAACGATATTCGTCTTTATGGTCCATTTTCTACGGATCTAGCTGACGCTTTACATGGAGTTGGTGGTCATTGGGAACCGGATTTATTGGCCTATTCTATGCCTCTGGGGAGGCAGCCGCAAATAGACCAAGCATTAAAAAAATACACACAAAGCCAAGATGAATTTGCCTCCGTCATGGCTAAATTGGCAGCTCATTCAGGCCCTAATGAGCAACAAAGGGAGCAGCAACGGCGTCAAAATGCCGTCGCCAATCGTTTAAAAGTTGTCGTCGGGCAATATCAACCGGGTGATCGTTTGAAAGGGCGGACTATTTTGGATTTTGGTCGTCCGTGGCAAGAATTTCCAGGCCTGGAGTGGCACCTTCATCACAAAGGCAAATGTTTGCAGTGTCACAAGTACCGAGGCTTGTCTGGCACTAATGTGTGCCAAACCTGCTCGGCCGAGCAGCAAGGTTTAACCGCCATGACCTATTGCTATGCTTATTTTGATTAGGGTTTAATTACATATGACCAATACACAAGCCAACAACCCCTTACACGGTGTGAAATTAGAGCAAATTGTTTCCCGTCTAGTGGATCATTATGGTTGGCAGGAGTTGGCCAGAAGGGTCGATATTAACTGCTTTAAGAGTGATCCCTCAATCAAGTCGTCACTCAAATTTTTGCGGCGCACGCAATGGGCTCGAGACAAGGTAGAGGCCTTGTACATAGCGGCTTTTGCCAGCCATTCACCCTGGCGTCAGTGAGATTGGCCAAGGGGGTTTCAACCGTTGCTTTGGGTAAGGGCTTGCACTAATGGTCTATTGCCATGCTCACTGTGCTTAGGCACCATGGGTCAAGGTTAATCAATTTTGAAATGCTATGACGGATATAACTAAAGGCCATTGTTTGTGTGGCCAAACTCAGATCCAATTCTCTGGTGATCCTGCTTGGGTGGTCCATTGTCATTGTGAATCCTGTCGTCGTAATTGCTCGGCTCCTTATACCACTTTTGTGGGGGTGCCCCGTAATCAGGCCGAAATGAAAGGTTGGTATTTGCGCGCATACAAGTCCTCAGAGGGTGTCAAACGCTGGTTTTGTCGCCATTGTGGCAGTCCGGTAGCTTATGATGCTAAGGCTGACAGCGAGCACATACACTTCTATTTATCCGCTTTGCAAAACCCGCAACAGTTTACACCAACAGCCCATGTTTATATTGAAGAGCAGTTAAGCTGGGTGCACTTAGGTGATGATTTGCCTAAGCACCTGAAGTTGCCATAAAGATCTCATTGTGATCCTCAATGAAGGGCTTAGGCGTTGTCGCCTTGCAATAGGGTTGATAGTTTGCCGGGAATGCGCACTGGGCGTTGGCGTTGGTAATCAAAGCAGCACATGTCAGTGGCGCCAGTGGCGACTTGGCGGCCACTGTCAGTTCGGTAAATACGGTACAGCAAGGTAAAGCGGCTGCCGGCCACACAGCCAACCCCCAGCTCAATGGTCAGTTGTTGTTGCAAGAACGCTTGGCTTTTATAATCCACAGCGGCGCTGGTCATGATGGTGCCACAACCGCCTACATCGATTTCGCTCAATCCATCGCTGGCCAACCACAGTACTCGCGCTTCGTGCATGTATCCCAGTATGCGATCATTGCCCACATGGTTGCCATAGTTGAGGTCACTGACACGAACTTGCAAGGAGCAAGAAAATATCGAGGCAAAGTTTTCGGCTTCTGATACACGGCTCACGGGCTTTCCTCAAAGTAGGCGGCTAGCGCTTTGAGCATGCCTTGGCATAAGAACTCCAGGTCTTGTGGGGACATGATATAGGGTGGCATGACATACACTAATTTTCCAAATGGGCGCACCCATACGCCTTCGTCCACCAGTATTTTTTGTATGCGGCCCAAGTCCACAGGTTCCTTGACTTGCACGACGCCAATGGCCCCTAGGACCCTTACATCTTCCACATAGCTGGCTTGTGCCGCTTTGGCTAGGTGAACTTTTAACCCCTGTTCCAGACCTTTGACTTGGGCTTTCCAATCGCTCTTTTCCAGCAGGTCTAAGCTGGCATTAGCCACGGCGCATGCTAGCGGGTTACCCATAAAGGTTGGTCCATGCATGAAACAACTGGCTTCTCCACGAGAGATAGTGGTGGCGACCTGGCGGCTGGTAAGTGTTGCAGCAAAGCTCATGGTGCCACCTGTGATCGCTTTGCCTAAACATAGAATATCGGGTTGCACATCAGCGTAGTTGCAGGCAAACAGGGCGCCGCTGCGGCCAAAACCCGTGGCAATTTCGTCGGCAATCAAGAGCACGTCGTATTTTTTGCATAGGATGGCGGCCGCCTTCAGCCAGGCAGGGCTATAGAAGCGCATGCCTCCCGCACCTTGCACAATAGGTTCCAATATTAGGCCGGCAATATTCCCGTGGTTGTCTTTTAGTTGTTGTTCTAACTCATCTAAATCCGTGTCGGCTAAGGGCCGCTCGAAACCCAAGGGCGGGGCGTCGCAGAAGTAATGTTGTGGTAATACACTAGCAAATAAAGAGTGCATGCCATTTACCGGGTCACACACAGCCATGGCTCCAAAGGTATCGCCGTGGTAGCCATTGCGCACAGTAAGCATGCGGTTCTTGTTGGCTTGACCTTTGGCATGCCAATACTGCAGGGCCATTTTGATAGCGACTTCTACGGCGACCGAGCCGGAATCGCTGAAGAATACTTTTTCCAAGCCATCTGGGGTCATGGCCACCAAGCGTTGGGCTAAGCGGACCGCTGGTTCATGGGTGATGCCGCCAAACATCACGTGAGACATGTCATTCATTTGTGCCTGCATGGCGGCATTGATGTATGGGTGATTGTAACCGTGAATAGCACACCACCATGAAGCCATGCCATCAATTAGTTGGCGGCCATCAGCTAGATGCAAGCGCACCCCATGGGCACCAACGACAGGATAAGCAGGTGGCGGATTGTCCATGCTGGCATAAGGGTGCCAGACGTGTTGTTGATCCAAGGCGATAAGCTGTTCGTTATTCATGGTATGGGTCTGCTTGGCAGGCTGTAAAAAATGGCTATGGTATCACAGTGTCTGCTGTGCACCGAAGCACCATGGGTAGTGAATGTATTTCTACTCATGATGGTCATATGCATTTTCCTTGCGGCTAGCGCGTTGTTTACGCGGGGGTGATGCTGTTGACTAAAATATGGTCTGCCAGCACCTGCCATTGCACATTCACATTTTGCAAGTGGCAGCCATATACCCGTTGAGGATCTTGTTGATATGCTGGGCGAGGATCGTGGCGTAATACCTGCTCAATCAAAGTTTGTAAAGAGGACTCATTAGCCAAGGCGGCCACGGCTTGGGGGGCATATTGTATGGGCAAGTCTATGGTTTGATCGTCGACGGCAAAACCGCTTAATGCATAAGGTTGTGATTCTACCCATGGTAGATAAGGTTTGATGTCATACACGGGTGTGCCATGTATGAGATCGGCTCCCTCAACGTGTAAGCAAATTTCTTTTTGTGTGGAAACCTTTTTTAGTCGCACTAGTGATAAACCTAAGGGGTTAGGGCGAAAAGTTGAACGTGTAGCAAAAACACCCAACTTGGCGTTACCGCCTAAGCGTGGTGGGCGTACCTTGGGTTTCCAGCCTTGCTGAGCCGTGGCATGAAAACCAAAAATCAGCCAAATATGAGAAAACTCCTCTAGTCCTTGGACCGCGTCAGCTTGATTAAAGGGTGCTTGCAACACCACCCGACCCTGAGCGGCTGGTACTAATCCAGGTTGACGTGGGGTGGCGAATTTTTCCTTAAAATCCGATTCGATATAGGCAATAGGTTTTAAGGAAATAACATGGTCTGAATTGGACATAAATGTGGCTAATAAAATTTCGTAGCTGACGTAGAGGTAATTGCTGGTTACAATAGCGCTTCATTAAGATGCACGCAAACCGTTTTATCGCATCCAAGAATTAAAAGGAAACTATTATGGCCCGTAAACCCTATCAAAAAGCCAAGGCCTTGCAAGGTCGTGGTACGTTAACTGCTGTGTCAACAGATGGCCCCCATGTAGAATGGTTAGGCATGCCAGAATACTATATTCATACTCTGAAAATTGAGGATCTTGAATATGCCTATTTTTCCGCCGACAAGGAGTTGGAAATGGCGGTCGGCAGTTATGTTTGCTTTCGCTATAGGGAGACTAAAAAAGGCCTGTATATCGAAAAACGCTCGCTGGGTATTGCCATTGACCCTGCTGAATACATGCGTCAGCTAGAACAAGAATCCAATTAGGTTGTGGTCTCTATGTTCAGGCCTTTACCACGCAATGACCATGGCTGTGGTTGGTTAACCAGTCTGCCCACGCGCCAACCTCGCCCACCATTACAGGCTGAGCAGAAAGCAGATTTGGTGATCATCGGTGCCGGCTATACCGGATTAGCGGCGGCGCGCCACTATGCTCAATTAAATCCTCAGGCCAAAGTCATTATATTGGAAGCGCAGTTGGCTGCAGAAGGCGCTAGCGCTCGCAACTCGGGTTATCTAGTGGACTCTACTCTCAACGATGGTCATATGTCGGATACAGGTTTGCAACAATATCGTGATAAATACGCGTTGAACAAGGCCGGCATGGATTGCGTAGAGCGCTTGGTTAAAGAGCACGAGATTGACTGTGACTGGGATGCTTGTGGCAAGTTTCACGCTACAGCAGTGCCGGCCCACGAAGCCAAATTGCAGCGTTTCAGCAGCCTGCTTAAGGAACTGGATTTAGAACATAAAATGATGGCAGGGGCCGATCTTAAACAGCGCCTAGGCACGCAATATTACTGCAGTGCCTTGTGGACTAAGGGCGGTGTCATGTTGCAGCCGGCCAAGTTAGGCCGGGCTTATATTGAGCTGTTGCCTGAAAATGTTAGCTTATTTGAAAATAGCCCAGTCTTGAAATGGGAGACCACAGGTAAGCAGGTTAGAGTGGTTACTGCCATGGGGCAGGTAACGGCACAAAATGTACTGCTGGCAGTGAATGGTTTTATGGCCGCCGGTAAAATAAAACGTGATCGGGCGTTCCCGCTAACCTTAACGGCTAGTATGACCCGGCCACTCACCGATGAAGAGTATGGGACTATTGGTCAGCCTAAAGCTTGGGGTGTACTATCGGCCCAAGCTATGGGGGCCACAGTTCGTCTCACTGAAGATCGCCGTATTATGGTACGCAACACGGTAGAGGTTTGGCCCAAATTGAATATGGGTGGGCGTCACCTATTGCAACGTCAAGGTATGCATATGCGTGGTTTACAAAGACGTTTCCCGCAGCTAAACGGCAATTTATTTGACTCACTGTGGTCAGGTATTACTTGTATTAGCGGTAACAATGGTCAGGTATTTGAACGTGTTCAGCCAAATGTGTTTGTGGCCGGTTGTTACAATGGTGGCGGCATTGGTTTGGCCACCCTATTTGGTGAGCAGATGGCGCATTTAGCCAGTGGTCAAATGACGGATACCATCGCCCAAATTGAAGCGCGCCCAAAACCTACACGTTTGCCGCCACAACCTATTTTGGGTTGGGGGGTACGCCTGCGTCTGTTGCGTGATCGACTTTTGGCGCGTAAAGAAAATTAAGTCAGCTTCTGGTTGTTTGGCCTAGGCCATAGGGACAACCTATGCCAGAAAACAAACCCATCAATACAAATGTAGTTTGCTATGGGGTGGCAGGGTTCTGGCCAGACACCAAACTTCTACATACAGATTATTTGGATTGGCTTGTTTTATAGTCTTGGCCAAAGCGTTGGCACTGGCGCCGGTGGTCATGACATCATCAACAATGGCGATATGACGAATTTTGCCAAATAACTTCATTACGGATTTGGGGGCTTGTACCCGAAATGCTTGGCGCAGGTTCGCTTGCCGTTGCGGTTGATTTAATCCTTGTTGACTAGGTGTGTTGGCACAACGCTGCACAAGTTTGTTGGTCGTGGTAAGGGCCAGGGTTTTGCTCAGGTGCTGGACAATGACCGCGGCCTGATTAAATCCGCGTTGTTGCAGGCGCCGGTGGTGCAATGGCATTGGGATAATGAGCTCTGGCAGAGAGAGTTTACGGCGTACGATATAGTGACTTAAACAGGCGCTTAGTAGGCGTCCGGCAACTTGATTGTCCTGATCCTTAAAGGTATGAATTAAGCTGCTCACAGGTGGTAAGTAGTATAAAGCGGCTAGGCTACGGTTGAACTCGGGCGGCTGACGTAAACATTGACCACAATACTGGTCAATGGAGTTTGAATCACTCAGTGGTAGGGCGCAGCGAATACAGCAGTGGGTATTGTGAGGTAAGTCTTGATAGCAAGCAGAGCAATAATTGTCCATGTTGGCATGCCAGCTACCACATAGTAGGCAAGGTGGGTGTAGAATGGATTGAAACTGTTCAATTAGTGACCACATGTAAACCATCCTTGGTTTTCTGGTTGACTAAATTGGGGCTGACTTTATCATTCATTCATTAAAATGAAGGAGCTGCTCCATGCCGAATGCCCACACCCCAGTCAATGAGTATAGTACTGATCTAAATCATAGCCAGATCAACTTGCGTCATGACTGGCAGGTAGATGAAATATCCGAACTATTTGCCCTACCTTTCAACGACCTAATGTTTCGAGCGCAAACGGTTCATCGACAAAATTTTGACCCTAATGAGGTGCAAGTGAGCACCTTGTTATCTATTAAGACCGGTGCCTGCCCTGAAGATTGCAAGTACTGTCCACAAAGTGCGCACAACGATACGGGTTTGGAAGCCGAGCGTCTCATGAAGGTGAGGGAAGTTTTGTGTGAAGCTGAAGCCGCCAAGAAAGCCGGTGCGAGTCGTTTCTGCATGGGGGCTGCTTGGAAGCACCCACGGGCTAAAGATATGCCCTATGTGTTGGAGATGGTGCGTGAAGTAAAGGCTATGGGTCTGGAGACTTGCATGACTTTGGGCATGTTGGATGGTGATCAAGCTCATCAGTTGGCCGAAGCCGGTTTGGATTATTACAATCACAATTTAGACACCTCGCCAGAGTATTACGGTAGCATTATCACTACTCGTACTTATCAGGATCGTCTGGATACCTTGCACAACGTGCGTGATGCTGGCATGAAGGTTTGTGCCGGTGGCATCGTTGGTATGGGTGAAAATCTACATGATCGCGTGGGGTTGTTGCAGCAGTTGGCTAATTTGCCTGTGCACCCGGAGAGTGTACCTATCAACATGCTGGTCAAAGTGGAGGGTACCCCTCTGGATCAGGTTGAAGATTTGGAGCCCTTTGATTTTGTGCGTACCGTTGCCGTAGCGCGCATTGTCATGCCTAGCTCCCATGTGCGTCTGTCGGCAGGGCGTGAGGAAATGAATGAACAAATGCAGGCCTTGTGCTTCATGGCTGGCGCCAATTCCATTTTTTACGGCGACCGTTTGCTGACCACGGATAACCCTGCAGCCAACAAAGACCGTGCACTATTTGGTAAGTTGGGTATACGCCCTGAGAAGCGCCAAGACGTGTCCGACGAAGCCCACGTTGGTGCTATCGAGCAAGCTATACAGAGTGTTGAAGACGACCAGTCTTTCTATGACGCTGGGGCCTAATGTGAGTCTGGAGCAGACTCTACAAGCTCGGCTGCAGGAACGCAAAGATCAGTCCTTGTACCGCCTGCGTATGACAACAAAGGGGCCGCAAAAACCCTTGTTGCATGTTCGAGGGCGTGATTATCTGTCGTTTACCAGCAATGATTATTTGGGCTTAGCCAACCATCCGCTTTTGATTGAAGCCATGCAAAATGCGGCGTCTGAGTATGGGGTAGGTAGTGGCGCGTCACACTTGGTTTGTGGTCACAGTGCTGCCCATGATGAGTTGGAACAAGCTTTGGCTAAGCTCACGGGGCGCCCAAAAGCCCTCTTGTTTGGCAGTGGTTATATGGCCAATATTGGCATCATCAGCGCTCTGCTTGATAAATCCGATGCGGTATTTGAAGATCGTTTGAATCATGCTTCGTTATTGGATGGTGGTTTGCTCAGTGGTGCCCGCTTTCAGCGTTATCAACATAACGATGTACTTGACTTGCAGCGACGGCTGCAAAAAACCCAAGCACGTAATAAGTTGGTGGTGAGCGATGCCGTGTTTAGCATGGACGGTGATCAGGCGTCTCTGCCGCAATTGGCGGATGTCTGCACCCAACAAGATGCCTGGTTAATGCTGGATGATGCCCATGGCATAGGTGTGCTTGGCCTGCAGGGCGGTGGTACAGCCTTGGCCGCTGGTTTGTCTGTCGATCAAGCACCTATTTATATGGGGACGCTGGGTAAGGCTCTGGGTTGCTATGGCGCCTTTGTTGCCGGCAGTGAAACGCTTATTGACGCTTTAGTGCAGTTTTCTCGTAGCTATATCTATACCACGGCTGTGCCCCCGGCGGTTGCGGCGGCGGCCTTAACGGCTGTGCAATTGCTTAGACAAGAATCTTGGCGTCAAACTCATTTGCAGCAGCTAATTACAGCATTTCGTGCAGCGGCTTTGGATATGGGTTTGCCTTTGATGGATAGTTACACGGCCATTCAGCCGCTGCTGATCGGTGATGCCGATAAGGCTATGAAGGTAAGCCAGGCTTTGCGAGATGTGGGCATATTAGTCACGGCGATTCGCCCACCGACCGTGCCAGTCAATAGTGCGCGCTTGCGTATTACCTTGACGGCGGCGCATACACAAGTTCAAGTTGAGCAGTTATTGGCTACTCTTGGTAAGTTACAACAGTCAGGCCTGCTGACTAGGGCGTTATGATGGCACTGAGTATACAAAAGCGTGCTTGCTCACGCGCTTGTGCGCCTACTTTGGTGTTGTTGCATGGTTGGGGCTACCATGCATCGGCTTGGCCCGAGAGTTGGTTACAAGGCTTGAGTCGAACTTATGACTTGTTATTGGTTGATTTACCGGGACATGGTGATGATGGGTGTGATAATAGAGAGGATGCCAAGCTACAGAAATTGGATGACTGGCTGCTACAACTAGGTAATTACTTGCCCGCACAGTATAGTCTTTTGGGTTGGTCCATAGGGGGGCAAGTGGCAGTGCGTTTGGCGCAACAACAAGCTGGCCGCGTTACCAGTCTGGTAGCCATAGCCAGCAATTTAAGTTTTGTACAACGCCATGATTGGCCTCATGGAATGCCGCCCCAGGTGTTACAAAACTTCCAAACCGCTTTTGCTCAGTCAGCCAATAAAACCTTGCAACGCTTTTGTGCCCTGCAAGCGCAAGGCAGCTTGGATTCATTGGCTATGACCAAACTATTGCGCACTCAGGTGCACTGTCGAGATAGCTTAGGCATGGGTTTGGATTGGCTGGCACAATTGGATTTGCGTGCAGATTGGCAACAACTGACCTGCGCAAAAAAGTTGCTGTTAGCTGAACAGGATGGGTTAGTGCCCGTCGCCGCATTGGCGCCTATACGCTGCCACAGTCGTGCTGATAAAGAGGTGGAAATGGTTACTGGCAGCCATGCTGTGGCTTGGCAAGCAGCCGCTGCTGAGAGGGACTGGTTGCTGCCGACCGTCACCACCTTCTTGGAGCAGTCCCATGTCTAGTTTGCCCAGTGTGGCCCAAGTAGCAAAAGCCTTTAGCCAAGCGGCCCAGCATTATGATGCGGTGGCGGGATTGCAGCGTCAGGCGGCTGATCATCTGCTAGAACGGGTGGCTGACAAGTTGGTTGGTGAGGTAATGGACTTGGGTTGTGGTACTGGCTATCTAACCCAACAGTTGCTAACACAAGTTGAAGTCAAGCGGGTGCTGGGCGTTGATGTGGCCCCTGGCATGATTGACTGGTGCCGTCAGCATATTAGTGATGAAAGGTGTGACTGGTTGTTGGCTGACGCTCAAGCTTTGCCATTGGCGACGCAGAGTGTTGACCAGGTGGTGTCTTCATTGGCTATTCAGTGGTGTGTCGACCAGCAAGCTCTATTTGGGCATGTTAGTCGTGTTTTGCGCCCTCATGGTGGTTTTTATGCAACCAGCCTTGGGCCGCGAACATTGGTGGAATTGCGCTGGGCGTGGCAACAAGTGGACACCTTTCAACATGTGAATGACTTTGTGCCACAAGAGCAGCTTGCGACAGCAATGCAACCCTTCTTTGGTGAGGTGCAAGTGCAGTCACATACCATCAGTCTACAATTTGATACGGTGACAGATATATTGCGCAGCCTCAAACAGCTTGGGGCCAGTAATCACAATGCTGGTGCCAGTCGAGGACTGACTACGCGCAAGCAGATTCACCGTCTGTCTGAAGCATACGAAAGTCTGCGTGATGCCAATGGCAAACTACCGGTTAGTTACCAAATCTATACTATCATGGCCAATAAATGTGTCCCCGAGAGCGGGTCTAAGGAACGCGTAAAATGAGTAAGAAGCAGCGTTATTTCATTGCCGGTACTGATACGGATGTTGGCAAAACTCTGATTGCTTGTGGCCTCTTGGCCCGTGCCAAAACCGATGGCTTGCGCACGGCGGCTGTCAAACCAGTGGCAGCTGGTTGTTACAATACTGCTGATGGCTTGCGCAATAGTGATGCCGAGCAGCTATTGGCACAGTGTACCTTGCCGCTCTATTACGAGCAGGTGAACCCTTTGGCTTTTGAACCTCCCATTGCCCCGCATATAGCCGCTGCACAGCAAGGTGTCCGTATGGACGCCGCGCGTTTGGCAGGTTTTACACGAGGTGTATTGATGCAGGGTGCTGACTTGACCCTAGTGGAAGGGGCGGGCGGGTGGCGAGTACCACTGAATGAGCGTGAAACCCTGGCTGAGTTGCCTAGACAACTGCAACTGCCTGTAATTTTAGTAGTGGGAATGAAGCTGGGTTGCATTAGCCATGCGCTATTGACCGTAGAGGCCATTAAGCGTGATGGCTTACGTTTGGCCGGTTGGGTAGCCAATTGTATTGACCCAGAAATGTCTGAATTAGAGGCCAATTTAGATACTCTAAAGGCAAACTTTGCTGCCCCGTTGTTGGGTGTAGTGCCGCCATTGCAAACAACAGATTGGCAAGCTCAGGCGGAGGCCGCAGCGACCTATTTACAACTGCCGGGTTAAAGGCTAACGGCCCATAGGGTCACAGCAATAGTTAGTATAACCAGCGCGTTTTGTAACCACATAACGTGCCCAAGAGCGCGGTCTAATAGTGCGCCCGCAAAGCACCAAATATTATGACCTGCAATCTGAATGAGTAAAAAGCTACCAGCGATAATGAGCCATTGTTGTGGCGGTGCGCCTAAACCCGGTCCAAACTGTGTAAAGGCAATGGTACTCATCACCCACGTCTTGGGGCTAAGTGGGTGAACCCAGAGGCCATTGATAAATCCCAGTGCTCGTTGTTCAACTGGTGTTCGGGAGCTCTGATTCCAACTTCTCAGTGCTAGGTAAATGATATAAGCAGCACTGATAAATTTAGTCACTGTGGCTAGCGTTGGCCAACTGAGCAATAGACTGCCTAAGCCAAAGGCCATAGCCGTATTTAGGCACAGCTTGCCCATGACTAAGCCGGCGATGAAGCTAATATTGGCTGACCACCCGAAACGACTGCCAGCGCTCATTAATAGTAGGTTTGCAGGTCCCGGTGTACCAACCATCAGAGTGATAAATATCCATAAATTAATGATGTTGTCCATGTTGGCCTTGGTTGATTTTGGGTTAGGGGTAGGGTGTGATGAAGCCGTAACGAAATATAGGCGATTTGTGGTCTTTATATCAATGTTGACTTAGTTTTGGCCAGCGTAATTGTTATTTTAATGGGCTTCAGTTTAAATTGAATGACACAGAAAGGGTAATTTGGGCTTATTGCTATAGCAGTTAGGTATTGTTGAATTGGGCTATGTGTCGGCTAAATATGGCTACTTTAACCTGTTGTTGACCGAACAGTCGCACTTGTCTCCGATGATCTTTTCAGGTATTTTTCAAACACATGTTTGAATCAGAACCTAAATTTACTTTGGAGTTGTCATGCCTACTTACCGTGTACCCCGTCGAGATATTCAGTTTGTTATGCACGAAGTGCTTGATATGGCCAATCATTATCAGACTATTCCCGGTGCGGAAGACGTTGATGCTGACATGATTGATGCCATCATGGAAGAGGGTGCCAAGTTTTCTGAGAATGTGGTCGCTCCTTTGAATATGAGTGGTGATGCCGAAGGGTGTCGCTGGCAAGATGGCGACGTGACTACGCCGACAGGGTTTAAACAGGCCTATGATCAATTTGTAGAAGCGGGCTGGCCTTCTCTAGCGCACAAACCAGAGCTGGGTGGCCAGGGCTTGCCGGAATCCCTAGGCACCATGCTTAATGAACTGACGGGTACTGCTAATTGGTCTTGGAGTATGTATCCAGGCTTAAGTCATGGCGCTATGAATACCTTGGAAGCTCATGGTACTGAAGCCCAAAAGCAAAAATATTTATTGCCTTTGGTGGCCGGTAGCTGGACTGGTACCATGTGTTTAACAGAGTCCCATTGTGGCACCGATCTGGGTTTGTTGCGCACTAAAGCTGAGCCTCAGGCCGATGGCAGTTATGGCATTACTGGCACCAAGATTTTCATCTCGGCAGGCGAGCATGATATGGCAGAAAATATTGTGCATATTGTATTGGCGCGACTGCCTGATGCCCCGCAAGGTACCAAAGGTATTTCCCTATTCATTGTTCCCAAATTTAATGTTAATGATGATGGCACTTTGGGTGAGCGTAATAGTGTGGTTTGTGGTTCTATCGAAGAAAAGATGGGTATCCATGGTAATGCTACCTGTGTAATGAATTTTGACAGTGCCAAGGGTTATCTCATTGGCCCTGAGAACAAAGGTTTGAACTGCATGTTCACCTTTATGAATACGGCTCGTATTGGTACGGCTGTGCAAGGCTTGTGTTCCTCAGAGGGTTCCTTTCAAGGTGCCTTGGAATACGCCAAAGAACGTTTGCAAATGCGTGCTTTAACAGGTCCTGCCGCGCCAGAAAAGCCCGCTGACCCGATTATTGTGCATCCTGATGTGCGGCGTATGTTGTTGACCCAAAAAGCCTTTGCCGAGGGTGGGCGCATGCTGGCGTACTATACATCCCAGCTAAATGACACAGTTAACCGTGGCACTGATGCCGTGGCCATAAAAGAAGCCGAGACTCTGTTATCCCTGCTCACTCCTATTGCTAAGGCGTTCATGACTGAAACTGGGCTGGAAAGCGCTAACCTAGGCGTGCAGTGTTTCGGTGGCCATGGCTTTATAAAAGAATATGGTATGGAACAGCTAGTGCGTGATGCGCGTATCTCCACTATTTACGAAGGCACTACGGGCATTCAAGCGTTGGATTTGTTAGGCCGCAAGGTGTTAATGACCCAAGGTGAGACTTTGCGCGCCTTTACCAAGCAAGTCCATAAGTTTTGTAAGGCCGAGGCTGAAAATGACCTCTTGCAGGAATTCATTAAGCCTTTGGCTGAGCTCAATAAGCAGTGGGGCGATCTAACCATGCAGGTGGGCATGAAGGCCATGCAGAACCGTGACGAAGTGGGTGCGGCCTCTGTGGATTACTTGATGTATTCAGGTTATGTCACCTTGGCTTACTTGTTCGCTAAAGCAGCAAAGGCCGCCCAGCAAGCACTAACCAGTGGTACTACGGAAGCTGACTTTTACAATGCCAAATTGTTTACCGCACGCTTTTATTATAGTCGCTTGCTGCCGCGCACCAAGTCCCATGAAATGGCGATACTAAGTGGTGCTGACAACCTGCAAGGTTTGTCAGCTGAGCACTTTGTTTTTTAGTGTGCTTGGGCTTAGGCGCCAGTAATGGGATTAAGCATAAGCCCGGTATAAGAATTCACCCCAAGTATACAGAAACAGCAATACGGCAAGAAATACTGCGGCCGAGCCCATGTCTTTAGCGGCACCGGTGAGGTCATGGTGTTCCGTGCTGATGCGATCAAGTGTCGCTTCAATGGCCGAGTTTAAGTGCTCGATAATGATTACTAAGGCGCCACTGCCTATAAGTAAAATACGTTCTACAGGGGTTTCGCCAAAGTAAAAAGCGGCGGGCACGGAGAGCACGAATAAAAACGTGTATTCTTTCATAGCCGCTTCATTTCGAAAGCAGTATAGAATCCCCTTGAGGGAGAATATTGTGGCATACCAGAAGCGATTCCAACCACCGTTTTTAGGGTACATGACGAACTCCAGTTATTGTTATTCTATAATGTGGCGTTGTATTCGTTGATCACTTGCTGACACCAGTCAGCAATGCGGCCTTCTGTTAATTCGTGTTGGTTATCTTCGTCTACGGCCAAGCCAACAAAGCGACTGTTGTTGGCAATAGCTGCCAGAGACTTCTCAAACTTATAACCCTTTGTTGGCCAATAGCCTAAAGGCGTGGCACCCAAACCGCATAGTTTGTCGTGTAATAGGCCCACGGCATCTTGGTACCACTCCGGGTAGCCTATCTGATCGCCACAGCCAAATACAGCGAAGTGTTTACCTGTTAAGTCTAGGGTGTCTAGTTCTTCCCATATGTCTTCCCAGTCGGCTTGCAGTTCGCCATAGTCCCAGGTGGGGATGCCACAGATGAATAAAGGATAATCTTGTATGAGATTAACTGGCTCATCGGCAATGTTATGGAGATTACTGGCCAAAGGTACTAATTGATTCTGTATTTGCTCGGCAACGTCTTCTGTATTGCCAGTAGTAGATCCAAAAAAAATACCGATGCTCATAGTGTGTCCTAAATGGGCCTCAATCAGTTGAGAAAAGCCGAATGTTTGCTGCGAGCGTTATTTTAAGGGGTTAAAGTACCAATGGCAAAAGTTTAGATGTAAACAATAGCCCAATTATTATCTAGGAATTTTTCCTAAACTTTGTCCGCTCGATAGTAGGTGGCTACGGCGAGTGATAAGATGCTATAGCTTTCCACAGCATTAGTGGCTTTTGACGATCTGTACATTGTTCAGATCGTTTTTTTTTTGCCCGATATCATGGCTAAATTTCCCTCGCATCACTTAGGCTATTAAAACTCGATGCCTTTTTGCGCTTTGATGCCTTGGCGGAATGCGTGTTTGACATCTTTTATTTCACTCACGGTATCTGCCGCTTCAATCAGCGCATCTGGAGCACCGCGGCCGGTGATTACCACGTTTTGCATGCTGGGTCGTTGTTGTAAGGTCGCAATTACGTCGTCCAGGTCCAATAATTCTTGGCGGAACATGTAAGTCAGTTCGTCCAGAATAACTAGGTTCAGGTCGGGGTTTTGTAGGCGTTGTTTGGCCACGTCCCAGGCTTTTTTAGCCGCTTGTTTGTCGGCCTCATGATTCTGGGTTTCCCAAGTGAAGCCGCCGCCTAAAGAGTGGTAGTCTACATTGGGGTGATTGGCAAAAAACAGGTCCTCCCCGCATTCCCAAGCACCTTTAATGAACTGAATTACTGAACACTGGTGCCCATAACCAAGACTACGCGCGAGCATACCGAAAGCGGAACTGCTTTTGCCTTTGCCGTTGCCGGTAAGTATGACAATAATGCCTTGTTGTTTGTCAGCTGCGGCAATCTTTTTGTCAATTTGATGCTTTATTTTAGCCATGCGTTGTTGATGTTGATCGGGATTGGCAGTTTTCTTCATGCTGAGTACTCATGGTTTTAGGGTTGTTGAATAGTCTAAAGCAGCAGAGGATCATCATACAAGTGACCAGGTAGCGAAAAGAATGCGAGGGGTCGCTTTTAAGTATCATTGGCCAGCCTATATCGGTAAACTTAGAGCCTGTTTTTAATCAGAGAATATGCTTTGCCTATGAGCAACATCCATCCTTTGCGGCACTTGTTTTTGGGTGGCGCACGTTCTGGTAAAAGCGCCTTGGCTGAAGCGGCGGCCCATGCTTGGTTGCAGCAGTTTCCAAAGGGGCAGGTAGTCTATGTGGCAACGGCACAGGTCTTGGACAAGGAAATGCAAGCCCGTGTGGCGCTGCATCAGCAACGTCGCCCAAGTAGCTGGCTAGTGCTGGAGGAACCCATGCAGCTAGCGCAGGTGCTAAATTCTTTGCCGCAAAAACCCCAGCAGCCAGTGTGCTTTTTGATCGATTGTTTAACTCTTTGGTTAAGTAATCAGTTGTGCCAGCAAGTAAAAGTAGATGCTGATAACGTAATGTTGGCGGAACAGGCAATCGATGAGTTGCTAGCCTGTTTGGCGGAGCATGAGGGCAGTGTGTTGCTGGTTAGCAATGAAGTGGGCAGTGGTATTGTACCTATGGGCGAATTAAGTCGTCAGTTCCAGGATTTGTCTGGAATAATGAACCAGCGCTTGGCACAGGCTTGTGAGCGGGTCACTTTAGCGGTGGCTGGATTGCCCATGCAACTCAAATAACTGAATGCAACATCATCAGGCTATGTATACCGGCTAAAAGCAAACAAACTTATAGTAATTATTATATCGACAAAGGGAATATAGATGAATACGGATTGGATTAATGATGCCTTAGCGAACCTGAGCGAGCAGTCTCAAATAGAAGGGCTAGAGCGTCAAGGCCAGTTAACAAAACCCCCGGGGTCACTGGGCGAACTGGAAGCGATGGCTGTGCGCTTGTGCGCCATGCAGGGGGTAGGCAAACCAAGTGTAGATAATGCCAAAATTGTGGTGTTTGCTGGCGATCATGGTATTACCGAGGAGGGAGTGTCGGCATTTCCACAGGTGGTAACGGGTGAAATGATCAAAAACTTTTCGGCCGGCGGTGCTGCTATTACAGCCCTTGCAGATCAGCAGGGTGCCGACTTTGAAGTAGTCAATGTGGGTATTGTGGTGGACCTGCCTGCTATGGAAAAGGTGGTTGATGCGACCGTGATGCCGGGTACGTCGAATTTTGCTAAACAAGCGGCCATGACAGCGGATCAACTTGCACAAGCGTTACAAGCAGGTAAAGTGGCTGCGGAGCGAGCTCATGCTCAAGGTGCCACACTTTTTATTGGTGGTGACATGGGCATTGGTAATACCAGCTCTGCCACAGCCCTCTCGGCATGGGTATTGAATGATGATGCCAATAATCATGTGGGTCCGGGCACAGGGCTAGATGCGCAAGGGGTTGATCATAAGGGCAAGGTGATTGCAGCCGCTTTGGCTAAGCATGCGAATGCCATGAGCTCGCCCATAGAGGCATTACGCCATGTGGGTGGTTTGGAAGTGGCCGCGTTGGTAGGTGCCTATATACGTTGTGCTCAGTTGGGGGTGACGGTATTAGTAGATGGCTTCATTACCACTTCGGCCGCCCTGATTGCCGCTCAAATTCAGCCTCAAATCACAGATTGGATGTTTTTCTCTCATGCCTCGGCTGAGCCTGGCCATCAGGCCATGGTCAAAGCCTTGCAAGCCAAGCCTATTTTGGATTTGGGTATGCGCTTAGGTGAGGGCAGTGGCGCCGGGGTCGCACTGTCTATATTGAAAAGTGCTTGTGCCACCCACAATAACATGGCCACCTTTGCAGAAGCCGCCGTGTCTGAGAAAAGTGCCTAGTAATGAGCTCCGAGCTGAGGCTGACCCTGCTGCGTCATGGCCACACTACCAGTGGCCCGGTTTATCGTGGCAGGGTGGATTCGCCGCTATCGGATAAAGGTTGGCAACAGATGCGTGAATCGGTAAAGGGTATTGATGCCGATATGGTTGTGGCGTCACCACTGCAGCGCTGTGCTGGTTTTGCCGAACAGCTAGGGCCGCCTCTGCTGACTGATGACCGTCTTATGGAAATGGACTTTGGTGAGTGGGATGGGCGTGATCGTGAAGAGGTTTGGCAACAAGATAAAGACGCAGTTAAAGCTTTTTGGGCGAACCCCATGCAGGTGTGCCCCCCTGGTGGAGAGAATCTGACTCAGGTGCAAGAGCGGGCTAGTGCGGCGCTGCATGAGCATGTTCAGTCAGCCTTGGCTCAAAACAAGCAACATTTGCTGCTTGTGAGCCACGGCGGGGTGATCCGTTGCTTGATTGGCAAGGTGTTGCAGATGAAAGGCCAAGGGCTGTTTCATTTGTATGTGCCCTATGCGGGGTTGGCTCATTTTACTGTCTCCCAATACGCTCGTAGCCAAGAGCAGGATTTGGGTTATCATATCAGTTTGGATCTGGGAAAAAGACGCCATGATGAGGCATGATTGGTGGCATAGTTTTTTAGTGAGTATGCAGTTCCTGACTTGCATCCCTATACACAAATGGTTTGCCAAAGCGCGCACCATGCCTAGCCCTGCTGTGGCCGGCAATGCCTTATTGTTTTACCCTCTAGTCGGTTTGTTGATTGGCGTGTTGATAATGGCCTTACCTGCTTTGCTTGCCGTAACCCAAGTCGAGCTTAGTTCAGCATTGCAGGCAGGGTTGGTGCTTCTCATCTGGGTGATGTTGACCGGCGCCCTGCATTTAGACGGATTGGGTGATAGCGCTGATGCGTGGTTGGGAGGGCTGGGTAATCCTGAGCGCACATTAGCCATTATGAAAGACCCAACCAGTGGCCCTGTAGCGGTGGTCGTGCTGGTATTAACACTATTATTGAAATGGTTACTGTTGACTGAGCTGCTGAACTTGCAATGGCTATGGCCTTTGCTGCTGGTGCCAATGTTAGCCCGCTTGCAGGTGATGGCGCTGGTAATATACACCCCTTATATACGTAGTCAGGGTCTGGGTACGCAGCTCAAAAATCAGGCTCAGGCGGCGGGTTTTTGGTGGCAGTTGTTGTTTGTGGCGGGTGCGTTGGTGGTCCTGCAGTATTGGCTCTTGCTGGCCTTGTTGTTATTAGCTTTAGTGTTGTCGTGGTATTGGCGTAGTTTGATGATGAGCAGACTACAAGGATGGACCGGTGATACGGCTGGGGCCAGTATAGAGTTGACCGAATGCGTGCTGTTACTGGCAGCAGTATTGCTTATGGTACTCTAAGGCCTTAGTCTAGTTGCAACTTTAATTCTATTCATCTGGCGGCAAAAGGTTTCAACCAGACCGGCCGCCCGACTTGGCATAATAGCTTCAGTTAGATTATCTGGAGCAGGCAATGCAATATTCATTTGAGTTTTTTCCTCCCCGTGGCAGTGCTGGGAACTTGGCCCTGGACATGGCCGTGCAACAATTGCTGCCGTGGCAGCCTGCGTTTGCCTCTATGACCTATGGTGCTGGTGGCACTAGCCAGCTGGAAAGCTTGGTCGGTGCTCAGAATCTAATTAATCGTGGCTTGGCAACGGCAGCGCATTTGACTTGTGTGGATGCCAGCCAATCCGAGGTGCAAGCAACCGCGCGCCAGTTTATAGCTCAAGGCGTAGATCACTTTGTGGCTTTGCGTGGTGATAGCCCAAGCCCAGACTATGTTGCCCCCGCGGACGGTTATGCTTATGCCAGTGATCTGGTGGCCGGTTTGCGACAATGGTTCAAGGGTACCTTATCAGTGGCTGCATACCCAGAAGTGCACCCTGAAGCGAAGTCGGCGCTAACGGATCTGCAAAGTCTAAAAATTAAGCTAGATGCCGGTGCAGATCAGATCATTACGCAGTACTGCTATGATAGCAATGTATTGCTCGACTTCGCTGAACGACTGCGGCGCCAAGGAGTAACTCAGCCCTTGTTAGTCGGCGTGATGCCTATCCATGATATTGCTGCGGTACAGCGCTTTTCGGCGCGTTGTGGTGCCTCTGTTCCACAGACTATAGTTGAGCGATTCGAAGCTTTTGATCAGAGCCAAGATATGACCAAATTGGGTATTGAAATTGCTTTTGAGCAATGCCAGTTGCTGCTGGAAAATGGCTTTGACCAATTTCATTTTTACACGCTTAACCGTAGTCCTTTAACCAGTGGTGTATTAAGCGCTTTAGGTGCTGCTGAGCCAAAATTAGCCTGCAGTGCCTAGCTAATTGAAATTGTCTCACTGGTCAGCTATTGGCCTGTGACAAAGCCCCTGTCACACAGGTATAATGGCCCTTTTTGAATACAGCTTATTCACAGGGCGCTTATGAAACCGAAGGCGGTGGTCATTTATTCTGGCGGTATGGACTCCTTTACTGTTCTTCACGTAGCAAAGCAGCAGGGCTATGACCTTTTTGCTTTGTCCTTCAATTATGGCCAACGCCATGACAAAGAACTGGATGTGGCCGCCCAGGTCTGCCTGAGCGAAAACATCCCTCATAAAGTGGTGGACATTACCGCCATCAATCAACTGCTTCAGGGCTCGTCTTTGACTTCTATGGATATGGATATTCCTACCGGGGAGTATGAGAAAGACAATATGAAATCTACTGTGGTGCCAAATCGCAATATGATCCTCTTGTCCATGGCTATTGGTTACGCTGTTTCCATAGGTGCTGATAAAGTGTTTTATGGGGCGCACTCAGGCGATCATGATATTTATCCTGATTGTCGACCTGAATTTGTTGATGCGATGAATGACGTGTCAGCTTTGGCGAACTATGAAGCGGTCGAGATTGTCAGCCCCTTCTTGCATGAAAGCAAACTGACGATTCTTAAGACAGGCCTAGAAATGGGACTGGATTACAGTTGTACCTGGACTTGCTACCAAGGTTTGGATAAAGCTTGTGGTAAGTGCGGCTCTTGTATTGAGCGTCGTGGGGCATTTGTTGCAATGGGGCTGCAAGATCCTTTGCCCTACTTTGATGAGTCGGCAGCGTAATTATGTACTCGGTGAAAGAAGTATTTTACACCTTGCAAGGTGAGGGACGTCATGCGGGCCGCCCTGCGGTATTTTGTCGCTTTGCCGGTTGCAACCTTTGGACTGGTAGTGAAGCAAGGCGGGCGTCTAGTTTATGCACCTTTTGTGATACTGACTTTGTTGGTGTTGACGGTACTAGTGGTGGTCGCTATACCAGTGCTGCGGACTTGGTTGAGACCATCGAACAACATTGGCCAGAGGGCATGCCGGGGCATCCTTTGGTGGTATTAACCGGCGGCGAACCCATGCTGCAAGTGGATGAAACCTTGTTGCATGCTTTGCACGATGAAGGTTTTGAAATTGCCTTGGAAACCAATGGCACTATTGCGGTTCCGGACATGGTGGACTGGATTTGTGTTAGCCCCAAGGGCGAATCTGAACTGATACAAACTCATGGCCATGAGCTAAAACTGGTTTACCCTCAGCATCAAGCCATGCCAGAGCAATTTGCTCATTTAGAGTTCGACTATTTTTATCTGCAACCCATGGATACCTCCTATATTACTACCTCAAGCGATGATGGCGATTATGCCCAGCAGGCCATAGAATATTGTCTGCTACACCCTCAATGGCATCTCAGTTTGCAGACCCATAAGATTACCGGAATGCGTTAATGGAAATATATAAAGATTTTAGTTTTGACTCGGCTCATTTTTTGCCGAATGTACCAGACGGGCATAAGTGTGGTCGTTTACATGGGCATACTTTTCAGTTGCGAATCGTGGTCTCAGGCCCGGTGGGTGAAACAACAGGCTGGATCATGGATTTTGGTGATATAAAAGCTGTATTTAAGCCATTATATGAGCGCCTAGATCACCACTATTTAAATGATATCGACGGCCTAAAAAATCCCACCTCTGAAGTCTTGGTGCAGTGGATTTGGCAACATCTAAAGCCGGTACTGCCACAGCTTATTCGGTTGGAATTAAAAGAAACCTGCACTTCCGGTTGTGTTTACACGGGACCAAGTGGCGCTGGGGTTGGCTAAATAATGGCAGTTGATGGGTTGACCGCAGAGCACATTAACGATATCCGTATGCAATGTCAGCGCATTGCTATAGTTGGCCTATCACCAAAACCTCACCGAGCCAGCAATCGCGTAGCGCAATACCTGATTCAGCAGGGCTATGAGATTATTCCTATTCACCCAATACACAAAAAAGTACTTGGCTTGACCTGTTACGCCCGCTTGGCGGATATACCCGGTAAGGTGGACATGGTGGACTGTTTTCGGGCTAGTGAAACCATGCCGGCTTTGGTGGATGAAGTGATTGGTATTGGCGCCAAAGTCATGTGGATGCAGCTTGGAATTAGCCATGCTAGCGCGGCACAAAAAGCTTGTGAGGCAGGCATAATCGTGGTCATGGATCGTTGCCCAAAAATTGAATATCCTTTGTTGCAGCGTTTGTATGAAAAGGCCTAAGCAGGCTGTTTATAATTTTTAACTCGGCGGAGTAGGCGGCATGATTGATCCCTTACTGAATTGGTTGCAAGAGCAGGGGGCTTGTGGTCAAGTTGACACGTCGACACCTTTAACAGGTGGCTACTGGAATGCCGTATACCGCATTCAAGGTGCTGGCTTTGATTTAGTTCTCAAGCAGTTTGCCACATCGGCCAGTGGCGGTTTATTCCCCATATTAGCTGATGATGAAGCTCGTGCTCTAGAGCAGCTAGATGGTATGGGTGTGGCCCCGCCTTTCCATAGTTATTGGCCGCAAGCGCCTGGTGGCGCTGTGCTGTTATATGGATTTGTGCCTGGGCAAATGTGGCAGCATGATGTGGCGACTGCAGGTGTTTTATTTAGGCGCTTGCATCAAGCGTCAGTGGCGGGGCCTTTCCGCCTATTGCCGACGCAGCCAGGGGCGTTATTGACTCAGGCTGATGACATTCTGGGTGGGTATGTGGTGCAGGCTTTAGGGGTGCAGATACAGGCTTTGCGCCCACCAGTTATTGATCTAGAGCCGGCTCAGCCAGTTTTGGTGCACACCGACTCAGGCCCGGGTAACATTATTCAGTCGGCCCACAACATTACCTTTATTGATTTTCAATGTCCGGGTTTGGGTGATGCCTGTGAGGACCTGGCCTGTTTTCTATCTCCAGGTATCAGCAGCTTGTACGGTTTGTCAACACTTACGCCGGAGCAAGAACAGGGCTATCTACAAGCCTATGGTGATGCTCAAGTATTACACCGATTCGCGCAGATTAGGCCTTATTTTAGCTATCGTTTGGCGACTTACTTTGTGATGCGTTATTACAGTCAACAAGGCATAGATGCACGTGTCTCTCAAGCTAATTTAAAGGCCGCGCAGCTAGAGATTAGTGCTTTGCATAGTTACTTATGAAAACCCTAGAATGTCATTTGCATTCCTATTCCATGCAGAATCACTTTATACATTTGCCAGAGTATGATGTGTTTCGGTTTATTGATGATGCCAAAGAGCTGGGCTTTAGTGGCGTCAATATTTCTGCCAACGGCCCAGATTATCGTAATCTTGGGGGTACTACGGCCGCGCATTTCGCCAATATAAAAAACCATCTTCAAGACAATAGTATAGCTTGTGAGTTGGATACTAGTGATACCCGTGTACCACATATGACCGAATTGCTGAAGGTAGCTAGGGCGCTGGGTGCCGACACCCTTCGCGTTTATACCCGTTATGCTGGCACGGCCAGTGAACTGATCAAGTGGACCGTGTCTGACTTGCAACAACTAGCGCCGCTAGCCGAGGCATTGGGCGTGCAAATTGTGCTGGAAAATCACGAAGATTTTACCGGTATGCAAGTCTGTGAAATTTTGGATGCGGTAGATAGCCCCTGGGTGAACGCCTTGTATGATTATGGCAATAGTCAAAACGTGGCTGAGGACCCTATTGTCGCCTTGCAGGCCATGCGTCCCCACATTACTCGCATTCATATGAAAGACCATATCGTTATCCAGCACGATGATCAGTATTGGACCCAAGGAGTCGCCATAGGCGAGGGTACATTACCATTTTCCGAGCTGACCCAGCGTCTGCTTGATATGGGTATAACACGTTTGTGTTTTGAAAATAGTTGGGGTTATGTGGCGCCTATCAGCCAAACTCATGGCCCATTGCCTACAACGGACTGCTTTAAGGTGTTTGATCGAGCGCCCTTTATTGCTCGCGCCATGCCGGCCGAGCAAGCGCTGGCGGGTGAACTAAAAGCCTTGCAGGAAGGTTTGCGGCATTTTCGAAACATCTGTGCAGGTCTAGGTTATCGGGCGCTGTGAGTAGGTGCCGCTTTATAGTCTAATAGTCTAGGCGAGTTATTCGTGGACAAAAACCGGATTAAGAAAGGCTTTTTGAACTACTGTAGTGCCTTTACTATCATCATGGCAAGGCTTTCGGTATAATTACGCGCTTCATTTTCAGGTGTATTTATGTTCGAGATAAACCCCTATATTCAAACCATGAAAGACCTTGCTGAGCGTACTAATACGTTGAGGGGGTATCTTTGACTATGCTGGCAAACAGGAACGACTGGTAGAAGTTGAGCGTGAGCTAGAACAGCCCGGCGTATGGAATGATCCTGACAACGCGCAGGCCTTAGGCAAGGAGCGCTCGGCGTTAGAAGCCGTGGTTAAAACCATAGATGATATGGACGTGGGTTTGGAAGATGCGCGAGAGTTGTTGGACTTGGCCGTTGAAGAAGCCGACGAAGACACCTTGGCGGATGTGCAGGTGGAATTGGATGGTTTGCAAGATAAACTGGGCAAACTGGAATTTCGTCGGATGTTCTCTGGGGAAATGGATGAGAACCCTTGTTTTCTGGATATCCAAGCGGGTTCGGGGGGCACCGAAGCGCAGGACTGGGCCAATATGATGTTGCGCATGTATTTGCGCTGGGGTGAACAAAAGGGCTTTAAAGTCGAACTCGTGGAAGCCAGTGATGGAGACGTGGCTGGCATAAAGAGTGCCACTATTAAGTTTGATGGTGAGTATGCTTTTGGTTGGTTGCGCACTGAGACTGGAGTGCATCGTTTAGTTCGCAAGTCACCCTTTGACTCAGGTGGCCGCCGCCATACCTCCTTTGCTTCGGTATTCGTATCACCTGAAATAGATGATAATGTTGAAATTGACATTAATCCAGCTGATCTGCGCGTGGATACCTACCGCGCCAGTGGTGCTGGCGGTCAGCATGTTAACAAAACTGACTCAGCAATTCGTATTACTCATGAATCCACTGGTGTGGTCGTGCAGTGTCAAAGTCAGCGTTCCCAGCATCAGAACCGTGATTTTGCTATGAAGCAGTTGCGCGCCAAATTGTATGAGCGCGAAATGATGAAGCGTCAAGAAGCCGCACAAGCTATGGAAGATTCTAAATCTGACATTGGCTGGGGCAGTCAGATTCGCTCCTATGTATTGGATGACCAGCGCATTAAAGATTTACGCACCAATGTACAGAGCAGTAACTGTGACAAGGTGTTGGATGGCGATTTAGATGAATTTATTGAGGCTAGCCTGAAGGCTGGTCTGTAACCAATGGAAATGATTACTAATGAGTAATGAAAGCAACAATACCCCTGTCACACAAGATGACAATAAGCTGATCGCTGAACGTCGTGCCAAATTGACACAACGTCGTGAACAAGGCAATGCTTTTCCAAACGACTTCCGCCGCGATAGCTATGCTCAGGATCTACAAGACCAGTATGGCGAAGAGGACAAACCAGCTTTGGAGATTAAGGCGCTACCTGTTAAGGTGGCCGGTCGCATCATTCGCAACCGCGGTGCCTTTATTGAAATCCAAGATGTGTCTGGTCGTATTCAGTTGTACGTTAATCGTAAGGCCCTAAGCCCTGAACAGTTGGCTGACATTAAGTCTTGGGATTTGGGTGATATTGTGGGTGCGTTTGGTACCTTGCAGAAGTCTGGTAAGGGTGACCTGTTTGTGGATATGCAACAACCACAGTTGCTAACCAAGGCTTTACGTCCTTTGCCAGATAAGCACCATGGCTTGGCTGATCAGGAAATGCGCTACCGTCAGCGTTATGTGGATTTGATCGTGAATGATGAGTCGCGCAATACTTTCCGTAAGCGCACGCAGATAGTAGAAGCCATTCGACAGTTTCTGATTCGTCATGAATTTATGGAAGTAGAAACACCTATGATGCAGGTCATTCCCGGCGGTGCTAGTGCTAAGCCCTTTGTGACTTATCACAATGCACTGGATCTAGAAATGTTCTTGCGTATTGCTCCTGAATTGTATTTGAAGCGGCTGGTGGTGGGTGGCTTTGAGCGGGTGTTCGAAATTAACCGCAACTTCCGTAATGAGGGCCTATCCACGCGTCATAATCCAGAATTTACCATGTTGGAATTTTACTGGGCTTATGCTGACTACGAAGATCTAATGAATCTAACTGAAGCCATGCTGCGCGAAGTAGCAGCGGAGGTTTTGGGTGGCACGCAAGTCCATTATCAAGGCCAAGATTACGACCTAGGTCAGCCTTTTGAGCGTATCTCTGTATTTGATTCTATCCTTCATTATAACCCTAAGATTACGCCCGAGCAGCTAGCCGATGAGGCTGGTGCTCGCACTATTGCTAAGGGTTTGGGTATTCCATTGAAGGATTCTTGGGGTCTTGGCAAAGTGCAAATCGAGATCTTTGAAAAAACCGTAGAAGATCGCCTGGATGCGCCAACATTCATTACTAAATACCCAGCTGAGGTGTCACCCTTGTCGCGTCGTAATGACGAAGATCCGTTTGTGACTGATCGCTTTGAGTTTTTTGTGGGTGGACGAGAAGTGGCTAATGGATTCTCGGAGCTCAATGATGCCGAAGATCAGGCCGAGCGCTTTATGGCTCAGGTAGCAGAAAAAGATGCCGGTGATGATGAAGCTATGCACTATGACGATGACTATGTCACGGCTTTGGAGTACGGCCTGCCACCGACTGCCGGTGAAGGTATTGGCATTGATCGTTTGGTAATGTTCCTCACGGACTCGGCCTCCATCCGCGATGTGTTGCTGTTTCCGCATATGCGTCCAGAAGCCAAGTAAACCTATCGTATTATCGAAAAGGGAGCCTATGGCTCCCTTTTTTGTTGGTACGGAACACAAGGTCCTAACCTAAACTTGTTATAGTTTGATGCGCTCGAATACTTGCTCATCAATGTCATAGGGTAGGGGTTCTAACTCGATCATACTGTTGTCGATGTCGGCCACGCAAAGGGACTCATTTTCGGCTTCCTTGATGTTGATGACCGCGGTAAACCAATAGTGCTCAGCAGCCACTTGGGCTAGGCTGGTGATGCGACCAATGTTAGGGCGGCCACTGGCATCAATCTGCATGCCTATCTGCAATGCAGTGGGGCTGGTGATACGGCCGATATATAGGTGCCGTTTTAGCTTACCAAGATACTGCATGCGCGCGACGATTTCCTGCCCGGTATAACAGCCTTTCTGGAAGTTAATGGCGCCCATTTCCTGTAGGTTGAGCATTTGCGGCACATAGTGTTGGCTGCTCTCTTGATTAACGTAAATCATCCCGTCTTTGATCTGACTGACTTCCCACATGGCTGTTGAGGCGGGGCACGCATCCTTGGCCAATTGCAGCCACAAGTCCATAGCGGCTTCAGGTTGGCAATAAATAACGAAGCGTTGTTGCTCGACATTGGCACAGAACACAAAACCGTCATCGAAATATGATAGCTGACGTTCACCTGTTGGCACTTGGGTGATTTTTTGCAAGGCTGCGTGGGCACTGTCCCCCCATAAGCCAAGGCGAACCCAGTTGTTTTTCTGGTGGTGCAGTTCAGCTTTGGAGAAAACGATATATTTGGCTAAAGCGTTGTGTACCGATTCTGCCACATCCGCGGCCATATGCAAGACGATATTATTTTCAAATTGCAACACATCAAAGTTGGCGATAACACTACCCTTGGGGGTGCAATAGGCACCAGCTAGGCCCTGTTCTGCACTTAGATGATCCATATTGCAGGTTAGCTGGCCTTGCAAAAACTGGCTGGCATCGGCCCCGCAAAGTGTTAGTGAGCTATAATTGGATAAATCCGTCACATAGGCTTTAGCATTGCTGCTGCTGTTAGTGTGACCAATGCCTCCTTGAGGCAATGAGGCATAGCCTTGTTGCTGTAAAAAATCTTGCCAGTGTTGCATAGTGATAGAAACGTAGTTTGTTGGCTTGGATCAGTGAATTATCCACCTTAACGTCTGAAATAACCAGTCGTTTTGCGTTAAAATGGTGGCAATGAATAATGACTTGCAGATAGGTAAACCGCATATGTTGAATGAAACAGAGTTAAAGCGTCAAATTTGGCACAGTCGCCGTGGTATGTTGGAGCTGGATGTCTTGCTGGAGCCATTTGCACGTGAAGTATTGCCCAGTTTGGAAGCCGAGCAGCAGGATGTTTATGTGCGCCTGTTGGCGCAACAAGATCCAGATCTATTTGCCTGGTTTATGGGGCACGATAAAAGTGATGATGAAGAGCTTGTGGCCATGGTTAAGCAGGTTCAACAATATGCAGCCTCTGGATTTACATCTTAAGCCGTCGCGTTTGTTGGCTGGCTCCGCCATTATTGTTTGGGCGGTATTGCTAGCTCTATTTATATCTACGCAACCACCTTGGTGGCAAAGCGTTGGTGTGGCCACTATGGCTTTGTGGCACCTGCTGGTTTGGCTGCGTCGTTACGCTTGGTTGCAAACTCCTGATGGTATACAAAGGCTGCATGTCAGTGTTCATGGCTGGCGTGTTTATTTGCAAGATGGTCGGGCCTATGACGTTGAATTGGCTTCAGGCTGTCGTTTTCTTCCGGCTTTGATTGTGTTGCGCCTTCAAGCACCTGGGCGGCCTATGCTATGGTGGCTATTAATGGCCGATAGTGCCGAGGCGGGTGCTTTGCGGCGCTTGCGTGTATTTGGGCGCTGGTTTAGCACGCCTTCATGTCTGCCCCAGAAATAGGTGCGCCCTTGTTGGATTTAAGCCCACAGGTAATTGTGTGGAGTGAGAATCGTATCGCGGGCAACGCTGGCGGTATTGGGGTAATCCAGAGTGTAGTGTAGCCCTCGGCTTTCGTGACGTTGCTGGGCGGAGCGAATAATCAGACTCGCAACGACAGCTAGGTTGCGTAGCTCTACCAAATCACTGGTGACACGATAGTTGCTGTAAAACTCGTTGATTTCAGCCAATAGCAAATCAACGCGATGTTGGGCTCTGGTGAGGCGCTTATTGGTGCGGACAATGCCGACATAATCCCACATGAAACGGCGTAACTCATCCCAGTTGTGAGACAAGATAACATCCTCATCGGAATCTGTAACTTGGCTTTCATCCCATGGTTTTATGCTCTGTGCGGGATACTCAGTCTGCCAGTTTCTCAATATGTGTTGGGCGGCTGACTGAGCGTATACGAAACATTCAAGCAAGGAGTTGCTGGCCAAACGATTGGCACCATGCAGTCCAGTGAAAGCCGTTTCGCCAATGGCATAAAGGCCTTCAACATCCGTTAGGCCATGTTGGTCAGTTACCACGCCACCACAGGTGTAGTGTGCTGCAGGAACAACTGGGATGGGATCTTTGCTTATATCGATACCGTATTCTAAACAACGTTCATAGATGGTGGGGAAATGCGTGCTAATGAATTTTTTGCCGCGATGAGATATATCAAGATAAACGCAATCATCACCTAGACGTTTCATTTCGTGGTCGATAGCGCGTGCCACAATGTCTCGCGGGGCAAGCTCCAATCGCTCATCAAAACGTTGCATGAAAGGCTGCCCATTGGCTAATAACAACTTACCACCTTCGCCACGGACAGCTTCTGAGATAAGAAAAGACTTGGCTTTGGGGTGATACAGACAAGTGGGATGAAATTGGTTGAATTCCATGTTGCCAGCACGGCAGCCGGCGCGCCATGCCATGGCAATGCCATCACCAGAGCAGCCATCGGAATTGCTGGTGTATAAATACACTTTGCTGGCGCCACCGGTAGCCAAAACTACGGCCTGAGCGCTAAAGCTGTCAACGTGGCCAGTCTCTTGGTCAAGAATGTACGCCCCTATGCAGCGGTTGCCCGGCAAGCCGGTCTTGGCATTGGTAATTAAATCTACGGCCACCTTGTGAGTGATCAGTTGAATATTTGGTGCTTCTTTAGCGCGTTGTAAAAGGGTTTCTGATACGGCCCAACCTGTGCGGTCGGCAGCATGGATAATGCGCCGGTGGCTATGCCCGCCTTCTTTGGTTAGGTGATAACCTTGTTGTTCTGCGTTGTCCTCAGTGAAGGGGACCTGCTGCTGAATGAGCCATTCAATGCTTTGTTTGGCGTTCTCAACGGTAAAGCGAATGGCTTTTGGATTACCTAGTTTGGCACCTGCTTCGATAGTATCTTGGATATGGCTTTCGACACTATCAGTCGAGTCCAGTACAGCCGCGATGCCGCCTTGTGCTCGAGATGATGAGCCAGCACTTAGTTCCCGCTTGCTGATAATGGCCACTCTTTTGTCTCGGGGAAGCTGCAGTGCTAGACTGAGTCCAGCCGCACCAGAGCCAATGATCAGCACGTCGTAATCAAATTGTTGTTGCATAGGGGGAACTTACCGCTCTTGTATGGTTCTTATGGTAGGAATTTTTGCGTTTAGTGGACACTGAGGCATTATATCTGCTTCAACTGAGCTTTTGAATATTGTATGTTAGCCTTGAGTCCCCATAAACAATACACGCAGATTAATATAAAGGAAATCCCTTGCCGGAAACGCAAGCCACGGACCAACAGTTAGTAGAGCGAGTGCAGGCTGGAGACAAGCGTGCCTTCGATTTATTGGTGTTGAAGTACCAGCATAAAATTATCAGTCTGGTTGGGCGTTATGTTCGCGATCAGCATGAGGCGATGGATGTTAGCCAGGAGGCCTTTATTAAGGCTTACCGGGCGTTAAAGAACTTCCGTGGAGACAGTCAGTTCTATACGTGGTTATATCGTATTGCCATTAATACGGCAAAGAATTATCTGGTTGCCAAGGGGCGCCGCCCACCTGATCAAGATGTTGATGTCGATGAGCAAGCTGACTATGGTTTTGCTGAGGCCATGACAGATGCGGCAACGCCAGAAAATCTATTGGCCCGCGATGAATTGCAAGAAAAGGTTTTTGCTACCTTGGAAAATCTACCTGATGATCTCAAAACCGCCCTATCTTTGCGGGAATTTGAGGGGCTTAGTTACGAACAAATTGCTGAGATAATGGACTGCCCAGTCGGCACTGTGAGGTCACGTATTTTTCGTGCCCGAGAAGCGATTGATAAGGTGGTAGTTAAGCATATGTAATAAGGCATGCTTATCTATTGATGTGATTTTTGTGCCTCTATTTCTTGATATAAAAATTATCAAGAAAAAGTGAAAATTTATGGAACTGTTGCCCTATTTTGGCGTCAAAACTTGTAATCTGAAACTGCATCAGGCCTTTGGTCGTGCAGAAAATCAAGGAAAATGTAGTGACACAATCATCATTGCTTGCCGAACAAATGCGTGAATCTATCAGTGCTATGGTAGATGGTGAAGCGCAGCAGCTGGAAATGCAGCGTGTGCTTAAAGCCAGCGAATCCGATGCGTCTGTGCGTGACCAGTGGCAGCGCTATCAGATGGCTAGTAGTCTGCTTAAGCGTCAAGCCGATCAAGTGTCTTTGGATGCAGAGCTTGCCGATCGTGTATTGGTAGCTTTGTCTGAAGAAGCCGAATTGCAGCAAGAATCGGCGCCAAAGGCGACTGCCTGGTGGAAACCAGTTGGCGGCTTTGCGGTTGCTGCCAGTGTTTCTATGATGATGGTGTTAGGTGTGCAGCAGACTTCCTTGATTAGTCAAACGGGTGTGCCAGTGGATACAAGCATTGTGTTACTGGAGCCTGGGCAAACAAATGCGCAGTTTGAGCAAGCCAGTACGGGCACTTCAAATCTTGTTTTAGAAGCCCAAGGTGATTTGTTAACCAATGCCATTGATGGTAGTGATTCCCTGTGGCGCGTATCGGCATTACCCGAAGGTTTTGTGTTAGTGCAACGAAGCCTAGACGATACGGGTGCCATAGTCCGTGAAGCTTTACGATTTAGTGATGGTGCGAAAGAGTTTACCCTTTACGTCGAGCCACTATTGGGTCGTAGCATCGCAGAAGGTCACGCTTATACGGGGCAAAATTTGGTATTTGGCCAAACCCTAAGCGCTGCAGACAGTGACTTGTTTGTCACCTTGGTAGGTGAGCTTTCCTTGCTCACGGCTAAGCAGGTAGCGGCTTCGGTTGTAGCCAATTCTGCCCAGTAATGGTTAGCGCCAGCGATTCGGCTTTTGTCGAGCAGTCAGCAACGGTGGTATCTGTGCAGGAAACCACCGTGACACTTTCCACAATTCGTTTAAATACCTGCCAGCAATGCGCTATGAAAGCCGGTTGTGGCCAGCGTATGCTAAATCAAGCCTCGAGCTGCCAGCGCTCACAAGTGGAATTGCCCAAACCTGAGGGTTTAGTCCTAGAGTTGGGGCAGGAGGTGCGGGTAGCTATACCACAAAGTACCTTTATTCGCGCCAGCCTTTGGGTATTCTTAGTGCCCTTACTGACGATGTTGGCGTCGGCACTTATTGCTCAGTATTGGTTTTCCACTGAGCCATCTATCGCCATAGCAGGTGTTGTTGGTTTGGCTCTAGGCCTAATCATTATGCGTCGGCGTATGCGTTCATTGCAGCAGCATTCCCAGTGGCAACCGCACCTCGTCGTGAGTGACAAAGAGTCTGGTGTGCAAACTTTGGCATTGCACTAGCATTGTTAGTTCTTTTCTTGGGCTCTCATTAGTCGCGCCATGCTATGCAAAGCTATGTAAAGAAAGACACTTTTATCTACCATTAATGTCCCAATGATATAGTCTAGTCAGTTGATATTGATGTGCTTTGAATGCATGAGGAGGAAAAGTGATTAAGCCAATTACACCCATTTCTATGGTGGTTAGTTTGCTGATGTTGTTGGCCCTGATGATAGGTCCGGTTGCCGCTGCATCGCTACCTGATTTTACCGAGCTAGTCGAAGAGGCGGCGCCTGCGGTGGTGAATATTAGCACCACTCGCGAAATAAATCGGCGCCAGGCCTCTGCGCCTTTCAATTTTCCCGGTCAGGAACAAATTCCGGAAATATTTCGACACTTTTTTGAGCGTCAATTCCCTGACATGCCGCAACAAAATGAGCAAGATGATCAGGGGCAGCAACAAATGCCCCGGTCTGTGCCTCAGTCTTTAGGTTCCGGTTTCTTGATTAGTGAGGATGGTTACATTCTGACTAATCACCATGTAATTGCCCAAGCCGATGAGATTCTGGTACGGCTCAATGATCGCCGTGAGTTGCAAGCGCAGCTTGTAGGTAGTGATGAGCGTTCTGATCTGGCCCTGCTTAAAATTGAGGCTCAAGGCCTGCCACATCTGACTTTGGCTGATTCAGATGCGCTCAAGGTGGGCGAGTGGGTGCTAGCCATTGGTTCACCTTTTGGTTTTGATTACTCGGTAACCGCTGGTATTGTTAGTGCCAAAGGCAGGGATTTGCAGTCTGATACCTATGTGCCTTTTATTCAAACTGACGTGGCCATCAATCCAGGCAACTCAGGTGGCCCCCTGTTTAACCTCGATGGGGAGGTAGTGGGCATTAACTCACAAATTTATACTCGCTCTGGTGGTTTTATGGGTTTGAGTTTTGCTATACCAAGCAATATGGCGCGCAATATTGTTGAGCAGTTGCGTGACAACGGTGCCGTCAATCGGGGTTGGTTGGGTGTGCATATTCAGGAAGTGAGTCAGGACTTGGCTGAATCCTTCGGTCTTGATAAAGCGATCGGTGCTCTGGTCGCCGAAGTGGTGGAGGATAGTCCAGCCGCAGTGGGCGGCTTGCAGGCTGGTGATATTATAACTCATGTAAATGGCCGTGAAGTTATTAAGTCAGGACAGGTCGTTCACTATGTTGGTGCCTTGGCGCCGGGTAAGGAAGCCGAGTTTACGGTTGTTCGAGACGGTGCCAGTATGCAGGTTAAGCTGGTTATTGGCAGTTTGGCTGATGCCGAAGCTAAAGCGAAAGAAATAGCCAAAAGCCAGGATGTTTATGTCGAACGTTTGGGCTTAACGGTATTGAGTTTGGATGAAGATTTAGCGATTGAGTTACGCCTCAAATATGGTGTAATGATCAGCGCTGTTGATGCTGAGACAGCTGCCGAGTTGGATTTGCGCGCTGGGGATATTATTACTAGCATGGCCAACCGCAAGGTGCTTGACCCTCAGCAGTTTGCTGATTTAGCACAAGCCCTGCCAAAAGGCCGTTCAATTGCTATACGCATAGTGCGCGATGGCCGCTCTATGTATCAGGCATTTCGCCTTAATGACTAGTCATAGGTAAGCCACTAGTTATAGCAAGGTGATGATGGGGTTGCGCGTTGTGGGGGCAAGGTATTGGCCCCACGCGCAGCTTTTTTGCTGGAGTATTTCTGGAGTTGGTTGGCTATGCTAAGCGGGCTTGGCGAGCAGTGACTGGGTGACTAACCCATGGATGGTGCGTTGATTAGTCTTAAAGGGCTATTACTAACCCTTTAAGGTGTGGTTTGGTGATGTGGAAAGGACCCTTTTTAGTGGTGGTTAGGGTGGCTTTGCTGTACAATTTGGCCCCTTGTGAGCACTGCCTTTTTTTGCCCCCATAGGGGCTATTGGTAGATAGAGATTTGAGTCACCCAAGGTACTGGCATTCGCTGCCAAAAGCCGTCAGGAATACCTGCATGTCCATTAATCCAAACATTCGTAATTTTTCCATTATTGCCCATATCGATCATGGTAAATCCACCATAGCTGACCGATTTATTCACCTTTGTGGTGGTCTTAGTGACCGTGAAATGGAACATCAGGTGCTGGATTCTATGGATATTGAGCGCGAGCGTGGTATCACCATTAAGGCGCAAAGTGTGACCTTGAATTTTACCTCCAAGCGCAACGGCGAAGTCTATCAGTTGAATTTTATTGATACACCAGGGCATGTGGACTTCTCCTACGAGGTGTCTCGCTCCCTTGAGGCCTGTGAAGGTGCATTGTTAGTAGTCGATGCCGCTCAGGGTGTTGAGGCACAATCGGTAGCTAATTGCTATACCGCCATTGAGCAAGGTCTAGAAGTAGTCCCCGTACTGAACAAGATGGATTTGCCCCAAGCAGAGCCTGAGCGCGTAAAGCAGGAAATCGAAGAAGTGATTGGTATCGATGCCACAGATGCTGTTGCCGCTTCGGCCAAGAGCGGCATGGGTATAGAGGATGTGCTGGAGCAACTGGTTGAACTGGTGCCGGCACCAGATGGGGATGAAGATAAACCATTGCAGGCGTTGATTATTGATTCTTGGTTTGACAACTACTTGGGAGTGGTCTCTCTGGTGCGTATCAAGCAAGGTGTGATGCGTAAGAAAGATCGTGTGCTGGTAAAATCCACCGGCAATCATCATAACATTGATGACTTGGGTATATTTACCCCCAAACGTACCTCAACGGGCGTGCTAAAGGCTGGTGAAGTGGGCTATGTTGTGGCTGGCATTAAAGACATTCATGGTGCCCCCGTGGGTGATACCTTGACCCACGTGAAAACCGCCGACGTTGAAAGTTTACCCGGCTTCAAAAAAATTAAGCCGCAAGTATATGCTGGCTTGTTCCCGACCAGTTCAGATGATTACGAAGATTTTCGTGAAGCGCTAGCTAAATTGAGCCTTAACGATGCCTCTTTGTTCTATGAGCCAGAAAGTTCTGATGCCCTAGGTTTTGGTTTTCGCTGTGGCTTCCTTGGCATGTTGCACATGGAAATCATCCAAGAGCGTTTAGAGCGTGAATACAATCTGGATCTGTTAACCACAGCGCCCACTGTAGTGTATGAGTTGGAACTAAATAATGGCGATACGATCTATGTAGATAACCCATCCAAATTACCGGACATGGGGCGCGTTAATGAAATGCGAGAGCCGATCGTAGAAGCTAATATTTTGGTGCCACAAGAACACTTGGGTAATGTTATTAGCCTGTGTGTAGAAAAGCGTGGCGTGCAGCGTAATATGCAGTTTATGGCGACTCAGGTGGCGATCACCTATGATATGCCCATGAGTGAAGTGGTGTTGGACTTTTTTGATCGTCTAAAATCAGTCAGTCGTGGTTATGCTTCTCTGGAATATAACTTTGTGCGTTTTCAAGAAGCCAAGTTGGTACGTTTAGATATTTTGATCAATGGTGACCGAGTTGATGCTTTGGCTGTCATCATGCATCGGGACAACGCTCAGGGTCGGGGCCGGGCCTTGTGCGAAAAGATGAAAGAACTGATTCCACGGCAGATGTTTGATGTTGCTATACAGGCGGCCATTGGTGGGCAAATTATCTCGCGGACTACGGTGAAGGCTTTGCGTAAAAACGTGACAGCCAAGTGTTATGGTGGTGATATAAGCCGTAAAAAGAAATTGTTGGCCAAACAAAAAGAAGGCAAAAAGCGCATGAAGCAGGTTGGTAGTGTGGAAATTCCACAAGATGCTTTCTTGGCTGTGCTCAAGGTAGACGGTTAACCCCGGTTTGCTTGACTAGGAGAAACACATGGATTTTGATTTTGAGTTGGTGCTGGTTGTAGGCTGTGCCCTGTCAGGTATCGGTTGGGCTGTGGAGGCTTGGTGGTGGAAGCCGGCGCGCCTGCGTCGCTTGAATGACTCCGTTGTTGCCGCCGGAGGACAGCTGCCAAACGATAGCCAATTGGCACTGCTTAAGGAGCCTGCGATAGCTGAATACAGTCGCTCTTTTTTTCCTGTATTGGCTCTTGTATTGGTGCTGCGCAGCTTTCTGTTCGAGCCTTACCAAATTCCGTCTGGTTCCATGTTACCTACCCTGCAGGTAGGTGATTTCATTGTGGTTAATAAATACACCTATGGCCTGCGTTTGCCTGTGATGGGCACTAAGATTATGCGTGTTAATGCACCACAGCGTGGTGATGTTATGGTGTTCAAATTCCCCCATGATACGGATATAAAGTACATCAAGCGTGTCGTGGGCATCCCCGGCGATAGCGTCACCTATGTAAATAAACAGATACTGATCAATGACAGGCCTATTCCACAAGAGTATGTGGGAATGGATATTAGTGGCAATGAAATTATGCGTGAGGCCTTAGGAGATACCAACCACCTCATGTGGAAGCGTCCAGGTGATGGCCAAAACTGGCGTACAGAAGTTATTCCTGAAGGACATTATTTCATGTTGGGTGATAACCGAGATGGTAGTAATGATAGTCGCTATTGGGGTCTAGTTAAGGAAGAGCTGATTGTGGGCAAGGCTGTGGCCGTGTGGATGCAGTGGAAGAAGCTCTTTAGTTTGCCGAGTTTCTCTACCGTTGGTAGCATTGAGTAAAGCCATGAAATCTGCCAGTAGTCATGCTCAGCAACGAAATCTGCAAGCTCTCAATTTGCGCTTGGGCTATCAGTTCAAGAACCCAGATCTATTGCAGTTGGCATTGAGCCATCGTTCGGTGGGTGCTAATAACAATGAACGCTTGGAATTTCTTGGTGATTCGATTGTTAACTTTGTAATTGCTGAAGCTTTGTATCGCAAATTTCCTAAGGCTAAAGAAGGCCAATTAAGCCGCCTTAGAGCCAGTTTGGTAAAGGGTGTTACCTTGGCTGAACTTGGCAAAGAGCTTGGCTTGGGAGATTGCTTGCGCTTGGGTACTGGGGAGCGAAAAAGTGGTGGTCAGCGCCGTGAGTCTATTCTTGCTGATGCCTTGGAATCTACTATTGGTGCCATCTATCTAGACAGTGATATGAGTACTTGCCAGGCCTGCATTTTGACTTGGTTTGATGGTCGTTTGCATGACTTGGACTTGGATACTAATAACAAGGATGCAAAAACGCGCTTGCAGGAATATTTGCAGGCGCGTAAACAAGAACTACCGGTATATGATCTGGTGCAAGTTAAAGGTCAGGACCACGAACAGACTTTTGTTATGTCGTGTCAGGTTGAGATGCTGGGCAAATCCACACAGGCAGAAGCCAGCAGCCGCCGTATTGGTGAACAAAAAGCGGCAGCTTTAGCCTTACAGCTGCTAGAACAATCCGCTCCAGAGGAAATTTGATGAGTGACCTAATGCACTGGTTGGACGAGCAACCATCAGCATCACAACAGTGTGGCTATGTGGCGATTGTCGGCCGCCCCAATGTGGGTAAGTCAACCTTGTTGAATCATATTCTAGGTCAGAAGATCAGCATTACCTCGCGCAAGCCACAGACTACTCGGCATCAAATACTGGGTATTAAAACTCAGGGTGATGTACAGATTGTCTATGTAGATACGCCAGGGTTGCACCTAAATCAAACAGATAAAGCAATCAACCGTTACATGAACAAGGCGGCATCTAGTGCCCTGAAAGACGTTGATGCTGTGGTTTTTGTTCTGGATCGTACTTGTTGGAATGAGGCTGATGAGCACGTTTTTGAAAAGGTGCAGCACGTGCAATGCCCTGTTATTGTGGCCATCAATAAGGTGGATATTCTCGACGACAAGGAAGCGCTTTTGCCCTTCTTGCAAATGGTGCAAAGCAAGCTGCCTGATGCTACTTTGGTGCCGATTGCGGCCAAACACGGACGTCATGTTGAGCGTGTTGAAGAGGCCGTGATGAGCCACTTGCCTCACAGTCAGCATTTTTTTCCAGAACACCAAATAACTGACCGTAGCTCACGCTTTATTGCTGCTGAATTGGTGCGCGAAAAGATTATGCGGCAGTTGGGGGACGAACTGCCTTATCAGATGACCGTCGAAATCGAAGAGTTTGAGCATGATGGTCGAGTATTGCATATCAGCGCTTTGATTCTAGTAGAGCGTAACGGCCAGAAACGCATTCTGATCGGTGATAAAGGTGAACGCATCAAACAGATCGGTCACGACGCACGCTTGGATATGGAGCGCATGTTTGACACCAAGGTAATGCTGAACCTGTGGGTAAAAATTAAAAGCGGCTGGTCTGACGATGAACGGGCTTTGCAAAGCCTGGGTTACGACGGCTTGGAGTAAACGGTGTTTGACGCTGGCCAACTGCAACCTGCTTATGTCTTACATAGTCGGCCATTTCGTGACACGAGTTTGATTGTAGATGCTTGGTGTATGTACACTGGGCGGCAAACGTTATTGGTAAAAGGAGCGCGTAAAGCTCAGGGTCGCCAGCCAGCTAAACGCACGCTGTTACAACCATTTCAGCCACTGCAGCTCAGTTATAGGGGGCGTGGCGAAATGAGTTTGTTGACCCAAATTGAAGGGGCGGGTGTGCCCCTGATGCTACAGGGAAAGGCACTCTTCAGTGGCCTGTATATGAATGAGTTGTTGCTACGCTTATTGCCTATCGCTGACCCTCACGTTGACTTGTTTGCATATTACCAGGCCGGATTAAATCATTTGCAAAGAACACAGGATGTTGAACCGGCATTACGTAGTTTTGAATCCAGCTTGTTAATGGAATTGGGCTACCATGTTGACTTGTCCTGCGATATGGTCAGCAGAGCACCTATTAATGCCAAGGCGGGGTATCTGCTGATCGCACTGCAAGGTGTGCAAGAGGTAGCTTTGGGCTCCGTGGCGGCGGGCGCGATGGTCCTGCCTGGTGTGGCCCTGTTAGAGTTGCTGGCCGGGGGCGAATTGAGCCCTCAAGCACGCAAAGTGGGCAAGTATATAGCCCGAACTAATTTGGATGCGGTATTGGGTGATAAGCCCTTACGCAGTCGGGAATTATTCCGCCAACTTGATTTTAATGGAAGTTGAATATGGTAAAGGCCGTTGGTACCGATATTGTAACAATTGAAAGGGTTGCTGCAGCAGTTAAACGCGGCGGTGAGCGCTTTGTGGAGCGTATTTTAACACCATTTGAACAATCTCAGTATCAGGCCAGAGGCAACAGCATTAGCTATGTGGCGAAGCGCTTTGCCGCCAAAGAAGCTGTGGCTAAGGCCTTAGGTACCGGGATAGGTCGAGGTATTTCTTGGCAACATATACAGATTGAAAATGATGAGCAAGGGGCGCCACAATTAGTGCTCACGGGCCCTGCTGCAGAACGTCAGGCACAATTAGGTTCACGCCAAGCCCATATCAGTATTGCTGATGAGGTGGATCAGGCTATCGCCTTTGTGGTGTTGAGTTAATTGAATAATTGAGGACGCCTTTACACAGTTAGCCATTTTGTTTGCCGTTAATACAGCAACGTCTATAAAGGCACAACTCGCGTCGATCAATGACTCTTAATGATTGCTTCACTTAAGAAGGGCGCTTTTTGCACGCTAGCGCAGAGTGTAGTAGCAGTTTATAAAAAGGTTTCATAGGGTTTCAGGTTGACCTGAACAATGAGGAACACCAGGATGAGTGGATTACCAAAATTTCCTACTATTGAAGACTATATCGGTCACACGCCGCTGGTGAGGTTGCAGCGTTTACCCGGTGAGACTAGCAACATCATTTTGGCCAAACTGGAAGGTAACAACCCGGCTGGTTCGGTCAAAGATCGCCCCGCATTAAGCATGATCAACGAAGCTGAAAAACGCGGTCAAATTCAGCCTGGCGATACCTTAGTTGAAGCAACCAGTGGTAATACTGGCATTGCCTTGGCAATGGCGGCGGCTATTAAAGGTTACAAGATGGTGTTAATTATGCCCGATAACATGAGTATGGAACGCAAAGCGTCCATGTCGGCTTATGGGGCGACATTGATCGAAGTGACACCAGAACAAGGCATGGAGGGGGCCCGTGACCTCGCTATTGCCATGCAAGAGCGTGGTCAAGGTGTATTGTTGAACCAGTTCGCTAATCCTGATAATCCTTTAGCCCACTACCAAACGACAGGGCCAGAAATCTGGCAGCAAACGCAGGGCAAAATCACTCATTTGGTCAGTTCCATGGGCACTACGGGCACCATTATGGGATTGTCAGACTATTTTAAAGAGCAAAATCCAGCAATACAAATACATGGCTTGCAACCCACTGATGGTTCTTCTATTCCGGGTATTCGCCGTTGGCCAGAGGCTTATCTACCCGATATATTTGATAACACCAAAGTGGATGCAACCATTGATATGGAACAAGCCGAGGCGGAGCAAACTATGCGCGATTTAGCTACCAAAGAAGGTATTTTTTCCGGTGTGTCTTCAGGTGGTTCTGTGGCAGGGGCTTTGCGCTTGTCCAAACAAGTGAGCAATGCCGTTATTGTCTGCATCATTTGTGATCGTGGCGACCGCTACTTGTCTACTGGGGTTTATAACTAGTTATGGCTCGTTTATCACCGTTACAAAAAAAGCTGAAGCTAAAGCAAAAAGCCGCCTCTACTAAGCAGCAAAATGCTCAAACTCAAGCCGCTACCGAGGCCGTCACTTTGCCGAAGGGCAAGCATATCCAACTGGCATTGGATGACTTTAGCCATGATGGTCGCGCTGTTGGCCGCTGGCATGGTAAAGCGGTGTTTGTCGCTGGGGCGCTGCCCGGTGAACAGATACAAGCCGAAGTGTTGCATGATCACAAAAATTTTGCGGAAGCAAAACTTTTGCAAATAAACCACTCTAGTGACCTACGCCAAGTCCCGCCTTGTCCCCATTATATAGACTGTGGTGGCTGCCAGTTACAACATGTAAAGCCTGAACATCAGGTGACTTTGAAACAGGCTGCTATAGCCCAGCAATTACAACGTATTGGCAAAGTCGATGTACCTAACTGGGTTGCTCCTTTAGTGTTTGATAGTCAGGGTTATCGCCGGCGGGCGCACTTAGCAACCCGCTATTTTGCTGATAGTCATACCTTATTATTGGGGTTCCGACAGGCTGGGCATCGGCATATCGTGCCCATCGATCACTGTGTGGTGTTGGAGCCGGCTTTGGATGTATTGATCAGCCCTCTTCGCACGGCTATATTGGCGACGGCTGATCCTAGTGCTTATAGTCATGTGGAGCTGTTGCAAGCGGATCAACAAAAGCTGGTGGTTTTGCAGTCACAAGCGCGACTGGCCGGTGAGGATGAGCAAGTATGGCAGGAACTTGCCCTAAGCACTGAGGCGGCCATTGAAGTACGTCAGCCTGATGAACAGGTCAGTTACTTTGGTGATGCCAATGGTCTATGCCAATATCAGCTTGCCATCGGTGCTGATAGTCATCGAAAACAAGATAACCTACGCATCGCATTTTCTAGTCAGGATTTTGTGCAGGTAAATGCTCAGGCGAATACAGCTATGGTGCAACAGGCTATGGCATGGTTGCAAATTCGGCCTGATGACAAAATATTGGATCTGTTTTGTGGCACGGGTAATTTTTCTTTGCCGGCCGCCAGCTTAGGGGCTAGCGTCCTAGGGGTAGAAGGTGATGCTGCTATGGTGCAGCAAGCAGCGAGCAATGCGCAGCTAAATGATCTAACAGTAGAGTTTAAAAAAGCAGACCTGTTTGCTGCTGATGCACGTCACATTTGGCATGGGCAGCATTTTAACAAGGTTCTTATGGACCCGCCACGGGCCGGTGCCAAGTCGGTGCACAAGCTCTTGGCAGGCCAGCCTATTGAAAAATTGGTGTATATATCTTGTAATCCCGCTTCCATGGCAAGGGACTTACAAGGGTTACAAAAATTAGGGCTTAAAATTGTGCAAGTGGGCAGTATTGATATGTTCCCTCATACACCCCATTTAGAAGTAATGACGCTGTTAGAAAAAGCCTAAAGGAATTGGCAATAGACACTTTGACTTAGCCGCGGCGTCTAATAATTATAAATAGTGGATTTGTATTATGGTTCAAGTACGTGATCATCATCCAATTAAGTCCGATGGCAGTATCGACATCACTGTCTGGGCACAAGACCTTACTGAAGAACTGGACATTAACGATGTTTCCCGCATCAAGCAAGCTTGCGAAATGGCTGAATTTGCTCTGCAAAATGCCTCGGACACTGATGATGAGTGGGGCGGTGATGTGGGTGTTGACTGCTTTCGTACTGGCTTGGAAATGGCCGTTATTCTTGCGTCTTTGAAAGTCAACGAAACGACCTTGGTTGCGGCTATCCTTTACCGCAGTGTGCGAGAGAACAAATTACCTTTAGAGCAGGTTGGCAAAACCTTTGGTCCTACTGTGCAGCAGCTTATTAATGGCGTGCTGCAAATGGCGGCAATTAGCAACTTGCAATCCCCCACACGTGACAATGTGTTAGGCCAGACAGACGGGCAATTGTCTAACGTGCGTAAGATGCTGGTTTCCTTAGTGGATGATGTCAGTGTAGCACTGATAAAGCTTGCTGAGCGTACTTGTGCGATACGTGCCGTTAAAAACAGTGATCGTAAAAAACGCTACCTGGTTTCCCGTGAAGTATTTGATGTCTACGCACCCTTAGCGCATCGTTTGGGTATTGGTACCATTAAATGGGAGCTAGAAGACCTTTCCTTTCGCTACCTGCAGCCTAATTCCTATAAGCAAATAGCGAGCCTCTTGGATGAGCGACGCCGAGACCGGCAAGATTATATTAAGCGAGTGCTGGCTACTTTGAATCAGAGTGTCCATGAGGCAGGCATCAAACAGGCTGATATCATGGGCCGCGCCAAGCATATTTATAGCATCTGGCGCAAAATGAAACGCAAAGATATTGAGTTTTCTCAGGTCTACGACGTACGTGCTGTGCGTATACTGGTGCCAGAGTTGACAGATTGTTACACCGCCTTGGGCATTGTGCATGGTTTGTGGCGGAATATTCCGCAAGAGTTTGATGACTATATTGCAACACCAAAAGAAAATGGCTATCGCTCTTTGCATACGGCGGTGATTGGGCCGGAAGGCAAGGTAGTGGAGATTCAAATTCGCACTTTTGCTATGCACGATGAAGCTGAACTGGGCGTTTGTGCGCATTGGTTGTATAAAGGCACTGATACTAAAAGCAACAGTACCTCCTATGAAGACAAGCTGGCTTGGCTGCGACAGGTTCTGGAGTGGCACGATGAGGTGGGAGATAGTAGTGCGCTAGTAGATCAGGTGCGTGCTGACGTTGAGCAGGATCGTATATATGTATTTACGCCTGATGGTCACGTGGTGGATTTGCCTAATGGCGCTACGCCCGTTGATTTTGCCTATCGAGTGCATACGGAAGTAGGTAATACCTGCCGAGGTGCCAAGATACATGGGCGTATTGTGCCGCTGACGTACCGTCTGCAAACCGGTGATCAAGTTAATGTATTGACTTCAAAGGGCGGTACCCCAAGTCGTGACTGGATGAACCCCAACCTGGGTTATGTCAATTCTGGTCGTACGCGAGCCAAGATTGCGCATTTCTTTAAGCAGCTAGATAAAGAAAAGAACGCCGCGGCCGGGCGCCAGTCGGTGGAGAGAGAGCTGCGGCGCATGGCTTTGGTCGGTGTCAATGACGAACAGTTGGCTGTTAGCCTAAACTTCAAGCTGGCTGATGATATGTATGCCGCCTTGGGTGCCGGGGATTTGCGTTTGGCCCAGATAACCAATGCGGCGCAGAATCAGATTGAACCGCAGTTAAAACGTCGCCAACAGCTGGATCTGACACTTGAAAATCGCCGACCACAGCGCATACAAGGTAGTGCAGATGGAATCTCTATCGCTGGTGTGGGTAATTTACTAACCAGCTTGGCCAGTTGCTGCCAGCCCGTGCCGGGTGACGATATTGTGGGCTTCATTACCCTTCATCGAGGGGTGTCTGTACACCGTCAAGACTGCCAAAATATCATCAACCTTGCGGACAAGGAACAGCATCGGATTATTGCCGTGGACTGGGCTGAGCGTGAAGAGCAAACGTACCCCGTTGATATTGTGGTGGAAGCATTTGATCGGGCGGGTTTGATAAATGACGTTATCTTGGTCCTGGGGCAGGAGAAGGTGAACGTGCGCGCCATGAATACGGTAACAGATAGTAAAGCCAATTCGGCTACGATTACCTTCACCATTGATATTGCACGCTTGGAGCTTTTGGGGCGTATTATGGACAAGGTTAACCAGTTAGCTAACGTATTGGATGTGAGGCGACAGAAAGATGGCAACTGACGGTATGCAGCGCTTGTTGGACATCATGGTGCAGTTGCGACATCCCGATACCGGTTGTGCTTGGGATCTGAAGCAAGATTACCGTTCCATTTTGCCACATACGCTAGAAGAAGCTTATGAAGTAGCAGATGCCATCGAAAGTGGTGATCGTCAACAGTTGTGCGATGAGCTAGGAGACTTGTTATTTCAGGTGGTATTTTATTGCCAACTAGCTCGAGAGGAGGGGGCCTTTGAATTTGCCGATGTGGCACAAGCTATGGCGGATAAATTGGTGCGCCGTCACCCCCATGTTTTTGCTGACAAGGTCGCTGGTGATAGTGTCACAACATTGGCAAACTGGGAAGCTATAAAGGCCGGTGAGCGCCAAGCTAAAGCGCAGTTTTCGGCTCTGGATGATGTGCCCAGAGCGTTACCTGGCTTGCAGCGGGCGGCCAAACTACAAAAACGAGCGGCCAATGTTGGCTTTGATTGGGCTAGTGCCAGCCAAGTAATGGATAAATTGGATGAAGAGGTGGCTGAAGTGCACGAGGCTTTTGCTACTGAAGATACGCAACATATACTGGAAGAGCTTGGTGATATAATGTTCGTAGTCGTCAATATGTGCCGTCATTTAGATGCTGATCCAGAGCAGGTTATGCGTGCAGCCAATGAAAAATTTGAGGTGCGTTTTCGGCATATGGAGGCCGCTTTGCATGATTATGGCAAGGACTTGTCCAGTATGGAAATTGACGACTTAGAGGCGGCTTGGCAGTCCACAAAAAAGCGTTTGAAACAGAGCACTACCTAGCACTATAGGCTCATAGAGTGAGACTAATGTGGGAATACCTAGGTCGAATGGCACTGGCTGTGGTTTTTGGGTAAACTACGCGGCCCGGTGAGTAGTTGGTGGCCGGAAAAAATATGGGTATCTTCACTAGCAATTCTTATTTTATTTTATAAATATCAATACGTTAGGTTGTTAGTGAAGGCGCCTTTTCTGAAGAGCTGGGTTCCATTGGAAGCTTGCACAGGGGCATTAAGCCAACAGTTTTTTTAAAATATTGGAGTGTTAACAATGCGACTAATCCTTTTGGGCGCCCCAGGTGCAGGTAAGGGCACACAAGCTCAGTTTATTACTGAAAAGTATGCAATCCCCCAGATTTCTACGGGTGACATGCTACGAGCGGCGGTAAAAGCAGGTACCGAGCTGGGCGTGATGGCGAAGCAGATTATGGACGAGGGTGGTCTGGTTTCTGATGAGCTAATCATCAATCTGGTGAAAGAACGCATTGCTGAGGACGATTGTGCAAACGGCTTCTTGTTCGATGGTTTCCCGCGTACTATACCTCAGGCTGAAGCTCTGAAAGACTCTGGTGTTGCCATTGATGCCGTAGTAGAGATTGATGTTGCTGATGATGAAATTATCAAACGCATGAGTGGCCGGCGAGTGCATCCAGGCTCTGGTCGTACTTACCATGTGGAATTCAATCCGCCACAAATCGAGAACAAAGATGATGTCACTGGCGATGATCTGGTGCAACGTCCTGATGACCAAGAAGACACTGTGCGTCAACGTTTGCAGGTGTATCATCAGCAGACAGCACCTCTGGTTGATTTTTATAAGAGTCTGCTAGCAGAGGCCCAAGAGGATGCACCTGCTTATCATTATGTGCCGGGTGTTGGTAGTGTGGATGATATCAAAAATGCGGTTTTTGTTGCCCTCTAATAAGCTAACGTTTAACGAATATGCCTTATCTACTTGCCCTTGATACTTCCGGTAAAAGTTGCAGCGTTGCTCTACTTTATCAACAGCCAGGGCAGGTGGATCAGCTGTTCGCGTTGCACGAAATTGCCGAACGTTCCCATACACAGCGACTGCTTCCTATGGTGTCCGAAGTGCTTGATCAGGCTGGGGTGAAACAGCAGCAGCTCGATGCTATTGTTTATGGCCGAGGTCCTGGCTCGTTCACGGGAATTCGCATCGCAGCTGGTGTTGCCCAAGGTCTTTCCTTTGGACTTGATGTGCCTTTGATTGCGGTCTCCACCCTGGCGGCCATGGCGGTGCAGGCTCATGAGCTTTACCCTAATTGCATCAGCCTATGCACCTTGGATGCGCGCATGAATGAAGTTTATGCTGGTGTCTATTCGGTTGATAAGTCCGAGCCCGATCTGGCTTTGGTGGTGCAGGCAGAGCAGGTATTGGCACCTGCCAATCTAAGCATGCCAGAAGGGGCCTATGTGCTATGCGGTAGTGGCTCAGAAGTGCCTGATTTCCCAGCAGCTATTGTAGACCAGGCTCAATGCTGTCTGCCAGAAATGGAACCTCAAGCCGCGCAGATGGCAATGCTGGGGGCCGCGTTGTTCGGGCAGGGTAAAGTCAGCCTGCCAGAGCATGGGTTGCCAGTTTATCTTCGTGATGAAGTTACTTGGCAGAAGCTGCCTCGATACCAATAGGGTATACTTGCCCTGCATCTGCTGCCGGCTTCTGTTTGGCCGTCTCTGTTAACTTCCGTCGAGTATATTATGGATTGGTTACAAGCCTCTATTATTGCCCTCATCCAAGGTATTACTGAATTTCTGCCGATATCCAGTTCGGCCCATTTGTTGTTTCCCAGTTTACTGTTTGGCTGGCCTGATCAAGGCTTGGCCTTTGATGTGGCTGTGCACCTAGGAAGTTTGGTGGCGGTATTGTTTTATCTGCGTCATGACTTAATGGCTCTGGTTCATGGCACTTGGCAATGGTTGTTTGGAGACGGTTGGAATCAACAGGCTCATTGGGCCCTATTATTAGTCTTGGCGACCATACCTGCGGTGATTGTAGGATTAGTGTTTAAGGGCTGGATAGAACTTCATGCCCGAGCTTTATGGGTAGTAGCAGCCACCACTATTGGTTTCGGCTTATTACTAGGTTGGGTAGACTGGCGCGCTCGCTGTACACATCAGATGCACCATATGAACTGGCGCCATGCCTTGTTTGTTGGCTTAGCTCAGGCCGTGGCTTTGATACCCGGCACGTCACGCTCGGGTATTACCATGACCGCGGCATTAATGCTTGGTTATCAACGTGAAGTGGCCGCACGCTTTTCATTTTTGATGTCTATTCCCGTGATCTTGGCGGCATCATCCCTCATGCTGTTGGATTTGGTCCAGCACGCTCAGGCCATTGACTGGCGGCCAATGTTAGTTGCATTTGTGTTGTCAGCCTTGAGTGCTTGGTTGTGTATTGTATTGTTCATGAAGTTGATCAGTCGCTTAGGCATGTGGCCCTTTGTAGCTTATCGATTGCTCTTGGGTTTAGGACTCATATGGTTGCTCAACAGCTAATAGACATCTGTGTGTATGCTAATCAAAAGGACACCCAAGCACAGGATTTGGCTATTCGTCTTGGCATACCGTTAACCAATAACATGCCCAATTCTGGTTTGGTCTTGGCCTATCATGATCAGGCCTTGCATATTTTGCCGGCAGATGGCCGCAGTGGTGGTGTGGGCGTTGACTTTGCGGTTGGTAAAAGTCGTCATCGACGTCTGTATGGCGGTGGCAAAGGGCAGCAAATAGCTAAAGCCATTGGTGTACGGGGCACTATTCGCCCATGTGTACTTGATGCGACGGCTGGTTTAGGAGGTGATGCCTTTGTCTTAGCCGGCCTCGGCTGTTTTGTTTATTTGGCCGAACGCCAGCCCGTGGTCCGAGCCTTGCTGGCCGATGGCTTAACACGTTTACATGAAGCGGATGAATTAGCTGATCTGGCCCATCATATGCAACTATTATCAGGTGATGCCCTTAGCGTCATGCAAGCGTGGCAGCAGATCGAGCCACCACAGGTGGTTTATTTAGATCCTATGTTTCCCCATTTAGGCAAAACAGCCAAAGTAAAAAAGGAAATGGCACTGTTTCGAGAATTGGTTGGGCCTGATGAGGATGCCGATCAACTATTGGCACCTGCTATTGCCCTGGCGACTCACAGAGTAGTAGTGAAACGGCCTCGTCTGGCCCCCGATTTGGCGGCACAAAAGCCCACCTATAGATTACAGGGTAAAGCCAATCGCTATGATGTTTATGTGAAAGCGTCTTTTAATAATTAAGCAATTGCCCAAGCTAGCCTCAATAGTGTGGCGGCTTGTCGTCGGCCGGTGGTGCGCTCTGACCCGTAGAGAGGTCCAGGCGCATATTTTTCATCTGCTGGGCTAGCAACTCTACCGTGCGTTGTAAGCGACTAATATCTAGTTGCTGCTGACTTACACTGTTATTCAAACTATCAATGGTCTGTTCATGAAATGCAATTTGTTCTTGCAGCTCTGCAATAGCGGAGTGTTTTGGCATAGGGAGAGTTACCTAAAAAGAAATTGAAGGAATTACGGCTATAATTTGATAACAGTGAAGAATTTCGCTAATCTTAGCCGATTGTACAGGCTATTGTTCTGGCAGGGAAACTGGGTTGTTTGGTATTCAATGTCACATCGTGTTTCAGTGCTTATATATTATGATTTTAACTGCCTAGGCTAGTACGATACAAACTATAACAAACTATAAGAGATGTTAAGTCAAAATGAGAAAATTGCTATTGTCATACAGCTTTATCGTTAGCCTTTTGGCGGCGATAGCGACACCGTTTATTTTAGAAAATGTTATTCCGGGGGCTAGTTTGACTGATCAATTGCCCCTATCGATTGGTGTATTTTTTGCCATGTTTTGGGTGGCAACTTTAGTGGTAGGTGTTAAATTTGTTCCTCAGGGTGATGCAGAGGATGCCCCATGGGTTGAAGACGAGAATGATGCCAGTCGCGAAGCCGGCACGGTTAAATGGTTTAATGTTACCAAAGGATTTGGTTTTATCACTCGTGACCAAGGTGATGATGTATTTGTACACTTTCGTTCCATTCGAGGTAAAGGGCATCGCTCTTTGTTGGAAGGCCAGCGCGTGCGTTTCTCTGTTACTGAAAGTGACAAAGGTATGCAAGCTGAAGATGTTTCAGTTGTTGGTTAATTAGCATCCGCGATTGCGTATTAAGACCACCTTAATTGGTGGTTTTTTATTTCCCCTAGGAAAGCAAAAAAAGATTGACAAAAAACTGATAAATCAATAGTATACGCGTCTTGTTGATGCGGGGTGGAGCAGCATGGTAGCTCGTCGGGCTCATAACCCGAAGGTCGTCGGTTCAAATCCGGCCCCCGCTACCAAATTTAAGAAAGCCAGACTAACTAGTCTGGCTTTTTTGGTTCTGAAATAGGCCCGACGAGGTCGGACTCTGCTTTTATCTTGGGCGCTCAAGACCGGCGAAGGTCATCGGTTCAAATCCGGCCCCCGCTACCAAATTTAAAAAAGCCAGACTAACTAGTCTGGCTTTTTTGGTTCTGAAATCGGCTGTTTTAGGGAGTTGATTTGGTTGTAGTCTAGCCCACTATTGTTTAGTCTACGCGTTCACCAGTAGCCGAATATCGGTCTAGCATTATGAATGAACATTTCAGAATTTCCCAGAAAGTGGGCTTGCTGTTTCGCTATGACCAGCCTTTGCCCAGTGACATGCAGGCCTGGCTCAAAGAGCAATTGCAGGTGGCCTCTCCGGCCCTAGGTATTGCTAATCGCTATACTGGTGTGTCCGAATGGCCAGCTGAATTACAACCTGATTTGGCCAAACGCGCCCAACATTGGCGTCAATACCGTACCCTAGAAAAGCAGCGCCGCCAGGGTAAGAATGGCCAAGATACAGAAGCCGCCAAGACCGCCAATCGATTAACTAATCTATGGCGTAATAGAGACGAGTTGAAGTTCAGCCATCGCAACGTTTATGGGGCTGATCAGGTTAAGTTGCGGTTTACGTCATTTTGGACAAACCACTTTACCATAGGCAATACATTCGATACCGGCAATATGATTGGTCATGCTATTGATGAGGGCATTCTGGCTAAATTGGATGGTCGTTTTGCTGATATGCTGTATGGCATCACAACACACCCGGGCATGCTCACTTATTTGGATAATGTGTGGAGTGCCGGAGAGCGCTCTGAACAGGCAAAAAAATGTGGTCGCAGGGTAAACTGCCAAGCGGGTCTTAATGACAACTTGGGCCGAGAACTACTGGAATTACATACCTTGTCCCCCGTCGCAGGTTATACCGAAGATGACATACATAGTGCCGCTCAAGTGCTGGCTGGCTGGGGAATTGATTTTGAGTCAGAGTTGAATGAAATGCGCCAACAAACGGGCACTAGTGATCATTGGGATGCCTATAAGAAGCGCTGGGCGGAACCAGGTAGTAAAAATGTATTTGGTCAAAAAATCTATGCTGGTAAAGGTGGTCTTCGCCAACTTACCAACTTCTTAGCCTCTCACGAGCACACCATAGATTTTGTTTCTACTAAATTGTGCCGGCACTTTGTCAGTGATGTTCCTCAGCAAAAAGAGATCGACGCGGTTAAAGGTGTGTGGCGACAAACGCAAGGTGACTTGCCTGCTATACATGCAAAAGTGCTTGAACTAGCGGTAGACTCTACCAGAACCAAATTTTTGTGGCCTATGACTTGGCTTTTTCAGATGGTGCGTTTGTCCGGTGCTACCTATTTTAAAGGTTGGGAGGGGATAAATAACTACAGCAATGAGCTAATGAATACCCGAAAAGTGTTTGCTGAGTTAGGGCAGTCGTTTTGGAGTTCTCGCCAGCCCAATGGTTATTCCGATGACAAGGCTGAATGGATGTCGGCTGAAATGTTCGAGCGTCGATTACGCTTCGCTGAGGCAATCTATCTCAATGGCAATCCTAAACGGTCTGTGGAAAAAATGATGGACCGTATTGACGCATTGCCTCAAACACGTGAGCTGGTCGCTAGTGTCGGTCGTTCACCCAAAAATCAGTTTGTTGCCTTCATGTGCAGCCCAGAGCTAATGGGGTTGGAGTATGTCTAAGTTAAAACTCAAACGTCGTACTTTAATAAAAGCAGGTGCTGCTAGCCTGTTCATGTCTGGCATGCCGGTACAAGGTTTTACTAAAGGTAAGCCGCCAGGTAGCATATCAGTGATCATTTTAGAGGGTGGTATGGATGGCCTAGCAGCAGTCCCCCCTATTGGTGACCCGGATTTGATGCGTATGCGCAAGTCGCTAACGCCAGAGCATTATCAACCATTGAATGATTTTTTTGGTTTGCATCCTTCATTAAAGTTTTTCGCTCAATTAATGGCCCATGGCCATGCTTCGGCGGTGCACGCCAGTGCTTTTCCTTACACCAAGCGATCACATTTTGAGGGCCAAAACTTGATAGAAGGTGGCGGATTATCGCCGTTTGCAGAAAAGTCAGGCTGGCTTGGTCGTGCTTTAGAATTAGCGGGATTAGCGGGGCGTGCACTGTCTTTAGACATGCCGTTGATCCTGCGTGGTCATAAAGACAATGACAATTTTTATCCAGCTAGTATTCGTGGCTCTAATAAACCCAATGTTGATTTGGTTGATATTATTGCTATGGGGCATAGCCGTGAGGCGGCGCAGGCATTTAAGAAGATAGCGCGGAAAAGTGAGACACATGTTCAGGTACCAAGGGATCCCGCTAGTTTGGCGCGTTATGCGGGCCAGGCAATCGCACAAGCCGACGGCCCATTGGCGTCTGTGATTCGAGTAAAGCAATTTGATACCCATGCTAATCAGGTCGAAGAAGGAGATGCTGATAGGGGGCGTTTGGCCCAGCAATTGACCGTGGTGGATGATGTTATAGCCGGGTATCGGCGAGGCTTGGGCGAGGCTTGGAATAATGCCATTATCCTTACCTTGACGGAGTTTGGCCGCACGGTTGCGGTCAATGGCACCATCGGCTCTGATCACGGCTATGGTAGTGTTGGCTTGTTGGCTGGAGGCTGTTTACCTGCTAGTCGAGTAGTGGCTGACTGGCCAGGGTTGAATAAGCGTGATCAGTTTGAAAAACGCGACCTACAAGCGACCATTGATTACCGTTCCGTATGTGCTGCCTGCCTCGAAAAGAGTCTTGGCCTAGAGCATGATGTAATTGCCAGTAAGGTGTTCTTACAACCCGATTTGCCGCGAGTTTATGAGCACCTATTTGCCTAGGGAGGCTTTGTAGTGAAAATGGCCGATGCCTTGCAATTGATTTTTCGACTCTTGAAAATGAGTGTTTTGGGTCTATTTCTGGTTTTAACAGTGATGCCTGTTCAAGCTGTAGATATGTCCAATTGGAGTGATAAAACAATCTGTCGCCTAGTGGCGACGCAGGTGAATAATGCGGCTTTTTTGGAGGAGGCTAGCAGTCGCGGGTTAAATTGCCAATCTGGCCAGAGCAATAGCCCAAACCAACATGCCAGTCAGACAGTCAAAATCCTGCCTAAGCCACAGGGTATAACGATCTATGCGGTGCAGTTTAGTAAAGCCGATCGACATCGTTTAACGTCAGAGCCTATCAATAAAACGGCTTTTGATTTTAATCTCGCTCAGCTCGCCAAACTGTCCCAACCTATAACCTGTCGCTTTCGATTGCGTAGAGTAATTTATGAACACAAGGTGGAAGGTGTCATAGAGCATTGGAATATGGCCAATGGACAATTTTTGGCTAATCAAGAAGGCATACAATTGATAGGCAACTGGCGGATGAAGGGGCTGTCGGGCGATCCTAGTTATCTGAAGGATGAAGTCAATTTGCGCCTTGATGACCAAGGCCATTTGATAGGAAAAATGGCGTACTTTCCACTGATGGTTGATAATGGTGAGGCCGCCCGGCAACCCATCTATATAACCGTAAAGCCCCATAAGCGTTCAAAACCACTGGATATAGCCAAGCCTGTTAGGGCTGAGTATTGGATTGACGTTGAGGACTGGGCTGGGGGGGTCTTGAATTTGACTCGATGTCATATTCAAGAAGAGACTCAATAAGTAAAATTTTAGCCATTAGAAAAGTGATGGTCATCCCATGTTTTTTATTGTTCTTAGTCAATTTACATTTTGATATTGTTTGGCGCAAAATGCGGTGAATAATAATTTCAACAATTCGGCCTGCATTATGCCTGTTTCTGAGCCCTTAGCGTCGTCTGTGATCGCTACTGACAATACGACTGCCCAATATGTTACCCAGTCCCTGCGGAGCAGAGCTCAAGGGGCTCGTCAGGGGCAGGTTACCCTGCCATCCTACTTTTATACTGGGGATGAGATTTTGCAATTGGAATTACAAGCCATTTTCGATAAAGAGTGGATTTGTATTGGTCGTAGTGATGAGGTGCCAGAAGCGGGTGATTATGTCACGACTCAAGTGTTGAATGAACCACTAATTTTATTGCGTGATGAGCAGGGTGACCTGCAGGTGCTGTCCAATGTTTGTCGCCATCGGTGTATGAAGGTGGCAGATGGTAGCGGCAAAAAAGCCCGTGGTTTTACTTGTCCATATCACGCTTGGAGCTATGATTTAAAGGGTAAATTGATTGCTGCGCCGCGCATGAAAGAAGATGGCTTTAAAATGGTTGACCATGACCTTGCGCAAGTGCGGTTTGAACAATGGCAAGGTTTTGTTTACGTCAACCTTGATGGCAAGGCTGAGCCTTTGGCGCCGCGGTTGACGGGGTTGGATACTATTCTAGCCAATTACCATACGGACCAGATGTTGCATCATTTTAGTCAAGAAGACGTTTGGCACTGTAATTGGAAAGCCTTAGTCGAGAACTTCATGGAAGGCTATCACCTAAACTGTGTGCATCCACAAACATTGCGCCCTATAACGCCAACTTCCCGAGCCAAAAAGCTGCCCGATGGGCCTGGCTACACAGCCTACGCCGCGAATTACAATCAAGGCTACGAAGCACGTAAATTTAAACACGAAGATTTATCGGGTGAAGAGGCCAATCGCTCTTCCTTGTTTTGTGTGTACCCATCACATATTGCCTCCCAGTCACCACACTTACTGGTATATATGGCCATTCAGCCATTGACGTCTAGCAGCTTAAAAGTTCGGTGGGGTATGTCGATTCGTAGTCTAGATATGGTAGGTCAGGGGATGGATGCATTAGAAGCTCTGTGGACCAGGGTCAATGCAGAAGATAAGGCCAAGTTAGAAGGCTTGCAAGCTACCTATTCATCTCGCCATGCTCAGGCGGGGCCGTTGGCTCCAGAAGACTTAGAAGGCACTATTAAGGACTTCCATCGCTATTTGGCACGTATGCTAGAGCATTAATTTTTGAGCGGCTTTATTAGGTATTCAAGGCCATTGGTTTTGAGTTCAAGTGCTAGCTGCATTAATTGACCTAGTTCTCCTTTTGGGAACTCCTTTTTGGCAAACCAGAGTAAATAATCTTCGGGCAAGTCAATAATGATACGGCCTTGGTATTTGCCAAATGGCATGGTGGTACGAGCCAGTTTGAGCAAATTGTGTTGTTCTAGCATGGTTTAGGTTTTCAAGGTGTTTAGTTGAATGTTGCAATCTCCTACGGCACTAGTAAGCCATATTTCTTCATCTTGGATAGTGGCTTGAATAATCATGCTGCGTTCTGCTAGTTTGGATAGTTGCTCGGTTTGCTCGTTGGGCAAGTTGTAGATATGTAAGTTATCTAGGTTGTAAATTTTATTTTTTATTTGCTGCCACCAAACATCGGCACTATTACCGCTATAGGTATAGATGTATACCTCTTGACTGCGCCCACAGGCTTTGCGGATGCGTTTTTCGTCGGGTTGGCCTAGTTCGATCCAGGTTTCGATTTCATCGCTTAAAGACAACTGCCAGATGTCGGGTTCATCATCTGTGCTTAGCCCTTTGGTGAAAGCTAGCTGTTTGTCGGCATGACAAATAAAAGCCAAAATCCGTACCATCATGCGTTGCTCATTTTCTGAGGGGTGGCGGGCGATGGTTAGGTGATGATTTTCATAATGGTGGCGGTCCAAGTCTGATACCTGTAGTTCAGCCTTGTGAATTGTTGCTTTTTGGGCCATGGAAAATGCTCGCCATAAAAAGCGTGACTATACCCTATTGGCCAAAAAAAAGCCCGCCATATGGGCGGGCAAAAATGAGCAATCATATCTACTCGGTAGGAGTTCCCTTAAGTTGGCTTGCTTCACGAGCTAGGTTTTCAATAGCCGACCAATCGCCAGTGGCAAGCAAGCCATTTGGTGTCATCCAAGTGCCACCGACACACATTACATTGGGTAGTTCGAGAAACTGTCCGACATTGCTGGGTTTAATGCCACCAGTGGGACAAAATTTAAGGTTTGCCAAGGGGCCGTAGAAAGCTTTTAGTAAATCCGTGCCGCCCACAACAACGGCTGGAAATAGTTTAAACCTCTCGTAACCGAGTTCCATGCCGGCCATGGCCTCGCTTACGCTGGCAACCCCTGGCAAAAGGGGTATAGAAGCCTGCGCGCCGTGAGCTAATAGCTTGGGCGTGGCGCCAGGGCTAACAATAAAGTCAGCGCCAGCGTCAATACAGGCTTCGTACTGTTCAGGTGTGGTAACTGTGCCGGCGCCTACAATCGCGTCGGGTAGAGCTTCACTAATTTGTTTGATGGCTTGTAAGCCGTAATCGTTGCGAAGGGTGATTTCTAATACTTTGAGGCCACCCCTCACCAGTGCTGTGCAAACCCCAATAGCTTGTTCGGCATTGTCTAGCTTGAGTACTGGTATGACTGGAGCCTGAGCGCAAATATTATCGATACGCTGAATATGTTGTTGTATGTTGGTCATCTAGGCGCTCCAATAGACGTTAAGTGGGCGTTGCAAAAACGCAAAAATTGGCATTTTATTTGGATTGCGCAAGGCCATGGCTTGTTGCAGTGTCTGCAATTTGTCGTCACCCACTAGGTGCAAGAATTTGTGCTTTGCCAAATGAATCTGTTGACCGCTCAAGGTGATGCGCTGGCTGGGTTCAACCGGAGCAGTGGTTGCACTGCATAAGCTGGGGTTAGTTGGCGACATGGCATGGGCGAGGTTCGGGCAATTGGGGAACAGCGATGCCGTGTGGCCATCGTTACCCATGCCTAATACCATAACGTCAATAGGTCGCACCAGTTGTTGCAATTGTTGGTGGCACCCCTGGCAGCCTGCTTCATTACTAGGCGCACCGTTAAATAAGGTAATAAAATTCGCCTTGGTGGCCGCATTTTGTAGTAGGTGTTGTCGCACTAAAGCCGCATTACTGTCAGCTTGGTCCTCTGCCACCCAGCGTTCATCGACTAGGGTAATATCCACCTGATGCCAAGCAATCGGCTGCTGGCTTAAGGCGGTGAACATGGCCGTGGGAGTCCTTCCTCCAGAAACGGCCAAGCTTACGCGGGGGCGGTGTTCTAGTTCTCGTGTCAGGCAGGAGGCAATGGCCGTTGCTAAGTGTTCAGCCAAGGCCTGAGTGCTGGCACTCGAATGCCATGTCACGTGTCCTGGCAGGTAATCAGGTTTAACAGTGTTCATACCAACGGTGTCCAAAAGCTTCAATCATGTCATAGGCCGCATGTGGCCCTTGAGTGCCTGCCGGGTAGGTGTGCAAAGGCGAGGCGCTTTGTTGCCAAGTAGCACGAATTTGGTCACACCATTGCCACGCTGCTTCTACTTCATCGCGGCGAACAAATAGGCTCTGATTGCCTTTCAGTGCTTCCGATAGTAAGCGTTCGTAGGCATCTGGGATGCGAATATGGCCCTGGGTCTGGGCAAAATCTAAATGCAAAGGGTCACGACGTAAGCGCATGCCTTTATCTATACCTTGCTCCTTGGTGAGGGTTTGCAAAGAGATGCCCTCATAGGGCTGTAGGCGGATGACCAGCTTATTCTTTGCCAAAGCTTCTTGATCAGCATCAAAAATGAAGTGTCGGCTAGGGCGGAAGTGGATAATGATTTCCGTTAGTTTGCTGCGCATGCGCTTGCCAGTGCGCAGATAGAAGGGTGTTCCCGCCCAGCGCCAGTTGGCGATGTCAGCGCGCAAGGCCATATAGGTTTCAGTTTGGCTTTCGGTGTTGGCATCGGCCTCGTTCAAGTAACCAGGTGTCGATTTAGCTTGATAGTGGCCATCCCCATATTGGCCGCGTACAAGGTGTTTGTTAATGGTGTTAGGTTGCATGGGCTGCAGGGCTTCTAGTACGCGCACCTTTTCGTTGCGAATGCTGTCGGCGTCTAGCCGTGAAGGCGGTTCCATGGCGACTAGGCACAATAGCTGTAGTAGGTGGTTCTGCACCATATCACGCATTTGGCCAGCATCATCAAAATAGCCCCAGCGACCTTCTATGCCCACTTCTTCGGCAACAGTGATTTCTACGTAGCTAATGTGGTCGTGATTCCATAAGTCGGCAAAGATTGGGTTGGCAAAGCGCAGGGCTAATAAGTTCTGAACAGTTTCTTTGCCTAGGTAATGATCAATACGATAAATCTGTTGCTCGTTAAAAAATTCCCCAACCGTGTCGTTAATAACTTTTGATGATTCGAGATCATGGCCAATGGGCTTTTCCAGCACAATGCGATTGCTTGGTGTGTTAAGCTTGACGGCACTTAAGTTGCGGCAAATATCACCGAAAATTCCAGGTGGTGTGGCTAGGTAAAAAGTAACTATTGGACACCAGTCGCCAAGTTTGGTTTCAATTTGTCGGTATGCCTCTGCATTAGTCATATCCAGAGGTAGATAGGATAGGCGTTGCAAAAACTGCTTAATTACTGCACTATCAAGCTCTTCGGGGCTGACAAACTTGTGCAATGCCTGCTCGACGGTGTGCATGAATTCTTGATCATTATGCCCTTTTCGAGCTAGTCCTAGTATGCGGGTGTCTTGGTGCAGTAGTTCGGCTTTATCCAACTGATAAAGTGAGGGCAGTAGTTTGCGCAGAGATAAGTCTCCAAGGGCGCCAAATAGCACCAGAGACTGGCTAAGGGTTTGGCTGTTTGGGTTGGTTGTCTGCATCGCATTAAGTAACGTTTAATATTATTAATTATCGTAATAATACTACATATATTCGCTCTAAGGTAGATTTATTTGTTATTATGTTGGTAATATTACGTAAATACACTAGTTTTGGTTTGCAGGAGTACACCAGTTATGACCCCAGCCGATAATTTGCTGGAACAACTAAATTTGCAGTTGGATAGTTTGAATCGATCTGAGCGCAAGGTTGCTCAAGTGATTCTCAATGACCCGCAGAAAGCGACTGGACTTAGTATCGCGACCTTGGCCCAGAAGTCTGAGGTGTCTGAGCCAACGGTCAATCGTTTGTGTCGTACTTTCGGTGTAAAAGGCTTTCCCGACTTTAAAATTCGTTTAGCGCAAAGTATGGCGACAGGCACGCCCTATATAAGTCAGAACGTGGATATCAATGACTCTGCTGAGATCTATACTGATAAAATATTTTCTAGTTCAATGGCCAGTCTTGATGCGACACGCCGTAAGGTCAATCCTGTCATGGTTGAGAAGGCGGTAGACTACCTTAGTCAGGCGCAACAGATTTTGTTTTTTGGCATGGGCGCCTCGGGCGCCGTCGCACAAGATGCTCAGCATAAGTTTTTTCGCTTCAATATCCCGGTGGTGGCTCACAATGATGCTTTGCTGATGCGCATGCAGGCTGCGGCGTGCCGCCGCGGCGACGTGGTGGTGCTGCTGTCATTTACAGGTCGCACCATCGAGACCATTGAAATTGCCCGTTTAGCCCGTGAAGCTGGTGCGGTGACTATTGCTGTGACCGCCCCCGATTCGCCGTTGGCAGAAGCAGTTAGTATGGCCTTGGAAATTGTTGCACCTGAAGATACGGATGTGTACATGCCGATGCAATCACGATTGATTCAACTCACCTTGTTAGATGTGCTGGCAACAGGTGTAATATTGCGTCGAGGCGAAGACTTTCAAGATCATTTACGGGGCATTAAACAAAGCTTGGTCGGCACACGCTTGGCCTTTGATAAAGACTAAAAGGTGGGTGTGGCATTGAGTAAGCAAAGATCTTGGTTAAAGTTGTTATTAATAACCCTAGTGACTAGCACCTTGTTGTCTGCTTGTGTGCTAACTAAGGTGGTTACCGTGCCCATGCGAGTGGCCGGGGCTGTTGCTTCGGTGGTGCCTGTGGTGGGCGATGTTGTTGATGAAACTATTGAAGAAGTGGCAGATGGTATAGACGAGATACCTTTATAATAGGTATGCATGGGGTTAGGTTTGAAGTTTTTCCCTGAGCAAAAAAGGCCGCTGTCTAGCGGCCTTTTTTTGTGCTTTTAAGTCATGCTTTGGGCTACTTAGAGCAATGGCTTATAAGGTTTCTAGCTTGGCGCGAATTTCAGCTAGCTTTTCAGACATGACGCGCTCCAGGTGCACTAATTCCTTGGCCAAATTTTCTTTGCTGGTACCAGATTTTTCTTCTTCAGCCAGCTTGTTCAGCTCAGTGATGGCGCGGAGTAGGAAGGGAGAAATCTCGCTTACTTCTTGCCATTTCTGGCGACCAGAATCAACCATCACAGTGCGGGTAGAACGACCAAAGCGGAATTTTTTACTACGTGGGCGAAAAGAACCTTTTTCGCGCTTGTAGTAGATCTTCAGCATATCATAGCCGCCTTCTTGGCGTAGTGTGTATTTGCTGATATCGGCGAAGCTTGAGATGCCCATTTCGGACAAAGTTGGGTATTGCGTGTCATTCATAATCATTTTCTCCTGATAGAAGACAGTAAAGTTAAATTTTTGGGTAAAAAATTAGAACATCAACAATTTATTGTGGTGGGTTTGGCTCTGGTGGCCTGACCTTGCTGGTTCAGTGGGCTCACTTATCAGGGTATGACTTATGGTTAATTGCCCGTTTACTTGGCGTTTATTATACGCTGAGTTTGATTAAAAAATAACCAATAAGTGGGTCTTATATTAGACTTTTGGGTAATAAGTATTATTCATTAAGTTGATAGTGGTGGCTTGGTATATTTGCGTTATACTGAGGCTTGAAAACAAGTCGATATATTCAGGAATTTATCACTTATGTCAGGTGTTATCCCTATTGATGAAGGTGTAGAGCGTTTGTCCCTTAAGGACTATACGGAAAAAGCCTATTTAGATTATTCCATGTACGTTATTTTGGATCGCGCATTGCCTCATATTGGTGATGGCTTGAAGCCTGTCCAGCGGCGCATTGTATACGCCATGTCTGAACTGGGTTTGAGGAATACGGCCAAATACAAGAAATCAGCTCGCACTATTGGTGATGTGTTAGGCAAATTTCATCCCCACGGAGATAGTGCCTGTTACGAAGCCATGGTGCACATGGCACAAACCTTTTCTTATCGTTATACCTTAGTTGACGGACAAGGTAACTGGGGTTCAGCGGATGACCCCAAGTCCTTTGCGGCCATGCGCTACACAGAATCTCGCCTAGCCCCTTATGCCGACGTGTTGTTGGGTGAGCTGGCGCAAGGCACAGTGGATTGGGGGCTGAACTTTGATGGCACCCTTAAAGAACCCTTGGTATTGCCTGCTAGAGTGCCTAATGTACTGTTAAATGGTGCTACTGGCATTGCTGTGGGTATGGCGACAGATATCCCACCTCACAACCTGCGTGAAGTGGTGCAGGCTTGTATTCACTTGTTGGATAACCCGCAAGCACAAACGCAAGAGCTGTGCGAGTTTGTCAAGGGGCCGGATATGCCTACCTCGGCAGAAATTATCAGCCCCCGTGAAGACTTGCTTAGTATGTACGAAACGGGTCGTGGTGGAATTCGCATGCGCGCTGTGGTGGATAATGAAGATGGCGATCTGGTCATATCGGCCTTGCCATATCAGGTTTCTGGTGCCAAGGTATTAGAGCAGATTGCAGCGCAAATGCAGGCTAAGAAATTGCCCATGGTAGCTGATCTGCGTGATGAATCTGATCACGAAAATCCGACCCGTTTGGTGGTGGTGCCGCGCTCCAATCGTGTTGATACTGAACAACTCATGCGTCACCTTTTCGCCACTACGGACTTAGAACGCACCTATCGGGTCAACCTTAATCTGATTGGCACCAATGGACTGCCACAGGTGAAAGGTCTGCGCAGCATTCTAACAGAATGGTTGCAGTTCCGTATGCAAACGGTACGTAACCGTTTGCAACACCGTCTAGACAAGGTGCAGGAGCGGTTGCACCTGTTGGAAGGCCTATTAATTGCCTATCTCAATATTGATGAAGTCATTGCTATCATTCGTGAAGAGGATAAGCCCAAGCCCGTTTTGATAGGGCGTTTTGGCTTGTCAGACCGCCAGGCTGAAGCCATTTTAGAATTAAAACTACGTCATCTGGCTAAGCTGGAAGAAGTCCGTATTCAGGCTGAACAAGATGAACTGGCCAAAGAACGTGATGAGCTGGAGTTGATATTAGGTTCTAAGACGCGCTTAAAAACTCTAATTAAGCGTGAATTGACAACTGATGCCGAAGCCTTTGGTGATGATAGGCGTTCGCCAATTGTGCAACGTGATGAGGCCAAGGCGCTTTCCGAACGGGACTTGCTGACCTCAGAACCCGTAACAATTATCCTATCCAAGCAAGGTTGGGTAAGAGCGGCCAAAGGTCATGACGCAGACGCCGAAAATATGAATTATAAATCGGGCGATGCCCATTATATGTCGGTGAAAGGGCGCAGCAATCAAAATGCAACTTTTATTGATGATGGTGGACGAGGTTATGCCCTTGAGGCCCATACCTTGCCATCGGCGCGTGGACAGGGCGAGCCTTTAAGTGGGCGCTTTAATGCGCCAAGTGGCGTGCATTTTGCTACTGCCGTGTGTGCTAAACCAGAACAGCTTTTATTAATGAGCACTGATGCTGGTTATGGCTTTGTGGCCAAGTTCGAAGATCTGGTAAGTAAGAATAAAGCCGGCAAAGCCATTATGAGTGTTCCCAAAGGGGGCAAGGTGCAGACCCCTCAGTTTATCGACAATCTGCAGACTACCTGGCTTGTAGCCGTGAGTAATGAAGGTCGCATGTTGGTATTCCCCTTGCAAGATTTGCCGCAATTGGCGCGTGGTAAGGGAAATAAGATTATCAGTATTTCTTCGGCCCGTGTGGCTAGCCGTGAAGAGTTTATGGTATCCACTGCCTTGGTGAAAGAAAATGATGAATTGTTGGTGCATTCTGGCAAACGCTATTTGCGCCTCAAGGGTGGGGATCTAGTGCATTACCGTGGCGAACGTGGTCGCCGTGGCAATAAGTTGCCCAGGGGCTTCCAAAAAGTTGATGCCTTGGAAGTGGTGGCTAAGGAAATTATTGAGGTGGGGGCAGATAGTACGGAGTCCTAATTATCGATGGACTGAATGCACGTCTACCCTGTTAGTCTAGTCGTTGGAGTTGCTTTTTAGCGGTCTATAAGTTCGCTGAAAAGTGCTTTATTTGCATGTTCAGCAAATCCTGATAATCATTGCTCAGGCGGCTCAAGCTGAAGGCGCCGTTAGCTAGTAGTTGGCAGTTATCTAATTCCAGTACTCGTTGTTGCAGTTCTGGGTGGTAAGCAACCTGTCGGCTGATCACCATGTCATTTAGACGCTGCTGATGGGATAGCTTGGCCGCTTCGTCAACCAGTTGGTCAGAGTCCTCTAGGGGGCCTGAGTGCACCACAATCTGGATATTTAGACTGGGCTTGCCGGCCAGTAAGCGCTGTTGGTTGTATGCCTTGTATAAACCAAAGAAAAATTGCGCGGCACACAATGCATTTACGCAATGGGTCATGTGGTCGTGGGGCTTGTCAAAAGTCACTAATACGTCGTGATTGTCTTCGGTTTCAATAGCCCCGCCATAAATGGCGCAAACCTGATCGACTAGCTTTTGATAGGCTTTTAACAACTGGTGCTTTTCTTCAGCAATGATCGGCCCCTGATCGCGCGTGTTGACGTTGATATAGAGCAGGCTAACTAGAGGGTTTTCATCGGCGGCCCTAATCTGTGCTTGCAAGCCTTCCGGTGGAGGGGTGTTCGCTAAGGTGGCGATGGACTCGTCTCGCCATTGTGGTTCAAATGGTTCTGTTGGATGAGGGTCGTTAGGGTTATTGGAAAGCTGCAAATCATCCATGGTAAGAATAGGCACGTGTCGGGTAAAGCCAGTATCAATGGGTTGCTGTACGCCATAATCACTTAGTAAAGGGTCGCCCACCTCACCCGCATCGGAACTATCCGATAATTCTCGGGCCAAATCATGCAGTTCATGATCAAAATCGGTTTGCTTATGTTGTTCAATGGAACTGGCAGGTACCACGGGTAGACCTGTGCCCTGGGGCATTTCCAGTTCGAATTGATGTTCAGTCTGGGCGTGCAGCATGCGACTTTCGTTGACCGAGTTAAAACCGAGGTTGAGAATGCCCCATTCGTCCAGGCGCTGGTCATCAAGAGGAGGCGCTCGATCGTAAAGTAGCAACTGTTCTTGGGCTTCATGCAATGCTTGCATGGGTTGGTGAAGGCGGCTACCAAACCACCAGCCCGCGAGCAGGCTCAATAGGCCAAGGGCAAGGCTGCCTGGCCACAGAAGTTGTAGCAGAGTCTGCCAGCTAGGTTGCAGATCAACCGGAGCCACCTTAATCTGCAGATTACCAAGCAGAACATTGTTGCTGCGGATGGTGAATTTGTGCAAGTCTCGGCTACCCAAAAAACCCGCTTTGGCTAGCATCTTGCCATCAGCATTGTATATGGCGGCACCAGTGATGGTGTGGCTACCAATCATTTCCTGTAGGGTGACGTTGAGGCTAATAAGGTCATGGCGCATTATTAATGGGGCGCTGAGTTTGGCAAGCTGGTTGCCCAATTGTTGCTGCTGGTGCTGGTGCTGTTGCCCGGCAGCTGTTTGCAGATGCATATAGGTTATGCTGCCTAATGCTATCAAGCTCAGTACAAACACAGCCGTGGTTAGCAAGATTGTTTTTTGTATCAGGCTTACGCGTGATTGCATGTGTTGGCGTAAAGTATGTGTACGAGTCGAATTGGTCACAATTAAATATCTATTAGGGTGCTGGCGCGAACCTCACATTTTACACGGGAAGTGGTAAAATACTAAGCCAATTTTCACACCTTGTTTTGATCATGCTGATTAAGCTGGGTGTTGAGTAATAAAACACCACATTCAATAAGGATTCTTTTCATGTTTGCCAGCCTTACCTTGCTGCAAAAAACGGCCATTTTCCCTCGCGCTGTTGCTAGCTTATTAGCACAAAATGGTGACTGGGCAGAACCTAGGCAATTGGCACGCCAGTCAAGTTGTCATGTTTGGCAGTGGCAAACAACGAGTCCAATTTTGGCGTCACTGAAAACTGAGTTAGCACAATTGTTGCAGACTGATAAGGCGCAAGGTTTAGTCGACTATGTTATTTATGAAGCACCTCAGGCGCCTGATATAAAGCTGGCTGTGTTTGATATGGATTCAACCCTGATTCAAGCTGAGGTTATGGATCAGTTAGCGTATGCGGCAGGCATCGGTGATCAAGTTGCAGCCATCACGGCTAGCGCCATGGCGGGCGAAATAGACTTTCAGCAGAGTTTTAAGCGCCGTTTGGGTTTGTTGAAAGGTTTTGATTGCGCCGAGCTAGAGAGCATATATCAGCACATTGATCTGATGCCAGGGGCGGAGCGTCTTATGCAAAACCTAGCAAAGCAGGGTGTGCATTGTGTCATTTTGTCGGGTGGTTTTAGCTATTTTGCTGATCGCTTTGCTGATCGATTAGGTATGCAGGAAGCCTATTCAAATCCTTTGGAGCAAGTGGACGGTAAATTAACCGGCGCTATTTCAGTGTCTATTCTGGATGCTGAACGAAAACTGGAGCTGTTGCATCAAATTCGTGAGCGTTATGGTTGGCAAGTTGAGCAAACCATGGCTGTTGGCGATGGAGCCAATGATCTGCCTATGTTGGGCGCCGCGGGATTGGGTGTGGCTTTTCATGCTAAGCCGCTGGTTATCGAGCAGGCGCCACATCATATCAGTAACTTTGGTCTAGATGGCTTGCTATACGTAATGGGTTTATCTGATAGTGAGTTGCTATAGCTAAACCACAGGTATGAGTGTTTTGTGTGGTTGACCAGGCTCTTCCTTTACTAGGCGCGGCACTAGATAACCCGGCAGTTGGCTTTGCATGGAGCGCAGCAATGCTTGCCCTTGCTGTTGGCTCACAAAAAAATGCTGCGTGCCGGCCACCTGATCGGGTAGATGTAAATAATAAGGCAGTACAGCGGCACTAAATAGTTTTTTGCTTAAAGCGCATAGGCTGTCTGTGTCGGCATTAATACCCTGTAATAAAACGCTCTGATTGAGCAAGCTGATCCCAGCTTGTTGCATGCGCAAGCAGGCTTGCACTACCTGTGCGTCTATTTCTTGTGGGTGGTTGCAATGTAATACCATGACTATCTGTAGGCGCGATGTTTGCAAGCGTTGGCAAAGTGTTGTGGTGATGCGTGCTGGCAGTACCACAGGTAGGCGTGTGTGAATACGCAGGCGTTGTACATTTGGGAGGGCTTCTATTTCATCTATCAAGGCAAACAGCATATTGTTAGTGAGTGCCAACGGGTCGCCGCCACTAAGAATAATTTCTTCAATGTTCGCATCGTCAGCTAAATAGGCTAAGCTCGCTTGCCATTGGCTGCGACTGCGTTGTTGTTCGTGGTAGGGGTAGTGGCGGCGAAAGCAATAGCGGCAATTAATGGCACAGTGGCCCGCTGCGATCAGGAGGGCACGCCCATGGTATTTGTGCACAACGCCAGGGGTTGGATTAAATTCGGCTTCGGCTAAGGGGTCGGCTACAAAATCCGAACTAGACACCGCCTCTGCCGTTTGGGGTAATACTTGCAATAATAAGGGATCGCGAGGGTTACTAGGTTGCATGCGGGCGACGTAGGCTTTTGGTACTAGGGTGCTAAAACCCTGGTCATTAGCACTAAGTTGCTGTACTTGTTGTTCACTAAATTGTAACTCGCGCAATAGTTCTTGGGTGCTGCGCAGACTTTGTGCCAATTGCAGGCGCCAGTATTGTTCTTCTGTATTTTGCTCAGCGCTAAGGATAACTTGTTCGCGAGGCTCAACTTGTGCCACAGTTTCAGGTATCATTAGCTTTTCCATTTTAGTAAATTGATTGAGCAACACAATGGCGAATTATAGCACTAACGAATTCAAGAATGGCCTTAAAGTCATGTTGGAAGGCGACCCATGTTCCATGGTAGACGTGGAGTTTGTTAAACCCGGTAAAGGTCAGGCTTTCACCCGTGTAAAACTAAAAAACCTGAAGTCAGGTCGCACTTGGGAGCGGACCTTTAAGTCTGGTGAAAGCATCGAAGGTGCTGACGTTATGGATCGCGACATGGAATACCTCTACACAGACGGTGAGTTTTGGCACTTCATGCTCACAGATGGTTCTTTTGAACAATTTGCTGCCGATGCGGCCGCCGTTGGCGATTGCACTAAATGGCTCAAGGAGCAAGAAACCTATCAGGTTACGCTGTGGAATGAGGCGCCTATTTCGGTGTCCCCACCCAACTTTATTGAATTGGAAGTGACAGAAACTGATCCAGGCTTAAAGGGCGATACAGCCCAAGGTGGCAGTAAGCCAGCCTATTTGAGCACTGGCGCTATGGTGCGCGTGCCGCTGTTTATAGAAATAGGTGAGGTATTGAAAGTGGATACCAGAACGGGTGAATATGTTAGTCGAGCCTAATTAGGCGGTCTTAGGTAAGTGATTACCGTGTTAGGCAATGATTTTTTTGCTAGTTTGTTGTGCGCTCATGACAGTGCTCATAATGGTTGGTAAAGCCTTATAAATGGGCTCATAATTTAGCTTATCAGATGGTTCCTTGTGATGAATGATGTCCTATGGCAACCGACAGCTGACCATTCCATGTTGCATGCTCGTGCACAGGTCTTGGCTCAGGTGCGTGAATTTTTTGCTGAGCGCGGTGTGCTTGAAGTGGACACGCCTGTACTGTCCCATTTTGGTGTTAGTGACCCCCATATTGACAGTATCCCTGCCGAGTTTACACCTAGCGGTGCCAAGCAGGGACAAGCGATGTATCTAATGAGCTCCCCTGAATATGCCATGAAGCGTTTGCTAGCGGCTGGCAGTGGGTGTATCTACCAGATTGCCAAGGCGTTTCGAAATGGGGAAGCTGGCAGCCGCCACAGCCCAGAATTCACCCTGCTGGAATGGTATCGGGTGGCTTATGACTTGCCGCAATTGATGGAGGAAGTAGCACAACTACTAAGTCTGTTGTTGGCGCCTAGGCTGCCTGATCTGCAGTGGCAATTTTGGACTTATCAACAGGCGTTTGAAGAAATTTTGGGTGTAGATCCAATGTTGTTGTCGGCGGCGCAGTTACAAAGCTTGGCGCGGCAGCATATTGATATCGCTATGCCTGATGATACGCCTCGCGATACCTGGTTGGATTTATTGATGAGCCACTGCCTAGAGCCAGCCTTACCTGAGGCGTGTTTTATTTACAATTATCCGGCCAGTCAAGCGGCTTTGGCTCGTGTCAAAAAAGACTCGGCGGGACACGCGGTAGCGCGTCGCTTTGAAGTCTATGTACAAGGTTTGGAGTTGGCCAACGGTTATCATGAATTGACCGATGCTCAGGAACAAGCACAGCGCTTTGCTCAGGACAATGAGACCCGTGGCGAGTTGGATAAAACACCAATGGCTGTGGATCAACGTTTAGTGCATGCCCTGCAAGAGGGTATGCCAGATTGTGCCGGAGTGGCCATGGGCCTGGAGCGTGTACTTATGTTGGCCAATGGGAAAAAAGATATTGCTCAAGTATTAGCCTTCGATTTTAATCGCGCTTAGCCAGCATTTGCCCCATGCGAGTAGTGACACCCGGTTGCAGCTCCGGGTTCCACTGGCAAGTGCTTTTAGGTAGGCACATGATCACCGTGGAGCCAAGCTTAAAGCGCCCCATTTCTTCACCTTTGCGCAGGGCAATGTCTTGTTGCTCAGTATATTGCCACTGGGTCACCTGTCGACCTGTCGGGCAGACCAGTCCAGCCCAAGGGGTTTCTATACTTGCAACAATCATGGCGCCCACTAATACCATGGCCATGGGGCCAAATTCAGTATCAAACATGGCAACCACACGTTCATTGCGGGCAAATAGGCCAGGTACTCCCTCAGCCGTGGCTTGATTAACCGAAAATAGCTGGCCAGGCACGTGCACCATGCTGGTTAGCTTGCCATCACAGGGCATGTGAATTCGGTGGTAGTCTTTTGGTGACAGGTAAATGGTAGTGAACTGGCCATCAGTAAACGGGGCGGCCAGCTCACTGTTGCCCCCGAGTAGGGTGGTGACGTCAAAGTCTTGGCCTTTGGCCTGAAACACCTTGCCGTCCTTAATATCCCCGATTTGACTTATGGCCCCGTCAACGGGACAAGCTAGGTGGTCGTGATGATAATCGATTTGACGAGCATCAGCTTTTAGGGCGCGAGTAAAAAAGTCATTGAAGCTAATATAGTCGGCCAGTTGTTCGCGCTCAGCTTCTTGCATATTGACCTTAAACTGCTTGGCAAAGACTTTGATTAATGGGTCTTTGATCAAAGGCAGGCGACTTTCCGCCAGAAACCCCACTAGTCGAGAGATTAGGTGCTGAGGAATCATGTACTGTAACAGTATAAATAAGCGATCTTTCATGGTGTTGCCTGTTAAGGGTTATTGATGCGTAACAAATTCATCCAGAGAATTTTTTATGCTGCGATAGCTGGCTAAACGCACTGGATCGATGTCGCCGTCCTGCAGTGCTTTTAGTAGAGCACAGTTGGGTTCGTGTTCGTGGGAGCAATCACTGAATTTGCAGTAACCCAAGAAGGGGCGAAATTCGCGAAAACTTTCTATCAGCGTTTCGGCATCCATGTGCCACAAGCCAAACTCTCGGATTCCTGGTGAATCAATCAAATCGCCACCTTTGGGAAAGTGAAATAGCTTGGCAGTCGTCGTGGTGTGGGTGCCTTGTTCATGGTACTCCGACAAGGCACTGACCTTAAGATCCGTCCCCGGCAGTAATACATTGACCAAACTCGACTTACCTACTCCAGATTGGCCGACAAACACGCTTACTCTTTGGTCTAAGGTGGTGAGCAGTTCTGCTAAGCCATCCTGGTTTTTGGTGGAGGCGCGAATGATGCGATAGCCTAGTTGCCTATAGCGTGCCAGCATAGGTTCTATATGTGCATCAGCCTCGGCATCTAGGATATCTATTTTGTTAAGTAAAATGATAGGCTCAATGTCACTAGCTTCAGCCGCTACCAGATAACGGTCAACCAAATTAGCATGGGCGTAGGGTTTGGGGGCAATGGTGACAACGATCTGATCAATATTGGCTGCGATAGGCTTTAATTCACCGTATTTGTTAGGCCGGCTTAACTCACTGTGACGTGGGTCGCGGGCCACCACCACACCGCTTTGGTCGGCTGCTTGACGCCAGGAAACCTGATCTCCAGTCACCAGATGACCTAAGTTGGAGCGCAGTTTGCAACGAAATTGCTGACCCTGATGTTCACCTTGCAGGGCCTCTACATCAATTTGAGAGCCATAATGGGCGATGATTAAGCCTTGTTGTTCCGGCCCTAAATCGCCATGTTCAATGGCTACATCGATGGCTTTGTCTTTTTTATTAGCTCGTTCACGCCGCTCAGCTTGAACTTTTTCAATTTGCCAATGTTGGCGGCGAGTTAATTTGCGTTTTGCCATGTAATTATCAATTGGCTGTCTATTTGTGGTTCATTCTACCGCGAAGTGGGGCATAATTCAGTTATGAATTTCAAAATGCGCAAATGAATAGGATTATTGATGGCTAAACACCCCCATAACCTGATTTGGATTGATCTGGAAATGACTGGTTTGGAACCAGCAACCGATGTCATTATCGAAATTGCCACCATTGTTACCGACGCAGACTTGAATATACTAGCCCAAGGCCCCGCTTTGGCCGTGCATCAATCTGATGATGTGCTCAATAACATGAATGCCTGGTGCATTGATCAGCATGGTAAATCGGGGCTCACCGAAAGAGTGAAGCAGAGCAATGTCAGCTGTGCTGATGCCGAACAAATGACCCTCAACTTTTTGCGTCAACATGTTGATGCCGGTGTGTCACCCATGTGTGGCAACAGCATAGGCCAAGACCGTCGTTTTTTGGTGAAGTACATGCCAGACCTAGCGGACTACTTTCACTACCGCAATCTTGATGTAAGCACCCTGAAAGAATTGGCCCGCCGTTGGCACCCAGAGTTGGCTGCTGGTGTGAAAAAAAATAGCACCCACCTGGCCATGGACGATGTTATGGACTCCATTGCTGAACTGGCTTATTACCGTCAACATTTTTTGCAGATACCTAAATAGCTGGCTTAGTATTAGCGTAAATGTTTTAGCTTACGCGCTTCGATATCTAATAAGGGTAATGTTTGTAAGGGGATGGCTTGTGTGGCCCTTTGTTGCAATTGCTGTAGAGCCCATTGCACATGCTCGCGTACCATGGCGGAGTCGTGATTTAGGCGGCTCTTGAGGGCGCCTATGGCTAATTCTGTGGCCTGTCCATTACCCAAGCCTATAGCAATATTTCGTAACCACCCCTCGTAACCGGTGCGACGGATGGGTGAGCCTAGAGTGCGTTGGTCAAACTCGTCGGCGCTCCAAGCAAACAGTTCGACAAGGTCGGTTTGGTCTAAACTGTGGCGTGGCTTGAAGTCGTCTTCTTGGGTGGCCTGGGGGTAGCGGTTCCAAGGGCAAGCGAGCTGGCAATCATCACAACCAAAAATACGGTTGCCCATAAGTGGGCGAATAGCGACCGGAATGGCTCCCTTGTGCTCGATAGTTAGGTAGGCTATGCATTTATTAGCATCTAGTACATAGGGTTGTGGAAAAGCGGCGGTCGGGCACACGTCCATACAAGCACTGCAGCGACTGCAGTGGTCTTTGTCGTAGGCCGGATCAGTGGGCAGTGGTAGGTTAATAAATATCTCACCCAATACGAACCAGGAGCCGGTTTTGCGATTGATTAGCAGGGTGTTTTTTCCTTGCCAACCTAGCCCCGCTTGCTGCGCCATCGGTTTCTCCATGACAGGAGCGCTATCTACAAATACGCGATAGCCATAAGGGCCGATCAAGCCTTCAATAGCTTTGGCTAACTGCGCCAAGCGCTTGCGGACTAGCTTATGGTAGTCACGGCCCAGAGCATAGCGGGCAATGTAGGCTTGCTGATCATCTTCTAGGCAGGATTTGGTAGTAATATTTGGGTCTAGATAGTGCATGTTCAGGCAGATAACACGCGTCGTGCCAGGTACTAATTCATGTGCGCGATAACGCTTGCTACCATGCTCAGCCATATACCCCATGGCACCGTGATAACCTTGTTGTAACCACTTTTGTAGGCGTTCTCCAGCGGCTTCTAATTGAGGTGCAACCACCCCCATATCGGCAAAGCCAAATTGCTTGGCAAGCTGCTGAATTTGCTGCTTTAATGCGAGCAGTTGTGCTGGGCTAAGTGCTGGCGTGTCAGCGCTATTTACCGTGCTTGGATTAGTGTGGCTTGGTGAAGTTTCAGACATGGAGATATTTTACCTTGAAATGCCACCTAAAGACTACGCACGGGTGGCGTGACAGGGTATTATATGCGCTTAAGGAATTGTTCTAGCCTTCCTTGATACGTTAACCTGACCATATAGACTAGCCTAAATAACACATGACCAAACAATTGTTACGTGATGCCCAAGGAGAAGACGCCATGGTGGCTTTAGGCCAACAGTTAGGCGCCGCTGTCGCAGCTTCGGCTGGTGGGCTAGTCATTTTTTTGCAAGGCAATTTGGGTATGGGGAAAACCACCCTCATTCGCGGTGTAATTCGTTATTTTGGGCATACAGGCACGGTGAAAAGCCCTACTTATACGCTGGTTGAACCTTATCGTTTTGATCAATGCCCGGTGAATCATTTTGATTTGTACCGTTTAGGTCATCCCGAAGAGTTGGAGTTTTTAGGTATCCGCGACTATTTTGATGGCAACGCGGTTAATCTGATCGAATGGTCGGATAAAGGTAAGGGCCTATTGCCATTGGCAGATCTGACTATCAGCATTACCGGTGAGGGCCCTCAGCGTCAGCTGCAGTTTGATGCCAATACTGTTGTGGCTCAGGCCATTTTACAGACCATGAAAAGCGCCGAGGTTGCCTGTGATTAGGTTGCCTAATGCGCTGCTGTCCCTATTTGCTTGCTTGTGCCTCAGTGCCTTCAATGCTGGTGCTGCGGATATAAAAAATGTGCGTATCTGGCCGGCACCTGATAGTACCCGTGTGGTATTGGATACCAGTGATCCGGTAACCCATACGGCTTTTACTTTAAATAATCCAGAGCGTTTAGTGCTGGATTTGCCGGCCAGTCGTTTGCAAACATCGGTGGCCAAGCTGAATTTTAAGGGTAGCCCCGTTGATACCATTCGTTCTAGTCAGCGGCCTGATAATAAGCTACGCATAGTGATCGATTTACATCATAAGGTGAATTTTAAAATATTTGCCTTGCCACCCAACGATGCCTATGGCCATCGTTTGGTTATCGACCTCACCAATTACCAGATCGAAGGCGCCAAGCTGAGTTCGCCCCCCAGCCAACAGCAGGCTATAAAAAGTTTGGAGTTGGTAAATAGTCAACGAAATATTGTGATTGCCATTGACCCTGGGCACGGTGGCGATGATCCGGGCGCATCAGGGCCTCGCTTTAATGGCAAATATCTGCGTGAAAAACATGTTGTCCTGGCGATTGGTAAGTACTTGCAGGAAGAAATAAACCGTATGCCTGGTTTCGAGGGGGTGCTGGTTCGTAGTGGCGATTATTATGTTAGTTTGCGTGGGCGCACCAAGAAGGCCCGTCAAGCCAGCGCTGACTTATTTGTGTCGGTGCACGCTGATGCATTTAAGAATAGCAGCGCCCGGGGCGCTTCTGTGTGGACCTTGTCAAAACGAGGTGCATCCAGTGAAATGGGGCGTTGGTTGGCACAAAAGGAAAATACGGCTGATTTAATTGGTGGTATTGGTGGTGTTAGTCTTGATGATAAAGAAGAAGACTTGGCCAAAACGTTACTTGATTTGTCTATGACCCATAGTCAATCCACCAGCTTAGGTGTGGCCAAATCAATTCACAAGAATATGGCTAAAATGGCACGTATGCATAAAAAGCAGGTCGAAAGAGCCGGATTTGTTGTATTGAAGTCGCCGGGCATCCCCTCGGTATTAGTGGAAACTGGTTTTATTTCCAATCCTGGCGAAGCGGCTAAACTTCGCACTTCGGCTTACCAAAGAAAAATGGCGAAGGCGGTTGCCACGGGTATTCGTCAGTATTTTTATGCCAACCCTGTGGCTAACACCTATATTGCCACAGTGGTGGAGGCCAAGCGCAACCAGGTGAAATACAAGGTCGTTAGGGGGGATACCCTGTCAGAAATAGCCCAGCGTTATAACACTAGTATCAGTAAATTACGTGCTGCTAATGGCATGAGCAGCAAGTCCATATTACAAATTGGCCAGCAACTGGTTATTCCAGCAGGGTAAATTATGTCCCGAATTCATTTGCTAACTCCTCGTTTAGCTAACCAGATTGCCGCCGGTGAAGTGGTCGAGCGCCCAGCCTCGGTAATCAAAGAACTGTTAGAGAACAGCCTAGATGCGGGGGCTGATAAAATTGACGTGGACGTCGATCAAGGAGGCGTCAAATTGATGCGGGTGCGTGATAATGGCTCCGGCATCAATAAAGATGATCTAGCATTAGCACTGAGTCGCCATGCCACCAGCAAAATCACCAGCCTCGATGACTTGGAAGCCGTTAGTAGTCTCGGGTTTCGTGGTGAAGCTCTGGCCAGTATTAGTTCCGTTGCACGGTTGACGTTAACATCTCAAACGGCGTCCCAAGATAGTGCCTGGCAGGTGCTTGCCGAGGGCCGGGATATGGCGGCTAAATTGCAACCGGCAGCCCATCCTGTGGGCACTAGCGTAGAAGTGCGGGACTTGTTCTTTAATACGCCCGCTCGGCGTAAATTTTTACGTACAGAAAAGACAGAATTTGGTCACCTAGAAGAAGTTATTAAACGTTTGGCCTTGAGCCGCATGGACGTCGCCTTTCAACTCAAGCACAATAGCAAAATTATCCACAACCTGCGCCCAGCGACACAACAAGTCGCCCAAGAGAAACGCGTGGCCAGTGTCTGTGGCCCTAATTTTATGCAGCAGGCTATCCATATTGAAATGGAGGCGCCGGGCTTGCGCCTATGGGGCTGGGTGGGCCTGCCCACTTTTTCTCGCAGTCAGGCTGATTTGCAATACTTCTTTGTTAATGGCCGTGTGGTGCGCGATAAATTGGTAAGCCACGCTGTGCGTCAAGCTTATCGCGATGTGCTCTATCATGGCCGCCATCCAGCATTTGTTCTGTATTTAGATCTGGATGCCGCCACTGTGGATGTCAACGTGCATCCCACCAAGCATGAGGTGCGTTTTCGTGACGGCCGTTTGGTACATGACTTTATTTTCCGCTCTCTGCATAAGGCACTCGCTGATTTGCGGCCAGAAGTTCCGACCGGTGGTGGCTTGGATGAGTTGGTGACACCGGTCGAACAGGAGCGAGGAGTGGGGGTGTTTGCCGGACAAAACCAATTGCTAATGGCTCCCAATCAGGAGGCTTCCACAGTGGCCTCTATGTTTGATAGTTATCGGTCGGTACCGTCTTCTAGTCCCTTGCAAATGCAGGAACAAAGTCAGGTTTATGCTAATTTGCATACTAATGCCGGGTCATCGACTAATGAGCAGGTTAATCCGGATACTGGGGAAGTAGTGGTACCACCCTTGGGTTTTGCTGTGGCTCAGCTGCATGGTATTTATATCCTCGCAGAAAATGCGCAAGGGCTGGTGCTGGTGGACATGCATGCGGCTCATGAACGCATCGTTTATGAAAATATGAAGCAGTCACTCCAAGATCAAGGAGTGCGAGCACAGCCCCTGCTGGTGCCCTTGTCAATGGCTGTTAGCAGTCGCGAAGCCGATCATGTGGAAACCTGTCAGGACGCTTTTGCAGAATTGGGTTTGGCTATTGATCGTTCCGGTAGTGAGAATTTGATAGTACGCCAAGTGCCGACTGTGCTTCAACATGCTGATATTGAACAGTTGGTGCGTGATGTGCTGGCCGATGTGGTGACCTATGGCAGTAGTGATCGCATACGTGCCGCCCATAACGAGTTGCTGGCCACCATGGCGTGCCATGGTGCGGTAAGGGCAAACCGTCGTTTAACGATACCTGAAATGAATGCATTGTTGCGTGATATGGAACGCACAGAACGCAGTGGCCAATGTAACCATGGGCGCCCTACCTGGACGCAGTTAAGTCTGTCAGGCTTGGACAAGCTATTTATGCGAGGACAATAAAATGTGTTCCCGACAATTGCCGCCAGCCATATTTTTAATGGGCCCAACAGCTGCTGGTAAAACCGATTTGGCGGTAGAATTAGTGCAACGTAAAAATTGTGAAATCATATCCGTAGATTCGGCTTTGATTTATCGAGGTATGGATATTGGTAGTGCCAAACCCGATGCGTCAACCCTAGCGTTGGCGCCACACCATTTGATTGATATTCGCGATCCTTCAGAGGCATACTCGGTAGCCGAGTTTTGCGCTGATGCCTTGCGGCTAATGGAAGGTATTACCGCCCGTGGCAATATTCCATTGTTGGCAGGGGGTACTATGATGTACTACAAAGCCTTGCAGCAAGGCTTGGCAGACTTGCCCGAGTCCGATCCACAGGTGCGTCAGCAGTTAGAAGCTGATGTGGTGGATCATGGCGTGGCAGCACTGCACACGCGCCTGGCAGAAGTTGACCCAGAATCGGCGCGGCGCCTGCATGACACCGATAGTCAGCGTATATTACGTGCTTTGGAAGTGTATCTACTAACGGGCGATACTCTGACTAGCCATTGGGCTCGACAAGAAGCCTATGAACTACCTTATCATGTCACCTCTATTGGCTTGTGGCCGCCTGAACGGGCAGTGTTACATCAACGTATAGAACAGCGTTTCCGGATTATGCTAGAGCAGGGCTTCCAGCAAGAAGTCGAAGCCCTTCGAGCTCGTGGCGACCTAGATTTGTCAATGCCTTCCATGCGTTGTGTGGGCTATCGGCAAATGTGGCAACACCTAGATGGTGAGTTTGATCATGAAATTATGGTGCACAAAGGTGTAGTATCAACACGGCAATTGGCGAAAAGGCAACTGACTTGGCTGCGAAGTTGGTCGGATTTACACTATTTTGACAGTTTGGATGCTAATTTGGCATTCACTGTATTGCAATTATTAGATAGAATGCCCATATAGCTTTAAGCCGATGTTTATTTATGGCTATGTCCGGTTGTGGCCGGGATTTTGCAGGCTGCATGCACCCCGTGAGGGGTAAACCCAAATATAAAGGAGTTACCAATGTCAAAAGGGCAAACCCTACAAGACCCTTATCTGAATGTGCTACGCAAGGAACGTGTACCAGTATCTATTTTCTTGGTAAACGGTATCAAGCTTCAAGGGCAGATTGAGTCGTTTGACCAGTTCGTGATTTTGTTGAAAAACACAGTTTCTCAAATGGTCTACAAGCACGCTATTTCTACAGTTGTTCCAGCACGTCCAGTGAAGGTGCCAACTGAAGAAGAACTGGGTTAATAAATCCAGTGTACCGAATTTTCTGCAAGCATTCCCTATAATGAGAAACTTGTTGTGTTTTACGAGCACCTCAGGGTGCTCGATTGCATTTAGGCTCTAGTATTGTTTTTTGAACGTTATGAAGGCGGCGAGCGTGCCATTTTGGTCCACATGGAAATGGGCCAAGAGGGGGATCGTGAAGACGCAAACGAATTAAAAGAATTGGTGATGTCGGCAGGTGCCGATCCGATCACCATGATAGGTGGCGCGCGAGCTCATCCGCATCCTAAAACCTACATTGGCTCAGGCAAGGTCGAAGAGATTAGGTTGGCCGTAAAAGAGCATGAGGCTGAAATTGTTATTTTTAATCATGCCTTAAGCCCAGGCCAAGAGCGCAATTTGGAACAAGAGTTTCAGTGCCGTGTTCTGGATCGTACGGGGTTGATATTGGATATTTTCGCTCAGCGTGCGCGTACCCATGAGGGTAAGCTGCAGGTAGAGTTGGCGCAGCTTGAACACATGTCCACTCGCTTAGTTCGTGGTTGGACTCACTTAGAGCGTCAAAAGGGTGGTATAGGACTGCGCGGCCCTGGTGAAACGCAGTTGGAAACTGACCGTCGTTTGTTGCGTGCTCGCATTACCTCCTTGCTGAAACGCTTGGACAAGGTGCGTAAACAACGCGAACAAGGGCGTCGGGCGCGACGTCGTGCTGAAGTACCAACCTTGTCATTGGTGGGTTATACCAATGCGGGTAAATCGAGTTTGTTTAATCGTATTACTATTGCTGATGTGTATGCAGCCGACCAGTTATTTGCCACCTTGGATCCAACATTTCGACGTCTTGAAATAGCAGATGTTGGCCCCACTATATTGGTGGATACGGTTGGTTTTATTCGTCATTTACCGCACAAACTTGTCGATGCTTTCCGCGCAACCTTGCAAGAAACGGCCGAAGCCAGTTTATTATTGCACGTGGTAGATGCCAGCGATGAAATGCGTGATGAAAATATTGGCGAAGTGAATGACGTATTACATGAAATTGACGCCATGGATTTGCCAACGCTACTGGTTTACAACAAAATAGACCGGTTGCAAGATGCATCCCCGCGGATTGATTATGACGAGCATGGTAAGCCTCAGCGAGTTTGGCTATCGGCGCTTACCGGAGAGGGTAGCGACCTGTTGTTGCAGGCCATTCAGGAATTGCTGGGTGACGAAATGTTCGTTGATCAGCTATGCTTGGCGCCCAAGCAAGGCCAAATGCGGGCCCAATTGTACGCGGGTAATGCGGTAGTCCAAGAAAAGGTAGACGACAAGGGCAATATGTTATTGGATGTGCGCCTTGCAAAAAAAGAATTATTACAAATGCTTAGTAGACTGAGCATAGACCCAGAACCGTTTGTGGGTAAACCCAAACAACCCTGGGACTAGGATTTAAATAATAATTAGGCAAAAATTTTAAATTGTTAGCCTCTAAAAGGAGACGACTATGGCCTGGAATGAACCGGGTAATAACGGCAAGGATCAAGATCCTTGGGGAAATCGTGGCTCAGGCGGCTCTAATCAGGGACCGCCTGATTTGGACGAAGCGCTGGGTAAGCTGGTAGAAAAGTTTAATGGCCTGTTTGGTGGCAAACGCGGCGGTAGTGGCACTAATGGTGGCCAGGAGCCCCCAACGCCAGCACCCAGTGGCAAGCTAATCGGTGTAATGGCTGTTGTGGTCGCTGTTATTTGGGGCGGCATGGGTTTCTATACAGTAGATCAGCAAGAGCGTGCCGTCGTATTGCGCTTGGGTAGCTACCTGGAAACGGTACAACCCGGCTTGCAATGGAATCCACCATTGATTGATGATGTCACCAAGGTGAATGTTACCGCGGTACGAAATCACGAGCACGTGGCATTGATGCTGACCAAAGATGAGAATATCGTTGAGGTGGGTTTGTCAGTGCAGTATGTTGTTTCCAATCCAAAAGATTTCTTGCTAGAAGTGCGCGCACCGGAAAATAGCTTGGCCCAAGCCACTGAGTCGGCTCTGCGTCATGTGGTAGGTAGTTCTACCATGGATGATGTTTTGACCGAGGGTCGTGCCGTCTTGGCTGAAGACGTTCAGGTTCGCTTGCAAGGCTATTTGGATAGTTACCGCAACGGACTGGAAGTGAGCAAGGTGAACATCGAAAATACCACAGCACCTTCACAAGTTCAGGATGCCTTTGATGATGTCATCAAGGCGCGTGAAGATGAGCAGCGTGTGATGAACGAAGCAGAAGCTTATGCTAATGGCATTGTGCCAGAGGCACGTGGTCAGGCTCAACGTATGATGGAAGAAGCCAGCGCCTACCGTGAAGAGGTGGTGGCTCGCGCAGAAGGTGAAGCAACGCGCTTTACCAAACTGTTGACTGAATACCAAAAGGCACCCGAAGTGACCCGCGAGCGCTTGTATCTGGTTGCGATGGAAGATGTTTTGTCTAATAGCGCCAAGGTATTGGTGGACGTTGAAGGTGGTAATAACATGATGGTATTGCCGCTGGATCAGATTATGAGTAGCAGCAAGCGCACTACCACCTATGGTAGTTCGGCAAGCAGTGCTGACATGGATCAGCTTGCCAACCAAGTGATACAGGAATTGAATTCACGCGCCGCTACTCGCAATAGCACAAGGGAGTCTCGTTAATATGACATCTCGTACTTTAGTTAGCCTGATTGGCTTATTTATTGCTCTGCTAATTGCGTCTTCTTCCATCTTTGTGGTGAAAGAAACGGAACGTGCCATTATGTTGCGTTTCGGTGAAGTCGTACAATTTGATATTGAGCCTGGTTTGCACTTCAAAATTCCTTTTGTAAATACCGTGCGTAAGTTTGATGCTCGTGTGTTGACTTTGGATGCCCGTCCTCAGCGTTATATGACTCTGGAAAAGAAGGGCTTGATTGTCGACTCCTTTGTAAAGTGGCGTATCAAGAATGTAGCCGATTACTATACAGCTACCTCTGGTATTGAAAATACCGCGGCCAAATTACTGGCTTCTCGTGTTGATACTGGGCTGCGTAACCAGTTTGGTGAGCGCACCCTGACCGAAGTAGTGTCTGGCCAGCGTGACGAATTGATGAATGAGTTACGTGAAGAGCTGAACTCAGTGGTGGTTGAGGATATGGGCATTGAGATAGTGGACGTACGTGTAAAACGTGTCGACTTGCCGCAAGATGTGAGTTCCTCTGTTTATGATCGTATGCGCAGTGAGCGTGAACGTGAAGCCCGTGAGCTTCGCTCTGAAGGTAAGGAAAAAGCTGAAGGTACTCGTGCCGATGCTGACCGTCAGCGTACTGTCATCATGGCGAATGCTTATCGCGACGCTGAATTGATTCGTGGTGATGGTGATGCCGTAGCGGCTGCCACCTATGCGCAAGCCTTTAGTCAGGACCCAGAGTTCTACAGTTTCTATCGCAGTCTCGATGCTTACCGTAAGACCTTTGGTAATGGCGGTGACATTATGTTGATCGAACCGGATAGTGATTTCTTTAAGTACATGGGACAGTCCAGCTTGAAGTAAACTGGTTAAGTGTTAAAGAGCCTCGCTTTAGCGGGGCTTTTTTTTGCCTGAAATTAAGGCCCTATTTCCTTGCTCGAATAGGGGTCAGTGTTGCAAGTCCGTGTTATTATCTGAGCATGAAAAAAGTCTTCGCAGCCGACATTCAGGACCACTTACAATGCCTTTGGTTAGAAAAGGGGTTAAGCGATAATACGCTTGAAAGTTATGGGCGCGACCTTACCAAATTTGCAGCGTGGTTAAATCAGCATGGTCTGGGTTTAATGCAAGCCAGGGACATGGATGTGCTGGGCTACTTGGCCGATTTAAGTATTGATGGTGCTAAACCTAGTAGTGTGGCCCGTAGTTTGTCGTGCCTTAAGGGGTATTACCGCTTACAGGTGCGAGAAAATCAACTAACGGTTGACCCCACAAGTTTGGTGCAGGCCCCCAAACTCGGCCGTCCTCTGCCTAAATCCTTGACTGAATCCGATGTTGAAGCCTTATTGGCGGCTCCAGATACGGCCACACCCTTGGGTCTGCGTGATCGCGCCATGTTGGAGTTACTTTATGCTAGTGGTTTACGTGTAAGTGAGCTAGTCGGCTTGGAAACCAGTCAGGTAAAACCCAGCTTGGGTTTGGTGCAGGTGCTAGGTAAAGGTGCCAAAGAGCGTTTAGTGCCCATGGGTATGGCGGCTCAGGATTGGTTAGAGCGTTATCTGAAAAGTGCACGGCTTGAATTATTGGGTGCCGGGGAAAAAGGCGTGCTGTTTCCGAGCCAAAGGGGCAATAAAATGACACGTCAAACATTCTGGTACCGGATTAAATTGCATGCCAAAACGGCGGGCATAAACAAGCCACTATCGCCCCACGTTTTGCGCCATGCCTTTGCTACCCACCTATTGAACCATGGCGCAGATTTACGGGTCATACAAATGTTGCTTGGGCACAGTGATTTATCCACCACACAGATATATACTCACGTTGCTAACCATCGTTTACAAGAACTTCATCATCAACATCATCCTCGGGGTTAATTTATGTTTATTACGCGTTTATTGAGTTTTTTCACTCTGTCTATTTTTGCTCTTGTAGTGAAAGCGGAGAGTTATGCTGATCTGCATGCTAGCATTGAGCGCATTAGTCCCAGTATGAAGGTTGTGTCCATAGAGGAAACACCGATGTTTGGTATGTACAAGGTAGCTATCAATACGGGCGATACCCTCTATATGAGCGCCGATGGGGAGCACTTTTTTACGGGTGTTATGTATCAGAACCGGGCTGGGGAAGGGCTGGTTAATTTAACTGAAATTGCCCAGCAAAGTGCACGAGTAGATGCCCTTAAAAGTGAAGCGGCACAAGACGCTTGGGTGTTTCCAGCGCTAGGTCAGACGCAAGCCAGTATTACCATTTTCACTGATGTTGATTGTTATTATTGCCAGAAGCTCCATGCTGAAATGGGGCAGATCAACGCCCTCGGTATTGAAGTGCGTTATTTGGCATTTCCTCGTGCTGGCCTTGGATCTCCCTCCCATCAAGTTATGGCTGATGCGTGGTGTGCTGATGATCCTAATGAGTTTTTTACCGAAGCCAAACAACGTTCACATGACAAGTTACCCCCTCTAGCTTCGCCGACATCTTGTGATAACCCGGTGGCAGATCACTACGCCTTGAGTCAACAATTAGGTCTAGCTGGCACCCCCGCTATTGTCTTAGATACTGGGGAATTGTGGCCAGGCTACTTGCCCGCACCCGAGTTGGCTAGGCGTTTGGGGATCAACTAGCCAGAGGGTAATAGGCTCTACTATGTGGCTTGCGGGTGAAGTTAGTAGTAGCTTGAGACAGTTGGTGGCTTATTTACCTGGCCTTTAGGGGGGTTGAGTTGAATCAATGAAGGGCGGAGTAACTTGACCTATAGTGTGGCCAAGAAAAGTCGTCAGCGAAACAGAAAGATACAATATTGAGAGAACAGTATGGAAACTGTATTAACATCGCTTAGCGTTTATTTCTCAAGGTTGCCAAATAATTTGCGACCCTACCGATGGTGGGTGCTGCTGGTGGCTATGGTTTTGAGCATTTTTATGGCCATGGGGCTAAGTCGATTTGCCATGGATGTCACCATGGATGCCTGGTTTCAGGAAGATGACCCCGTACTCTTGTCCTTGGACGAATTTCGCAGTCAGTTTGGTAGCGACGATGGCCTTTATATTGTCTATGAAGCCAAAGATGGTGATGTTTTTTCCAATGAGTCCCTGCGTTTGGTGGATGAGTTTACCGAACGCCTAGAAAATTGGCAGGACCTAAGTGCCGAAGATCTTACCAACCTAGGAATATCACCACAACAGGTTGATTATCTGTCACACATCAAGCGTGTGCAGTCGTTAACCAATATTCGTATTCAGGTTAATGAAGCAGATTCTTTGGCTTCGCCGCGTTTGGTTCAAAGCTTCAACATGAACCCCGAGCAGCGTCAGGCCCTCAAAATAACCGCCAAGCAACAAAACAACCTCCCCCTATTTTTGTTCTCCAAAGATTATCGCTTTGGTGCGGTAATGGTTACCACAGATTTTGGTGCCATGCCCATCGTTGAGGACCTGGGTGATATTGATGTGGGCCTATTGGATGCGGATGAACTGGACAGCTTTGATGATGACTTTAGTGGTGAGCTAGATGTTACTGCCGCCGTCATGGAGGTGCGTTTTCAAGATATGGATTCCACCTTGTATCTTGGTTTCATGGAACCCGTGGCGGCTTTGTATAATACGCCACAAATGCAACAGCAGTTCAATTTTTATCCTATCGGTGGTGCAGCCATGGTCGATTTAGCCATGGATACCATGGTCACGGCAGGCTATTTGTCCCTGGGCACCGTGTTAATTATTATCGTTCTATTGTGGCGTCTTTTTCACTCGGTTAGTGCGGTTATTTGGCCTTTAGTCGCTATTGGTCTAAGCGCCATGTATGTGGTGGGTGGCGTATCTTGGCTAGGTATTGCTACTAGTCAGCTCATCAGTCTGACGGTCATGTTGATCGTTGCCGTTGGGGTTGCTGACTGTGTGCATGTTATGAGCAGTTATCAGTACTTTCTGCGTAAAGGGTTGGGGCATGAGCAGGCCTTAACCGAAGCCTATGGTCAAACTGGTTTGCCCATCTTGTTGACCACCATTACCACTATGGCCGGTATGTCAGCATTAGCCGCAACAGGCATGACCCAGTTTGTTATTTTTGGCCTTACGTCAGCTGCCGGTGTGTTGATAGCCTTCATATATACGGTGGTTTTATTGCCTGTTTTATTGGATTTATGGCACCCGAGGGTAAAAGTTAAAAAGGGTGAAAGCGAAGCTGATGCCACCAAACGTCATTGGTTACAGCCCATGTTGGATGCCATTCCCGCTTTTGTGCAGAAACATAGGCATTTGGTCAATGGTATATTTATTAGTACTTTTGCCTTGTGTCTATATGGGGCTTTTCAGGTAAAAATCGACTCCAATTTTGCTGAGCTCTATCGTGAAGGCACAACCCTACGCACAGCATATGAGGTGGTGGATGGCAATATGTCGGGCACGGGCATGGTAGAAATCATGGTTGATATGGGGACTTCGGACGCCCTTAACGACCCACAAGTCCTAAAGACCATGGAACGCCTGCAAGAGCATGTAGAAAATAGGTACTCAGAATTTGTAGTAACCAGTAACTCATTGGCTGACTTGGTAAAAGAAACCCATGCTGTGATGCAAGATGGTAGTGACCAATACCGCACTATTCCAGATTCTGAAATTGCCGTGGCGCAGTTGCTGTATTTGTTTAATAGTGCAAACCCAGAGGCGCGTCGTGCCTTAGTAAATGACGACTACTCGGCTAGTCATATCAATTTTACCTTACTCAATGCCGGTTCCAGTGACTATGCTGACTTCTTTGCGGCCTTGCAGGCGGATATTACTGAGGCCTTTGCGCCCTTGCAGGCGCGTTACCCTGAAATGGATGTGCATGCCACGGGGACCTTGGCCATGATGATGCGTTTGATGGATGATCTAAGTCGCAGCCAGTTCCAGAGTCTGACACTAGCCGTGCTAATAATTTCTGCTCTTATGGTGCTCACATTGGGTTCGGTACAAGCTGGGCTGTTGGCCATCGTACCTAACCTGATTCCTGCGACCTTAACGTTTGGTCTGATGGGGTTATTGGGCATTCCTCTGGATGGGGATACACTGATGATAGCGCCTTTGATCATAGGCATTGCTGTCGATGATACCATTCACTTTATCACCCATTACCGAATGGCATTGGCTAAATTTAATGACATGAAGATTGCCTTAATTAGTACTATCAAAGAGGTAGGCCAAGCGGTGACTTTTACCAGTTTGATCTTAGGCTGTGGATTCTTCATGTTGAGTTTTAGTGATTACTTGGGCTTGGCCAAAGTGGGCATGTTTGGGTCATTGGCTATTTTTGTCGCCTTATTGTGTGATTTGCTATTTTTCCCAGCCTTGATTATGTGGTTCAAACCTCGTTTTGGGCAAAAAGATGTACAAGATAATCTTGATTTTAAAGGAGTTGAATAATGCGCCTTCAACAACCTGCTAGGCTATTGCTGGTGGTGGCCAGCTTGGCTTTGTCGACATTTGCTAGTGGTATCCAAGCGGCCGAACTGAATGCTCGTGAAATAGTTCAACAAATGGATGATACGCGCCGTGCTTCATCTGAATCGGCATTTAATCGTATGAAGCTGACTACTTGCAAATACGGAATTAAAAACGGTAAATTAAAGTGTGTAGAAAAGCCACGTGTAAAGTTGCTTGAATCGGCGCAGATTAATACCGGACCCGATAACAAGGACAGCAAATCCATAGCTATTGTATTAAAGCCGGCTAGCGAGAAGGGCATTGGTATGTTGTCCTGGAGCTATGATGCAACCGATAAGGATAATGAAACCTGGTTGTATTTGTCAGCCCTAGGCAAAGTTAAACGTATTGCTGCAGGCTCCGATGAGGACAGTGAGCCCACCAGTCTGTTTGGGTCTGAGCTAACTACCGAAGATATGGAAACTGGTAAGCTGGACGACTATACCTACCGCATTTTAGAAGAGGGCGATTATAAGGGGCGGCCAGTTTACGTTATTGAATCTAAAGCGACTCCAGCACGGGCGAAAAAAACCCGCTATAGCAAGTCGCAAGTATGGGTTGATGCTGAGCGCTTTCTGGCTTTAAAACTGCAGTTGTATGATAAGCAAGGCAACCTCACCAAACGCATGCAGGTGGGTAAGCTGGAAAAGATCAATGGTATCTGGGTAACCCGCAGCCTCACTATGTTTAATTTAGTGGCGCAGCGTTTAACGAACATGAAAATTGAAGCGATTACTTTTGGTGTGGAGATCGATGAGGGCTTTTTAACCCAGCGTGCATTAACCGATACAGCCTTTCGTGAGGCCCATTTAAGTATACTGCGCACGCAGGCGGAATAGGTGCCCTAATAATGAAGTCTGTAACTGCTTTACCTTTTGTCTTGGTATTGGCTTGCCTGTCAGCACTGCCAGCTAATGCTGAAGACTTATTGTCAGATGATGGCTTTGATGACGCTGAGTTTGATGATGCGACTTTTGAGGAAACCGCCTTTACCAATGAAGATACGGATGCTTTACTGGAGCGGTCACCTTATCAAATATGGACTGCATATGGTTTGATCTATAATCCTAAATCAACACCTAAACCAGCCAATCATTATGCGGATTTCCACTTCGAGGCGGAAACAACCCTTGGTCTATCTGGCTTCGCTGACGTGGACTTGATAGCTTCACAAGATTGGCTTACCGGGGAGCTGGATACACAGATTTACAGTACCACTTTGCAATTAAGTACTGAGCAAGGTGCTATTAAACTGGGGCGTTACCTAAATAGTTGGGGAGAAGTAGAAGGTGCGGGTGTTTTGGATGTAGTTAACCCAGCACCAGGACTGACAGATGTAAATCGGGGTTTTAAGCCACAATGGTTAGTTGGTTACAATCATTATATGGCGGACCGTGAAGTGAGCATTTTTGCTAATGTACAGCCTGACGTTTCTGCCATGTCCGGCATAGTAGTGAGCGAAGAGACACCTAGGGAGTGGGGCTTGCGTTATAAAGTGACCGGTAGTGGTTCTGATTGGGCGGTTTATATGGGGCAGTTCCTACAAAATGCACCCACTGTAGGCTTGTCCGGTGTTGATCTAATGGTTAAGGCTTTTGAGTATGACCTATTGGGTTTTAGTTTTAATCAGGCTCAAGGCGATGATCTGTTTAAGCTGGATGTGGCATGGAAGCAAGGGTTAGGTCAGCAAGTGGGTAGTAGCCTGACCAAAGTGGATCGTTTGGATGTGGCATTGGGCGCTGAAATAAATGATGGTGACAGGCAGTGGAATTTAAGTCTAACCAGCAACTACCTGCCGAATCACAATAGCAATTACCAAACTGTCACGTTTAATCCGGCCACCATGCAGGTAGCTTTACTGGCCACAGGCCAGTTGACTAGTCGCTATGGTATTGGTGTCAGTGATAGCTTCGCTAGTGATGAATATAGCTGGAATGTGAATCTGGTAGGTGCCTTAAATGGCAATATGACCGGCTTGATTTCGGAATTGGCTTGGCATTACTCGGATGACTTAATTTGGCGCTTTACAGCGGCCGCAATGGTGACTGATCTGGATAGTTTGTATGCCTTAGCTGATGGTACTCAGCGTCTAGGGTTACAGGTAGAGTATCATTTCTAGATTCTACTTAAGAATTCATGCGTCATGGGGGTTATGGGCCTGCTTTGCATTGCCTCAGGAGCCCCTGAGGGCTACAATAACCCCTTTTTCGTTAGCCCTATAGGGCTGGCAATTTTCAACCATCTATATGGCACATGGGGTTCATCTTGAAACCGGTAAAAGTAGGTATTTGTGGAATGGGTACTGTCGGTGGCGGTACTTTCAATGTATTACAACGTAATGGCGGTGAGATAACTCGCCGAACGGGGCGTGAAATCGTAGTTGCTCAAGTAGCGCAACGTCGCCCTAACCCAGCTTGTGACATGGGCACCACGAACACTTCTGATGACATTTTTGCCGTTGCCACCAACCCCGAGATTGATGTGGTTGTTGAGCTTATAGGGGGTTATGAACCGGCCAAGCAGTTGGTGTTGACCGCCATTCGTAACGGCAAACACGTTGTGACTGCCAACAAAGCTTTGATTGCCGTGCATGGCAATGAAATCTTTGCGGCGGCCCGTGAACATAATGTGGTGGTAGCTTATGAGGCCGGTGTGGCTGGCGGCATACCTATTATCAAGGCTTTGCGCGAAGGTTTGGCTGCTAATCAGATCAACTGGTTGGCGGGTATCATCAATGGCACAGGCAACTTTATACTCACGGAAATGCGCGATAAAGGGCGTGATTTTGCTGACGTGCTAAAAGAAGCGCAAGAGTTAGGTTATGCCGAAGCCGACCCTACCTTTGACGTAGAAGGCATTGACGCCGCCCACAAGTTAACCATCTTGTCTTCCTTGGCATTTGGTATCCCACTGCAGTTTGACGCTTGTTTTACTGAAGGTATTGGCCAAGTATCCCAAGAAGACGTGGCCAATGCTGAGGCTTTGGGCTATCGCATCAAGCATTTGGGTATTAGTCGCCGCGCGGCTGAAGGTGTGGAACTGCGCGTGCACCCAACCTTAATTCCTGAAAAGCGTTTGCTGGCCAATGTGCATGGTGTGATGAATGCGGTGTTGGTAGATGGCGATGCCGTCGGGCCTACTTTGTACTATGGTGCTGGCGCAGGTGCTGAGCCAACGGCATCGGCCGTAGTGGCTGATATTATTGATGTGGTCCGCGGGCTGGGCTTGTCAGCCGATTCACGTGTGCCTGCGCTAGCCTTTGATGCGAGCCAACTATCAGATTTGCCAGTGCTGCCTATGGCGAAGGTGAAAACAGCCTATTATCTGCGCATGATGGCCACCGAGAAGCCGGGTGTATTGGCCCAAGTTACTAAGATTCTGGGCGAGCGCGGTATCAGCATCGAAGCTATAGAGCAAAAAGGTCATGAAGCTAATCAGGTGCCAGTGATCATCCTTACCCGCAGCGTATTAGAAGGTCAGATGAATGATGCCATTGTGGCCATTGAAGCTTTGGCCGATATCAGTGGTCATGTGACTCGTATTCGAGTAGAAGATCTAGACGGTTAATGCCGACTGTAAGAGAGAGAATTTCATGCGTTATATCAGTACCCGTGGTCAGGCGCCAAGCTTGAATTTTGAAGATGTACTATTAACTGGCTTGGCAAGCGATGGTGGTCTGTATGTTCCAGAAAGCCTGCCCAAGTTCAGCTCAGAAGAGCTGGTTGCTATGGCCAGTATGTCCTATGCTGAGTTGGCTCATAAGGTGATCCTGCCCTTTGTCGAAGAAGATGTAACCAGTGCCGAGCTCAAGGTAATGGTAGAAGAAACCTATGCTGGCTTTAATCACAAAGCGGTAGCACCATTGATTCAATTGGACAAGAATGAGTGGGTGATGGAGTTGTTTCATGGCCCAACTCTGGCGTTTAAGGATTTTGCCTTACAACTGCTGGGTCGTTTAATGGATCACGCCTTGGTAAAACGTGATAAAAAGCTAGTGATCATGGGGGCTACTTCTGGTGATACGGGCTCGGCGGCTATAGAAGGCTGTCGCCACAGTGATCATGTGGAACTGTTTATACTGCACCCCCATGAGCGTGTATCTGAGGTGCAACGCCGTCAAATGACGACCCTTATTGGTGATAATATCCACAATATTGCCGTGCAAGGCAATTTTGATGATTGCCAACAGATGGTCAAACAGAGCTTTGCTGATCAATCATTCCTGAATGGTGGTCAACTAGGCGCTGTTAACTCTATTAACTGGGCCCGTATTATGGCTCAGATCGTATACTACTTCTATGCAGGTGTGTCTTTGGGAGCGCCTCATCGCTCAGTGTCGTTTAGTGTACCAACGGGTAACTTCGGCGACATTTATGCGGGATACATAGCCATGCAGATGGGCCTGCCTGTTAAGCAGTTGGTTGTGGCTACCAATGCCAATGACATTCTACATCGTTGTATGAGTGGCAATCATTATGTCAAACATGATCTGGTGAGGACCTTGTCGCCCAGCATGGATATCATGGTTTCTAGTAACTTTGAACGTTTGTTGTTTGACCTGTATGACCGCAATGGAGATGAGTTGGCTAAGCTTATGGCTAATCTTAATTCGGGCCAAGCTAACAGCTTGGACACAGAGCGCTGGCAAAAAGCGCGGCAAATATTTTCCAGTCACAAGGTTGATGATGATCTCACCTGTGATGTCATCAAGCAGGTCGCACAACAGCACAATTACTTGTTAGACCCACATAGTGCTATCGGCGTTGAGGCTGGCCGAGTGTGTAATCAACATCCGGAAATACCTATGATCACCATGGCTACAGCTCATCCAGTTAAATTTCCAGATGCTGTGATTAAGGCGGGTCAAGCTGCGCCACAATTACCCCAACATTTGAGTGACCTACTTGAGCGTGAAGAACGTTGTCAAATATTAGCCAATGACCTAGGGGTGGTTCAGGCTTATATATCTGCTCACATTCAATGATGCAAATTAAGCAGCGACAGGGGCAAGTGAGCCCCTCACTCAACGCTGCTTTTGATCCTTTGCTGGCGCGTATATACGCCCAGCGAGGTATCGAAGACCCACAGCAGCTCGATTATGGGCTAAAACACCTCACTCCCTATCACAGCATGGCCGGTATTCATGAGGCCGTGGCCATTTTAGCCTCCGCCATTGCGCTCCAAAAACACATTGTTATTGTTGGCGATTTTGATTGTGATGGAGCAACCAGTACCAGCTTAGCATACTTAGCTTTGGGCGCCATGGGCGCTGAAAAAGTCAGCTTCTTAGTTCCTAATCGTTTTTCTTTCGGTTATGGCTTAAGTGCACCTTTGGTGGATGCGGCTATGGATATGGCTCCAGAGGTCATTGTTACCGTAGACAATGGTATTGCCAGTCATGCTGGTGTTGAACGAGCCCATGAATTGGGCTTGCAGGTCGTCATAACAGATCACCATTTGGCCGGTGACAGCCTGCCCAAGGCGGATGCTATTGTTAATCCTAATCAGCCGGGTTGTGAGTTTCCCCATAAGAGCACGGCTGGCGTAGGGGTTATCTTTTATGTCATGAGTGCTTTGCGTCGGCATTTACAAGATCAGGGGTGGTTTGCACAAGCTGCGATTGCCGCCCCCAATATGGCTCAATATTTGGATTTGGTGGCTTTGGGAACTGTGGCCGATTTGGTGCCATTGCAACGTAATAATCGTATCTTGGTGGCTCAGGGATTGGCGCGCATTCGTCAAGGTCTGGCTCGGCCTGGCATTTTGGCTCTGGTGCAACAGGCTAATCGTCAGGTAGATAAATTGCAGGCCACTGACATGGGTTTTGTGTTGGCTCCGCGACTCAATGCTGCGGGGCGCCTCGATGACATGTCGGTGGGAATTGAGTGCCTCATTACCCAAGATGTGAGCCGCGCTGAGCAATTGGCTCAGCAGCTCGACCAGCTGAATCAGGAACGGCGCAGCATCGAAGGCGAAATGCAGGCTCAAGCGGCTGCTGTAGTGCATGAACTACTGGGCGCAGATGATAGTGAATTACCTGCCTGTGTTTGTTTATACCAGTCAGATTGGCATGAGGGTGTTGTTGGCATTGTGGCTTCGCGTATTAAGGAGCGCTGGCATCGCCCAGCATTAATTTTTGCCCAAGCCGATGGTGGCATGCTCAAGGGCTCAGCACGTAGCGTGCCCGGGTTTCATATTCGTGATGCTTTGGCTGCCGTGGACGCACAATATCCAGGACTAATCGACCGTTTTGGTGGCCATGCCATGGCCGCTGGTTTGAGTTTGCCGGAATCACGTTTCGAGCAATTTAAACAGGCCCTTAATGCTTATGCACAGCAGCACCTAGATGCTACCTTGCTCGAACGAGTCTGGCATACAGATGGGCAATTGTTGGCGCAGGATCTACAATTGCATCAAGCCCATCTTCTGCGTGAAGCCGGGCCTTGGGGGCAGGGCTTTGAAGCACCTAGTTTTCATGGCGATTTTGGTGTTGTACAGCAACGTATCGTAGGCCAAAAACACTTGAAGCTGGTGCTCGCAGAAATCACAACTGGGGCCCTGTTGGATGCGATCTGTTTTAATGTGGACTTGGATATTTGGCCCAACACCTGTAATAAGGCACGCTTGGTTTTTCGGCTTGATGTCAATGAATTTCGTGGTCGGCAAAGCCCACAATTGATGGTGGAGGCCATTGCGCCCTTGTAGGTCGGATTTTAAGCACGCTTGCGCTAAGCCTCATTTACTTTGTTGGCTTGGGGATTTTCACAATAAGTCAATTTGGGGTGGAGTGGGGTCGTCAAACTCAAATTCATAATTGTCCCCGCATTGGCGGCGCTTTGCTAGCATGCGCTGGTAGCGCCGAGCGCACAATTTCATGATATGCAGCTGCTCAGCAACGGTAAATTGATGCCAATTGAAACGTTCCTCCCGTGAGCGCATGCAGCCTTTGCAATAGCCTTTAGGGCTATTCTCGCAAATACCTACGCAGGGGTTGGGGGCATTAAAAAGCTCTGACTGTTCCATGGCGCGCAATATAGCAGATTCGGCCCTAAGGGTACATCTTGCTGGACTATATTGAGGTATTCAATTGCCTATTGGTGAGTGCCTATGGCACGCTAAATCGAGCCACCATGGGCAGATGGTCAGAAATATGCCAAGTATTGTCGTGCAGCACTTGGCCCTCCATATCAGATAGCTTATTGGTATGCACGAAATAGTCAATGGTACGATCCGGTGCTGTGATTTGTGAGCGATTGGGGAAGTGGGTAAACCATTGTTGTGCTTCTTCTCCCGTAGCTTGTTCGATACTCGGAATCACGCTAAATTGTTGGTAAATCGATGCCATTTCCGACGCTGTTTGATAATAATTTTCTGCCGCCTCAGGTAGCATGCTAAGTTGGCCTGGTGGCAGTAGGTTAAAGTCGCCGGCAATCAGCCATGATTCATGAGCGGTGGTTTTATCACTGAGCAGCTGTTGTATGTATGCAATTTGTTTTTGCATGGTATCTGAACCTTGGGCGAAGGCATCTAGGTGGGTGTTCATTAGCACCAGTGGTTCACCACCGTAAACGGGAATGTGTACTTCTTGAACAGCGCGTTTAAAGTTGAATGCGTCATACACGATATTGGTTTTGATGGTGGCCAATTGATGCCGTATGGCACTATCAATGCGGTACTTGGATATCACTGCTAATTTTAGACCTTCAGCCCCCATAATTTGTGGAATAGGTACAAAATCGGTTTGCCAGTAGAAGGCTTCTGTATGGTTGCTAAATTCTTCAGGCAACATGCTTATAAGGCGTTGTAATTGGTCTTCGTGGTCCGTGCGCACAGCGCCGTCATGCAGTTCTTGTAACAGCAATATGTCGGGTTTCTGTTCTTCAATAATGCGCACCACCTCGGCATAGGTTGCTTCAATATCGGCTCGACTAGGGCGAGTGTCAGGGCCACTGCCATCAGCACGGTCATACCAAAATTCATAGTTTTTGCCGGCCATATATTGCAGATTCCAGCTTAGTACCTTGATGCTTTGTCCACGTTGCAGCATCGGCGCTTCCGGGTTGTTGTGAACTATTTCATGCTGGAGGTCTTTGGGGTGGAAGGTAATGCTCCACACTAGAATTGCCAAGGCAATAATAAGGACAAGTAATACAGCGGCTATAGTCATAATGCGCATGGTACCGATTCCGGTTTCTATGGTTAGGTGTTGTGGAGTGTTTGGATGTGCTGCTGCACCGATGCTGCTAGTGCATGTAGATGATAACCGCCTTCGAGCATGCTCACAACTCTGCCCTGGGCATGGCTGCGTGCCTGATCCATGATGAGGCTGGTTACCCACGCATAATCGTTCTCATGCAAGTTAAGGTCGGCTAGTGGGTCTAGGCGATGGGCATCAAAACCGGCAGAGATAAAGATCATTTGCGGTTTATGCCATTGTAGGGCGGGCAACCATTTTTGCTCAATAGCTTGGCGAAATTCCTGACTGCCACTACCGGCAGTTAATGGGCAATGTACCAGATGTTGGGCTAGGGTGTCGTGATGGCGCATGGGATAGTGTGGGTGTTGGTAGCTTGAGCATACCAATACTCGGTCATCCTCTGCAAAAATATCCACACTGCCATTGCCGTGATGGACATCAAAGTCCAGAATTGCCACCCGCTCGATACCCTCTTGCTGTAAGGCATGCAAAGCGGCAATGGCCACATTATTGAATAAACAGAAACCCATAGGTAAATCATGTTCGGCATGGTGCCCGGGGGGGCGCACAGCACAAAAAGCATTGTCTAGATGGCCTTGTAAAACCGCGTCAGTAGCCGCAATGCCTGCGCCTGCTGCGAGCAGCGCCGCGTCTAGGGAATAAGGGTTCATGCTGGTGTCACCATCCAAGTATGCTTGCCCTTGTTTTGGCGCTGTGCTGTGCACCAAATTGATACTCGACTGGCTATGCGCCAAACTGAGATCGGCAAAGCTAGCCTTGGGTGCGCTAAAGTGCTTTAAGTCTTGCCATAGGTTGGTATTGGATAATTGCTCTTCTATGGCGCGCAAACGCTTGGGGCTTTCCGGGTGTGTCGCCCCCATGTCGTGCTGCTGACAGGTGGGATGGCTAAAAAAACCAGTATTCATGTGTGCTTCTACTTTTTGCCAACTATAGAGCTAACATAACCAATAACTGTGGCAAAGCCAAGCGACTTTTATTGGGCATCAATCTAGGAGGTTATCAGACGTAATTCGAACTTGCTCATGCACAGGGGCGGTTTTGCCATACAAACCTTTTACTCGGGTAGGATTGCCCGAGATGCCTTTGTTTTCGCAAAAGGATTGGATTAACAACAAGCGTTCGCTATGACCTTGGTTGGGTGTGACCTGATGCAAGGAGTAGCGACCCAAAAAAAACTGCAAATCCCCCGCTGTCAGCGACAAACGTTTGCCCCGTGTGCGATCACCAGCGAGTACTTTTTTCACCTCATTAATGCATTCATCGTCGCGGTTGCGCAGATTGGGTACATACTCAAAGTGTCCACCAGCTTGGGCGGCTCTTAGTAAAAAGGTGATGGTGAATTCATTGGTGTCATAATGCCAGTTGAATTGTTGGCCACGTTGTCCCACGTTGACGATCATGTTTGAAATTGGATCGGCATAAATGAATAGTTCAGTTTTGCTCAAGCAGTCGGCCAAAAATTGCCGAAGTGGAGGCCAGTAATAAAGATTGTGAGCAACTGTGCCCTCGCCTAATAGGTCAGCAGTAATAAAACCATTGGTACGATCCATAAAGATGTTTTGTGGATGGTCATCAGGCTCATCAGGGTTGCCTTCACCTAGGTAAATATTGCAACGTTTCTTGGGTGCGTAGTAGGCTTGGCATTTACGATCTTCTGCTTCTTTTAAAATAGCTTGCAAGCCAGCAGGGCTGAGGAAATTCTTAATCACGCAGCAGCCGTCAGCTTGTAAGCCGGCCTTAACGGTTTTCACTGCTTGATGATAGGCCGGTGAGTCGGGTTGGTCTAGAGGAAGCCTTTGGTGGTCGATAATATCTTGTGGCAGCATGGGCCGCTCCAATTTTTGTTTTCTGCTATTGTTCACCCATTGATGGGTTTATACAAATTAAAATAATGCGACCTCAGGTATCATCTTTATGCCCCTCGCCCACAATGGATTAGCCTAGAATGCACTTTATATAAACAGCATTCTGAGGTCATTATCTTTTTTCAAGTAAGCTATAGTTCGTTAAATAGGCTCTGCATGAAGGCGTAATTAGCGACAGCAATTTACCCGACCTATTTGCTAGGTTATAATGCGCGTCTTTTGTTCTTTGTGAGAAAAAGCTGTGAAAGTCCCTGAATTACTGGCGCCTGCTGGCACCCTGGCTCATCTTGATTATGCTTATGCTTATGGCGCTGATGCGGTTTATGCCGGCATGCCTCGTTATGGTTTGCGTGTACGAGAGAATGACTTTGACATGCAAAATCTGCAAGTAGGCATTAATAAGGCCCATGGTTTAGGTAAAAAAATCTACATCACAGCCAACATACTGCCCCACAATAGCAAGATCAAAACCTTCGTTAAAGATCTCACGCCCATGGTTGAAATGAAACCGGATGCTTTGATCATGGCCGATCCTGGGTTGATGATGTTGGCCCGTGAGGCTTGGCCTGATATGCCCATCCATTTGTCAGTGCAGGCCAATACGGTGAACTTTGCCACAGTGAAATTCTGGCAGTCCATGGGTGTGGAACGTATTATTTTATCGCGCGAGCTGTCTCTGGATGAGGTGGAGGAAATTCGTCAACAGTGCCCTGATATGGAGTTGGAGGTGTTTGTCCATGGTGCCTTGTGCATTGCCTATTCAGGACGCTGCCTGCTTTCTGGCTACATTAACCATCGGGATCCCAATCAAGGCACTTGCACCAATGCTTGCCGCTGGAAATATAACGAAGTTGAAGGCCAAGAACACGAAAGTGGTGATATTCAGGCGGTGCAATACGAAGATGCCGGCGCGGGCGTGGAAAAAGGTGTGGGTGACATTGACCGTATTTTGGTAGAAGAAGAAGGGCGTCCGGGTGAAGCCATGGTCATGGAAGAAGATGAACACGGCACCTACATTATGAATTCGAAAGACCTTCGGGCCGTTGAACATGTGGAGCGGCTAGTAAAAATTGGCATTGATTCCCTGAAAATCGAAGGTCGCACCAAGTCCATCAACTATGTGTCTCGTGTGACCCAGTCATACCGTCAGGCCATTGATGATGCTATAGCGGGGCGTGAATTTGATCCGGCATTGTTTGGTAAATTGGAAAATCTGGCGAGCCGGGGTTATACAGACGGGTTCTTTAAACGACACCATACCCACGAATACCAAAACTATGTACAGGGTCACTCCAAAGAAAGTCAGCAAAAGCTAGTGGGTGAAGTGATTGGTTATGATAGCGATGCGGGTATGTTGGAATTCTTATCCAAGAACCAGCTCTTAAAAGGCGATCAGGTGGAACTCATATTGCCACAAGGCAACCGTGTACTGCGTGTTGAGCAATTACAAAAGCTCAATGGTGCTGAACTGGAAAAAATTCCCGGTGGCGGCATGAAATTCCGTTTGCCTGTGGCTGCTGAAAGTCTGGATATGGATAATATTCATTATGGTTTATTAGCCAGATTTTTATAATATATGATTTGAAAATTTGGCTAGGTTACTTGTTATGGGTCGCTGCCAGACTTAATGAATTGTTTGCACTACTCAAAAACTGGGTCGGCCCGGCCAACAGGAATACCCCAGCAAACGCGATTTTGGTTTTGGATGGTGCTTCTGTTTTAATTCTCTTGCGAACAGAGAAAAGTAGACTCCGTACTATCAAGTAATGCGTTTGTTTTGCCAATGACATCAAATGGTGAATCTTTCACTAAATTTCTGCCATCATGCCTAAACGAGAGCGGCTCAGCACAATGCAGGCTTGCTGCTGGTCACGCTGGCATACTGGTTGGGCAAGTGAATGTCTTAGTAATGCTAGTAACCCAACAGGGTTGAATCTATAACATAATATCCCTATCTATAGTATTAACTAATATAAAAGGAAATCTTATGCGACGCGTCTTTTTGTTTTTAATGACGAATATTGCCATTATTGCCGTACTAAGCATCACGCTAAGACTGCTTGGTGTCGAGGGCATCCTAGCGGCCAATGGCTCTGACTTAGATTTGCAAGCGCTGCTTATATTTTCTGCAGTATTTGGTTTTGGTGGTGCTTTTATTTCACTCCTGATCTCTAAGTGGATGGCCAAACGCTTGACCGCAGCAGTTGTTATCGAATCACCAAGTAACAACTTAGAAAAGTGGTTAATTCAAACTGTTGAAGAACAAGCAAAAATTGTAGGCATTAGAATGCCGGAAGTAGCTATTTTTCCATCGCCTTCAATGAACGCTTTTGCCACTGGTGCTAGTAAAAATAAAGCCTTGGTTGCAGTTTCTCAAGGTTTGTTAGATTCGATGAGTCAAGGTGAGATCGAAGCCGTGGTTGGTCATGAAATGAGCCATATAGCTAATGGCGACATGGTGACTTTAACGCTGATTCAGGGTGTGGTTAATACGTTTGTAATTTTCTTCTCACGAGTGATTGGACACATTGTTGATCGAGTGATTTTGAAAAATAATAGAGGTCATGGCATTGGTTATTTTGTCACTACCTTATTTGCACAGATTGTCCTATCAATCTTGGCATCTACTATTGTTATGTACGTGTCTAGAAAGCGTGAGTTCATCGCTGATACTGGCGGTGCAGATTTGGCTGGTCATCAAAATATGATCAATGCATTAAAGCGTTTAGGTCAAGTAGAACCAGATGCGTTACCTGAGCAATTAGCGGCTTTTGGTATTGATGACAAAAAAGGCTTTGCCTCTTGGTTCTCATCACATCCACCAATAAAGGCACGTATTGAGGCGTTAGAGAAACGCGCCATGCAGCGACAGTAAACCTTGGCATTGCCATTAAGTCCGCAGATGCAATAGCAAAAATGCGTCTAGCTCTGTGCTCCAGTAGCCGTTGGCTAACAGTCCAGATATGGAGCCTGAAGCGGCCGCTATTGCTGTGAATTATGGCATTAACCCAGGTTGTTTGGGGCGTGCACTGAAAGCAATATCTGCTGCCATGGAAGCAGAACTAGGGTATTTCAGTACACACCCAGCAATGGAATAAAGGGTAGGACGATGCGGAAGGAAATGCCAATAAATGCTATCGCTAGGGCTATATTTCACTCATCATCGACCTGATCTTCGATCAAATGTCGTTGATGGGGTACCATAAAATCCACTTCTGGCCCCCTAGGTACAATGCGGGTGGGGTTGATGGTTTCGTGGCTGGCGTAGTAATGGTGTTTGATGTGTTGCATATTCACCGTGTCGACAATACCTGGCTGTTGGTATAGGTCACGTAGGTATGCCCACAAGTTGGGCATGTCCATAATATGATTGCGATTGCATTTGAAATGGCTGTAATACACGGCATCAAAGCGGACCAAGGTGGTAAACAAGCGCCAGTCGGCTTCGCTAATCTGGTTTCCCGTCAAATAGCGCTTTTGCTGGAGATGTTGTTCGATCTTGTCCAAGTTAGCAAATAGTCGGTCATAGGCCTTCTCGTAGGCTCGCTGTGTGGTTGCAAAACCAGCTCGATAGACACCATTGTTGATATTGGCGTAGATGATTTTGTTCCAGTATTCGATCTCTGCTTGTAAATGTCTTGCATACAAATCCAACGGGGTTGCACCAATGTCATCAAAAGCCGAGTTGAACATGCGGATGATTTCTGACGATTCATTACTAACAATCGTGTGTTGTTGTTTGTCCCATAGTATGGGAACCGTCACGCGACCGGAGTAATCAGACAGAGCCTTCGTATATAACTGGTGCGCATAATCGTAGTGATACACTTGATCGCCTACTAGGGGGTCATCTTGGGCGGCAAAGGTCCAGCCTTGATCTAACATATAGGGGCTGACTATGGATACGCCAATCATGCCCTGTAGGCCTTTTAATTGGCGATAAATTAGGGTGCGATGGGCCCAAGGGCAGGCCAGGGAGACAAACAGGTGATAACGCCCTGCTTGTGCGGCAAACCCGCCGGTACCCGTTGGCCCAGGCTGGCCGTCGGGGGTGATCCAATTACGAAAAGCGGCCTCATTGCGCTTAAATTCCCCGCCTGTTATTTCGGTATCGTACCACTGGTCGTGCCAATGGCCGTTAATTAATAGTCCCACATTAGTCTCCTTATAGCTTAAACAAAGCGTCCAGTCTGATAATCCTGAAAAGCCTGCATAAGCTCTTGGCGGGTATTCATAACAAAGGGGCCACCTTTGGCGACGGGTTCACCAATGGGTACACCGGCCACCAGCAGTAAGCGTACATCAGCTGTAATGGCCTTTATTAGGACGTGGTCACCGGTGTCCAAAATAGCGATACTATTTTGGTCTAGCTTGGTATTGGCTATTTGTACGGCACCACGAATCACATACACAAAGGCATTGGCACTGACATTTAATGGTTGCTGAAAAGTCCCTTCCATGGGCAAGCTGATATCCATGTAAACGGGATCAATATCCAACTGTATTACCGGCCCTTTGGTGCCTTGTCCTGTGGTGCCAGCAATAACACGAACCAGTCCACCATTAGGCAGATGCTGCTCAGGAATAGCGTGAGCTGGAAATTCCTGATAAGCCGGCCGACTCATTTTATCTTTGGCAGGAAGATTGACCCATAGTTGGAACCCTTGCATCAAACCCACACTTTGCTCTGGCATTTCTGAGTGGATAACGCCTCGACCTGCGCTCATCCATTGCACACCGTGTTGATCAATAATGCCCTCATTACCTAGGCTATCCTTGTGACGCATACGGCCTGCCAGCATATAGGTTACCGTTTGAAAGCCTCGATGGGGGTGTTCAGGAAAACCAGCCAGATATTGATCAGGCTCGTCACTAGCAAAGTAATCCAGCATTAGAAATGGATCTAACATGTCCAAATTCCCCGCCCCTATCAAACGTGTCAGACTGACTCCAGCACCATCTGCTGCAGGAGTGCCTTGAAACTGTTGCACTATGTGGCGTGGCTGCATGGTGTACTCCTGAGAAATAGGTGACTACTAAGAATTCGTTTTCTGACGATTATCAAAGCTGTAACTGCCGGCACCTAAGCTTACCAAAATCAGTAGCCCACCCGCCATGCTTATGTTTTTCATAAACATGATCATCTGGGTTTGGTCATTAAAGTTACTATGGAATAGGATGCCCGAAACGATAGAAAAACCAGCAAGTGCCAACGCCGCCCAGCGTGTTTTCCAGCCAACTAATACGGCGCTACCTGCTGCAATTTCCACTAGTATCACTAAAGGTAATAAGGAACCACTGATGCCCACAGATTCCATGTAACCTTGAGTAGCGGCATAGCCGCCACCAATTTTGGCTAGGCCAGACATGATAAAGATAAAGCTTAATAATAAACGGCCAACAGGGGTACTCAGTTGTTGAATAGAATTCATAAGGCGGTCTCCATAACAAAGTTTTAAAAAATGAATGTTCAGTTTATTGGATTGATATAGTCAGATAAACAGATCAAAATTAAACTAACTGTTTCTTTTTAGTGAACAATGGAGGGTGCTATGGGACGCTTTGAGCAAATGCGTATATTTTTGCGTATAGTTGAATCAGGTGGTATTAGTCGGGCTGCACAGCAGCTATTTATGACCAAGTCTGCTGTTAGTAAGGCTTTATCAGGTTTAGAAGCAGAGCTTGGGGTTAAGCTATTAGCCCGCACTACCCGAACTCAAAAGCTCACTGATAGTGGACATGCTTTCTATTACCAAGCCAAACAACTGGTGCCAGAAGTTGATTCACTATACTCTGATGTTGGTGAGGCGGCGGCGGAAGCGAAGGGCAAGATTAGGCTATCGGCACCACTTTCATTTGGTATTGCGCACCTTAGTGCCCCCTTACAACAGTTTATGTTGCAGCACCCAAAAGTGGAATTGGAAGTGATTTATGATGACACACGTGCTGATTTAATCGAAGATGGTTTTGATTTGGCACTGCGCATTGGCAACTTATCAGATTCGCAATTGCAGGCGCGGCGCTTGTGTAACATTGGGCTTACATTATGTGCTAGCCCTGAGTACCTTGCTCGGCAAGAGGATATTAACAACGTACAAGATTTGGCAAGGCACCCATTTTTAAGGTACGCATCCATGCCATCTGGGCGAGTCAATTGGACGACGATTGACAATGAAGTCGTATCGGTCAATTTGCCGACCCGCTTTATCGCCAATAATGGTGATGCCTTATTGCAGATGGCAGAACAGGGGTTGGGTATTACCATATTACCCAATTTCATTGTCTATAAGGCCTTGCAGGCTGGTCGTTTGGTGGCCCTGTTGCCAGGTGAACTAAACCCTATGGAGCAGCATGCTTGGGCTGTCTATCCTCAAACTCAGTATCTGCCCCAACGTATACGTTTGTTTATTGATCACCTTGTGAACTGGTTTGCTGACCAACCATATTGGGAGCGGTTGTAGACTCTGTCTCCCTTTAAGTGTTATTCAGTGCGCGGTAGCAGTGGGAAAAAGTTGTATGATCAATACGCCAACTGTTTTTCATAAACATGATCATCGAAATAACGGTTAATGAGTTACAAAAACTGAATGGCGCTGAACTGGAGAAAATTTCCGATGGGGGTATGGAATTTCGTTTTCCGGTAAATGCCAGAAGTCTGGATATGGAGTCTATTCAGTACAGATTACTGGCCAAGTTTCTCTAATCTGGTATTGTGGTGATCCTGTCCCAGCCAAAGACTAGTTGTTTGAGTTTGGTTTTTATTAAGCGCCAATGCGTCATGGGGGTTGTTGGTGCCTTGTCTATTAGCTGTTGAAAATCTTGTTGAGATAGGTTCACCTTTCCGCCATGAGCAAGAATGATATTTGTCGCGTTTAACTGAGCTATCTTAGCTAGCGATGCTTTGTATTGATTGGGATAAAAAATTGGGAAAGGGGGAGTATAGCCTTTCTTTACCGCGACAATAAGATCGGCAACATAAACGACATTACTAGGTATATGGTGTAAGGATATATCTCTATCGGTGTGGCCAAAAGTAGTCAATACTTGCCAGTCGCTAAAGAAAGGAATTTTGTCTTTATCATTAACATGTAGATCAGCACTTAAATTACTGGGGTACCACAACCAACGCTGTTTTTTTTGTTTTTTATTCGCCACATAACGCACTAACAGTATATCAGTTATGTGCATTAGTTTTCCGTCAATACCGCTATACCATTGACTTTTATTGTTAGCACAAGCAATTTTGCAGCCTGATATTTTACGTAACTGATTGGCTCCACCTGCATGATCTGGATGCATGTGGGTAACGACCACGACTTTTAAATCTGAGATGGGCCTGTTTAATGTTTGCGTGATAAACTGCTTAATGACGCTAACATCAGCTCTGCTACAACCATCTAGTAGCAATAGCTTGTCTGGGTATTCGGCTAGTAGAATTTCTTGAATGTAACCGTCTAAGGAATGTAACTTCATTTTTGTTTGTATAGTTGAAATAGTCGTTAGGTAAATTACTCTGCTACTTTTTCTTTTAGCCGGCGCCAGTTGCCTGGTATTTCTGGAACTGTGTCAGTGTTATTAACTTTCATTTCAACATAAATTAGTGTTCCTTGGACAAGGTGGCAATTTTATCTTTATTTGGTTGTTAAACCAATCTAATTAATACACGGCGCATCAATAATCTCCCTGCTGATATAAGGTTGTGACTTTCGGCATGCTGATGGGTTATAAGTAAAATATGCCTAACCCTGTAAACATTGCTTTGACAACCTTTGCCGAGATTCTTTAATGGGCCTCTATATATCAATGGGTAGTAACAGAAAATATCTGCATAATTAGCACCCCTGCCAGAATAAACGTGATGCCAATAATGGCTGGCCAGTCGAGTTGTTGGCCAAATACATAACGCCCCATAAGGGAAATAAAGACAATACCCAAGCCGGACCAGACTGCATAGGCAACACCCACGGGTATTGCTTTTAAGGTCAAGGACAGGAAGTAAAAACTCAAGCTGTAGCCGACTACAACGGCCAAGGATGGGCCCAGTTTGGTAAAGCCCTCTGACGTCTTAAGAAACGATGTGCCAACTACTTCTGAGGCCACCGCGACAAGCAAGAATATCCAATATTTCATATGCATTGTTCCCAATTAGAGCATGTTTCGCATTGTGCCTATTAGTATTTACCAATGCAATGGACCTATATAAGTTGTGCCATGACCCTAAATCAATTGTACCCAACACGCACATGCGTCTAGACAGTAGTGTCTAGGTTAATCTATATTTTAAGGTATCGAATAATTATGCCTATAAAAATAGTCTAAAGGGTCAAAAAATGAAAACTGAATACCGTGCAGTAGTTATTGGCGGGGGCGTTGTTGGCGCTTCCGTTCTGTATCATCTGGCCAAGTACGGTTGGCATGATGTCTGCTTGATTGAACGCTCTATATTAACGGCAGGCTCTTCTTGGCATGCTGCAGGCGGCTTCCATGCTTTAAATGCTGACCCAAACATCGCCGCTTTGCAGGCCTATACAATTGATTTATTTGATGAAATAGAGTCGGTATCTGGCCAAGCAATTGGTTTACATATGACTGGTGGGCTGACCATTGCGACCACACCAGAACGTTGGGAATGGTTGCAAAGCGCTTATCGTGTGTTCCAGACTATTGGCATTGAAGATGCCCGTTTGGTTACGCCTGAAGAGTGTGCTGAGTTGAATCCAGCGATGAACACAAAGGATGTTTTGGGTGGTTTGTGGGCAGACAGGGAAGGCTATTTAGATACCACAGGTACGGTTCATGCTTATGCAGGGTCAGCGAAAAAGCACGGTGCTGAGGTGATTGAGCATACCAAGGTAGAAAGTCTGGAGCAGACTGATAGTGGTTGGAAAGTGGTGACTGATAAGGGCGGAATTGCCTGTCAGCACGTTGTCAATGCGGCTGGTCTTTGGGCCAAGCAAGTCGGCCGTATGGCCGGTGTCGAATTACCCGTATCACCACTGGAGCACCATTACCTGATTACTGACAGTGTTCCCGAAGTGGCGGCGCTGGACAATGAGCTCCCCATGACGGTTGATCCTGATGGCTTCACCTATATGCGCCAGGATCAGCATGGCATGTTAATTGGTATCTATGAGCTGCAGCATCAGCATTGGATGATGGATGGTGCTCCTTGGGATTATGGTATTGAATTGCTACAGGAAAACTTTGATCGTATTGAGAATGAATTAGCCTATTCATTTGATCGTTATCCTTGCTTAAATGAAGTAGGTATCAAAACCTGGGTCAATGGTGCTTTTACCTTTTCCCCAGACGGCAACCCATTGGTTGGCCCTGTGCCAGGCAAGGATGGCTACTGGGTGGCTTGTGCCGTGATGGCTGGCTTCTTGCAGGGTGGAGGCGTTGGCAAATCTTTAGCAGAATGGATGATTTACGGTGAACCTGAGGCGGATGTTTATGGCATGGATGTGGCCCGTTATGGTGATTTTGCCAACAACAAGCAATACATTAAGGAAACCACAGGTCAGTTTTATTCACGCCGTTTTGTGATGTCCTATCCCAACGAGCAATTGCCGGCCGGACGTAATGTGAAGATGGCGCCGGCCTATGAAGGCATGAGTGTGGCTGGCTGCCGCTGGGGTCAAAGTTGGGGCCTGGAAGTGCCCTTGTATTTTGCCCCCCAAGAGTTTGAAGAAAACCTTACCCTAAAACGCTCCAATGCCCATGATATTGTGGCTGCCGAATGTAAGGCTGTGCGAGAGCAGGCAGGCCTGCTGGATATTTCGGCATTTTCTCGCTTTGAAGTCAAAGGTCCTGATGCTGAGCAGTGGTTAGACAAGATTATGGCATCACAACTACCTAGCCCGGGGCGTGTCAAATTGGCGCCCATGTTAGCACCAAATGGCAAGCTCAAAGGTGACCTTACCATCTTTAACTGGGGTAATGGCACATATTGGATTACGGGTTCTTATTACCTTCGTGCGTGGCATATGCGTTGGTTCAATGAGCATTTGCAGGGTGATGTTAGCGTTGAAGATGTTTCCGATACCATCGTTGGTTTCTCGGTGACGGGCCCCCATGCCCGCAAAATCATGGAGAAGCTCTGCCATGATGATATTAGCAATCAAACATTTAAGTTTATGACTTGTCGGCAAATGGATGTGGGCATGATCAACGCCAAAGTGGGTCGTTTGTCCGTATGTGGTGAGTTGGGTTATGAAATTCACTGTCATGCAATTGAACATATAGCCTTGCGGCGGATGCTGTTGGCAGCAGGTGCTGAGTTTGGTATCAAAGAAGTGGGTTTCAATGCTTTGCTGAGCCTGCGTATTGAAAAAAGTTTTGGCATCTGGTCTGCAGAATTTACTCAGGGCTATAGTGCTGGTATGACAGGTATGGATCGCTGGATCGCCTGGCAAAAGGGTGATTTTATTGGTCGTGGGGCGGCCTTAAAAGAGCGTGATGGCGATGGTCCTGCGCAGGTACAAGTGACCTTGGAGGTGGATGCTGTCGATGCTGACGCCAGCGGTTACGAACCCATTTGGCATGGGGGTCACAGGGTCGGTTTTGTCACGTCTGGTGCCTACGGGCATACGTTGAAAAAATCGTTGGCCATGGCTTTGGTGAACAAAGAGTTGGCTATGCCGGGGACCGAACTGAGCGTACACGTCGTTGGCGTAGAACGCCCTTGCCGTGTGTTGAACGCTTCACCTTATGATCCACAGGGACAGGTGATGCGGGCATGAGCCTGTTAGATCAAAGCCTAGGCCGGGCCAAGCGCAGTAGGCGACGCCCTGCCGCGAAGGCCAAAGCCCATCGCCATACGGCTTATAATAAGGTGCGTAATCCTTATCCGCCTGTTGATGGTGTTTCAGCAGACCGTATTGAAGCCTTGCACAATACCTCCTTACGCGTACTGGAAGAACTAGGAATAAAGGTGCTATTGCCAGAAGCCAAGGCAATACTAGTTAAGGCTGGAGCACGCTTAGCCGATGATGACATGGTGTACATCGGGCGTGATATGGTGAATGCGGCCTTAGCAACGGTGCCTAAGACTATTTTGCTCAAAGGCGGTGATACCAAGCGGGATATTGATCTGTCGCCAGGTCGTATTGCTTTTCAACCTGCTGGCGGTTGTCCCAATGCTACGGATCTAAAGCGAGGGCGCCGACCTGGAAGCCGGCAGGACTTTCAAGAGCTTTGCCTGCTAACTCAGCATTATGATGTACTGAATTTCCTACCGCCTTTGGTGGAAGCTCAGGATGTGCCAAATGCCCTTCGGCACTATGCTTTTATGCAAGACCAAGTGACCTTGACGGATCGCGTTCCTTTTGTGTTTTCTCGTGGCACCCCTCAGGTTTTACAAGGCTTTGCCATGCTGCGTATTGCGCGTGGTTTGAGTGAAGCCGAATTCCAGCAACAGGTATGGTGTTATACGGTGATTAACACCAATTCCCCGCGTCAAATTGATATTCCTATGGGCCAAGGCCTTATCGATTTTGCGCGTCATGGGCAGATGTCTGTGGTGACCCCATTTACTTTGATGGGGGCTATGGCACCTATCTCCCCAGCTGGCGCTATGACTTTAAGTCACGCCGAGTGCCTAGCCGCCATTACGCTGACCCAATTGGTGAAGCCGGGGGCTCCCGTATGTTATGGCACCTTTACCTCTAATGTGGATATGAAAAGCGGTTCACCGGCACTGGGTACGCCTGAGCAATACAAGGCTAATTTAATAGCTGGTCAATTGGCACGTTTTCTTGATATGCCATGGCGTTCGGCTAGTGGATCGGCTTGTGCTGTGGCCGATGCGCAGGCCGCCCACGAGACACAAATGGGTACCTGGGGTGCGGTGAATGCTGGTGCCAATATTATTATGCATGCCGCCGGTTGGTTGGAGGCGGGTTTGAGTGTATCTTATGAAAAGTTCATTACCGATGTAGAGATGTTACAGATCATGGCAGAAACCATGACCCCTGTAGAAGTTAGTGATGACGACTTTGCCTTTGATGCTATTGCCGAGGTACAACCGGGCGGTCATTTTTTTGCCTGCCAACATACCATGGCCCGTTATCAAACAGAATTTTACCAACCAGTGGTGTACGACTGGTCCAACTACGGTACTTGGATTGAACGTGGTGGGCAGACCGCTACTGAGCGAGCTACAGGTATTTGGCAAGCCATTGTCGATGCTGGGTCGCAAGTCAATTTGAGTGAAGAGCGCCAAGGGGCTCTCGAAGAATATATTCGCCATGCCACCGCTGCTGGTGGCGCTATGCCAGAAAGTTAATTATGCCAATCACAACCAAAGACAACCAACTTCGTCATACCAAAGCTACCCGAGAAGATTGGTTGCAGACCGCATTGGGGCTGTTAATTACAAAGGGTGAAGAAGCCGTTAGGATACAGACTATAGGTGCAAAGTTGGGGGTGTCTCGCTCCAGTTTTTATTGGTATTTTAATGATCGTCAGGATCTGTTGATGGCGTTGCTGGGGCACTGGCAGCAGCAAAACACTTTGGTTTTTATTAAGCAAACTCAAGGCCCGGCAGCGACCATTACAGAAGCGGTATGCCGGATATTTTATTGTGCTATAGATACCCAGCTCTTTGACACTGATTTAGATTTTGCGGTGCGCGAGTGGGGGCGTCGGTCTGATGCGGTTATGGCTCAAGTGCGTGAGGCAGACCAGCAATGTCTTGCGGCGCTTACAGCCATGTATGTGCGATTTTCCTATGCCCCGCAAGAGGCAGAGGTTAGGGCGCGTATGCTGTATTTTACCCAGGTCGGCTATCATTTAGTGGATTTGCAGGAGTCCATGGTTCAGCGATTGACCTATCTGCGTGGCTACATAGTTGGTTTCACCGGTCAGGAGCTGCAAGCAGAAGAACTCGAAGAGTTTATTACCTATACGCAACAGTTACCCGCTTAGGGTATAACTGTTATTTTTCGACGTTGAGCTGGTAGGTCTTCCAAATAGTCTGCTCGGCTAAACGATCATAAACTGCTCTGGCACGGTAATTGTCTTCAGCGGTAATCCAACGCACGGCGGTCCAGTTATGATGTTGAGCTTCTTTTTCAAGGCGGACAAAAAGTTGTTCTACAACTTGTTGCCCGCGGCATTCTGGAAGCACAAATAAATCATCCAAAAAACCCACATGGGCACCGCGCAAGGGCGATACCATATCTCGGCAGTGCATAAAGCCGACTGCTTGGCCTTGCTCGTTTTTCGCCAACAAGCAATAAAATTGTTGCCCGGCATCTTGAATCCAGCTCCATACCTCATCCAGAATGGTCTGGTTCATGGGCATGTTATAGAACTTAGCATAGCCATAATACAGCGTTTGCCATTGTTGTTTATCGTTACTGGTGGGATAAGTTATGGTCAGGTTCATCAGGCACCTCCTAGTTATGTTAAGCGTAACTCAATAAGAAGGTGTTAAAAAGACGCAATTCTGATTTTGATCCAGATGGGTAATACGCGTCTGACTATCAGTTTATATTAACTGTAAAACAAAATTCTGGTCGGCGAAATGGATTGTGTCACCATTCATCATTTTTCGTCTTTTACGTGTTTCTTGCTCACCGTTGACGTGCACCAAACCGTCAGCAATGACCAGCTTTGCTTGCGCGCCGCTTTCTACCAGACCTTCAAACTTAAGAATTTTGTGCAGTTCAACAGGCTCATGATTTATTTCAATTACATGAATGGAATGATTTGATTTTTTTGGCATTATGGTTTTTACTTAAAGTAATGGATAACGGGTTCATTGTCGCACTATAAAGTGGCGCTCACAAAAAGGACCATTGTACAGGATGTGCGCTATGGAAACACTTTCTCTTTCTAAAATACAAATCTCCAGTATAGATCAGTTTCGTACTCAACTGACCAGCGTCTATCGCATTTATAAGCGCGACAAGGTGATGCCTAAAGAGCGGCGGGAATACTGTATTGGGTATCATGATGCTCTACTGAATCTTGGCGTTCTCACGGAACAACAAATGGCCCAGATTGTTGACGAGGTGAATGAGGAAATCTTTGGTATGACTCTGGCACAGCGTCAGTATGAACTTGATTTCTTCCATGAGCCCCTGTTGGCAGAATCTGCTTCATCAAAAGGTTAGACTCAAGGCCCCAATGAGTGATAGCCGCAGTTGGGGAGCGGTTGTGCCCAAAGCGGGTAAATGTTGGAGACAAATCAATACTAGTGCCAGCTTGGCAGTACGCTATTTATTGTGATGGCGCTTACATAGGGTGACAATCCGGCTGGCTGGAACATTGAGTTGAGTTAGCAAATAGGCCTTAAAATCTTCAGCATAGTCTTGCTTCTGTAAGGCTAGATTCATACATTCCATCCATGCGCTTCGGTCCCTATCATCAATGGGCAGATGAGCATGAGCTTGAGGCATAGTAATGCCTTTGCCGTATTTTTCTGAATATAATCTTGGGCCATTGAGCCAACTACTTAAAAACAGGGTCAATTTGTCTCTGGATACGGTTAAATCTTGTGGGTGCATAGCCCGAATATGGGCGGCTTCCGGTAGACTGTCCATCATGTCATAAAAATCGTTCACTAGTTGGGTCAACCCTGATAATTGCCCAGCAGCTTGATAAGAAGTGTCGCCACTGCCATAGGTAGTAGAAGAGGTCATAATCGGTCCATGTCATACAATTTGTCGTATTCTAACGTTTTTTGGGTAGCAAGTTTAAGCATATTGCTTAAGTTTTCTTATGTGACCCTCAAGGTGATATGAAGCAGGACATACTCTATGTTATATATTGTATGGTTTTGAGCACACTGCCAATGTGGTTGGAGATAAGGTGATAACTGGCAGGCTAAATAATACCAACTGCAAAAGCGAAAAGGAGCAAAGATGGCGGATAAACGAATAGGTGTTATCGGTTTGGGTAATATGGGCCGTGGTATGTGCGAAACCTTGGTGCGCGAAGGTTTTAATGTTTTTGGTGTCGATGTTGATAATGGCCAAAGACAGTTAGCAAAAGCGTTAGGTGTAACAGTTTGTGATAGCCCCAGAACTCTTTGTAGCCAAACCCAACAGCTTATTCTTTCGCTGCCCAAAGCTGAGCATGTTGAGTCTGTCATTTTGGGCGCCGATGGCGTTTTGGCCCATGCCCAACCTAATACGCTAGTATTGGATACCTCGACCTCAAAACCTGAAGTCAGTCAGCAGTTGGCAATAACCATGCAACAGTCAGGCCACTGTTTTTTGGATACGCCGGTCAGTGGTGGTCCATCCGGTGCTCAAGCGGGCACTATGGTGATGTTAGTAGGAGGGGATGAAGGTGCCCTAGGGCGAGCCAAATCGATTCTAACATGCCTTAGTAGTAAGTGGGTGTACTTGGGTGGTAGCGGTTGTGGTCATGCAGCAAAACTGATTAACAATCTACTCTGCGCCGCCCATTTATTAACAACCGCTGAGGCTGTGGCCATTGGTCAGCAAGTAGGTTTGTCTGCGGATAAGCTTTTAGCTGGCGTTAATGCTGGTTCTGGGCGCAGTGGTGTGAGTGAGGTGAATTTTCCGAAATGGGTGCTCGGTGACGACTTTGATTCCGGGTTTAGCATGGGGTTAATGCGTAAGGATTTGGAACTGGCTAGGCAGCTAATTGCGGGTACAGGTTTGGATCTAACCCTGTCTGAACAGGTGCTAGAGACATGGCAAGCCAGTAACCAAATTCTGGCTGACAATGAGGATTTCAATCGTGTTATTGAAGTTGTAGATGGTATGCAAGTAACAACGGAAGCAGGCTAATAAAATGACCATATCAATGCAGGATCATGGCGCGCATAAGGTGACACAATTGTTGTGTAAATTGCTTGCCATCACGGATATAAATCAGTTTGGTAGTTTTATTGATGGTCAATTATGTGCTGGTGAAGGTGAGCAGATTGATCTGGTCAATGCTGCCACAGGTGGGATTTTTATGTCCTATCGGGATGCGGGGGCTGAGCAAGTGCAACAGGCGGCTGTAGCAGCAGAATTAGCTCAGCAGCAATGGTGGGACAAATCCGCGGCTGAGCGGGGGCGATTAATGTATGCTTGTGGCCAGGCTGTGCGTGAAGACCAAGAGGATCTAGCTTGGTTGGAGTCTATAACGGCTGGCAAGCCTATTCGTGATTGTCGGATTGAGGTGGCCAAGGTGGCTGAGATGTTCGAATACTATGCTGGGTGGTGCGATAAGCTAACTGGGCAAGTATTGCCGGTACCTACCAGTCATATGACCTATACCCGTCACGAACCGATTGGTGTGGTGACACAGATTACACCGTGGAATGCCCCAGCATTTACCTGCGGATGGCAGATCGCACCGGCCATTTGTGCCGGTAATGGGGTATTATTAAAGCCATCGGAGCTGACCCCCCTGAGCTCCACGGTAATAGGTTACTTGCTGCATCAGGCTGGCTTACCTAGTGGCCTAGTTAATATCCTCAATGGTTACGGACATACAACGGCTAGCCAAGCCATTGCTCAGCCACAAACGGGCAAGGTGATATTTGTTGGTTCGCCACAAACAGGCAGCAAAATAGCTCAGGCTGCTGCGTTGCGCACTATCCCTAGTGTCTTGGAATTGGGTGGCAAGTCGGCCAATATCATCTTTGCCGATGCTGACCTAGATAGAGCCGTAATCGGCGCTCAGGTAGCGATCTTTTCTGCCGCAGGGCAAAGCTGTGTCAGCGGCTCGCGCTTGCTGGTACAAGCCAGCATTTACGATCAGGTTGTGCAGCGAGTTGCGGCGGCCACCAGTAAACTTAAATTAGGCCTGCCCTGGTTGGAAGATACCACGGTCGGGCCTATCCAAAATGCACGCCAATTCCAGCATGTTCAAGCTATACTAGCCAGTGGCTTGGAGGCTGGCGCCGAGATGGTTACCGGGGGACTGGGGCTGGTAAGTGGAGGTGAACAGGGCTATTTTCAGGCACCGACTGTGTTGGCTGGGGTAAAAAATCATATGGCTGTGGCTCAAGAAGAGATATTTGGCCCCGTGTTATCGGTGATTCCGTTTGCCGACGAAGAGGAGGCGATCAGTATTGCTAATGCAACGCGCTTCGGTTTGGCCGGTGCCGTTTGGACAGGCGATGTGGGCCGTGCTCATCGTATGGCGGCACAGGTAAAAGCCGGCACTTTTTGGGTTAATAGTTATAAAGCCATCAATGTGATGGCCCCCTTTGGTGGTTTTGGTGACAGTGGTTATGGCCGTTCTAGTGGTTATGAGGGCCTCATTGAATACACGCAAACTAAGAGTGTATGGATAGAAACTGCGGCGGCACCTGCTGCGCAGTTTGGCTACTCTGCCGGTTAATTGGGTATAGCAGGAAACTCACTATAACCGACGGCAAGCGCACCATTGATCCCCTTAGCTTGTGGCATACTATAAAGGCCGAAGCCCGGCTTGATATGGTCGATAATCCGCTGCTATACGGCCACTTGACTGGCTTCTTATTGGCACTGGACAGTTTTGGATGAGGCCTTGGCTGACAACAAAATCAGGAGGCAGGTATGAAAAATCATTTAGGTATTGACCACCCATTGGTGGCTGTTAGGGACATGGACAAGGTGGCTGCTGATTATGAGCGTTTGGGATTTTTTATTAATCCGCGCCACCATCATCCCTGGGGTACCGATAATCATCTATTGATGTTTGCTGACAGTTTCATTGAGTTGATTAGCGTCTATGACTCCAGTTTGCTGGACATGAGCAATGACCAAGGTTTTGCGTTTGGGCGCTTTATTGATAACAGTATTCGCCGGCGCGAAGGTATTGCGATGGTGGCCTTGCACAGCGAAGACGCCCGTGCTGACCATGCCTTGATGGAGCAGCGTCAGGTTGAAAATGATGGCATTGTTGATTTTCGACGTATTGCCCACCGCCCTGATGGTTCCGAAGAAGAAGCCGTCGTGTCTCTGGTTATGTTGATTAATCAGACACAGCCGCCTATGTCACATTTCTTGTGCCATCAGCATAAGCCTCATCTGGTTTGGGTTAAAGAATGGATGCAACACCCTAATGGTGCCGATGGCATCACCTGCGTTACTTATGTGGCAGAAGAACCAGAAAGTCTATGGTTACGTTTTGTTGGTATGTATGGCGAGCAGGCTGTTAGTCGCCATGCATGGGGCCTGAATATTGCCACCGATCGTGGGCATTTTGAGGTCATAGCGCCAAGCTTTGTACATCAGCGTTTTGCAGGCATTGACTTGTCCTTGCAGACCAGTGATTTGCCAACCGGAGTCGCTATACGCGTGTCTAGCAAAGATGTTGCTGGTGCCCGTGAATTGCTCAATGCCAATCAAGTGATGCATGTGTTGACCGATGAGGGTGGTTTACGCATTGGGCCGCAATATGCCGGCAACACCATTATAGAAATATACCCTACTGCTAAAGTCTAACCATAAAGTTGAACGAGTTGGGGGGCGGTGCGTGCTAATTATCTCTAATGAATACCCTTTTTGGTGTAAGTAAACTACCAACCGTTATCATTAGCTGAGATCTTAATATTATTTAATTGATAATCAAACTGCTGACTCTTACCTCCACCCAATGAGGCAGCATGAGATACTGCTAAATCCAAATTCAATAGTGTTTGGTAAATAGAAATGGGGCTGTCCAAAGCTACTAGCCAGCCAATACTTAGACTGATGTAGCTATCAACGTCATTAATACTTACAGGTCCCAAAAATCTGCTCCGCAGCTGTTGTACAAAGTCCTCGGCATGGGATTTTTCCAGTAAGGGAGTAGATATCAGAATCTGATCAGTGTGGTAGCGGCCGCATAAGCAGTTAGGAGATAAAAACTGCTCTAATTGCCGCACAATTTGCTGCATTAACTTGTCACAATATTCGGACCCATAAGTAAAGTTTAAATTATGCAGGTTATCAATCCGCATTTGTAGCAGCAAGAGTGGTTGCCCACCGGTATAAGAGTCAATGGCATCAATAATTTTGGTTGTCTTTTGATGATTCGTACCGTTATTAAATAAGGTGGTGTTGCGAAACATAGGATCGGCTAGTTTGGCCTGGGTTATATCAAAGATTACGCCCTCCAGAAATAGGAGTTCCTCATTACTGGAAAATATCCCCACACCTTGCTCCCATACCCACTTCTCTTGGCCTAATGCTGTAGTAATACGGTAGGCCAGCCTCCATGGACGGTTATCTTGCAAGCAGCTTTGTACTTCGTTCCATACGCGTTGGAGGTCATCTTTATGGAGCAGTTGTGCGTAGGAAAGTTGGCTATCACCGCGCATCAAATCATCAGGGGCGTATCCGGTCAGATCGTTGCAGCCACCACTGACATATTCCATAGTCCAATTATGGTTATTTCGGCAGCGAAATAACATGCCGCTAAAGTGGTCTGCAATAGTGATTAAGGCCCTATTGGTTGCATCTTGTCGCTGTGCTTGTTGTCGCTGTAAGCTAATGTCCAACAAAGTGCCGGTGATACCTGCCACATTGTCTTGCTTATCAAACCAAGGGTTGGCATATAGCTCTACCCATACAACGTGCCCTTGCTGGTGGATTAATCGAAAGTGTAAGGGGGCTGAAGGTGGGCTTGCGTGGGCATATTGTCTAATCCAAGTTCGAACGGTTTTAATATCGCTAGGGTGGATGTATTTGAATAAGGACTCTCCAAAGCAGGCTGTTGGACTGTAGCCTGTTAGTTGATTCCACTGGGATGATAAGTGTTGTAAGCGTTGTTCAAGGTCCAATTGGAATAGTGTATGTCTAATTTGCTCAGCGAGTTCATGGGGTGTGGAAGACTGACCATATCTTTTTGGCTTATACATTTCCTGGTGGAATAAGTCTTTGAACCAATTAAGGAAAGTGCGTAATTCAATCACATGGAACGCCCTTTAGATAAACACCAAATAGCCACTTCAAGCCGAGAGTTCAGTTTTAGTTTAGCCATCAAGTTACGTAAATGAGCCTTTACCGTCGCATCACTAATGCCCAACTTTTCAGCAATCAGCTTATTACTTAAACCACTAGCGACAAGCTCTATTATTTCTTGTTCTCGAGGGGTTATAGTCGAACCTGCTTGGCTTGAATTTGTATCAACTTGATCGGTATTAGCCAAAAGATTACTAAGTTCTGGGCTGACCGCTAAATCACCTTTAATAGCCCGTAATAGCTCGCTTAGAATCTCATTAGGATCCATGTCTTTGAGTAGATAACCTGCGGCACCGGCATGCATGCAAGCTAAAAAATCTTCTTCTGCGTTGGACATGGTGAGCATCACGCAACATATTTCATTGGTAGTCGGATCTAGTTTTTTTAATACGGCTAAACCATCCATATGTTTCATATTCATATCAAGCAATACCAAATCAGGCTTGTGGTGATGCACCATGTCCAGCCCGTCAGGCCCGTTGGCGGCCTCGGCAACTAATTCGAAACAATTGTCAGCATGAAGTAACTCCGCAACGCCAGTCCGAAAAAGTGGATGATCATCGATTAAAACTGTACGTATTTTAGTCATTAGGGTTGCGCTTTTAAATTAACTAGGTGAACCTGATAATAGTATATTTATTTGCCCTCTACCGCCTTGCAAGCGATAGCTCTAACAATACTCGCGTTCCTCCCATAGGTGCATCACCAATCTGGAAGCGAGCATTTATTTTATGGGCTCTTTCCTGCATGATTATCAGTCCATGGTGTTTCACATGTTGTTGGGCATGGCTGCTACGAATGCCATCATCATCAATAATCAGACAAACGGTTTGATCCGGCCGCTGTACACAACTAACAAGAGCATGGGAAGCATGAGAGTGCCGGACAATATTGGAAAACGCTTCACGAGCAATTTGTAGGAACTGCATCTCTTCATCAGTACTCAATATATTTTGATTAAGCCTGTTATCAATATCAAATACAACTGTACTGCGTTTTGCGAAGTCATTTACCGAATCTTCTAGAGCTTGATTGAAACTGCGGCCCTTAAGAGTGATGCGGAAGGTGGTGATAATCTCGCGCAGCTGATGGTTTGCATCCGTGACTGTATGACGAATATTTTGCGTCACCGTGTTGAGTAGGGCAACGTCGGGTGTTTGATGTTTTTTATTGGTAGAGTCATCGTCTTCTAATTGGAGCAGTGACTGCAAACGGCTAGCTTGTATATTCAAATAAGATAGGCTTTGTGCTAAGGAGTCATGTAATTCACGAGCTACCACAGAGCGTTCTTCATACAGAGCTACCCGACGCTGATTGCGAGCATGTTGAGCATACTGAAGCAATTCTCCCAAATGCTTTGCAAATAGGTCGAATTCAAGATCCCACAAGGGGTTTAATGGGCCACATAAAATCAATTGTCCCAACAATTGTTCTTCATGAAAAATAGGGATTGCGAAAAACAAGTCGGTCTCAGAAAATCGCTGTAACGCGTCGACCGACATAGGCCATTGGGCTTCATTTAAGATGGCTGAGCTGCTAGCTAACAAGCTATACAGACCATCACCAGTATTATTGACAATCAATAAACTTGCCTTTCGGCAACTGTCTGCCCGCACCAAAGCTTCAACCAGTTCTACAAAAGGCTCCCGAGATTCTGGGTCTGCCAACAGCTTCAGGGTCGTGTGGTGCAGTAAAGAATTTGCAATGGCCCTAGGAGATAAGTACTCTTCCGCATCGTCTGCTACCGGTACATCATGGGTTTTAAATATACCCAGCAACTTGTTCAGCATGGATTTCATAGCCAAAACGTGTCCTTATCTAAGGTAGGTTACGGAATGGTTGTTAAGCCGCGCGGCAATCAAAGTCCCAAATATGCTGTTTTCACATGTTCATCAGTGGCCAATTTGTGCGCTTCGCCGGCTAACGCGATGCGGCCAGTTTCCAACACATAGCCTTGTTTAGCAAGTTCTAGCGCTAAGTCTGCATTTTGTTCCACTAAAATGACCGTGACACCGGTCTTATTAATGTCCATTAGTATGCTAGCAATCTCTTGCACTACAATGGGAGCTAACCCTAAAGATGGCTCATCTAGCAGCAACAATCGAGGCTTTGACATTAGGGCACGGCCAATAGCCAGCATTTGTTGCTCACCGCCACTGAGCGTTCGAGCCAATTGGTGACGCCGTTCTCTTAAACGTGGAAAGTAGCCATAAATCTTTTGCAGATCCTGAGCCACAGCAGCTGAGTCATCCCGAGTAAAAGCACCAAGTTGCAAATTTTCCAATATAGATAGGTCTTTAAAAACTCGCCGACCTTCAGGTACTAATGCGATACCCATTTTTACAATTTTGTCAGGACCCATGCCATTTAGCAGTTGGCTTTCAAATCGTATCTCTCCTTTTGTTGGTGTCTCTAGGCCAACAATCGTTCTTAATGTAGTGCTCTTGCCAGCGCCATTTGAACCAATAAGCGTGACAAAACCCCCTTCTTCAACGTCGACAGAGATGCCTTGCAGAGCAGCAATCTTGTTGTAGTGCACATGAACGTCATTCAAAGTAAGTAACATAATATTTAGTGCCCTCCACCCAAGTAGGCGTTAATAACTTTATCGTTTTGCCGGATTTCATCAGGTTTTCCCTGAGCAAGTAAAGTACCAAAGTTAAGAACAGTGATGTTTTCACATAACCCCATAACTGCTTTCATATCGTGCTCCACGAGTACAATAGTCACTCCGGTTTCATTGACTTTACGAGTGAGGTCCATCATTTGCCGTGTTTCTTCGGGGTTCATGCCAGCAAAAGGTTCGTCCATTAGTATTAACTTAGGTTTTGCTGCCAAGGCGATAGCAATGGCAAGAGCCCTTTGTGAGCCTAAAGGTAATTCAATCGCTAATTGATCCTTGCGCTCTGTGAGTCCCATGAAATCAAGCACTTTCAAAGCGTGGACATTCGCTTTTTGCTGAACTTTTTTGTTAAGCCCAAAGAGGGCATCTAAAAGGTTGACCTCGGCTTCTAAGTGACAGCCAACTAAGACGTTTTCAAACACTGTAAGCTCTTGGAACAAGGTGGTTTCTTGAAAAGTCCTCACGATTCCTAGTTTGGCAATAGAACTAGGTGAGAGTCCCTGGATATCTTGCCCATTAAATCGGATAGTTCCTGTTGTAGGACTATAGAACCCTGAGATGTTTTTAAACATGGTGCTTTTTCCGGCACCATTGGGGCCAATGAGACCATGTATTTCTCCTTCTAGCGCACTAAAACTTACTTCGTCAAGTGCAGCCAAACCACCAAAGTGTTTGCTAACGTTGTTAATTTCCAGTAATGCCATATTGAATTCGCTAAGCGCCTCGTATAGTAGATCAGCTCGTTAAGAAGATGACTTGGCTGTTTTGATCCAGTCTTTCAGGCCTTGGGAAATATGCTCTAGGCCTTTGGGCATAAACATAATCGAGATGATCAGTAGTACCCCATAGATGGCTGGGCGGTATTCATTTAAATTTCGTAAGCTTTCATCAAGCACTGAGAGCACTACAGCTCCAATAATAGGGCCGTAAAAAGTGTTGTAACCACCCACAATGACCCAAATAAGTACAAATACCATACTTCCCACGCCAAATTGGTGAGGGGTTACGTTACCTAAATAGTGGATTTTTAGGGCCCCAGCAATACCCACAAAAAGGGAGGCCACCATAAAGGCGAGGGTACGATATTTCCATGTATTAACACCCACAGATTGTGCCAAAGGCGCTTTCCAATGCACGGCGTTAAGGGTTAATCCAATGCGCGATTTTTCAATGCGGTATAGCACCCACAAGCATAAGCTGACAACGATTAATACCAAATAGTAGTATGGAATTGGGTCCATGAAATCAATGCCTAATAGCTCGGGACTAGGCACGCTGCTGATACCGCTGGAACCGCCAAATGGTTTAATAAAGAAAATCCAAGCCAAGCGAATTGCTTCACCTACAGCAAATGAACCGATAAGAAAATAGAACTGTGTCATGCGAAATAAAGGTGTGCTAAGCAAACCAGCCAATACAGCGGCACTTAGGCCTGCTAAGGGGATTGTCAGCCATACGGAAACGCCCATGTGTTTTGACATTAATGCACTGGTGTAAGCGCCCACTCCCATCATGACAATATGAATAAGGGACCATTCACCAGTAAGAGTCATTAATCGGTAACTCACCACAACCAACACATTGATGATTAAAAAAATCATAAAATCCTGATGCTGGTAACGCAAATAGTGTGGTAATAATATAAGCCCAATGAAAAGGGTGAGCATTACAACAAACTGGGTTAAGTTAAATTTATTCATGTTATTCACTCACCCTTTGTCCCATGATTCCCGTAGGTTTAACTATCAATACCACCACCATCAGTAGTAAACCCACCATTGATGCTATCGTGCCACTGAAGTAGGCTGTTACAAAGGTATGTAAAATGGCATAGAGAAAGGCGGCCAATACAGCGCCAGAAAGACTACCAAGCCCGCCTACAATGGTGACTATAAAGGCGGTGATAATAACGTTGTGCCCCATATGTGGGTAGATGTTGGATATGGGTGCCATCAATGCCCCGGCGAGGCCCGCTAAACCAGCACTTATGGCCATTGCAATTAATGAAGTTCGGTTGATGTTGATGCCCTGTAAGGCTGCTGCTTCGCGATCCAATGCCACTGCTCGCATGGACCAACCTAGTTTTGTACGAGTTAGAAAAAACCATAAAATTAATAAGGCGGCTATTGAAACACCGAGGCTAAACAGCCGTTGATGGGGGATACGCATAAACTCGTCAAGGATTAGAGTTCCTGGAAATGCAGGGGTCACCTGTTTAGCTGGCCCTGTGCCACCCACCAATAAGGCGACCACTTGCAAGATAAACAATATGCCAATGGAGTTGATCAGTCCGCCTAGAGGGTCTTCTCGCTTAGGTCGAAACAAGAAGCGCTCCATAAAGATACCAATCAACATCACCAATATAACGGCAATAAATACCGCTGGTATATAGCCCATACCCATTTGGGCTTTCAACACCCAAATAGCGTAAGCACCTACCATGACAAGCTCACCATGGGCGAAGTTAACTACCCCCATAATGCCAAATACAAGTACCATTCCAACGGCCCACAAGGCAAAAAAACCACCTTGGATCAAGCTGTTAACAATAGACTGGAGAAATAGATCCACAGCCAGTTCCTCATGTTGGGTGGCTTCATTTAAACCACTAAGCGAATAGGGAGAAGTGTGAAATGTAGCGTGTCCATAAAGCACGGCAGGCCAGTTGATCCCAAGTACGTTTACTTAAAACGGCCTAGGATCATCTGGATACTGATGCAACGCTACGGTAATGTCTTGATTTAAACAGTGCGCAGATCAAGTGCCTTCATATGGCGCTTAAGTACACTACTGTGTTTATTCAGCCAGGCTGGGATACTACGAAACTCCTGAATTCTAGCTTTGCCATTCTGAATTGCTACGACTGGCCAATCTCCGACAACCGCATTGTCGAGACCCCACATATTAGCCCCCCACCATTGGCCCGGGCCGAATGTATGAGATGGCGTAGTATTGGATTTCATTGCTGCCAATACATCACTGGGTTCAATGCTACCAGCTGCTTGAGCAGATTCTACCCAATTAAGCAGTACCGAAGGGTATTCCCAAGCAACGGCAGACCACTCACCTGCATGGTCTGCCATAAAGGTCTCGTCAAAACCTGCAGGGTCAGGGAAATTTGTATTGTCTGCGGTAAGGGCTGGATCATCGAAATCTGGGAATTGGAACACAATGCCCTCAACAAATTCCTTACTGGTTTTAGCAATCACATCCTGATAACCATCGAGGGTACATGACACTATTTTTCCCTTATAACCTTGATGAAACAATTGCTCCACAATGGGCGTTGTATACACGTCTGTAGCCATACAGAAGACATCAGGATTATTAGCAAGCAGGGAGCTTACAATAGGCGCAAAATCCACCACATCAAAGCCATGGAAGTTAGTGTCAGTCACCTCAATGCCTTCCACTTCAAATGCCGCTTTATAAGTGGCCGCGGACTGCATGCCATACTCTATATCATTAGTTGTAATGATAACGGCTGTTTTTAGATCTGGATTTTCCTGTGCTAACCACTCTACCCCGGTTACATTATAGAGCGGGTGTGATTCGCAAGTGGCCACCAGGTGGGTTGTGTCCGGGGTGATATCACTAGGCAATAAAGTGGTGGTTAGCATCTTTTTGCGCATGGCCCATGGAATGATTGAGGCAACTGTAGAGCCACCTAGCATCATGACCATTTTCACATCATCGTCAAGTACGAGCTTTTTATAGCCTTGAATGGCTTTTTCTGTGTCATAGCCATGATCATAAGAGGCTATATTGATTTGGTAGGTGTCACCACCTATCTGAACACCACCAGCCGCATTGATATTGTTGGCAATGATTTGGCAACCATAAAGACCAGGCAGACCCCAAGGAGCGTAATCACCAGTCATAGGAATATTCATCCCTAAAGTGACAGTTTTTGCACCAGCTACGCTAACCGTTGGTAGGCCGGCCGCTAGAGCAGCTGTCATACCAGCCATGCTGGTTTGTATAAAATGACGTCGATTAAAGCGACGCTGAAAGATTGAGATAGGTGTATTTTTCACTATATTTCTCCGACTTAGTTATTTTTTTAGCGTTCGGGGCTTAGCCGTGAGTAACGACTCAGCAAAATATTAAAGCGCCACTAGAAGTCTCACATATCGTGGCAACGATCAATCCACCAAGAGGTATACCCATTTTGGCGTAGATTAACGATAACTTAATGATAACTTTGAAATAATGTCTTGTGGGATAGTTAGAAATAGAGATAAGTTGGAAGGTGTGATAGGGCTGTTAAATAGTAAATGGGTGTTATTTCAGTTGCTAATAACCATGGTCAACCGCCCAAATAGCGGCTTCTAGGCGAGAACTTAAATTGAGTTTGCGGAGGATGTTTTTTACATAAACCTTGACAGTGCCTTCACTTATATCCATGGACCTGGCTATCAGTTTGTTGCTTTTTCCTTCTGCAATGCAAGTGATTACTTCTTGTTCACGATCGGAAAAGCTGACTCGAGCCATGGATGGCACCATGCCCTCATTGCGCAGCATTTCTACTAGTGTATTGGCTATCGTGGCGTCTAAAACAGTCACCGGTTGATGATTGATGGCGTAGCGCAATTTACGCAAAATATCTTCAGGTTGCATGTCCTTGAGCAAATACCCGTCAGCTCCTTGTTGCAGCGCTAGAGTGATGTCTTGCGTATCGGCCGATACAGTAAGCATAATGATCAGACCGCTAAAATTTTGGTGTTTCAATTCCGTTAATACGGCCATACCATCCATACCAGCCATATTAATGTCTAGCAAAACTAGGTGGGGTTCCAATTGCAAGGCTAGTTCAATGCCTTGAGCTCCGTCTATGGCATTTCCTACCATCTTAAAGTCACTGTCCATAGCCAGAATTTGAGCAGCCCCCTTAAGGAACAGTGGGTGGTCATCTATAACCAGTACGGTATACGGGGGCTTGGGTGAGACGGGAGGACTCTTCGAAGACAAATTCATAATAAGTGACAGCTCGGTTTCAACGATAGCACGATTTAAGACCCCCATAGTGCGACAGAATCCCCTTTTGATTCAAGAGGCAATACTCAGATTTTTGGTGGTTACCTATTTAGGGGTATACCTAATGATTAATTGCGGCCAGCAGTCAATCCGTGGGATTTTAAGCTATAACAACAAACTAACTGGATTTCATCCGTGGAGCAAAAAATGAGTTACTCTCGACACACAGCATTGGCTTCTAGACACCAAGCTCTGGGAGCTACCTTAGAAGATTGGAATGAAATGGGGATGGCCTGGGAATATAACCAGGATGTTAATGATGAGCACCTTGCGGTACGCAATAGTGCCGGTCTATTTGATGTTTCCGGCTTAAAGAAGGTGCATATCACCGGTCCAGACGCCTTGGCTGTTGCTGATCATGTAGTTACCAGAGATATGAGCAAAATCAATGTGGGTCGCTCAGTATACGCACTGATTCTTACTGAAGAAGGTGGTTTTACAGATGATTGCATTATGTTCCACCTGGCCCCCAATCACATCATGATGGTGCATGGTTCAGGCACAGCCATGGAACAATTACAAAAATCGGCTATCGGCAAAAATGTAGATGTTCGTTTTGATGACGATTTGCATAATATTTCTCTGCAAGGCCCTAAGTCAGTTGAAGTCCTGCGTGGCAATACGCCTATAGATATTGATGCGCTGGCTTACTTCAATCAGGTTCCCACGACCTTATTTGGCCATGACTGCATTATATCGCGTACGGGTTTTTCGGGCGAACGAGGTTTCGAACTGTTTTCAAAAAGTGCCGATGTAGGCGCGATTTGGGATGCCATATTAGAGCAAGGCAAAGATCTGGGTGTAATAGCCGGCTCTTTTAATTGCATTGATGCAATTAGAGTTGAGGCTGCCTTGTTGTTCTACCCCTTTGATATGGATGAAAGTAATAGCCCATGGGAAATAGGGCTAGGCTTTGCTGTTTCCAAGAACAAGGCTGGTGACTACCGGGGTAAAGCGGCCTGTTTAGCAGCCAAGGGTCAAGATAAAGTTCGGGTCTGTGGCATTGTTGCGGACTGTGATAAAGCAGTCGATGCCGATGCTGAACTTTATCATCAGGGTCGTTTAGTGGGCAAAGTGACAGGACCCAATTATTCACCTGTACTTAAACAGTCCATAGCCTTAGTGCAGTTAGATCCGGAGCTATCAACTCCAGGAATCGAACTTGAAGTACGTGGCGAGACGACTCAATGCTGTGCCGTTGTGCATAATTTGCCATTTTACGATCCTACAAAGAGTAAACGTACCGTTTAGCTCTTCAATCATGGGTGCTAGGTCGCCCTAACGTATACAGAACAGGCTTGTGCCTGATACATATTATAATAATTCGGAGGAACATCCCGTGGCCAGAGATCCTAAACATGATATCCTGTTTGAGCCCATTCCTATTGGTCCCAAGATATTAAAAAACCGTTTTTACCAAGTGCCTCATTGTATTGGAGCTGGCTCTGACAAACCTGGGTTTCAGGCAGCGCATCGCTCAATAAAAGCCGAAGGTGGCTGGGGCGGGGTAAACACGGAATACCTCTCTATTCACCCAGAGTCAGATGATACTCATCGCTTATCGGCACGTTTATGGGATGAGGGAGACGTTCGTAACCTGCGTGCTATGACCGATGCGGTGCATGCTCATGATGCCTTGTGTGGTGTTGAAATGTGGTACGGCGGCTCTCACGCTCCCAATATGGAATCACGTTGCACACCCAGGGGGCCTAGTCAGTATGCTTCTGAATTTGAGACCATGACTTACTGTAAAGAAATGGATTTGGATGATATCAATATGGTTCAGGGCTACTATGTTGACGCTGCGAAACGTGCTCGTGATGCCGGCTTTGATATAGTTTATGTGTATGGTGCACACTCCTATTTACCGTTGCAATTTTTGTCTCCTTATTACAATAAGCGCACCGATGGATATGGTGGCTCACTTGCTAATCGTGCACGATTTTGGATTGAGACCCTAGAAAAAGTTAAACGAGCCGTTGGTGATGAGTGTGCGATTGCAACTCGCTTTGCAGTAGACACTTTGATTGCTGATGCTGGTGTTGAAGTGGAACGCGATGCCCTAGATTTTGTTCGTATGGCTGATGACTATGTTGATGTTTGGGATGTGAACGTTGGAGACATAGCCGAATGGGGTGAAGACGCTGGACCATCACGTTTTTATCGTCAAGGCCATCAATTGCCGTGGCAGCGTTTCATCAAGCAGGTGTCGAAAAAGCCGGTATTAGGTGTCGGACGTTTTACTGACCCAGAGAAGATGGCCGAGGTTATCCGCTCCGGTCAACTGGATATAATTGGGGCCGCACGGCCATCTATAGCTGACCCTTTCTTGCCTGAAAAAATAAATCAGGGACGAGCAGACGATATACGTACCTGTATTGGCTGTAACGTTTGTATTTCTCGCTGGGAAATCGGTGGACCTCCCATGATTTGTACTCAGAATCCCACGGCTGGTGAGGAGTATCGTCGTGGCTGGCATCCAGAGAAATTCCCTAAGGCGGGGTCTGATGACAGCTTCCTCGTAGTTGGGGCAGGGCCTGCCGGTTCGGAGTGCGCTCGAGTGCTTATGGAAAGAGGTTACACGGTTCACCTAGTTGATGATCAGGATAAAATTGGTGGCAGTACCAATAGCATCGCGACCCTGCCAGGATTGGGTGAGTGGGGTTATCATCGTGACTACCGTGAAGTACAGTTGAATAAACTGTTGAAGAAAAACAAAGAGTCCCAAGTAGCCCTAGGCGCCAAGAAATTGAGTGTCGACGACTGCCTAGAGTATGGTGCTGACAAAGTTATCATCGCGACTGGTGCCCATTGGAATACTGATGGTACTAACGCTCTGACTCATGATCCAGTTGAAGGCATTGATACCAATACTCCAACACACCTCACGCCAGAACAAGTACTTGATGGTAGCAAACCTATCGGTAACAAAGTGCTTATACTCAACTGTGATCCCTATTACATGGCACCCAGTTTGGCTCAAAAGCTACAAGAAGCCGGCCATAAGGTAACTATTGCTACCGGAGTGGGTTTAGGTCACTACATGCACTTCACTTTGGAAGCGCCCAATATGCACCGTATGATGCATGAATTGGGTATTGAGGTCGTCGGTGACGTATGGGCATCTAAGGCGGAAGCCAATCGCATTCAACTGTACCCCATCTTTGGTGATGGCTACCGGCGTGAATACCGTGGGCCTGGAAAACTGCCGCGGCGCGAAAATACCCACTTTGACTGGCATGAATTTGATTCTTTAGTTGTGGTGACTGGGAGATCCTCCGATAACGAACTGTTCACCGGTCTTAAAGCACGTAAAGATGAATGGGCAGCTAATGATATTAAAGGCGTGTATTTGATTGGTGATGCATGGGCACCCAAGCTCATGGCAGATGCCACCTTTGATGGTCAAAGAATTGCGCGGGAAATCGAACTTGAAGACCCTCAACATCCCAAGCCCTATCGCCGAGAAGTGGCTGTATGGGGGTCACCTTACTTACCAGGTGATAAATTTGAGATTGAGTACGATATCTAATGAAGAGAGGGCGATGCAATGGGTCGCCCTAACTTTTTGATTCATAAACCTATTTCATTCAAGCAAGGCTTGCCTATACGACGGACTAGTTTCGTATGGTCCTAGCAAGTTGTCTGACGTCAATTATTCAACAACGTTGCACACAAGGTTATCTCGAATTTGGAGTTGAAAGCCATGATAAACCCAGCGCACGATCCGCAAGCAATAACTCGTATCTTGTTTCAGGATTTCCCTCTGTGGATGATGGTCGTGTTTTATATATCTGCAGTAGCAGCAATGGCCATGTTTGTTTATGGCTGCTACATCCAAGTACGTAAATATTGGCGTGGCCAACCCATCAGCCTCAAGCAAATGCAGCAGCGAATTGGTTTGATGTTGCGAGATATTGTCAGCCATCGAACGCTTAGGCGACGTGATACTAGTGCCGGTATTATGCATGCCGCCATTTTCTTTTGCTTTGCTACACTATTTGTAGGTACCGCTACCATCACTCTTGAGTACGACATTCTCAAACCTATTGCTGGCTGGACTTTTTGGTACGGTGATTTCTATCTTTGGTTTTCATTGTTGATGGATTTGGCGGGTGTGGGAGTGGGAGTGGGTTTGGTATATATGATGTATCGCCGCAAGTGGTTAGCATTGCCCAAACTGGATTATCACCGTCCCGACAGACAAACCGCTGAACCGGATTATGATCGTAGTTGGTACCGGCTGGAAGACTGGCTGTTTTTGTGGAATCTGATCATCATCATAGTAACCGGCTATGTGCTAGAAGCAAGCCGCCTAGTTTGGCTTCAAACTGACCATTTGGTATGGGATTATCGTTGGTGGTCGCCCATAGGAACCAGTGTGGCTTTGCTTATGCATGACTTTGGGTTATCCGCTCAAGGGGCTGGGGAGCTAAGATATTATTTGTGGTGGTTCCACGGCCTCATAGCATTCTTGTTTATTGCATTATTGCCTTTTACCAAAGCTAAACACATGTTTACCGCTATCGCATCTCTGTCCTTACGTAATGCTCAGCCAACTGCTCGATTACCGTTAACAGACCCTGATGCCGAAACAATTGGGGTTCGCTCGATTACTGACTTTAACTGGAAACAATTATTACACACAGACGCTTGCACTAAATGTGGCCGTTGCCATGAGGCCTGTCCCGCGAATGCCAGTGGTTTTCCTTTATCTCCTCGCGATATGGTATTGACTCTTCGTGAGTTATCTAATAACACCTTGCAAGGACGCAAAATTCCAATGGTGGATGATTTAAAAGCCGTTGGTGATGGGGTTAACCAGATTCGTTCCGAGACACTGTGGTCTTGCCGCACTTGTTCTGCGTGTGTCGAAATTTGTCCGGTTGGCATTGAACATGTGCCGATGATCGTGGAAATGCGTCGTGCTCTAGTTGAAGACGGAGAGATGGATGCGGCGGTGCAAACAGCCTTGCAAAATGTACAGAAAAAGGGCAACTCCATTGGTGAAAATAAACGCAAAAGAGCCGCCTGGACCAAAAAGCTCGATTTCACTATCAAAGATGCACGTAAAGAAGCGGTGGACCTATTATGGTTTGTAGGAGACTACGCATCGTTTGATCCTCGGTACCAAAAAGTTGCACAAAGTTTTGCTCGTATACTGCAGGCCAGTGGTATCAATTTTGGCATTCTGTATGAAGCTGAAATGACGGCTGGTAACGATGTACGCAGGGTGGGGGAGGAGGGCCTATTTGAGCACCTGGCCGAGACTAACATAGCAAAATTGGCAGCTTGTGAATTTGAGCGCATCGTGACCACCGACCCGCACTCATTTAACACGTTAAAAAATGAGTATCCAGATTTTGGTGGAAATTATGATGTCATTCATGCAACACAATTGGTAGAACAAATGTTAACTGACGGCATGATTCCTCTCATCCGTCAAGCAAATCGCAAAGTGACTTACCATGACTCTTGTCACTTGGGTCGTTTAAATAAAGAATACGAAGCTCCACGCCAAGTATTGAAAAAAATTGGTGTAGAAGTCGTTGAAATGCCACGTAATCAAGATAATTCATTCTGCTGTGGCGCAGGTGGAGGCCGAATTTGGACTCCAGACCCACTCGATATGGATAAGCCAGCTGAATTACGTATGCAGGAAGCGGCCCAAATAGAAGCTATCGACGCCTTCGTAGTGAACTGTCCAAAATGTATGAACATGTTTGAGGATGCAGTCAAATCAACGGGTAATGACGACAAATTGGAAGTGATTGAGGTCATTGAACTGATTGCCTCTTGTATGCAATTAGAATCGTCAGAAAGTAATGAAACTGATACCACAACTCCCACAGAAATTAGTGAAGGGTAGGTGCAGGACTGATGTGTAAAGTTGCCATACGCCCCCAAGCTTGCATCCTAGATGAATTGCAGCAGCACGTGTTGGAGTCGAAAGATATCTATGGAGCGGCGGCCTTGTACCCAAAACTAGTTCAGTATTATGGGTCTAATAGCAACGCCGTATTAATGCTTGAGAGGCTATTCGCTAGCCGCCAACGTTATCGCCGTATATTAGCTGCGGCCCAATTTACGCCGCTTGAGGTAATGTCTTGGTTAGTTAGGGATAATGAGACATTGTGTCTAAACAAATTAGCCATGAACTTGGCTACCCCCTTACCGATATTAAGCAAACTGATGGTGAGGGCGCCTATCGAGCGGCAGCTCCGTCTGGCGAGACATCCAACCATGAGCACTGAGTTGCTAGCCAGACTGCCTATGCAGCATCCTGAAATTCGCCATGCTTTGTGTCGTAACCCCAATACGGGTATTGCACAGTTGCGTCAATTGGCACAGAACGTGAGCCTTGTTGAAGCCCAATGTCTGGCCCTTAATCCACACGCTGATGGCGAGTTATTGATCAACTTATGGCAGCGTTTTGATGATCCATTTTTGCATGCAAACTTGGCAACTAATGGTCAACTGCCTGCGTCGTTACGTGGCTTAACTTTGACTAGTGATAGTCCTTTGATTCGGCGTAAAACAGCCGCAAATCCGAGTTTAACGAAGGCTCAACAGCATCTATTACTAGCCGACACGCAGTATACCGTTCGAGCTGCCATGGTGCGTTATGCAAGTATTCGTAGTGACCATAGAGAAGTGGATGAGCACCATAGGGTAAGGCGTGTATACGCCCGTTGTGCAGGTTTGGATACTGCTACACTGGCACATCTTAGTAAAGATAGGGACGCCTGGGTAAGGCGCTGGGTAGCTCGTAATCCCAGTACAGGTTCAGTCGTGTTAAAGGCGCTTGCACTTGATTCAGAGCCACAAGTGCGTCGTGGGATCACTCGTAATGACGTTACTTCCCTAAGTCTGCTTGAACAATTAAGTCAGGACAGGGACGCTTGGGTGCGGGCGGGTGTTGCTTATCGCTCAGACATAAGCATCAGCATTATTGAAAGGTTATCTCATGACACCTCTGATGACGTGTTAGCAGGATTAGCAAGCAATTTGCATTGTCCTCAGCTTTTATTACAACGGCTCTCACAACACACGAGTGCTGACGTACGGCGTGCCGTTATTAATAATTCCGTGACCTCATCAGAAATACTAATGAATTTGGTTGAAGACCCTTATGGCTTTAATCGTGCACAATTGTGTATTAATCCTAGGCTCCCCGAGAGAGCTTTGTGGCACCTGTTAGATGACCCCGAAGCTCAAGTTAGATTTAACGTTGTTACTAGGCTCTCCGGCCTTGAGTAATAACACACCAACAGAGGAATCAAGCATGAAAATTTTGGTGCCTGTAAAGCAGGTTGCAGTACTTGATGAAGACTTTGAGCTTAGAGATGACGGCAAGGATGTGGATGTCGATTTTCTGGACTACGAACTTAATGAGTGGGACGATTTTGCTTGGGAAGCTGCACTGCAACTACAAGAACAACATGGTGATGTAATAGAGATAGTACCTATGACCGTAGGGCCCGAAGAGGCTAGTGATAGCCTTCTAAAATGCCTAGGTAAAGGCGGAGAGCGTGCCATCAGAGTGTGGCATGAATCTCTGCAAGATTCAGACCCCGCTGTTATAGCACGGGTTATAGCAAAAGTGGCACAACGTGAACAAGCCGATATGGTCTTTGCTGGTACATTGGCATCTGATCACGGATATTCTCAGACTGGAGTCAGTGTGGCGGCAGAACTAAATTGGGCAAAGGCAGCGGTTGTCTCCAAAGTAAATATCTCACCCAATGCCAGTTGCATTCAAGTGAATCGAGAGCTCGAAGGTGGTTTGGAGGAGAGCATTGAGGTGCAGTGTCCGGCTGTGCTCACCATTCAGCTAGGAATCAACGAGCCTAGATATGCATCCTTAAGGGGCATTAAGCAGGCTAAGGCAAAACCTATAGAGGTTTTAAGTCACACAGATTTGGGCTTGCAAGATAGTGACGTCGGTATAGCAGGTTCACGAAGCCGCGTTAGACACATGGTCATGCCAGCCAAAGGTCAAGCTGAGCTAATCGAAGGCAGCGTGGTCGAGCAGGCTGCGCGCCTAGCGGACATTGTGAAACAGCTACAGGGGGACGTCTAATGAATAGCATATTAGTCATTGCAGAACAAAGACGCGGCGAGCTTATGCCTTCAAGCCTAGAATGTATTGGCGCCGCGGTTGAATTAAAAAGCAGTAATAACAGTACTGTCATAGTGGCAATAATCGCCGCAAACGCTAGTGAGTTTGTCAGCCAATTGTCACTTGAAGGTGTAGATGAAGTCATCACAATAGTGTCTCCTGTAGCGCATTTTCAGGCCGACTTTAGTGAGGCGGCGGCTTTGAGTCTGATTAATGACCGTCAGCCTTCGCTGGTGCTAGCGCCACATAGTGTTGACGCTTGGGGTTATATTCCAGCATTAGCGACAACGGGAAACTATGGTATTGCTAGCGATGTGTTTGCTATTAGATACGAAGACGGCAATCTAATAGCCACCCGAGCAGCCTACGCCGAAAAACTACACCAAGAACTAGAGTTTCCTTCCTATGCCACAACGGTGCTAACTGTTCGAGGTAACACCTTTAAAGTCATTGAGCAGTCGGGCAACCCAGTGGTATCTGATTTTGCAGCACCGGCAGTTGATCTGCGTACTAAACATATAGAGTATATTGAGCCCGAAGGTGGTGGTGAGGTTGATATTACGCAAGCTGAATTGATGTTGTCTATTGGTCGTGGCATTGCCGAAGAAGATAACGTAGAACAGTTCGCAGAGCTCGCTGACAATATGGGCTTTACGTTGGGCTGTTCTCGACCTATTGCCGATAATGGTTGGTTGCCTAAATACCGGCAGGTAGGACAATCCGGTAAAACTGTTGCTAACTGTCAGGTATATATAGCGATGGGCATTTCTGGGTCTGTTCAGCATATGGCTGGCATGAAGCACGTAGCGAATATCATTGCGGTGAACACGGATCCAGAGGCCTCCATTTTTAGCATTGCTCGTTATGGCGTGGTGGCGGATATTTTTGATATAGCTGAAGAACTGGAAACCCATTTTGAGTAGTAGCAGAAGGAAATTATTATGGTAACTCTAGAGCAGGCGCGTTTAAATTACCGCCGTAAGAGTGTTCGCTGGGGCTTCTATTGGGCCATGTGGTGCGCCTTGTTATGGGGCGCATGGTATGTGCCAGGTACAGCTGTTTGGTATGAAGAGCCGTTTGTTAGCCTAGGTAATGGCGGAACTATTGAGTTCTTAGTGGCAGCCGCGATCATAACTTCTTTTAGCGCCGTTGGCGTATTAATAGCCCTATTTGTTTGGTTGTTGGCACTAGGCAAAGTTGGAGAATATAGCCGTACGATGAACCGGCACAATATCTCTAAATGGTTCTATCTGGCAGCTTTGTTCGGCGGCCCTTGCGCATTATTTGGTTCCTATTTGGCGATTGGCTATGTGGGTCCTTTGTTTGCAGCTATAGCCGCCTTAATGTACCCCGTGGTGGGCGCAACCTTGGCTCGAATTTGGTATCAAGAACGTATCAGTAAAAGAGCCGCGGTTGGCATTTTTTTGATATTGATAGGTGGTATGTCTGTCTATGCTCATGGTTTGTTAGGAGAAATGGGTGGCTTTGAAAATGGTGCTTGGCTTGGCTTTTTGGGTGGCCTTATGGCCGCTTTTGGGTGGGGTATCGAAGGGGCTATTGCTGGGCGAGCGTTAGACGTCAGCGACCCTGATGTTGGCATTGCCTTGCGTTTCAGTGGTGAAGTTTTCTATTGGGTATGCCTAATTATGCCTGCTTTTATTATGTGGAGTGACTACGATGTCATTGGTTTGATGTTGGCGACCTTGAGCTTTTGGCCCATGGTGTGGATTTTACTGTCTGGATTTTGCTTTGGTTTTTGCTATGTTGCCTGGTATAAGTCATTTCCACTTATCGGTGTGGGCAGGGGGCAGGCAATTGGCGCACTCTACGGAGTGTTTGCCGTAATATTCTTATCTATTTTTACCTTTACTTTACCGAGTTGGTATTTCCTCATTGGTCTATCGCTCACGATATTTGGCGGGGTCCTGATGTTCACAGAACGGTCAGAGATGCTTGAAATAATCCGTCGCAAATAGCTATTGCTGAGGTTTGAAATGATTAAAAAAATACACATGAAAGGTTTTATCCTGCAGTTGCTTAGTGAACATCCAGAAGGGTTATGGGACTATCAGGTAAAACAAGCTGTACTGGGATATTACAACTATACCGGAAGCTACTGGACAGGTGAAGTTCGTGCTACCCTAACAGATCTATTATCGGGAGCATTGTTAGATGAGTTAGAAGATAAACTCGACCAAGATGAGTATTTCGGCAAAGATAAAGTACTGATAAAGCTGAAATTATCAGACTTTGGCCGCCAGCGTATGCTAGAAACAGGCTTACTGTAGCTTATGGTAAAGTGATTTTAAAAAGGGGTTAATAGAATGAGTGAATTTTGGGGATTTGATGGCGCTGATATAGTCGCGATTATTATGATCATGGGCTTATGTGGGGCCTGTTTGTATCACGCTCGGCACTGGTCAAAGGACTTGTAAATATATTGGTATAGCAAGGTCTGGCTCACTACCGGCCATTAGTTGGCGGGTCTCAGTCTAGGTGCTAGGAACACATGCCAACCAAACAGCAGAGAATTAGCAACATAATTCCAGTATTTAATAGTAAAACGCCTCAAACACCTCGTAGGTAGAATAATTTAATCATAATCTTGTAAAACTATAAAACTAGTTGTATAGTTTTAAGCATGAATACAGAACTCCTTTCCATCGATAGTGCTGCCAGTGGTTTTGCTGCTGCCGGTGCCCCAGCCCGCTTGCAGGTGTTGAGACTTTTAGTGCGTGCGGGTGATCAGGGCTTAAGTACCCAAATTATTCAGCAACGCTTGCAGATACCCATGTCGACCTTGGTCCATCACTTAAAGCACTTAGTAGCTGGCCAGTTAGTGGAGCAGACTAAACAGGGTCGTGAGCTTATTAGCCGAGCCAATTACTCACACATTCAATTGTTGGTTGATTTTTTAACCCATGAATGTTGCATTGAGAGTGAGTGATGGTTCGCTTAAACGTTAAGGTTAATAGTCAGCCTCGTGAGTCAGATGCTATTTTACTTTGGCCTAAACCACCTGCTGGAATTGGCTGGCAGTGCCAGCAGATCACAAGTTTAGGGTTGTCTGTCGCACAAGAAATACAAGCTGATAATGCCAGCCTATGGGCTCAGTGGGCTAAAGCCGAAGGTCAACAAGCGATTAGTCTTTGTTATGAATTTGAACCTTTGCTCAAGCCAGTCATGGCCGACGATTATTGGCACTTGCAAGAGAACCGTCATACCCAAGCTTCAGGTGCTCTTGTCGAGCAGGTTAGCACCTGGGTTGATGAGTCTGAAAAACCGTCACAACAGTTGTATACGCTCATTCATAAAACCGCTGATATGTTTGCCTATGGCCATGTAGAGCAGCGTTTCACCGAAGGCAAGTCGCAGGTGCCGCCCCTATGCGGCATCACCAATGGCTCCTGTGTGGATATTAATACCTTTCTTATTGCTGCTGCGCGCAGCTTGGGTATCAAGGTGCAATATTTGGCTGGTTATTGGTTTCATCCCAGTCGCAGCCATACCCATGATATGCACTGCTGGCTTGATTTTGAAGTGGAAACGGGACACGAATATTGGGATGTTGCGCACCATTTAAAATGGGATGTCGAAGGTCTGCATGCGGGCTTAAATCCAGCTGGTGGTCGGCGGTGGTTAATGAGTTACGGGCGTGGCCTTACATTTCAAACAATTCACGGCGAGGTGTCTATTAGTCATTTTTCTGAACCTTTATGGGTTTACTCAGATGGTTCTGTAATGGCCCCGCAACTGCATATAGAACTAATCGAATATTGAGGATGTGGTGATGAGCCAGTCATGTTGTGAAGAAAGTAAGCCATTGCCAAAATGGCAACAAAATATACAAACACTCAGGAGTGCTTGGAGTCTGGTGGTCGTAATTCCTTTGTTGGTAGGGCTGTTTGATGCTGGGCAATGGTTTGAGGTTATGGGTATCGCTGTCAAGGCACTATCTGGCACCTTGCCCTATATTATTTTTGCTATTTTGATGATTGCTTATCTCAAGGCTACTGGAGCCGAGCATATGGTGGCTAAAGCCTTTGAAGGGCGCGAGTTACGCATGATTATAATGGCCGCCATAATGGGTGGTTTGGCGCCCTTTTGCTCTTGTGAGGTGATACCCTTTATAGCCGGTTTGCTGGCCTTGGGAGCGCCGTTATCAGCGGTCATGGCTTTTTGGTTATCATCCCCGTTGATTGATCCGCCAACGTTATTAATCACCGCTGGCGCCTTGGGCTGGGAGTTTGCCGTGGCTAAAGCGGTGGCCGCGGTTGTCATGGGGCTGGTGGGTGGCTTTGGTGTTAAATTGCTTATGGGATTGACGGCTTTTCGCCATCCTTTGAAGGACACGCCTATTAGCAATTGCTGTGGGGTCGGTTTAGGCCAGGGAGGCAAGCCTCATTGGTCTTTTTGGGTTGATGCCCAACGTCAGCAGGTATTTCGTAGCCAGCTCTTGGAAAATGGCCAATTTCTATTGAAATGGTTGGCGGTAGCTTACTTGCTCGAAGCTTTGTTGATCACCTACGTGCCAGCCGCCCTAATTGCACAAGTCGTGGGCGGTGAAGGTGTCACTCCCGTGGTAATCAGCGCCATAGTTGGCATGCCCACCTATCTGAATAGTTATGTGGCACCTCCATTGGTTGCTGGATTGATGGAGCAGGGTATGAGTGCTGCCTCGGGCATGGCCTTTATGTTGGCTGGCGCCATTAGTTCCATTCCGGCTATGACGGCCGTTTGGAGCTTGGTGAGACCCAGCGTATTTGCGGCGTATCTAGGCTTGGGCCTAGTTGGTGCTGTTAGTTTAGGGCTCGTGTTTGGTACTTTGATGTAATTTGACGTCGCTATGACATTAGTGACGGCTGGCCAGATAGCCTGCAGCACCAATCATTAGGGTACCAGCACTGCGGTTGAGGCTTTTCATGGTTCGCTCAGATTGAAACCAGTAGCGAGCTTTAGAAGCAAATAGAGCGATCAGCATTAAGCCTGCAAACAAACCAATAAAGGCTAGGCCCGAGGCTAAGGCTATGTCGCTACCTGAAAGCATATGAAGGTCCATAAAAGTTGGTAAAAAAGCAATATAGAACAAGATGACTTTGGGGTTAGAGGCGGATATCAAGAAACCCTGTAAAATACCCATGCGTTTACTGATCCTATTCCGAGGCTCATTCAGTGACAGATTGGTTGGGGCCGTCCACATAAGATACCCCAGATAGAACAAGTAAAGAGCACCGGCGATACGTACCACTAGAAACACGTCGCTCCAATGATTGGCAATGGCCGCTAAGCCAAGACAAGCCGCAATCAAATACATAATATCACTAATGATCATGCCCAAAGACAGGGCTATGCAGGAACGGGCCCCATGCAGCAGAGCCCGCGCTAAAATTGCAAAGATGCCAGGACCGGGGGTGATGCCAAAAATAAAGATGGCCACAAAAAATGATAATGCGCTTTCAAAACTCACTATAGTGTAGGCTCTTGAAGGACAAAAATGTGAATTCTAAGCTTACCTAGAGTATTGCGCAATGAGCTATTTCAAGTACCAGAGAAAGTCGATCGAAGTCAATTTTTGTGCAGGTAAATGGCTGTTATGGGTTGTCGTTTGAAATGCGTATTTACTTTTTTTGGTAACTGTTATAAATATTGTTCGTAACCGAATGAAATTATAACTCAGGACCTGATTATGCCTTCAGATTATCAACTGATGTTAGCTAGCCTCGATAAATTGGCTGATCAAAATGTCGATATTGCTCCCTTAGTCAGCCAACAGTTCATGACTACTGATAGCGTTGACTTGCAGGTTTATGCAGATGGCAACGCTCTGCAATTAGAGTATATGGTCACCAAGGTGGTGGAAATGTTGCTATTTTTTGCGCAAGGCAACCCAAGGCAAACGGAGCTGTCTTATTATGATCTGCCATTTCATGATGATTTGGGTGTGACTTGGCCTATGTATGAGGGCTACATGCAGGTGATGTTGTCGGTTTTACAAAATGTGTTAGGCGATGCTTGGGATGAAAATACGGCGCGCGCCTGGCACAAGCAGACAGACGCTATGCTGAAGGTAATTCGACAGCACATACAGCCACTATCTGCCTAGCCTGATTAAATATTTACCGAGCTTGGATTATGAGAAGAGCTGTCTTGTGGCGGCTATCAGGCAGTCCACTTGCTCGTTTGTATGAGCGAAACTGGTTACGAGACGTACCACACCTTTTCCCCAACGGTCATGATAAAAACCAAACCCCTGGCCTAGCAAGCCTTGAATCACATAATCCGGCATGCGACAGAATAAAATATTCGATTCACAGCGAGAAAATTGCTCCACCCCCTCTATGGCTGCTAGACCTGTTGCTAAACGAGCTGCCATAGCATTGGCATGGTGGGCATTATGCAGCCAAAGATCATCCTCAAGGTAGGCTTGCATCTGGGCCCCAAGTAGCCGCATTTTCGACATTAAATGGCCACCACGTTTGCGCCGATAAGCAATTTCCTGTGCTAGTGTTGGATCAAATAAGACGATAGCGTCTACCCCAAGAGCGCCGTTTTTAGTGGCCCCAAAGGACAAGGCTTTTATCCCCGCTTGCCAAGTCATTTGTGCTGGCGTGCAATCCAGATGCACGAGGGCATTGGCAAAGCGCGCACCGTCCATGTGCAGGACTAAATGATGATCCTGGCAAACGCTGCTGATGGCCTGGATTTCATCCAAGCTATAAACACTACCACTTTCTGTTGCTTGAGAGATGCTCACGCTGCTAGGTTGCACCGAGTGTACATCACCGCGTTTTATTTGTGCCAAGGCCGCTAGATTTTCGGGATTGATCTTGCTGTTTTCACCGGGCACGCTAATCAGTTTTGCGCCGGGGTTATAAAACTCAGGTGCGCCGCATTCGTCGTTGTTTATGTGGCTCTCGGCGTGGCACAGGGTGGCTCCCCAACTCGGTGTCATTGCCGCTAAGCTGATGGCATTAGCCGCCGTTCCCGTTGGCACCAAAAACAGGTTTAAATCTGTTTCAAATATGTCTCTTAATTGCTGCTCGACAGTTTGGGTGTAGGTGTCAGCGCCGTAGGGTGGCTGCAGTCCTGCAGTGGCTTTTAGCATTGCCTCGGCAATGGCTGGTGAAGCGCCAGCAGTATTGTCGCTGTGAAAGGCTGTAATATGTTTGTTGTGCATAGCTATAATATGAGTTATTTGGGTATCAGTAGATGGGTCGCATAGTCAGTCAACCATCATTATGCCAAATTGTCGGGCTTGAAGCATGCTAATTATCTGGGCCGATAAGTTGTAATGTGGTAACGATCAGCCCAGCCTGAAACAAAGGCAATTGTTTGGGTGTCTTGACATATTTTGCTAGACTGCACGTTTACTTGTTTGCTTAACAAATTTGCCATGACTCCATCAGCACCACAGTTGGCTCTTAGCTTCACTAAGTTGCCTGACATAATGTACAGTCGGGTCGAACCGACACCAGTACAACAGCCTCATGTTTTGTTACTTAATCAACCACTGGCTCTACAACTGGGCATTGATGAGGCTTGGCTCCCTAGTGACCAGGCCCTGCAAGTTTTGTCCGGCTGCGCAAGCTTAGCAGGTGAGGGGGCCGTTGCTACTGCCTATACCGGTCACCAGTTTGGTCACCAGAACCCACGGTTGGGAGATGGTCGCGCACATTTGCTGGGTGAACTAATGGACACGGATGGGCAGCGAGTTGATGTGCAGCTTAAGGGGTCGGGGCAGACACCTTACTCGAGGCAGGGGGACGGTCGTTCGCCCCTAGGCCCAGTGCTGCGAGAATACCTTGTCAGTGAAGCCATGGCCGCTATGGGTGTGCCAACCACTCGCAGTTTAGCCGCGTTGGCTAGCGGAGAGTACGTCTGGCGCGATGGTGGTGCAGAGCCGGGGGCGATTCTCACACGTATTGCCAATAGTCACATCCGTGTTGGTAGCTTTGAGTATGCCGCTATGCAGGGTGTTGAATGCGTCAGACAACTAGCCGACTATACTTTGTCGAGACATTTTTCTGAAGCTAAGCCGGGTGCTTTGCCCTATCTGCATTTATTGCAGGCGGTGATGGCCAAACAAGCACAGCTCATTGCCCAATGGATGAGTTTGGGTTTTATCCATGGGGTCATGAACACGGACAATATGCTGGTGTGTGGTCAAACTATTGATTATGGCCCCTGTGCCTTCATGGATGGTTATGATCCCCGGCAGGTGTATAGCTTTATTGATCGTCAGGGCCGCTATCGTTATGACAATCAACCGGGCATTGGCCAGTGGAATCTAGTGCGCTTTGCAGAAACCTTGTTACCGATTATGGGCGATGAAAGGAGCGAAGCCATTAACCTTGCTCAGCAAGCTCTGAATGACTATCAGCAGCAATATGAGCAGGCTTATGCGCAGCGTATGGCGGCAAAGTTAGGTTTGCCAAGCGCAGATGCCGATTTGGTTTCTGAATTGTTGACTATCATGCAGGCTGAGCAGTTGGACTACACCTTAACCTTCCGTTATTTGATGACACAATTATCCAGTAATCAAACCGAGCATAGTATGCCACAGGGGGTTGTTCAGGCCAGTGATGCCTTGCTAGTGTGGCAGAAAAAATGGTTGGCTGTGGTGAGTAAGCTGGGAGATGAAACACAGGCTTTGAATTTGATGGCGCAACACAACCCGGTGTTTATACCGCGTAATCATTGCCTTGATGCGGCCTTAAAGGCAGCTTATAAAGATGATATGAGTCTGATTAACGAACTACTTGAGGCGACGGCAAAGCCGTTTGCTTATCGGCCTCAATGGCAGCATTTGGCAATGCCACCAAAGACAAAAGAAGTTATTGCTAATACCTTTTGTGGCACCTAACTATGAGTACGCCAATACCGATTTTTTATTCCTTTCGGCGCTGCCCCTATGCCATGCGAGCGCGTCTGGCTCTGCATTTCGCCCAGTGTACGGTTGAGTTGCGCGAAATACTCTTGAAACACAAGCCCCAAGTCATGCTCGAAGTGTCCCCTAAAGGAACGGTTCCCGTATTGGTATTGGACAGTGGAGAGGTGCTCGAAGAAAGTCTGGACATCATGCTATGGGCTTTGGCTCAGCATGACCCGCACGCTATGCTGCGTCATGGTGATAGCGCGTTGGCGTGGGTGCAACGCAATGACGAAGAGTTTAAGTTTCACCTCGATCGATATAAATATTTTGAACGTTACCCCGCCGGTACACAACAGCAATACCGCATTCAAGCCGAGGTATTTTTAATAGATCTTGAGGCCGTGTTGCAACAGCAGACCTACTTGGGTGGTAATACACCAGATTTGGCAGACCTGGCATTATGGCCTTTTATACGCCAGTTTGCCGGTGTTGATCCTAGCTGGTTTTGGCAATCTGAGTATGTGCAGGTAAGGGCTTGGCTACAGGTTTTTTTAGAGGCCCAAGCCTTTGTTGAGATCATGCCCAAATGGAAACCTTGGCAAGCTGCTGACGAAGCTGTTTTATTCCCTTAATCAGCGCATTTGCGTTCCTGTAGGTGGTGGATTTTTTGGCTTAAGCGCAATTGGTAGATCAAGCTGATGCGGATAAAACGGCTGATATATTGGCAATGAAAAGCCGCATTAGGAGGTAGCCAATGCAATGGCCCAGCCGCACCCTTGTCGCGGTTGGTGCTAGCCTGAACTGCAAATAGATTGCGCTCATCGTTGGCAAACTGACGACGCAAGGGAGCAGACCACAGGTTGGCACCGTGATCCCAAGCCCACTTAAGAGGTATTAGGTGGTCAATGTCCAATTGCTGAGCATCAACAAAGACTTTGTTCGTGTATGGATCTAGCCAGCGGCCGTGATCGACACGACAAGGCGTTGCATAAGTGAGTGGGCCAGTACTCAACTTGGCAAGTAGTTCGTGGCGGGTATTTTGGCAGTCACCATCGCTATCTATCCAGTGCACAAATAGCTTGCGCTGGTACTTATTATCTCGCGCTAACTCGGGTAGGGCCGAAGACGAACCTTTGGCAAGCCTGCCCCCAGCCTGTAGGCAAAAAGCCAGATTTTGAAAGGCCGTAAAATGCTTCACCCTGGCATAATATTGGCTACCGGGCGCATGGCAAATTTTGTTGCGGCTCAGTTTTGTCGGCTCTGTGGCCAAACTTGCATCACTGCAGCTTAGCAGTGCGCATAGAGCCAAGCTCATCACTATTCTGGTCAAACGGCATGCCTCGGCATAACTGGGCAAATTGACAAAAACCAGTGTAACTGATTTTGCTTGCAAAGTGCTGGCTAAGTTGCCTTTCGCAGACGTGGATTATGCATCCTTATTAGATACTTCTCTAATACCCAAATGGGTGGTTTTGTGTAACAGTGATGACCATCCGATAAAGAGTCTATTGATTCTTGTTAATTTTATACCTTCAACGAGGCAAGCTATGAGCATTCGTAAAGTCCCCATGTTAATCAATGGCCAAGAAGTACTTTCTGATAGTGGCAATTGGATCGACGTATTAAACCCTGCTACTCAAGAAGTGGTTGCGCAGGTGCCTTTTGCCACCATAGTCGAGGTAGATCAGGCTGTTGCTAATGCCAAATTAGCCTTTAAGAGCTGGCGCAATGTGTCCTTGGCGAAACGCCAACAATTTTTGCTAAACTTTTTGCAGTTAGTGCGGGCCAATACCCAAAAAATAGCGGAATTGATCACTCTGGAACATGGCAAAACATTGCCTGATGCCGAGGGTGAAGTGGGGCGTGGCATCGAAGCCATTGAAAATGCCTGCATGATTACCAAGCTGCAATTGGGTGAGTTGGCAGATAATGTGGCCGGTAATGTGAATGTATACACCTTGAATAAACCTTTGGGTGTGGGGGTGGGCATAACGGCCTTCAATTTCCCCATTATGCTGCCATGCTTCATGTTTCCGATTGCCATTGCTTGTGGTAATACTTTTGTACTGAAACCTTCTGAGCAAGATCCAACATCCACCATGCTGCTGGCACAATTGGCCTACCAGGCGGGCCTTCCAGATGGAGTGTTAAATGTTGTTCATGGTGGTGCCGATGTGGCGAACCACTTGGCTGAACATCCTGATGTGAAAGCACTGTCGTTTATAGGGTCAACTCATGTGGGTACCTCCTTGTATCGGCGTGCTAGCCATGCTGGTATTCGGGCTCAGTGCATGATGGGTGCTAAAAACCATTGCGTGGTGATGCCTGATGCCAATAAAGACCAAGCTATCAATCATTTGTTAGGTTCATGTTTTGGTGCTGCCGGCCAACGTTGCATGGCCAACTCCGTAGCCATTTTGGTTGGGGAAGCAAAAGACTGGTTGCCAGAAATTGTTGCTAAAGCCAAGGCCATGAGGGTGGATGCCGGTACCAACCGCACCGCTGACTTGGGTCCCTTGGTATCGCCGCAAGCCAAACAGCGTGTGCAGAGCTTGATCACTTCAGGTGTTGATCAGGGCGCCAGTTTGCAATTGGATGGTCGTGATCCAGATGTGCCTGGATATGCTCAGGGCAATTTTGTGGCACCCACTATTTTCAGTGACGTAACAACCAATATGGATATCTATACCCAAGAGATCTTTGGCCCGGTAATGTGCGTAATGGAAAGCGAAGACATCCATAGTGCGATTGAAACTATTAACGCTAACCCGAACGGCAACGGTACTTCTATCTTTACCAATTCTGGTTGGAATGCACGCCATTTTGAAAACAACATTGATGTTGGCCAGATTGGTATTAATATTCCAATTCCTGTGCCCGTTGCCTATTTCAGTTTTACCGGTTCGCGTGCTTCTAAGCTTGGAGACCTTGGGCCCAACGGCCAGCAAGCGGTACAGTTTTGGACGCAAACCCACACAGTATCGGCTCGCTGGTTTGAACCTGATGCCGCGTCTGATGGGGTGAACACTACCATTACCATGAAATAGTAGTTTGGGGCTGGAGGTCGGGCTAGGGTGTTAGCTCGACTGATGCTTGCTAGGGGGCGAACTGCCCTCCAGTCTAGATCACAAAAGCTGTTTTATGGCCCACAGCATGGGGTTGACTGATAGGTAGTCCACGGGAATTTGCAGGCTGCCTTTGTCCTTTACCAACATAAGGCTGGGAAAACTTCGCACGCCGTAGTGCTGGCAAAGTGTCAGATTGTCTTGCAGTTGATGCTCGGTATTGGGGCTATGCAGAAGTTGCCTAAAATTGTCTTCCTCCATACCCTCCATGACTGCCAAGGTGACCAGAGTGTCTTCGTCAGAGGGATTTTGGGCATGCAGATAATAGGCTTCTTGTATGGCCATTAGCATCTGTTGATAGTAGCCTAATTTATTGGCTGCTATAAGTGCGCGGCATGCTGGATAGGTGGATCGCCTTGGTTGGCACAGCTGCCAAAATTCATAATTAAACTCAGTGCCGGTGACGCGCTCTTCAATGCTACGCCACGTGTTTTCCAAGGCCGTTTGCATGGCCAGGGGCATAGGTTCGTTGGTGTCCGCGGCCAAGCCGCCTTCAATGTATTCTACCTGCACCTGATCAGGCAGTGATAGCAATAGTTGTTGCCATACTGGGCGAAAAGCCCAGCACCAACTGCACATGGGGTCGTGAAAGTAATAGAGTCTGGCTTTTGAAGAGATCATTTTATATGCGCATTTTTCTAAAGTTTGGTTTTTCTAGCTTGTATGGCAATGCATTTTTGTGAGTCACCAGCTAAGCCCTTGATGACGCTCTGATGAGCGTATTCAACTTGCAACCCCAGCTCGGTTAGCCAATCTTTGAGCTGTTGCTCTGAGTAGTAGGCATAATAACGACCTAGCTTATCCCGTTCGGTGCCAGTGCCCAGTTTCATGCCCAAATGCAGCCAGCCTTCAAGCTTGAGGGCCTCAGTCATAGCTTTTAGGTAGCCTGGTACCAAATGCGGTTGGATATGCAATAGGCTGTAGTTGACACAGATACCTTGATAGAGACTAATGGCATGTAAGTCGTCAAAGCTTTTTATGGTGACATCAATAGCAAAGTGTTGTTTGGCCAATTGCTGCATAGAACGAGAAATGTCCCAAGCTTCTATTTGCATGCCTTGCTCGCGCAAGTAGGCGGCATTGATACCATGCCCACAACCCAAATCCAGTACCAAGGACTGGCTAGGCAGTCGTTGAGCAAAGCGTTTGATGGTGTGGTGTACACCGGTCTCAAGCATGTTGGCATAGTCTTGCGCTTTGGCGTTGTAGACATCGAGAGTTTGTTGGTCAAACATGGTGCGCCTGCTATATGGTTGTTATTGGCTGGTACTGACTAATCTAGCATATTCAGGTTTACGCTTGGGCTCTTAGCCTACTATACGGGCCATATTTATTCTTTGTCAGCACATAGAATGCATTGCGTGTAAGAGGGGTCCACGTCTAGTCGGCGGATATCAATGTCTTCATCACAGGTTAGGCAGACGCCAAAATCACCATCGGCAATACGCCCCAAAGCACCCTTTATACTCAGTAGTTGATGCTCCCGACGCCCTTTTGTTTCAATGGCCATACCTTGTGCGCGCATGGCATCCATGCGGCTAAGCCGGCCAATGGCCGATTGATCTAATCCCACGGTCTTGACCGCATCGTTGGACGTGTCGCTTAGGCTCATAAGGTCGGCCTGCAGTTGCAGTAGCCGCTGCTTGAAGCTATTAATTTGCATTTCATCCATCTGCGAGTGTTCTATATTATTTGGCCTTTATGGCGGAGTAAGTAATGTCGGTGAATACACAATAGAACCTTTAGGGTGTTGTAAAGGCTAATGGTTGGGCTCCCTAGGGTTCTTATGTCAGAGTAATCGAAAATGATAAAGCTCTCAAGTAATGGCAGCAAGGCCTGTTTTAGCGCGCCATACTTGGAGCATGACGCGCGCTAGCTTGTACTTCGATAAACATCAACGCTGATTAAAACAGCTCATCTTTGAGTTTGTAATACATCATGGCCAAGGCAAAGCTGGGCGTGCGCAGTAATTGTCCACCGGGGAAGGGCCAATGGGGGATCTTGGCAAAAATATCAAAACGCTCAGCTTGGCCAGCAATCATTTCTGCCGTAATTCGTGCCATCATGTGCGTGGGGGCTACACCATGGCCGGCATAGGCCTGCATATAGTAAACATTCCCATTAAGGCGGCCCAATTGGGGCATGCGATTCATGCCAATGCCCATTTGTCCACTCCAACCGTGTTCCAGTTCCACACCTTTCAATTGTGGAAACACCTTAACAATTTTATGCTGCATGGTGTCAAACAGGTTGTTGGGCTCCCGACCTGTGTAGTTGGAAAGGCCACCAAATAACAAGCGGCCATCAGCGGTTAAACGGTAGTAGTCCAAAGCGGTACGTGGGTCACAAATAGCGAGGTTGTTGGGTATCAGCGCATGCAGCTGTTCCCCTGTTAAGGCTTTGGTAGTAACCACAGAACTATTTGCAGGTAGGATGCGGCGATTGATTTTGGGAGCCAAGTTGCCAAGATAAGCATTGCCACACAAAACGATGTGCTTGGCGTTTACCTGTCCTTTTTCCGTATGGGCAATCGGTTGAGCACCTTGTTGCAATTTTAAAACTCGGGTTTGCTCAAATACTTGTACACCGTGACTTGTCGCGGCGGCTGCCTCACCCAAACAAAGGTTCAAAACGTGGCAATGGCCATTGCCGGTGCGATCAAGCAGACCACCTAGATAGATTTCTGAGCCCACCTCATCGCGCACTTGATGGTTATCGAGTAGTTCGAGTTGGTGGTTATAACCCATGTCTTCCATATGTTGTTTTTCTTCCTCAAAGTCACGCATATGGCTGGGTTTGAGCGCTACGTCCATATAACCCATAGTAAGGTCACAGTCGATTTTATATTGGCTAACTCGGTCGCGAATGATATCTACACATTCGACCCCCATGTCATACATGGCTTGGATGCCGGCTTGGCCGACATGTCGGCGAAAGCGTTCGTGGCCATGACCGATGCCACCTATAACTTGGCCTCCATTACGCCCTGTAGCGCCCCAACCGATGCGATTGGCTTCTAACAGCACCACCTGGTATCCGCGTTGGGCTAGTTCCAAGGCTGTATTGACGCCGCTAAAACCACCACCTACCACCACTACATCGGTACTGATGGAGCCTTCTAAACGTGGGTATCGGGTTGCATTATTAGCCGTGGCAGCATAATAGGACGGTGTGTGTTCACGGGTATCTGTGGGTTTCTTCAAGCCAAACATGGCTCACCTCTAATCATTGATGATATGTATAGTTGGTCGATTTTAGGCCCCCTGCGGTGGGTTTGATGTGGTCGACCAGTGAAAAAAACTAGGTGTGCATAAAGCGAAGGTGAGGATCGGCGTCTTCACCCTGAAAGAAATCCTGCCAAGCGGCAGTGGTGGCGGCCCAGTGGGACCAAAGAATAAGATGCTGCATACAAAGGTACACTAACTACATATAATCAACACCGACTAAATGTAACATAAGCATCAAGGGCAAGTGAAATCCTTTTAGGCTTAGTTGGCTCATGCTACAGTTAGCTCATATTTTTTTATTCTTGAATAGGATGTTATGACATCAAATGATATGAAGTTTGTGGGCGTTCAGCAGGTAGTCGCACACCCACTGATATTTAAGCACAAGCTAGCTATTGGCGAAGAAGCCTTCGTGTCGATGCGGGTAAAAAAACATCTGGGCCAAGTTTGGGATGTAATTGGTGCGGCTGGCACGGCGGGTGCGGCAGCTAAGTCGTCGGTGGTGGCCAATGCGTTTTTTGGCAAGGCAGGCCTAATGGCGTTGATGGGTGGTGCCAGCACCCCCTTAGGCTGGGTCATCGCAGCGAGCGTGGTGGGTGGTGGAGCCTGGTTTGCCCTTACCAAGGTGTTGCGGGCTGACACGGGTGAGCGTGTGGATATAATTCCCAAATTCATCAATACGCCACTGGATATTTTGGCCATTCGTTTGTTTGAGTTGATGGTGCCCCTGGCCCTGAAAGTGGCTGCGGTAGATGGCCAAATCAACAACAATTGTCGTCACGTTATCCATAATTACATGGTGGGTGAGTGGGGCTATGATGCCCATTTTGTGGAACATGCTTTGCCGGTGTTGGAGCAAAGCTTGGCCAGTACCGAAGTAGAACAAATTGCCCAGCAATTGGCCTATTTTGAAAAACAAAACCCGGATTGCAATTATCAAACAATGAGCCACGATCTGGTGGCGTTCTTGCACACAGTGGCGCAGACCGATGGGAACATTAGTGCGGCTCAAAAGATGGTCATTGAGCAGGTACAAGTTGTATTTCAACGGGTGGCGCAAGACAATGTGCTGCATAAGGGCCTAGACAATTTGAAAACCGTGGCCGAGTCTCTTGTTACTGGTGCTGGCACTACAGCGACGCAGGCGGCGGGGCAGGTTGAAAAGGTGGGCAAGGTGGTCGAGTCGGCGGCCGGCACGGCCAAAGATATTGGCGCCGACTTAGGTAAGCGGATGCTAGATCTAGTAAATAATGGGCGCCCTCATGACTAGGTTGTATTCTCCCACATTAATAGTCATGCACTGGTTACTGGCCATCTTAATCGGTGCTCAGTTGTCATTAGCTACGGTACTACCCACTGGTTTGCATGTCACCTTGGGTTTTAGTATCGGTTTGTTGACTTTGTGGCGTTTGGTATTGCGCCCAGAGCCAGAGCAACTGGTATTGGTGCATGAACCTGGCAGTAAGGCCGTGCGCCTGCATCTGGCTAGTTATGTCTTGATTGGTGCTGTGTGTGTGAGTGGTTTTGCCGGTATTATGCTGCCCCACTTAGAGGACACCCTGTGGCCTATCCATCACTATCTAGCCTACACCTTAGCGGCACTAATTGGTCTGCATATAGCGGCTACCCTATACCGGCAGCGGTACCTCAAGGACCCTGTAATGGCGCGCATGAAAAAGTAAAATTTGTTTTTTATAAAAGGGTGGTTTTGCTATTTAAAAAAGGCGAATCATAGTGATAAATATCGCCCATTTTTCTGTCATTAGGGTACTATAAGAACATGGTATTGTGGCGGCTTAGACAACCCTAATGATCGAACTTACTGACTGGCCTGAAGGATTTATGGTAGTGCAGGGTAACCGCATGGAAGACCTGTGCGAAACCTATGTGCAGTGGCTGAAACGTTACCCTTTACGCCCTCTGGAAAAGGACTTGGTGTTAACCCAAAGCAATGGCATTGCGCAATGGCTAAAGCAAACCTTGGCACAGGATGAAGTTGACGGTGGCTGTGGTATTGCAGCGGCTATGGATGCCATGTTGCCAGGCCAGTTTGTATGGCAGAGTTATTGTTCTGTGTTGCCAGGTTTGTCTAGGCAAACCGTTTATGACAAGCAGGCCTTAAGTTGGCGATTGTATCGTTTATTAGGCGACTGGGACCTGTCACAATTGGCGCCCATGTTAACGGCTTATGTGCAGCCAGAATCCTTGCCGATGGAACGCTTGCAGTTGGCTCGTCAACTGGCTGACCTTTACGATCAATATCAGGTCTTTCGTCCGGATTGGTTGGCGGCTTGGGAACAAGGTCGTGACGTGATGCTCAGTCACCAAGGCCAGGCGTCACCTTTACCAACAGGGCAGCAGTGGCAGCCTGCTTTGTGGCGCGCCCTGTGCGCCGATATAACCGCGCAACCTTCCATCGAAGGCTGGTCACAATCTAGCCGTTCAGCCTTGCATCAACGCTTTTTGCAGGCTTGCTCACAACTCAGTCAAAGGCCCCCTGATTTGCCGCGCCGCGTGGTTGTATTTGGTATGTCTAGTTTGCCCATGGCGAGCTTAGATGTGCTGCGCGCCATTGCGCCTTTTACGCAGGTGTTGCTATTTGTCATGAATCCCAGTCAGCATTACTGGGGCGATATGGTTGAAGGTAGGGAGCTATTACGCAAAGACTATAAACGTCAGGGCAAACGACACGACCACAGCCAATTTGTTGACTATAACTTGCATGTTTATGGCAATCCATTGTTGGCGTCGTGGGGCAAGCAAGGGCGTGATTTCTTGCACCTGTTTGATGAGTGGGATCAGCCGGGTCAATACCAGAAATATTTTGCTGAGTTGCCCGTGGGTAAAGTGGATTTGTTTCGCTCACCAATGGCAACAAACGATGCCAAACCTAATTTGCTGACCACTATCCAAGATGACATTTTGCAGTTGCGTTCGGCAGCGGAACGCCAACAGTTGGGCCACCCGTTAGACGAGGCTGATGCCAGCGTGCAGTTTATCAGCGCCCACAGTATACAACGCGAAATAGAAATACTGCATGATCGCCTGCTCGACGACTTTGTTCAAAATCAGCACGCTAATGATGGTAACCAAGCGAGTTTGCAACCCCGTGATGTATTGATCATGGTGCCAGACATCGCTACTTATGCGCCCCACATTGAAGCCGTTTTTGGGCGTTATCGGGGTACGCAACATGGCCCTAAAGATAATCGCTTTTTGCCTTATCATATCGCCGATACCGGGCAACGTTTTGCCAATCCAGTACTGGCGGCTTTAGAAACGCTTCTGGCGTTACCACAATCTCGCATGACCTCCGTTCAAGGCCTTGGCTTGTTGGAGGTGCCCGCCTGTCGACAACGCTTTGGCATTAAAGAGTCCGATCTGCATCAGATTAAACAATGGGTAGAGGGGGCCAATATTCGCTGGGCGCTCAGCGAAGACCATCGCATTGACCAACAATTACCCAGCCAGGGCGGTCAAAATACCTGGCAGTTTGGCATTGATCGTTTGCTATTGGGTTTTGCTACAGGCAATACCCAAAGTTGGAATGGCATTGCGGCTTACCCCGAAGTGAGTGGTTTAGGTGCTGGGCTATTAGGTAGTTTAAGCCATTTTGTAGCGCGCCTTGAGCATTGGCGCCAGCAGTTACAAACAAACCAAACAGCCGCCCAGTGGGTGCCAGCCCTGCAAGGTTTATGGCAAGACTTTTTTACCAATGATGACGCTGAGGTAGAACAGCTCTATGCACGTATCACTGATTATCTCCAGCAGTGGCAAGAGCTGGTGCAACAAGCCCAGATGCAAAATGAGTCTTTGGCTGTGGAACTGGTGCAATCAGCCTTGTTAGAAAAGTTGGAAAGTCCCAGCTTAAGCAGCCGTTTTATGAGTGGTGCTATTAACTTTGCCACTCTCATGCCTATGCGTGCTGTGCCATTTAAGCAAATCTGGTTGTTAGGTATGGATGATGAGGCCTACCCACGCAAACGCACTTATAACGATTTCGATTTAATTAGCCAAGACTACCGTCCAGGTGATCGCTCACGCCGTGATGATGATCGCTATCTATTTTTAGAAGCCCTGTTATCGGCTCGTGAAAAGTTAGTAATCAGTTGGCACGGGCGCAGTATTAAAGATGACACATCCCAGCCACCATCGGTATTGGTGGCACAGTTACGAGATTATTTGGCCAAGGCTTGGCCCGGCCATGGTTTATTATCAATACTTACCACACAGTACCCCTTACAGCCATTTTCTGAGGCCTATTTTAACGCTCAATCGAAGCTGTTTACCTATGCCAACGAATGGGCCAGCATGAGAGCCAATGAGAGTGCCTATAATCGGTTGACCAGCAATGCCAAACCCATGCCAGACTTGCTGCCGGCATGGCAGCCCCAAAGGTCTGTGACCAGGGCTGATTTGGTTAGTTTGTTAAGGTCGCCAGTTGACAGTCTATACCAACAGCGTTTGCAAATAGCTAAACCATTGGAAGCCGCTGAGATCCCTAGTGTTGAAAACTTCACCCTTGACGGTCTGCAGAGTTGGCAGCTGAACAATCAAATTGTGGCTCACTTATTCAGTCATCAAGGCTTGGCGATTCCTTTCAGTGCCAGCGATGTGTCCCATCAGTTGCAGGAACAATTTGCCACCTGGCAACGTGATGGCACTTTGCTGGCAGGTGCCGCGGGGCATCTGCAAGCACAACCCTTTTTGCAAAGTTTGGCAGCCATGTATGCAAGCTGGGTAGAGTTACAGCGGGCCACCATGGGTGACATTGTGCCCGTCACTTATGCGGCCAGCCATTATGTGACACGAATTCAGGGAGAGGGTAGCAGCAGTGAAATGCCCTTGTCCTTGGAAATACCTTTACCACATTTGGCTATAGATCATCACCAGCAAACAGCCAGGCAAGTGCTGGTGCAGGCCAGTGCCGCACAGGGTACACCAAGTAAAAGCGGTAAGGCCCAAATCAAGTGGCGAAATTTAGCCGATGCCTGGGTGCAGCACTTGGTAGCGCACTTGTTTAGCCAGATACCAGTGAACACTCACCTAATAACACCCAAAGGGCAAATGCACTTTCAGCCTATGAGCCCAGAACAAGCAGACCAATACATCAGTGAACTACTGTCCGTATGGTGGTTAGGCATGCATGAACCCCTGCCTTTGTGCTTGCAATTGGGTATGAAACTGGCAGCTGACAAGGAGCCTGCCGATACCGCAAAAGACACCGCTTTCACTGCCGATTTGCAATATGGTAATCAATATTTGGCGCGCCATTATGCTCGTTGGCAAGCTATGGATATGGCGCGCAGCAAACAATTGGCGAAGGCCATTTATGCACCCTGGCAAAACCATGTGGAGGCCATGTCATGAGTGATATGCAGCCTCTCCAACCTTTGGCGTTGCCGTTGCAAGGTGCGACATTGATTGAAGCTAGTGCCGGTACCGGAAAAACTTATACCTTGGCCATGTTGTACCTGCGTTTAATCTTAAACCATGGTGGTGAGGCGGCCTTTGGCGATCCGTTGTTACCTCACAATATTCTGGTTGTGACCTTTACTAAGGCGGCCACGCGGGAACTGCGTGACCGTATTCGTTTGCGTTTGGTCGAAGCTGCGGTCTATTTACGTGGCCTGACTGATGCTGGGTCAGAGTCCGTTTTGCAGGTGGATACACTACTACAAACTCTGTGTAAGGAGTATGTTAACGAGGCCGATCAGGCTGGTGCCGCCAAGCGCCTGGAAATGGCCGCCGAAGCTATGGATGAGGCGTCTATATCGACCATACATGCTTGGTGTTATCGCGTGCTTAGCGAATTCGTTTTGCATTATGGGGGCGCTTTTGAGCAGCGCTTATTGGAATCAGAAACTGAGTTATTGAAAGAAACCAGCGAAGATTTTTGGCGCCTGTGTGTAATGGGCATGTCTAGGGAATCTCTTGCTTATATGATGCAACGCTTTGGCGGTCCACAGGCATTATTGCAGGAGGTAGCCAAACTGTTGCCTCATAGTGCTAGCCTGCCAGAATTCAGCGAGGATCTGGATACTTATATTGCTGCACGAGAAGCTGAAAAACAAGCGCTTGTTGCTAACGTGAAAGCTGATATGGCCACGGCAGTGGATGACTTACAAGCTTATTTTGTAGAGGCAGAACAGGCTGGTTTGTATGAGGCCAGACTTCTAAACAAAACCAATAAGGCTAAGGCCTTTGTGAAGATAAAGGCATTTATTGATGGCGATGGTATTAAACTAGACACCAATAGTAGCCTGCAACGCTTGGCCATGCAGGATCTGTCCTTATGGAAAGATGTAGCGAAGGTGTTAGTTGATCTGCCTGCGGCGCAGGCCTTAGCTGGGGCCCTTGATTTGGCGGAGCAATTACCGTGCCCCGATAACCAAATACTCACCTTTGCTTGCCATTGGTTTGGGCATCGCCTGAGTACCCAAAAACAACAACAAGGGTTGTTGAGTAACGATGACTTGTTGTTGCATTTACAAAGGGCCTTGCATGGTGCTGGCGGCGAGCAGTTGGCGCAGGCTATTCGTCAACGTTTCCCCATAGCTTTGGTGGACGAGTTTCAAGATACTGACCCCGTGCAGTATGATATTTTTGATCGTATTTACGGCATTCGACAAGGTTGCCCCAATGGGGGGTTTGTGATGATCGGTGATCCCAAGCAGGCTATCTATGCTTTTCGTGGTGGTGATATTTATACCTACTTGCAGGCGCGCCAGCATACGGCGGGTCATCACTATACTTTGGACAAAAATTTTCGCTCTGATACAGCCCTAATTGATGCGGTCAATGGCCTGTTTGCTTATGGTGAAACACATGCCCTTGGGGCCTTTCGTTTTCGCCAGGCAGAGCATAATCCACTGCCTTTTATTGAGGTTAAAGCCGGTAAAGACATACCACGAAAACTGTTGCTTCAAGGCCAATTTCAGCCACCGCAGGTGGCTTGGTTGGCGGCCTTGGAAAAGGCCGGAAAAGCCTTATCTGATAAGGCTTATATGGAGCAGATGAGCGCCGCAACAGCAAACGAAATTGCGCGCTTGATGAACCTGTCTGATGACGGTCAAGCGCTGTTGATAGAAGGTGATAAACAACAGTCCTTAAGGCCCAAACATATGGCCATTTTGGTGGCTAATCAGAAACAAGCTCGCGCGGTGCGTGACGCTCTGGCACAGCGCCGCATCGCCAGTGTGTACTTGTCGGACTCCAGTAGCGTATTCACCACCGACATTGCTCATGATGTGTTGTTGTTACTTAGAGCCGTGGCAGACCCTGATGATGATCGTTTGCTCAGTATGACCTTGCCCACTCAGCTACTCGGTTTGAGCGTGAGCACAATCGATCATTTGCAAAGCGACGAATTAGCATGGGAAAAGCAAGTACAGCGGTTTCACGCTTACCATCAATTATGGCAAAGCAAAGGCGTTTTGGCACTCTTGTATCAAGTCATTTTTGACAACCACGCTGCCGCTAGAATCTTGGCGGCGGAGGGGGGTGAGCGCACACTAACAGATTTGTTGCATATTGCTGAATTATTGCAGCAGGCCGCCGTGCAACTCGAGGGCGAACATAGCCTGTTACGTCATTTTGAAACCTTGTTGGACAGTCCGGACCTACAAGATGCAGGCCAACAGCAACGCTTGGAAAGTGACAGTGACCTAGTGCAGGTAGTAACAATTCACAAGTCCAAAGGGCTGGAATACCCAATCGTATTTTTGCCTTTTGTGAATATAACCCGCTTGACGAAGGCGACGGATGTCCCCTTTGTCTATCACAATGCTAATCAGATTAAACAGGTGGCATTGCAAGCCGATAAAAGCCTCCTGGAGCGGGTAAGGCAAGAGCACCAAACCGAAGAGATACGCAAGCTTTATGTGGCCTTGACCCGTGCCTCCTGTTGCCAATATTTGGGTTTGGGTGGCTGTGGCAATGCAACAGAGTCAGGATTTGGCAGCTTGTTGATGTTATCTGATTCGCCAGGGCAACTAGCTGATCATTTGGTCGGGTTGGCAACCAGTGTGCAAATACAAGCTGTGCCTGAATCATGCTACTACCTTGATTCGAAATCGAATGTGAGCCAAGGACCTGACTACCTGCAAGCCGCCCGCCAAGCAACGGCAATAACGGTGCAGAATTGGTATACCGCCAGTTATTCCTCTTTGAATTTTAGTAACCAGCCACATCTAGCTGTCGCTGGGATAAAGCCCACTAGTGCACCCGATACGGCCCAGGACGCTATCTTGGCAGAAGAGCAACAAGCTGTGATAACGACGTACAGCTTGCAAAATACCATGGATAGCCAACAGATCCCCAGTATTCATAATCTGCCCAGGGGCGCTTTATATGGCACTATGTTGCATGAAATATTGGAAGACTGTGCTGCACTGGGTTTTGCACAGGTGGCGGCTAATCAACAGGCGCGGCAGAAAATTTTGACCGACCGTTTGCAAGCGCTCGAGCTGGTAGACTGGTTGTTGGCATTGGATGCCTGGTTGTTGGAGCTATTAGCCATGCCTTGGCAACTGCAAGCCTTGTCATCGACGCCTTTGCAATTGCAGGCAAAAACAGCATCTCATTTGTTGGTAGAAATGGAGTTTTTGTTGGCTACTAAACAGGTCGATGTCATCAAGGTAGACCAACTGGTTTGTCACCATACTTGGCAACAGCAAGCACGCCCTGCCGCCGACCAACAACACCTTAATGGCCTGTTGAAAGGTTATATTGACCTATTGGTAGAGCACGATGGCCGCTATTTTGTGGTGGATTGGAAGAGTAATCATCTGGGCGAAGATGCCAGTGCCTATACAGCCGATGCCTTGCGTGATGCCTTGCTGCACAAACGTTATGACATGCAGTACATTCTGTATATTCTGGCTTTGCACCGGCTGCTTAAACTCCGCCTACCCAATTATGATTATGACCAACATGTTGGCGGAGCCGTGTATGTGTTTTTGCGTGGTATTAATCATGGCGATACCCAAGGCTTGCTAATGGATAAGCCACCACGTCAATTGATTGACAGCCTAGACCGGCTATTTCAGGGGTTAGATGGGGGGTCGGTGATATGAGATTAAGCCCTCTTGTTCAGCAGGCTCAGCAGTTGCAAATTGTGCGCGAGGTAGACTTGGCACTGTTGGATCTGATTCAACGACAACAAGATCAAGCCCTCAGTGATAGTCAGTCCTTAGCTGTGCTCTTGGCGAGTCGACATAGTGCCATGGGGCATGTGTGTGTTGATCTAGCCGCGGTAATGGCTGACCCATTGGCTTACTTTGGTCTGGCCAAAGATGAGCGAGTACCCTTGGAATTATTACCCCTAAAGCGAGGGTTTGAAGGTGACTTATTGGATTTAGTGAGCAATCTAACCTTGGTGCAGTGGCTGGCTGATATTCAGGCCTGCCAAGCGGTAGCGGTCATGGGTGCGTCCCATGGTTCGCAGTTGCTGCAGGGTGCAGCAGCCAGTACACCCCTGGTGCTGGAGCTACGTCACCAGCAGAGCTTATTATACCTGCGGCGTTATTGGCAGTGTGAACAGGTGTTGGCTAATTTTATTATTCAGAGGGGGCAATTTAACAGACAGTTGCCACCGCAAGCCAAGGCAATTATTGACGCTTTGTTTACTGGGGCCTTGCCAGAGGGCGAGCTTGTGGACTGGCAGCGTGCGGCGGTGGCTTTATCGGCACCTAGCCAATTCGCTATTATTACCGGAGGCCCTGGCACCGGCAAAACGACCACCGTATTGCGCCTATTGGCCTTACTGCAAGCGTTGCAGTTGGCGCAACAGTTAATGCCTTTGCACATCAAGTTGGCAGCACCAACGGGCAAAGCGGCCGCGCGCCTGAATGAGTCAATTGCTGGTAATTTGCAGCGCCAGCAATTTCCTGCAGGTGAGCATTATGATGCATCTGATTTGCGTATGGCGATCCCTTCTGAGGTGACAACACTGCACCGGTTGCTGGGCACCGTGCCCAATAGCCGTCAGTTTCGGCATCATGCCAATAACCCGTTGGCTGCTGATGTGGTGGTGATTGATGAAGCGTCTATGGTTGATATAGAAATGATGGCAGCATTAGTGCAGGCACTGGATGCCCACACACGCTTGATACTGATTGGTGATAAAGATCAGTTGGCCTCAGTAGAAGCTGGTTCCGTATTGGGAGACCTTTGTGCTGATGCTCAGAGGGGCCACTATCTGCCACAAACCCAAGCATGGTTGCAAGCCATGAGTGGTGACGTTATCCCCCAGAGGTATTTGGCTCAGCAGGCGAGTGCGTTGGCACAGACTACGACCATGTTGCGTACCAGCCATCGTTTTCAGCAAGGAGGCAGCATTCATGCCTTGGCCAGTTTGGTAAATGAGGGCTTGTATAACGGTCAGCCTAGCTTGATGCCACTGCTAGATTTACACGCTATAGTGCAGCAAGAGCAAAGCTTGGCGAAGAAACAAAAACGCGCCCGGCAATTGCAGTTATTTGCACAAACGGTGGCGGGTGTATCAACTTCTGGACAGTGGCTGACGGCCGAAGTCACAACCCTGTTAACGCAGGGCTACGCGGAGTATTTGCAACTGGTAAATGTGGGGCCGCAAGCCAGTTCATTGGACCAATGGGGGCGCGCAGTGCTAACGGCACATGGCCAGTTCCAATTGCTGGTGGCGTTGCGTCAGGGGCAATGGGGTGTGGACGGCATGAATGACTTAATACAAGATTTGTTGCGGCAGGCTGGATACTTGAGCGATACCGAGGCCGATTGGTATGCAGGCCGTCCAGTGATGGTGAGCCGTAATGATTACCACTTAAAACTGATGAATGGTGATATGGGCGTGTGTTTGCCTTATGCAGATTCTGAGTCTGGCGACATTCTGTTACGGGTGGTATTTAGCGATGGTGCTGGTGGAGTTAGGTGGGTATTGCCTAGCCGTTTACGGGCCGTGGAAACTGTTTTTGCCATGACTGTACATAAATCACAAGGCTCTGAATTTGACCATACTTTGTTGATGTTGCCAGATCGCGGCAATCCGGTGCTGACCAAAGAGCTACTATATACAGGCATTACCAGAGCGAAGCACACGTTTTCGTTGATTTATGGGAATGAGCAAATACTGGAGCAGACCATGACCAAAAAGGTGGTGCGTGCCAGTGGCCTGATGAATCGTTTGGCTGTACATTAATAAAATCTAATATTATTTTGATCTGTAACAATACCAAGCCTGCTGTGACTGTCATGATAACTAATACCATTACTCAAAAGGAATTCGACCATGAGTGAGCATACCGTTAATATCGCTTGGAATAATCAGCCCCATGCTGAGATAGATGGAGAGTACAGCCGTAATCATGTGTTAAATGTGGATGGCAAACAACAGTTGGGCCTATCTGCGGCAGCCGATTTTTTGGGTGATCCAGGTATGGCGGATCCAGAACAGATATTAACCGGCTCCGTGTCTAGCTGTCATATGCTGTTTTTCTTGGCAATTGCGCAAATCAGGGGGTTTTCGGTGGCCAGCTATGAAGATGAAGCTACCGCCATACTAGGTAAAGATGACACGGGGGCTATGGCTATTACCAAGATCATCTTACGCCCTAAAGTCGCCTTCGTGCATGCCGTACCCAGCCCCGAAGTACTGGATCGCATCCACCATGGTGCCCACAAAAGGTGTTTTATTGCTAACTCGTTGAAATCACAAGTAGTGGTGCAAGCACGATAACCACAGTGGTACTTTGTTTTTTCACACTTAATCGACTGGCAAGGCATCAAATTCAGCAAGCTTGCGCGTAAACCAAGCTTGCATGGTGGCGGGGTCTTTCATCAATGCCCCCATTTTTTGCATCGCGGCCAGGTGGGTAGACTCTTGCTGTTGCATCATTTGCGTGGCATGGGCTTTGCTTAGCTGCACCATTTCATCAAACGTCTTGGCTTGAAATGCTTGCTCACAAGCGCCGCCAAGCTGGTTGCAGGTCATGGTTTTCATTGGCATACTCCGTTTGTTAGTCTTTAATTAAGCATAGACCCCATTTTCGATCAAGAAAAAAAGAACTTGCCCCATGACTCTGGACTACCGCCTCAAACTACAGCCTATTCGGCACCGCCTATCTTCTGTAGCGGACCGTGATTTTAATGAAGAAATGGAAAGTGACCGGGGGCGAGCCATCAACTCGGCGGCCGTGCGTCGTTTGCAGCAGAAAACCCAAGTATTCCCCTTAGAAACCAATGCTGCTGTACGCAGTCGTTTAACGCATTCTTTGGAAGTGACACAAGTGGGGCGCCATATTGCGAAGTCTATTTTACAAAAGCTACAGCAACAGGGGCAGTTGCAGGTAACTGGTTTAGATGAACTGGGTGAGGGCTTTGTTAGTGCCATTGAAATGGCGTGTTTGTTGCACGATGTGGGCAATCCACCGTTTGGGCATTTGGGTGAAGAAGTGCTGAGTCAATGGCTGCAACAACAAGTGCTACCTGAGTTTCAGCAACGTTTTGCCGGCCAAGACTTGGCCAGTGCATTAGCAGCCGACCTTGGTCAGTTTGAAGGCAACGCCCAAGGATTGCGCATTTTACATAGTTTGCAGGGTTTGAATCTCACCTACTCGCAGTTGGCCTGCCTGTTCAAATATACCCGTATGGCAGGGCAGCCTAAACCTGCATCAAATAGCCCCAATGCCTATAGGCAAAAGAAACCCGGTTATTATTACGCCGAACAAAACCTGTATAAAGCGATTAGTGAAACCTTACAAATATCCCCAGGTTGCCGTTTTCCATTGGCTTATGTGATGGAAGCGGCTGATGATATTTCTTACTGTATTGCCGACTTAGTCGATGCTGTGGATAAGGGCATCGTGTCCATACGGCAACTGCACGACCTCTTATTGCAGCAATGGTATAACCTGACCCAGCACTTGGATTATCTTGGGGTAGAAGAAAAAAACTTTTTACCACGCATGCTATTGGCGGCCGATGAAGCTTACAACAAAGAGCAGTTAGACAAGGACCATGAGTATATTCTGGCTTTACGCACGCGCTTTGTGAATGCTTTGGTAGCCCAAGCCACACAAGCTTATATAGAAAACCATGAAGCGGTTTTTGATGGTACCTATGATGGCTCGCTCATTGAGGGCAATGATGTTTGCAGCTTGGCGGCAAAGACCTTAAAGAAGGTAGCTCTAAGCCATGTTTTTTGTACGCCAGAGGTGGAAAATCTAGAGCTAAAAGGTGTGACAGTGATTCGTGGTCTCCTACAAATCTACCAGCCACTGCTGCCACTGCCATACGCACAGTTCACCGAGCTTGCCAGCTCTGAAGGTGAGTCGCTCAAGGGTTACCCCATAGAAACACGCCTATTTCATAAACTACCCAGTAAACACAAGCGCACCTACAGGCTGGCCGTTGAACAGGTGGCAACCCGTGCCACAGGCGAGCAACTCGCTATGCTGGAATTTTATCACCGAGCAAGACTATTGGTGGATTACATTAGCGGCATGACAGACCATTTTGCCTTGTCGGAGTATCAGTTGCTATCCGCAGCCAGCTAACAATGATCCCCCTGTATTTAGAGCCAATGCTTGTTGCCAGGTGTGCTGGAGTCGCACGTTGCTAGTGGCATAAAGGTGTCAAACTAATACAGTGTCTGGGTTGGCAGCGCCCTTGTCATATTGGGCTTAGGACAAATGAGGTTAATGTCCATGGCATTTGTGAAAGAGCATATTGTGCTAAATATGCTCTTCTCGGATGGAATTACAACTGCGCCAGTTCTTTTTGTAACACTTCTTTGTTGACGCGGTTTTTGTCACTTTGCACTAGTGGTAGGGATTTTTTGAAGACAATGCGGCTGGGCAGCATGTAGGAAGCTAGGTGCTTTTTCAGCTCAAACAGAATTTCTTTGTCAGAAATTTCACTGGGTGCGCTGTAGACTAAAACAATTTCTTCTTCAATGGCTTCGTTGGGCATGCCAAACACGGCACATTGGGAAATCTGTGGAATGTTCTTTTTTACCACGGATTCTACTTCGTAAGGTGATACGCGGAAACCTCGCGTTTTGATCATGTCATCATGGCGTCCCACAAAGTAGAAGTAGCCTTCTTCGTCACGGTATACATAGTCGCCGGTGGCCACAACTAGTTCGTCAGCTAGCTGGCCTTCTAAATCAATAACGTCCTTGAGAATGTGCACGGACTTAAAGCGTTCGGCTGTTTCTACGGGAGCGTTCCAAAATCCACGATAGATAAAACCGCCACGATGGATCAGCTCACCCACTTCGCGTGGGGCACAGGCTTGGCCCTGTTCGTTGATAACATAGAGCTCTACGTCAGGGATGGGCTTGCCGATGGAATCAGGCCGGATCTGGATTTGTGATGGATCTAAATAGGTGGAACGGAAGGCTTCGGTTAGACCATGCATGGAATAGAAGTCCACATTGCGGAAGGTGCTCTTGCAGTCCTTCACCATTTTGGCGGTGACGTTGCCACCCGAAGAAGTAATGGTGCGCAGGTGGTCAAACAAACGAGCGCTTGGGCGGCGATTAGCTTCACTCTCAAACATCTCAGAAATATGGATAGGCATCAGAGCCAAGACAGTAACTTCGTCGTTAATAATATGGTTGAGGGCATCCTCGGGCAAAATAAAGCGGTGCAAGGCCAAGGTGGCACGTTTGTATAAGGAGCAGAATATTTGGTTGAGGCCATAGTCTAGGTTGAAAATGAGCAAGCCAGAAATAACGTCGTCTTCTTGTAGTTGCAGATATTGGGATACCACTCGCGCTGAGTCGATTAGGTTGCGGTGTGATAGAACGATGCCCTTGGGTGTGCCAGTTAGGCCAAAGGAATAGGTGATGACGGCGTTGTCATGGCCATTCACTTGGCAGTCATAAGGCTTGTTGTAGTATTTGTAAATTTCTTCGAAGGAGGCAATGTCTTTGTTGCCGGCCTCGTAGCAGATAATGTGGCCATCAAAAGCGATGCTTTCAATCACTTCCAGCTTTAACTGATCGGTGATCATGACCTTAATTCCACAGTCTTTAACGATGTATTCCACTTGCTCTGGTTGCAACAATTTGGTGAGTGGTACCAATACATGGTTGGTGGACAAGGTGGCCAAAATGGCAATCACCAGATCTAGGCCCTTGGTGGAATAAACACCAATGCGCGTATTAGCGGGCAGATTTAATTCGTCTAAATACAGTGCTATCTGGTTGGCTTTGCGCAGCAGGTCGGCATAAGTAATGCTAGTGTGGTCGTGCTTTACAGCTACCTTATCGGCATGGGATTCAGCAGCGTATTCAAGTAAAGTGCGGATACAATTGATAGACATGATACTTCTCCTTAGCGCTCGGTCTGGGTGGGTTGTTGTGATTGTGAGCCCAGAGTCCAAATAGCGTAGTCGGTGTCCATAATAGTGACGGGTCTGTGGCTGGAGGTCAAAATTTTTGTGTAGAAAAAGCCAATGATGTCTTCTACTTCGCTTTGACTCAGTACCTTGGTGATACCGCCAGTGAGTACAATAGAATTGATGGCCAGTAGCTTCAAATTGATGTAGCTCTGGCGGTAATGGGACATCTTGCACAATACCAAAAAGATGGCCAGCTGCATCAAGATGCGTGTGGCCTTGTCATTGTGTTGTTCGAAGATATGTTCTGTTACGTTCAGGTGCATGAGCAATTCGCCCACAAACTCATTACCTTTAGCAGCAAAAACTAGGGATTCACGGGACTTGTAAACACCTAACTTTTTAAACACTAAACGGTCAAATTCGTTTTCGGTAACGATATTCTCATCGACCAAATCCTTGGAATAATGGATGTCCGTGGTGGCGCCACCGATGTCTAATAGAATAAAGGGGTTCACCACCGAAAAGCTGGCATCAATTAAGGGCAGGGTTTGGTTGACAATATAGGGCGTTGAATAGATCTGATTGCTGGTAATATCATACAGATCTTTGATGTCTTCTTTGCCCATAATGTCCTGTTGGTACAGGCTGGTTAGGTAAGCTTTTAGGTCTTCTTCGACGATGTGCAGACGGTCGTCGATGATGTTGGGTAGCACCACTACCTCGGGTAATTGCTGTTGCACCTGTGCGGCGTCATGTTGGTTACCTACATAAACCACATTGGAGTAGTTCACACCATGTAGGTACTGATATAGGTCATCATTAAAAGCGCCAGCTTTGCTGCTAATACCACCAACAATAATCACTACATCTATGAGGTCACTGGGCACCGAGGCTTCGCCAATATCTTGATATAAAATAGTGTCGATAATATTGATGCCAGAGTTAAAGGCAATGTTAGTAGCATACTTCAACGAGAAGGTATGGGTTAGGCCAATGATGAGCGTGCTGAGACCCCCGTTGGCTGATGAGCAGACATACACGTTCTGTTTGGAAAATTGATCGATGGTTGGTCCGCACTTATGCATCAGGTCGTTGAAGATGCTCTTGTTGAAGTTGCGAAAGTGCTGTTCAAGATGTGTTTTGCTGCCGTTGGTAGCCGGCGCACAAAGTTTAAAGTAGGTGCTGCCCACGTCGATGAGTAGGTTCTTGTTGCTCATGTTCATTGCATAATCCCGATGTCATGAATGATGTCATTGACGATGCTGGTGGTGTCTTTGGTCAGGTCACATTGGGCCTTTTCATAGGCAAAGCAGCGGTCAGGAATGGGCACATTGCCGCGTTTGATGATGCGAATGTTTTTGTTGGCATCACGAATGGTGATCATTTCATTATGGTTAATAATGTGTGGCGAGAAAGGTACGTCAATAATGCCATTTTTGATGCTGTTAAACACTTTGCGCCACAAAGTATCCGCTGGATCATTGAATACCGCTTCCATAATGGCCATGACCTCGGCTGTGAGAATTTCTTCTTCTTCGGGATCGGTGATGTTGGGTAATCCATTCAAGATACGCAGGGAATACTGGGTATTGGCCACAGTTTCAGCATTGGCCTCTTTGGTGGGAATGCCCGCTGCCTCTTGCTTGGTCTTGGTAATAATTTTGTCAGCACCAACCATGGCGGCTACGGTGGTAGCAACGCTAATCAGTTGTTCGGCAAAGTTCTGGTCCGTGGGAAAGGCCCCCATCCACTGGTGATATACCAGATGAATGCTGGCATCACCACAACCGGTTTGCTCGGCGTAATGCCGGGCTAACTTTTTGATTACGTGGCCAGTGACGATATCTTGCATCATGGAGCCTTGCTGAGCGAAGGACACGGAGAAGGATTTAACACCTTCTTGCAGTGACAGCAGCATCTCCAATAGCTGAATGACAATGGTAATAGATGGCGGTACAAGGGTTGCCGTTAAGGGGCCAAAAGACTCACGGTTAATGGGTTCGTTCAATTGTGAGTAGTTGGCACAAACCTGTTCCACATACTTCCAGTACAAGAAGGCCTTGTCTAAGGGAAAGTTTTTGGAATAGGGCAGCAGGTAAGTAATGGGGCCGCCCTCTATATCAAAGATACCCGAGGCGATAGCCTGTTCAATCAGCAAACGGGCGTCAGGGGTGCCATGGCGCAGACTCACGGGCTTGTTGAAGTGAGTGACCATTTTACGTGTGGTGCGATAACCATGGTTGACCAGTGGGTAACCGTTAAGCATATCAACGTCGTTTTCTTCACTCAAGCGCAGCATTCTTGCGGCGGTACTATAATCGTTCAGACGCGTATTGGAGTCGATGGTAAGCGGCAAGACATCAACATTGGCGTTAACAAAAAATTCATTAAGAGCAAACTGTTTATTGTAGGTAGGGAAACCACCACGGGGTTGCACCAGCATCTTGTTGCTGTGTTTAAAGTGATGGGAGATAAACAGCTCTTTATTGGCGTTTTTAACAAACTCTTCTACTTCGGCAAAATCAAAGGCTTCCACATATTCATTGCCCAGAATGATCTCTCTTTCTTCTTGTAGCAAACTCATAATGCTGTGCTCTTAGCCGGTTGTTGCTGAATAAAATCGGCTAGCATATCTAGGCCAGTGTTGAGGTCGATTTGATGACAAACTAGATCAAAACCATAGTTTTTGTATTTTGGAACAATATCGTCGGCACTGCCTGTTCCCACGGTAAGGTTACCACCAATCATCATGATCAGGTCGTCCAAACCCTTGTACTCTGCTTTCAGGGCTTTAACCTCTCGGCCCCAGCCTTCGGCTTCGCCGTTGAGAGAGGAAATTAATAAAATATCAGCCCCCGTTTCTACCACGGCGTCAAAAAATTCCTCTAGATAGGTGTTTACCCCAAGGTTAAACACCTCATAGCCTCGGGCTTTGAGAGACAGATCTATTAAGCGGTTGGCGACAACGTGAATGTCATTGCCGACAACGCCTGTTACTACCTTCATGGTGATTGCTTGCCTAAAGAAGTCGAAAGGTCGCAATTATAGCAAAATCTTATAAGGAAAATGTTATTTAATGGTAGAATATTGCCGCTATTTACATCAATTGCCTACCAACGGACACTATTTTATGACATTTTTTACAGCTGATTTTTGCGATGATCACCACGCTAAGGTAAACGTACTAGCAGCGGGTTACAAAAACTACGGCGGTGTGGCCCAATGCCAAGGCGAAATTGTTACGGTAAAGCTGGATAAACACAATGGCGATTTAATTCAACTATTACGTGATGTCGATGGCACAGGCAAGGTGGTTGTGGTGGACGTGGCGCGCGAATACTACGCAGTAGTGGGTGAAAAACTCATGAATTTTGCCCAGCAAAACCACTATGCTGGCATGGTGATTAATGGTTATGTGCGTGATACCCAGCAGATAGAAAACATTCCCGTAGCCTTGTTCGCCTTAGATACCTGCCCACGCAAATACATGTCGCCATTGCCCGGTGCCGTGAATGTCTTGGTTAGTTTTGGTGGTGTGGACTTTGTGCCTGGTCACTACCTGTATGCTGATGTTGATGGGGTGATTGTAACGGCGGCACCACTGGCTTAGTTATGGGTTGGATTGGTTGTCAGTTGCTTATACATGATAAAAGCATCAACGAACCCTAGCGTTTTGTGGCGATAGGCATTGGGAATAGTGCCTATTACCTTGTAGCCGAGTTTTTTCCATAAGTGAATCGCAATTTCATTGGAACAAACTACGGAATTAAATTGCATGGCATGATAACCCAACTCAATAGCCACTTGTTGAGAATGTAAACAGAGTTGACGGGCAATGCCCTGGCCGCGATTCTCTGGGCTAACCATATACCCACAATTGGCGATATGAGAACCCGGCCCGGCCGCATTGGGTTTAATATAATACGAGCCGAGGATTAGGCCGTTCTGTTTTATGGCGTAGGTTTTGTGGGGCGATAAGCACCATAAGCGGTAAGCGGATTCAAAATCAATATTAGGGTCAAATGCATAGGTTTCTTGCGCCTCAACCACGGTCCTAAAGACTGGCCAAAAGTTTTCAAAATCACTTTTTGTTATTTCACTAATTTGCACAGTGTCACCATGGGGTTAGATTTTTGAACCTGACAGCAACGAATACGGTTAAAAAACTGCTGCGTTTTTGATCATGGCTGTTCGTGTTCACCTTCGTTAACCTCGTTGTTGCTCTAAAACAGGGTGTTTGAAATCGTTTAAACTTTTGCAGTTTATCAAAGGCAGTCTTGCCTGGCTGCTTTTAATGATAAGTGATGAGAGAGCATGAAACTTGCCAGCAGCATGAGCAATGCGACAAAAAGATAATAAGGTACAATTTCTAAACTATATATCCTGGCTAGAACACCCGCCAGTGAGGGGATAACCGCCCCCCCAAAACCGGCAGCAGCAATCTGCATGCCAATGGTATTGGTGACATGGTTCGGGCCAACTCGGTATTGTGTATCTGAAATAAGGCATGGAAAAATGGGAGCAATAGAAAAACCAATAAGGGCAATGCCGGTGATAGTGATCATGGTGCCCATATTAATAGCCACGATCAGTGTGCCTACCATTGCCGCCAAGATACTAATATAAAGAATCGCGCTGGCTGTCATTCTATGTGTGTACCAGCCTGCCAAAATGCGCCCTATGGTAAACATGGCCCAATAGCTGCCAGTAACAAAACCAGCAACTTGAGGATCTATATTTCTTGCAATTGTCAGAAGAGAATAAGCCCACAAGCCCAAACCAAGTTCAACACCCACATATATAAAAAACATAAACATACTTAATAGTGCGGGTAGGGTTTTGATGGTTTCAATAAGGGGTGCCTCAGTTGCTACATTGTCGTGTACTTGTGCCACCGTTACAGTACCTTGCCACATATTTCTGGTAACCAGAAAGACGAGGGCCAAAAGCGCTTGGGCAAGCACAACAAAAACATAACCCGCCTGCCAGCTTGCAGTCAGTGTGATGCCTAGTGTCATAATAATCGGCCCCAAGGTCACACCAATGCCGAAACTGGCATGGAGCCACTGCATCACCCTTTCGCTATGGTTCTTATCGACATAGCTATTGATTCCCGCATCGATGGCGCCGGCCCCAAGACCTCCTATAGTGGAAGCCAATACAAAAAGCCACCACACCGGAGTTATGGCATAAATTAACAGCGCCGCCGCTGTGGTAGCACAACTAGCACTGAGTAGCCCACCGATGCCCAGATGGCGTATCAGGGCTCCACTGAAAAAACTGGCAAGCATGTACCCGCTGGTAAAGAAAATAACCAGCAGCCCCAAAGCATCAAGAGGCAGTGCAAAAGTATTGCGGATGCCTGGCCAGGCAACCCCAAGTAGTCCATCAGGTAGCCCCAAGGAAATAAAAGCCACAAAAGATAGGGCTATCAAAATAGATGATTGTCGGCTCATGATGGCCTTGCCACTTCAATCAGGTTGCCATCTGGGACTGTGAAATAGAATGACTTGATGGCGCCAATAGCCCCTGTGCGTATTACTGGACCTGCTATCACTTCCACATCTTTGCTTTTTACATAAGGTATGGCTTCTTGCAAACTCGTTGCAGTAATGGAACATAGGTCTGTAGACCCTGGAATGGGTCTTTTTGCCTTGGGTTCTAATTTTTTTGCAAATTCATGGTGGTGGATCTTTTGATTGCCAAATAGCAGTGCTATTCCACCTTCACCAAAGGCCTGTTTGGTCATACCCATAACCGATTCATAGAACTTGACCGTGGCTTCTATATCTTTCACAGTCAGTACAAGATGATCTATATGGCTAATTTTTATCATTATTAACACCCGACACGGTTTTTCGATACATCATCCTTGGTCATACCGTTTCGTGTCAATTCTAGCTGTATTGCCTGCCTTTTTATTAACGGTCATTTGTATAAACCGAAAGCCAAAATGCTCACATTTTGGACGTGAGCTTGTAGGGCATAACCTATGATTCAATTTCGATGGGTAGCTAGGGTGTTGCCCATATTGAACAGTGTGTTTGGGGTGGGTTAGCAAAGTGGGCACTATGGGAGGCAGTCGCCAAGGTTAATGCTGATATCGGCAATGGTTTCCTTGGCCAGGGCTAGATATACAAAACGATGGCTGCCGCCGAGGGCGAGCAGGCGTTTCTGGTTGTCTGTGTGGCAGACGTAATTGATGAGTGCTGGCTGCATTGATTGGTTAAAGTCCTCCGCAGAAAAGGTGCCTAGTGGCACGGCAAGGTGAAAGGTGCGGCTGAAAGTGGTGTCAGTCAAGTTGGTGGCAATCAGTTGCGTGTTGTCATCAATGGTCATGGGTAGCATGGGTTGCAGGGTGCTGTGTAAGTAGTCTAGCTCTTGCGTCAAACTACGCTCGCTGGCATTAGGGGCGGTGCTAGCCAGTATCGCAGCACAGGTCACGCTAACTAGCTGACATCGCATAGGGTATTTCTCATGATTTGTTGGGGAGGTCTTGACTGTGGCTTTGCAAGTGAACATATCAAGCATAACGGTTTGCCTTGGGACTTTCATCCATTTGTGCCGTGAGCAGGTGGGTCAAGGCCAGTAATAGTTCCATTTTTTTAGTTTGGTGGCTAGGGTGATGCCAGAGGTTGTGGCACTCATGGGGGTCGGTTTGGCGGTTGTAGAGTTCGCCTTCGTCTTGTCCCATGATGATGGTCAGCGACCAGTTATCTTTGAGCACTTGGCGCACCCGTGCCGCCGTGGGCAGACCATAGCGCGGTACGGGGTCGTTTTCCTCTATCAACAGTGCTTGGCGCAAGGCCAGGTCTTGGTTGAGCGCCGGCAGTAGGCTAATGCCTTGATTACCATTGAAGGGTTCAATGCCGGCCCGCGCTAAGACTGTGGCAGCGATGTCGATGGTACCAGCAAGGGTGTTCGAATGGGGCGCTTGTTGCTTAGTTGGATCAGCCCAAATAAAGGGTACACGACATATAGACTCGCGTAGCCAACCACCCTTTAACAATAAGTTGAAATCGCCTAGATAGTCACCGTGGTCGGATGTAAAGCAAATTACGGTGTTGTCAGCTTGATCTGATTGCTTGATGGTGGCCAAGATATTACCAACGGCATCATCAATCATGGTGATCATGCCAGCAGTGAGCGCCATGGCCTCTTTAATGTGCTGATCTTTGGCCATAAACGACTGTTGGCGGTGTGTGATCTGGCTGCCATCTTCGTAGTCTTGGCGCTTGGAGCGCAAGTGTTGAGGCGGATTGTGATGGTCCTCAAAATGCACGGCTACATCAAATTGCTCAGGCTGGTACATGTCCCAATATTTACCCGGAGGATTCCATGGATGGTGAGGGTCTGGAAAACTGATAAAGGTAAAGGTGGGTTGTTGGCTGCTCAGGTTTTCCTGCAAATATTGTGTGGCGCGCATGGCAACATAGCTGGTGGGATAGAGTTCGGTAGGCACCTGAGTGCGTTCGGCTTGGGGGCAGGTATAGTTGTGGGGTATTTGATTGGCTGGGTCGAGCAGTTGCTGCCAATCGCTGCGTTGTGCTTTTAACCATTGTGCATAATGGCCGCCGCACTGCGTGCCATGACCGGTCACCATGTCTACATGTTGGTAACCATAATAGGGTGTGGGGAAGTCATAATGATCATCGGTTTCATAATGGGGTGGCTCTTCCAAGGTGTAGTCCTTGGTGTCTTGGCGCCAGGCTTCACCAGCCTTGGGCATACCGTACAAAGGTTTGAGGCCGGTAAATGGTTGCAGGTGGCTTTTGCCGATCGCGGCGGTCTTGTATCCATGTTCGGCTAGTTGCTCTACAAAAGTTCGGGCCCGTTCAGGCAGTAAGCAACCGTTGTGGCGCAAGCCGTGTACGCTGGGATAGCGTCCCGTGAGTAGAGAAGCACGGTTGGGCATGCAGACGGGGTTGGCCACGTGAAAGTTGTCAAAGCGTGTGCCTTGTTGGGCAATGCTGTCAATATGAGGTGTTTTCACCACCGGATGGCCATAGCAACCTAGCCAGTCGGCTCGTTGCTGGTCGGTGATAAAGATAACAAAGTGAGGTTGTTGGCTCATAGATTATTTTAATACTAGTGCATAGGGTACCAGGCAGATTAGCACCTTCGTTAGATTCTGCAAATAGCAGAGGTAGCCTTTCCAGCCAAACCACTTTGTTGCCAAATTACGTTAATATGAAGGTAATGGGGTCCTTGCCCTAGGGGCTCTGGGCAAAATTCCTATACATGTGTGGGACACTTTAAGCCAGTTTTTTTGATACTCGGGATACACCAACCATGTTGCAACAACAAAATGCTTGGCTTAGGCCAAGCCACCTATTAACCCAAATAGACGGTGTTTTGGGCTTTTATCACCGACATGCTATCCGTGATACGGGTGGTTTTTATCAGCAACTTAATGTGCAGGGTGAGCCCGGTCAAGATGACGTACATCATTTGGTGAGCAGTGCGCGTATTGTGGTCAACTTTGCGCGTGGTATGTTGCTATTTAACAAGCCTGAATACGCCGCCACTGTGCGCCATGGGTTGGACTTTATAGCCCAGCATCACCGCTGGCCTGACGGTCAGGGTTACCATTGGTTATTGCAAGACGGAAAGGCACAAGATAGTGATCAATACTGTTATGGTTATGGTTTTTTAATGCTGGCTTATGCCAATGCTTTGCAGGCTGGAATCAGTGCAGCCGGCCCTTTGCTAGAACAAACGTTTGTACTGATGAATCGGTATTTTTGGCAACCACAGTATGGTCTTTACGCCGATCAGTTGTCGGTCGACCTGCAAACTTTGCATGGCTACCGAGGTCAAAATGCCAATATGCATGCCTGTGAAGCCATGCTGGCCGCTTATGAAGCTACAGGGGATAATAAATACCTACAGCGTGCCCAACTACTGGCTCACAATATTGTGGTGCGTAATACTCAAACCACCAAGGGTTTACTGTGGGAACACTATACCGATAAATGGCAGATTGACTGGGATTACAACAAAGACGATCCGCAAAATTTATATAAGCCTTGGGGTTATCAAGCTGGCCACTTTACAGAATGGACCAAGTTATTGCTAATCCTTTACCGCCATAGCCCCCAGCCTTGGTTGTTACAACGTGCCCAGGAATTAATGGATTCAGCCCTAAAGCACAGTTGGGATAATCATCATAATGGTCTGTTGTATGGCTTTGATCCGGATGGTCAAGTGTGTGATGAACATAAGTATTTCTGGGTGCAGGCAGAAACTTTAGCGGCCATGGCTTGGCTTATGAAATACCTAGATAATCAGGCATACCAAGCGCCTTTCGCCGAGTTAGCGAACTATATAGAAGCGCATTTTGTAGTGCCCAATGAGCATATTTGGTATCGCTTGTTGAATCGCCAAAATCAAGCTGTAGATCAATGGATTGCCTTGCCTGGCGCTAAATGTGATTATCATAACGTGGGTGCTTGTTATGATATTTTACGCAGTTTAAAGGCCTAACTAGCACAAGCTTGAGCGGTGCAAACTACCTAACACAGGTAACCTTCTTGTTATTGTTGTTGTGGTTATATTAAATGAAACCCGTATAAGCTTGGCGTTGTACAACGCTGTCAACCATAGTGGCTAAGGTGGTAAGGTCAAAAATAGGGATCTTCAACTGTTGTTGTAAGTGATGTGCATAGGGTGGCAGGTCGGTGCATTCTAAAACCAAAGCGCCAATTTCTGGGCTGTTTTGAAGTAGACTGGCGACCTTTGCATGGACCTCTTTTTGCACCAGCTGCAGGTCCATATCGCGCCGTTCGTCGCGCAATATAACACTAGCAAATTCTTGTGTGTCCTGCAGGCCAGCAATAACCACAGGGGTTGTTGCTGCCCCTACTGCGTTGAGATGATTGTCGGTTAAACTGTTTGAATCTGCTGTGATAACACCTACGGGGCGTCCAGTCATTTGGTATGCTAAGGGAATTTGGATCAAGCTAGAAATAAATACGGGTATTGATACGGCGTTGACAATGATTTGTTGATATCGAGCCAGAAAACCACAAGAGCTACTGATGGCATTCACACCCTGGCATTCCAAGTTGCGTGCGGCCTTGACGATAGTATCTTCCATTTCTTGCGTAGGCCGGTATAGCAGCTCTGGTACGGATATGCCGTTGAGTATTTCGTAGCAGGTGGTAAATGGCAAGCTGGCCGGATTTTTAATGTGTCCCGGCGGTTTGGGGAAATAACTCTCTAAAGAGAGCACGCCTATGCTAACACCACAAATATTTTTCCCGCCTCTGGTTCTGCTCATATTGCTGATCCTTAAAACCGGTTTAGCCTAAAGTCATGCATAGAATCAGAGGAGATTTTGCCCGCTATATGCTGGCTGATTAGTTGGCCTGTTTTAGGTGCCATCATCATGCCATAATGGCTATGTCCAAAAGCAACATAGAGCCCTGGGTGTTGTTTTACACTGCCAATGCAGGGCAGACTATCAGGCATGGATGGGCGTACACCCACCCAAGGTTGGATCTGTTGCTGACTGATATCCGGAAACATGCGCTGGGAAAGCTGGGCTAGCCCTTTGGCGCGTTTTTCATTGAGGGGAGCATCTTTGTCATCAAACTCGGCTGTGCCAGCAATGCGCAGACCATCTTCCATTTGTGAGGCCACAAATTTCATGTCAGCATCCATCACTGAGTTATTGAGCTGCATATCTAGGTTGGGGAAAAGGATGTGGTAGCCGCGTTCATTTTGCATTAATACCTTGATGTTTATTGTTTTTAGCAAATCTGATGACCAAGCCCCGGCGCACAATAATAAGTTGCTGGTTTTATGTAATTTACCATGTGCCTCATACTGCCAACCACCTTGAGTGGGTTGAATGGCATTGACATGAGACTGTTTTATGAGGCCTCCGGCTTGCGTGAACTTGTTCGCTAATACCAGTCCTAATCTGCCAGGGCTAGTTAGGCGTGCTTGCCCCTTTATTAAAATGGCGGCCTTAAAATCCTTGCTTAAAGCGGGTTCAAGCTGGTGCAGTTCTTGTGCGTCTATATAGTCCAACTCTGCTCCGTATTCGGCGCGAATGTGGTAATCCAAAGCGTTAAGATTAGCATCTTTGGCGTGGCGGTAGGCTTGCACATAATAGGCATCTTGCAATAGGTTTTCTGCACCTGTGCCTGCTAATAGTTGCTGATAGGACGGGATGCAGTCACGCACCAAAGTATGCATGATGCTGGCTGTTTGTCTGACCTTGTTGGTGCGGCCGTTCATTAAAAACCGCGTACCCCAGTAGGCCATTTGGGGCAAATAACTCGGGCGTACAGTTACAGGGCCCATTGGATCAAGCAGCCAGCCTGGTATTTTTTTCCACAACCCGGGTAGAGATTGGGGGACAATTGACCAAGGAGAAATAATGCCGGCATTGCCATAAGATGCACCCTGCCCGGGCTCAGCTTTGTCCAGTAACGTAACTTGATAACCTTCTTCTTGGAGGGCCAAACCACTGCACAAGCCGATGATGCCAGCGCCGATAATGGTGATGTCATTGGTGCTCATGCTGTCGTGCCTTCCGTTTGGTACTGCTTCTGCTTTGATAACGCTAGGCGTTGTTGTATCAATACTGGAATTAATATGGCCAGGGCCAGCCAATCAGAGTTCACGCTGGGGGCCACAAGTAACAAACCAGCAACGGCCATTGCAAAACGCCAAATGTGACGTAGTGGAGCCATAAAGTAGGCAGATACTGAAGTGGCAATGGCAAATACGCCAATGGCGCAGGTTATTGAAACCTGTAAAAAAGAGTCCAAGGAAAAATGTTCAGGTAAGACAATAAGCATAGTTGGCGCATACACGAACACCATGGGCACCAGTAGTTTGCCCAAACCTAATGTGAAGGCGCTGATACCGGTGCGGAAGGGGTTGGCTCCGGCAATGCCGGCCGCCGCATAGGCCGAGGCACACACAGGGGGTGTTATTTCGGATATGACGCCGTAGTAAAGCACAAACATGTGTGTTGCTAAAGCAGGGATTCCCAAGTTTGACAGTGCTGGCTGTGCTACTGCAACCAACATAATGTATAAAGCGGTGGTCGGTAAGCCGGCACCCATCAAAATGCAGGCCATGGCAATCAGTACCAAGGAAATGAATTGTTGTAACGAACTCTGGGAGAATGCCTCTATGGTCGTCCAATCTAAAAATGGTGCCAGCCAGCTGGCCAGATCAGCAGCGCCACCGGTAACCATGAAACCCAGTCGAAAGCCAATGCCGGTGGTATTAATGACACCCACGACAATACCCACAGCGGCAGATGCTGCACCTACAGCCAAGGCATATTGAACTCCTACATGAAAACTGTCAAACAGGTCCCGAAAATTTTGGCGTTCGTTACGATGCAGGGTACCAAGGATAGTTAAGCCTGCCAAAATGCCTGCCATGGTGGGGCTGTAGCCCTCTCCAGAGTAGGGCGAGGCTTTCCAAAATATGAAGGTGAGTAGGGCAAAGGGTACAAGTAAAGTCTTGGGCCTGTCAAAAGCACAGAACCCAACGATAACGCACAAGGATAAACCGATAAAGGCCGCCATATTGGGTGAATAACCACTAAAGAGTACAATTAGCAGAGCGATCAATGGAATAATGGTATACCAGCCTGCACGCCATACTGCAAAGAACTTAGGCAATTGATCTTTGGGGTAGGTTGGTAGGCCCAAGCGCTTGGCCGTGTAATGCACGATTGAGATGACCCCGATGTAATGCATTAGGGCTGGCACGATAGCGGCAATAACAATGGTGGTATAGGGAACTTCTAAATATTCGGCCATCAAGAAACTGGCAGCCCCCATGATGGGGGGGGTGATCTGACCTCCGGCGCTAGCGGCAGCTTCTACACCACCAGCAAAATGGGCTGGATAACCCATACGCTTCATGTTTGGAATGGTTAGTGAACCAGTGGAAACAGTGTTAGCAATGGATGAGCCGGATATGGTGCCGAAAAAGGCTGAAGAAACAACGGAAACCTTGGCAGGACCCCCCGTATAACGGCCAGCTATGATCATGGCATTATCGACAAAAAACTGACCTAGGCCCATACGTTGGGCTACCACACCAAATAGGACAAAATGGAATACCACGGTGGAAACTACCCACAAGGTGACACCAAAAATACCTTCAGATGGGAAGTACATGTTGTTTACAAATTGGTGCCAGTCAACACCAGGGTGGCGCAAAATTTGTACTGGTATATAGGGCCCAAGCAATGCATAAGCGACAAATACCAAAATGATTACAGGTAATACAAAACCTATGGTGCGGCGGGCAATTTCTAATACTGCCAGAATAAGGAAGGAACCCAAGATAACATCCATAAGACTTGGGTTGCCTTGACGCATAGTTTGTTCGGCCATGCTAAAGCCGGCAAGCTCGAAACCGCGCCAGCTGAGCCACAAAAATAGTGCGGCCGAGATGGCCAGTAGCATAATGGCCCAGTCATAGAGAGGTACGTTGCCAGGCGACCATATGGATGATGAGTAGGTTAAACTGCGCTTGGTTTTCAGCAATGGAAAACCGGTGAAGATAAAGAAGAAAATGCCAGTTAAGTGAATACCCATATGCACATGATCAACGGGCGTGCCAAAGCCAGCTGTCCATATATGGTAGCCGGCAAAGGCCAGTGCCGCCAGATAGACAAATCGACTCAGTATAGGCCCATTGCTACGCAGATTGAGCGCGGAATCATATTTTTTTTCCAGCTTATCCAAGGCTTTGTTGTCTAACGCAGTTTTTATTTGCATGGCAGGTATTCCGTCTATTGTCTTTGAGGTTGGAATTGATAGGGTAGAAAAAGGGCCACCAAAGTGGTGGCCCAAGTGCACTCAAGTGAGCGCATAATTAACAGACAAAACCTATTTGAGCATACCAGCTTCACGGTAGAAACGCTCAGCACCTGGGTGTAGTGGAACACCAATACCATCAACACCGTCCAGAGCCGATGCAAGGGTAATAACCTTGCCTTTTGCATGCCCATTGTCTAGCAGCTTGCGCGCTGTCTTGGACCACATGGCTTTGGTTATTTGATAGATGAGCTCTTCATCCATATTGGCGTTGGTGACCAGCATGCCGCTGACGGCAACCGTATTGACATCATAACTAACACCCGGGTAGGTGCCACCAGGAATGGTGGATGGAATGTAATAAGGTACTGTTTTATTGGCTTGTGCTACTTCAGCAGCGGTAAATGAATAGAGCTCCATGCCCTTGGTGTTGTCCAACTGGATCATAGCCGCAACGGGGGTGCCCGCTGCATAGAAGTAGGCGTCCAATTGACCATCAGCCAAACGCTCAGCACTTTGTGAATTATTGAGCTCAGCTTCATCTATGTTGCCACGGTTGACATCATGATCGTCGAGGATCATTTCCACAGCTATTTGTGTGCCGGATCCGGCTTGGGCAATACCCACACGTTTGCCTTTCAAGCTACCTAATCCATCAAGTGACCTGTTTTTTGGCATAACCAGATGCAGGTCTTCTGGATATAGGTTGGCAATCACACGCAAGTCTGGTTTAGCGTTGCCTTCGAATTTGCCTATGCCGTGATAGGCGAAGTGTAAGGTTGCGGCTCCGGAAAGACCGGCTTCCATTTGACCGTTTTGAACGGCGTTAACGTTGTGAGCCGAGGCGTTAGTAGATTGAGCCATGGCAACCAGGCCTGGTACGCCACAGTTACCGCCCTGGTCGCAGGCACGAGATCCTGGCGGGTTGGAGATAGCATTGGCGATAATGCCGCCGATTGGGAAGTAGGTACCACCAGCACCACCTGTGCCGATACGGAAAAAAGTCATATCTTGAGCAATAACAGAGCTGCTTAGTAGCGAGCAGGCCAAGGCGGCCCCGGTAAGATGACGCATAAGTTTCATGGGTTTTATCCTTTCATTATTATATAAAATTTGTAAGTTTTTAGCCTACAGCAGATTCGGATTTTGTAATCCACCCTAACAATGTAAAACTAAATATATATAAAAACAAACTAAAAAAACTGTTATTATGTAAAATAAAATTTATATTAAATATTATGAATATAAAGCAATTGGAAGTATTTCGGGAAATCATGAAGCAGGGTTCCATCAGTGCTGCTGCGGTAGCCTTGCATCGTACTCAACCGGCGATTAGTGCCAGTCTAAAGAGTTTGGAGGCGCAGCTGGGTATAGCCTTATTTCAGCGCCAAGGGCGCCGATTGGTGGCAGTCCCTGAAGCCCATTATTTGCTTTCAGAGGCCATTGAGATACTGGATCGGTGTAGCCTGGCTGAACAAAATTTGTCCCTTATGGGTAGCAGTCAAGCTGGCACATTGCACATTGCTTGTATGCCAGGGCCCTCAGCCTATTTATTACCCAAATTTGTGAGTGACTATTTTGTAGACATGCCTAAAGTTAAGGTCAAAATCACTGCTCGTACATCACCACAGGTTGCTAACTTGATGGCGTCTCAAGCCTACGACGTTGGTATTTGTGATCTGGAAGCCAAAACGCCGCACCGTTCGTTATTTAACGTGTTTGATATTGATTCAGAATGTGTGTGCGCGATTTCCGCTGAGCATCCACTGAGTAATAAAGAGGTCATCACTGTTGGAGACCTGGGCAAGGAATATATGGCATCCCTGCATGAGGGGGTGCGCCTTACCAGAAATACGCAAGAGGTTTTTGATACGGCAGGAGTGGCTTTTAATGTGCGTTATGCGACCCAGTATTTTTTGCCTATCATGGATGCTGTGGCAGGCCAGCAAGTATGCGCTATTGTTGATAAATATTCGGCCCGCAGCTACCAGATCATGCAACAAGGGTTCGGGCAGCAAAAAGTGTTATTTAAGCCGTTTGCTCCAGCCGTGAACTATAGTTGCAGTATTATTACGCCGGTACACAGGCCCCTGTCGCAAATGAGCCATGCTTTTGTATCAGCGTGGCGCAGTTATATGCTATCTACGGCACAGCAGACCTACTGAGGCCACCGTCAAAGGTTACTCCGAGATGGGGACTTGTAAGCCAACTTTTGCCCGGTCCATGACCACGGATGTTTTGAATCGGCGCACATTGGCATTGTCAAAAAATAGCTGATGGGTGAGATCCTCAAAGTCACGCATATTCTTGGCACTGCAAATAAGCACAAAATCGGCATCGCCAGTGACGTAGTAACACTGCTGTACTCTGGGTTCTTTGCTAACATGCTTGCGGAATTCGTCCAGTTGCCGCAGCGCTTCGCGCTCCAGTTCCACCTGCACGATAAAGGTCATATCAAAGCCGACCATTTCAGGGTCGATGATGGCCACTTCACTGCTAATTACCTTGTTATCGCGCAGGCGTTTTAGGCGGCGTTGAACGGAGGGTACCGACAGAGCGCATTGCTCGCTTAAAGACTCTAGGCTAATGCGGCAATTTTTTTGAATTACCCCCAGAATAGTGATGTCACTGGTATCTAAGTGCATAATATGATCTCTTTTTATCAAATATATTAAAAATATGAGAAATATAGTTGTATTAGGCCTTTATTATGAAATTTTGTCTAGTCAGCTTTTGCTATGCTAATGGTTATTGAACCCTGTCTAAATGAGATTGATATCATGACCTCCAACCCAATGACCTTTGCTCCTGATTTTGGCCGTGCCATGACGCACTTTGAGGCCCAACCTACCTATACGGTCTCACCTTTGCATCATATGGCATTGCAAGGCCAGGAGGTGTTAGTAAAAGATGAAACTCAACGTATGGGTTTGGGTGCCTTCAAGGCCTTGGGTGGCCCCTATGCGATTGCCCGCTATATTTCCGATCAATGGCAAGCGAACAAAGGGGAAAAGCTCAACGCAGCGCGGTTGCAGGATGGCGATGTGAAGGCCTTTGCGGCTGAAATGACCTTTGTATGTGCCAGTGCTGGCAACCATGGATTGGGAGTGGCCAGTGGTGCTCGCGATAGGGGCGCCAAGGCGCGTATATTCTTGGCGCATACGGTGCCCAAGAGCTTCGGGGCGCGTTTGGAGTCATACGGTGCGGAAGTTGTTTGGGCAGGTGACAACTATAGCCAGAGTGTGGCGGCAGCGGTGCAAGATGCCGCGGATACAGGGGCGACTTTGCTGGCCGACGGTACTTGGCAAGGCTACACTGAACTCCCTAAATTGGTCATGGAAGGTTATTGCGTTATTGCTGAAGAACTGCGGACCCAGTTAGCTAAGGCCGGTAACTGGCCTAGTCATGTGTTTTTGCAAGCCGGGGTTGGCGGTTTGGCTTGTGCTATGGCCTATATGATTCGTCACAACTGGCCGGTGCAACCAGAAATCATTGTTGTTGAGCCGGATGCGGCAGAATGTTTGCAGGCTAGCCACCGTGCCGGTGAGCCTACTAACGTCACTGGCCCAGACTCCAACATGGGGCGTTTGGATTGCAAAGAGCCCTCCATGGTGGCCTGGCATACCTTGGAGAAGTGTCATGTTAGCTATCAACTATTAAGCGACGCTGAAGCGGAGGCCGGTGCTAACATGATGACCCACCTGGGCGTAGCGACAACACCTTCTGGTGCCGCTGGTTTCACAGCCTTGCATAAGCGCTTGGCTGAGTTCGCCGATGTGCCTGAGTTTTTACCATTGGTAATTATTTCTGAAGGACAGGTTTAAGGAGCTAGTAATATGGCTGATCAACAAGAAATGCAAGACTGGCGCAGGGATATACATACCCATCCAGAACTGGGGTTCGATGAGGTGCGCACAGCCAATAAGGTGGCGCAGTTGCTGGAAAGTTTTGGCTTGGAAGTGCATCGCAATGTGGGCAATACAGGTGTTGTTGGTGTGTTGCAACGAGGCACAGGTGAGGTGGCTATTGGTTTACGTGCCGACATGGATGCTTTGCCGATTCAAGAGGCCAATGATCTAGCTTATAGGTCCGTGCATGATGGGGTATTTCACGGCTGTGGTCATGACGGCCATACAGCCATGTTGTTGGGTGCGGCCAAATACTTGGCTCAGGTAGAGAGCCTTAATGGCACAGTAAATTTTATTTTTCAGCCCAGCGAAGAAGATGGCCGTGGGGCCTTGGCCATGATTGCTGATGGTTTGTTTGAACGTTTTCCTATGCAAGCCGTGTATGGTTTGCATAATATGCCCGGCTTGCCTGTGGGGCATTTTGCCGTGCGTAATGGGGCCATTATGACCTCCGAAGACATATTTGAAATTACTATTCATGGCCGTGGTGGTCACGCTTCCATGCCTGAGCGAACGGTCGATCCCATTATAGTGGGTGCCGAGATTGCCCTGTCACTGCAGACCATTGTGGCACGCAGTATCAGTTCGCGTGATTGGGCCGTGGTGTCGATGACTGAATTTATTACTGATGGTGCGCGTAATATCATTCCGTCAACTGTGACCATTAAAGGTGATTGTCGCGCCCTGTCAGGCGATGTGCAAGCTACCATAGAAAGGCGTATGCGCGAAATTGTAGCTGGCATCTGTGCCAGCCATGGCGCTACCGCTGAGGTGCTATATCAAAACGACTTTGTACCCACCATTAATACGCCTGCAGAAACAGAGCAGGGTATTGCCGCTGCTAAACAGGCTGCGGGCCAGGCAGTGGTTGATCAAGGGGTGGATGCAGACTGTCCTACTTGTGGTGCGTCAGAAGACTTTGCCCGTTTTTTACAGCAACGGCCTGGTTGTTATATGTTGCTAGGCAATGGTACGGACGGTCATTGTGGTTCTTCCCTGCATAACCCGAACTACGATATGAATGACGATATTCTAACCATAGGGCGCGATTACTGGGTGGCCTTGGTGAAGGGTATCTGTGTATAATTGGTTGCTTTTGCAACTATGACCTTGACTTAATGCTAGCCAATCCTCAGCGTTTTATAATTCTGTTCGCCGCTTTGCAAGCATTTGCGTCCTTGTCTATCGACATTACCTTGCCGGCCATGCCCACCATGGCCGCTGATCTTCTGGCTAGTGAAACTTCTGTGCAGAGCAGCATTAGTATATTTTCTCTTGGCCTGTTTTTAGGCATGATGTTATACGGTCCCTTGTCGGATAAGTACGGCCGGCGGCCCTTGATGCTAGGTGGCATTGGCCTGTATATCCTTTCAACCCTGGCTTGTGTGTTCGCTGATTCTGTCACTAACCTAGTGTTTTGGCGCTTTATGCAGGCCTTTGGTGGTGCGGCGGCGGCCGTGCTCAGCCGCGCCATTGTGCGAGATGTATTCGCTCCTATAGAAGTAGCGAGGGTGCTGTCGTTGATGCAGTTAGTATCCATGATAGCGGTCATGGTGGCACCCTTGTGTGGAGCTTATCTTCTATCTTTGGGTTCGTGGCGCTGGATTTTTGTTTTCCTCTCGGTGTTTGCCATCATTACGGCCGCGTTGGTGGTATTGAAAGTGCCAGAAACACACATAGAAGGCGCTCGTGTAGACAGTTTACGAGCCACATTCAAAACCTATTTGGTCATCTATACTGACCGTAAAGCGCTGGGTTATGTGATGGCGATGGCCATGTGCTTTTCTGGCATGTTCGCCTACATCACCGTATCACCCTTTGTGTTTATAGAGTTTTATGGTTTAAGCACCTATGAGTTTTCGTTGATTTTTGGCGTCAATACCTTCGGCGTTTTGTTGCTATCCATGCTCAACGCACAGTGGGTGCGTGCTAAGGGTTCCCAATACATGTTGCGGATTGGCGCCAGTGTTTGTTTACTCAGCGGTGCCTTATTGCTCACCTGCTTGGTGATTGAGAATCACTTTTGGCTGTTGATTGTGGGGCTGTTTTTGCTAGTGAGTTGCGTCGCGTTAATGGGCGCCAATTCCATTGCTAGCCTGATGAATATGTACCCCCAAAATAGCGGTGCTGCTGCCGGTCTTGCCGTGGCCAATCAATTTGGGGTTGGCGCTGCGGTGGCTATGCTGGCCTCGGCTATCTATGATGGCACATCCTTTGCCCTAGCATTGGTTATTGGTGTTTGTGGTTTGGCTACTTATGGTGCTTTCGGGTTAACTCAGCTAAGTAAGCATTCGACAGGTAGCTAATACAGCTTAATCTGTGGCCGGTCGTGGGTTTTTGCTCAAGTCTCGACATCGGTAAGGGTTTCTTTAGCGCGTGTGGTGAGCAAACCAGTAGGGTCGTATACCTCATATTTCCATTTTATGGTTGATCACTCAGATTACCTGATTCTGGTCTGAAGTGTTATATTTTCCTTGCGTAGTTGTTAATTACTTAGGGGTAATAGGCTATTGCTCAAACCCTAAATATAAGGAGATTATGATGGATTATTATACGATTTCATTATGGGAAGCAACTGAATGGTCAGATGAAATGCAGGCCATTGCTAAAGATAAATTTGTTCCCATGATCCTTGCTAGTGGAGCGTCCAGTGTGAATATGGTCCGAACGGGTGAACTTAGTTTCGCCGTCGTTACACAATTCCCCGATGAGGCATCAGGAATAGCAGCCCAACAACGTATAGCCGAAATAAGAAGTCAGGCCGCTGGTGAATTGCCGATGACGTTGCAATCAGCTGTGGCAGGCTCGGTGTTTGTCAGCGGCTAATAATATTCAACTGTTAAAATCTGACTTGTTTCAGTAACCAGTTGGCTATGGGGTCGATAAGTGATGGTAATTGGTTGGGATTTACTCGCAAGTAATAGCCCGGTTTGGTCATGTTTATATTCTGCACTTCAAACGGGATAACCAATTCACCCGATGCAATGTATTTGGTGGCAAACTCGCGGTTCATTAATGCCACTCCATGGCCAGCTAAGGCGGCATCAAGAGTGTGCACTGAGTTTAAGAACCACAGATTACCTTTTGCGTGTTGGTGATCAAAGTCACTGCCGATGAAGTAGTTATCCCATTGTACTAAACGTCGCTCGGTGTAAAGCAGGCGGACTTTGTGCAGGTCATCAGGTGCTTCTAGTGTGCCTGTTTGTTGTATCAGTTTGGGGCTACATACTGGACACAGGTTTTCTTCTAATAACAATGTTTCTGGTTGTTGGTCTTTAAACGGTAGGCCATAGCGGATCCAGATATCAATATCTTCGGCGTCGAAGTCAATATTACGTAAGGTATCAATAAAACGTAAGTTGTGATCATGCAATTGGTACAAACTAGCTAGTGCAGGAATAATCAAGTACTTCAAAAAGGTGGGAGGTGCAGCAACACTAATGGGCACTAAGTCGCCTTTTTGTTTGATGTCACGGGTGGCCGCTTCTAGATCATTGAGAATGTGGCGGATGCGCTGCAGGTATTTTTCACCCGCCTCGGTTAGCTCAATGCGCCGGTTGTAGCGCTGAAATAATTGGATACCCAAGCTATCTTCCAGCTTGCGAATTTGCACAGACACGGCAGCGGGAGTGAGGCATAGTTCTTTAGCCGCCTTGACGAAACTCATCCAGTGGGCAGAGCTAGCAAAGCAACGTAAGGCTTGTGTCGAGGGGATTTTTTCCATTTCGATTAAATTTTAGTTGTCTATTGGCTCAAAATATTATCGTTTGTATCTATTCGGTTAATAAGAGATTATGCTAATTAAATTACTTGGTGCTGAATCATGAGTCAAGAACAACTGCCTCTGGCGGGTATTACCATCGTCTCTTTGGAGCAAGCGGTCGCGGCGCCTTTGTGTACATCGCGCCTAGCGGAAGCGGGTGCGCGGGTGATTAAGATAGAGCGTGAAAGTGGGGATTTTGCGCGCGGTTATGACAGTTTTGTCAATGGTCAGGCTTCCTATTTTGTGTGGACCAATCGTGGCAAAGAGTCACTGGTGTTGGATATCAAACAACCCAGTGATCAAGCGCTGCTCAAGCGAATTTTGGCCAAGGCTCATGTATGGGTGCAAAACCTAGCCCCAGGTGCCACCGAGCGGGTTGGCTTTGGTTCTGAGCAATTACGGTGTGAATTTCCTCATCTTATTACCTGCGATATTAGTGGCTATGGTGACAATAATAGCTATGCCGATATGAAAGCCTATGATTTGTTAATTCAATCTGAAAGTGGCCTTGTTTCAGTCAGTGGTGGGCCTAGTGAGTATGGCCGAATTGGTGTGTCATTATGTGATATCAGTGCCGGCATGAATGCCCTGAGTGGTATTCAGCAAGCCTTGTTTCAACAATTGCGAACGGGGCAGGGAACAGGTTTAAAGGTCAGTTTGTTTGACTGTGCTATCGATTGGATGAGTGTGCCCTTGTTACAGCAAAAATACACGGGGCAGGGGCCGCAGCGCGTGGGTTTGAAACACCCCTCTATCGCCCCTTATGGCGGTTTCACCTGTGCTGACGGCAAAATTCTAGTTATTTCCATTCAAAATGAACGTGAGTGGGCCCAGTTCTGCACGAGCATATTGCAAGATGCTCAGCTGGCTACACAACCTGGTTTTTCCTCTAATAAAGAGCGTGTGGCCAACCGCAGTGAAGTTGATGCGTTGGTGCAGGCCGCCTTTGCCAAACAAGACTCACACAACATGCGCAAACAGTTGCAGGCGGCGGCCATTGCTTTTGGCGCCATCAATACGTCAGTAGATCTGGTTGAGCATGATTTGGTGCGTATGGAAACAGTGCCCACCCCCACGGGCCATGCCGAGGTGATTGCTTCCCCCATATTGACGACAGCACCCGCCAATCGACAACGTGCGGTGCCGGCCATTGGCCAACACACAGCCGCCATTAAAGAAGAATTTGCGAGCCCATAATGACAGATGTAATGAGTTGGATCGGTAAACAGGAAATTGTGCAAGAACAGCTTGATCCTCAGCGTGTGCGACAACTTGCTACTACCTTGAATAGACCAATGAAGTGCCAGGTAGGTGAACAGTTGCCAGCTCTTTGGAATTGGATTATTACCGTTGCGGCCATTCCCATTGATCAGCTCGGTCGGGATGGCCACGCGCAGAAAGGTTTGTTTTTACCGCCCGTGGATTTGCCGCGTCGTATGTGGGCCGGTGGACGCTTTGAATTTCGACAAGCGCTGACCCTGGGTGAACAGGTCACCCGAACTTCGACCATCGAAGATATTCAATACAAACAGGGGCGCAGTGGTGAACTGGCTTTTGTCACTGTGTCTCATCGTATGGAGGATGGTTTGGGCGGTTATGTGTACGAAGAACACGACATTGTTTACCGACAAGATGCCAAGCCTAAGGGCCCGGCATCGGTTGCCAATGAACCTTTGCTTGATGCCCAGCAAAGCCAATGGCAGATGACTATTAAAGCGGACCCGGTAATGTTGTTCCGTTATTCAGCCTTGACCTTCAACGGCCATCGTATTCACTACGACCGCGAATATGCTGCTTTTGAAGGGTATGCTGGCCTCGTAGTGCATGGGCCAATGGTGGCGACCTATATGCTGGAGCTGGTGCGTGAGCACTTACCTAGGTCGAAGATTACCCAATTTGCCTTTCGAGCCCTGCGCCCTATTGTGGATTACCAAGCCTTTACTGTGCATGGTTGCCAGCAAGGCAGTAAGGTACTTGTGTGGGCCACTGATGACTTAGGCCAACGGGCTATGCAAGGAGAAGCTGATCTTGAAAACTAGATTAAAAAACGCCAAAAGCTGGTTGTTTGTGCCGGCGAATAGGCCTGATTTTTTGGCCAAGTCAATTAATTATGGTGCCCACGTTGTAATTGTTGATATGGAAGATGCGGTGCCATCTGATAGCAAGGCACAGGTGCGAGCCACCCTCGATAAGCAGTTGTCCACTATCAAACAAGCTGGGCAACAGCTCGTGCTGCGAACCAATACCGAAATAGAACAACTAGTAGCTGATCTGAATGCTATTGATATCAACAATATTGATGGTTTGCTGTTGCCCAAATTACATAGTGCTGATTATTTGCAAATAGTGGGTGATTTCCTATCACGCTTGGAACTGCACCAAGGCAAGGCCCTTGGCAGTACAGCCCTAATTGCTTTGCTCGAATCACCTTTGGCGGTAATGCAGTCGGCTAAGATTGCTAAGGCCAGCGAGCGCTTGGCTTGTTTGGCCATTGGCTCGGAAGATCTGGCCTTGTCATTGGGGGTGGTTCCTACCATTGAGAGTTTGCAGGGCGCCCTGCAGCAGGTGGTGTTAGCTGCCAAGAATGCCCATGTTGGGATGCTGGCTGTGGCGGGCTCTTTGGCTCAATTTCGTGATCTAACTAGTTACCAACAACAAGTTTCTATTGCCGCTAACCTTGGTTGCACCGGGGCCTTGTGTATTCACCCTAGCCAAGTCGCTATAGTGAACCAGAATTATGCGCCGACAGCGGCGCAAATCACCTGGGCTCAGGCGGTGTTGGCGGAGGTTGCTGCGCATCCGCAGGCGGCGGTTTGGCAGGTGGACGGGGCTATGGTTGATGCGCCCGTGTTGGCCAGAGCGCAGGCCCTCATGCTCGCTACGAAGGGGGAGTGATGATGGAAACTCATGCGGAAATTCGTCATGCCATGCGCGCCTTATGTGCACACTATCCCAACACCTATTGGCGTGAGTTAGAGGCCACCAACGCTTACCCGGATGATTTTGTTAATGCCATGGTGGAAAGTGGCTTTTTGGGCTGCCTGATTCCGGAAACTTATGGTGGCTCGGGCTTGGGGTTACAAGAGGCCGGGGTCATATTGGAAGAGTTATCCCGCAGCGGTGGTCACCCAGGGGCATGCCATGCTCAGATGTACACCATGGGTACCCTGTTGCGCCATGGTAATGAACAGCAAAAACAGACTTATTTGCCTAAAATTGCCGCTGGTCAGTTGCGCTTGCAGGCGTTTGCGGTAACCGAGCCCGATGCTGGTACTGACACCACAGCGATCACAACCTTTGCTCGGCGTGATGCCAATAATTATGTGGTGAATGGCCGCAAGGTATTTATTAGTCGCGCTGAACATTCTGATCTTATGCTACTGCTGGCTCGCACCACACCCAAACAGGAATGCCAAAAAAAGTCTCAGGGTATGAGTGTATTCTTGGTAGATATGCGAAAAGTACGGGGCCAAGAAATGCAATTGCAACCTATTGATATGATGATGAACCATCATTGCACCGAGGTTTCGTTTAACGACATGCGGATTCCCGCTGATAGTTTGATAGGCGAAGAGGGCAAGGGCTTTAAGTATATTTTGGATAGCCTCAATGCCGAGCGAATATTGATTGCTTATGAGTGCATTGGTGATAGCAAATTCTTTATTGATCGCGCTAAAAGTTATGCTGCAGAACGGGTGGTGTTTGGCCGTGCCATTGGTCAAAACCAGGGCGTCCAGTTCCCTATTGCTCGCGCTTATACCAGCATGCGAGCAGCAGAATTGATGGTTGTAACAGCGGCCCAAAAGTTCGATGCTGGCAAGGCTTGTGGAGAAGACGCCAACATCGCCAAGCTACTGGCTTCCGAGGCGTCATGGGCGGCTGGTGATACCTGCTTGCAAACCCATGGTGGTTTTGGTTTTGCCAAGGAGTTTGATATTGAACGTAAGTTGCGGGAAACGCGGCTCTATCAGGTAGCCCCAATCTCTACGAATCTAATTTTATCTTATGTCTCAGAGCACGTATTGGGTTTGCCTCGGTCTTTTTGAATATCAGGACTGATAAATAGTAGTGGGCCTGGTATGTTGGTTCGATCAAACCCCTTAAGTGGCATTACTTTCATAATGTTGTTGCTAACTGACGTCATGCCTTTCTCATGCTATTCTCATAAATCGATGACATAGAGAGACCTGTGTGATGAGCAAAGTATTAGCTTTTGATGTTTATGGCACCTTGATTGATCCTCACGGCGTGGTTAGTCTGCTTCAATCTCTGGTAGGTGATCAGGCTGTTGCATTTTCTACCTTGTGGCGTAACAAACAGTTGGAATATACCTTTCGTCGCGCGGCTATGGGCGGGGGAAAACACTATCGCGATTTTGGTGTCTGTACGCAGGCGGCTTTGGATTACACAGATGCGTTCGTGCAGACCGGTTTAAGCGAAGCCAATAAGCAAATTTTGATGACCAAATATGCCGAGTTGCCGGCCTTTGAAGAGGTGCCAAGCAGTTTGCAAGCGCTGCAGGCATCGGGGCTTGATTGCTGGGCTTTTTCCAACGGCACACCCACTGGTGTTGCCCAGGTCATTAGTCATGCTGGCATTGAACAATATCTGTTGGGTGTCTTTAGCGTCAATCAGGTGCGTACTTTTAAACCCGCTGGCACCACCTATGATGCCTTTGCCAAGCAACATGCCCATGGCCGCGGGGCTGACTGTGTGTTGATTTCCAGTAATCCCTTTGATGTCATTGGCGCCAAAGCAGCTGGTTGGCATGCTGTATGGTTGCAACGCTCTGCTGCCAATGTGTTTGACCCTTGGGAGCTGCAACCTGATGTGACTATTGCCAGCCTTGAGCAACTATTGGATGTTATTGTAAGCCTGCCTTAGGGAGATCTGTTTCATGCCTGCTATCTTGCAGTTACACCTAGCCGTGCTGTTGTTTGGCACCGCTGGTTTAATGGGTAAACTGGTTGACCTGCCGGCCATGCAATTGGTTTTGGGCCGAACTCTTATAGGTGCATTGGCGTTGGCCTTATTTGTTGGTTTATTTAGTAAATCACAACGTCAAGGCTGGTGGCCAGCCAATTTGCGTCCTCAGTTACGGCTGTCATTATTGATTTCTGGTGTTGTATTGGCTGTGCATTGGTGGAGTTTCTTTTTGGCTATCCAATTAGCTGGTGTTGGTGTGGCACTGGTGGGATTTTCGGCATTCCCCGTGTTTGTTACTCTGCTGGAAGCCTTGACAGAAGGCCGCCGCGTGGCCTTATTTGATAGCGTTACCACAGCCTTGGTGGTATTTGGGTTATGGTTAGTTGCTCCAACCATCGATTGGCAAGATATGGCTTTTCAGGGCTTGGTTTGGGGGGTGATTTCAGGTGCTTTGTTTGCTGTTTTGGCTCTACAAAATAAGGCCCTAGTACAGGTATTCGGTGGTGTGCGTTTGGGTTTATGGCAGCAGGGTTTGGCCGCGATATTTTGTTTTCTGGTGGTCGATATCACGAGCGTGCAACTGGATTCTGATGAGGTTGTTTATGTGTTGATACTGGGCGCTTTGCTCACAGCCTTGCCCCATGTCCTGTTTATTACTTGCTTGAAACAGGTCCGGGCCCACACCGCGGCCATTGTCGCCAGCTTAGAGCCAGTTTATGGTATCGCTTTTGCCTGGTTGTTGTTGGCCGAACAACCAGCGTTGGCCACGCTCCTAGGGGCCCTTATCATTCTATCATCAGTGGCCCTTAGTCAATGGCAACATAGTTTAAAAAGGCTTAGTTAGGGCGTTGTCTTTGTTGCACATATTGGTTGATAGAATGAGCCGTACTGGTGCTTAACTGGCGATAAATTAGCACGCTGGTGGCCACAAGGGTAACTAGCATACAGGCCAAAGGTGAAACAAATAAGAAGATAGCAGCGATGGCATAGTAATAACCTCGAATACCAAAATTAAAGGTTTTCAGTGATTCAGTAACGACCATGGCGGTGTCTTCGATAAGCAGATCGAGACTGTCCTCATCGTAATCTACGGCTCGGGAGCCAGTGATAACAGGTAAGGCACCTATTAGGGCAATAGCATAGACCAACTTACGCAGGGCATAAACAAAGGAAAAAAAGCTGATGGTCAGTACCACAGCCAGTAGAGCAAAATGGATTGTGAATAGTTCGATGCTGGCATTATTGATAAAATGCAGGCCAATCATGGTGGCGTGAATGCTGTCGAGATTGATTGCCACAGAGAACAAGCCAGCAAGTACAATGAGTGTCGCTGACCCGAAGAAAGCGACAGAGTGTACAATATGACCAATTAGGATAGCGTCGAAAGGGCTCCTTTCATAACGCGTAATTTGTTTTATCCATTGCCACCTAACCGCAATCAGCTTGCTGTTTATGGATTCCTTACTCATCACTTTAAAGATAGTGGAATAAGCAAACCAGCTAGTAAGTAGCAATACAATGGCACAGGCGTGGGTGAAGCTAAAGTCATTGGGCAGCATCCAAATAATCCTAGTCAGCGTGTAGACCATTGAGTATAAAAGCTCCCTGTCGGAAAGCCAATGCTCGTGTTATGAAAAGTACCCTAGAGAATATTTAGCCTGCCGATTGTGTGGCAGAAAAAGGGGATGCCACATGAAAGTGACCGGAATTTGCCCAATAATCCCCTAAACCAATTGCAGTAAACTAGACCCGACAGTCAGTTTGCCCCAATTAAACCAATGTGATGTAATCCGATGAGATTAAAATAACAATAGTCTCATTCTACTATCCCAGATAGGCGGATGTGGCACAGGGAAACATCGTATGGGCTTATCTTTGGGGCAAAAAGCTGGCTGGGGCTTGGCTGACATGGGCATTGTCGTCTTTGTTATTGTCAAGCAATTACTGGTATTGGCATATCTCACGTCTTATCTTGGTGTACCAATCGATATAGCAGGCCTGGTAACAACAGGCGTTCTTGTTTTCGATATTATTACAGACCCTATCGTGGGCTATATTTCTGACAAAACACAAAGCCGTTGGGGTCGCCGTGCACCTTGGATGTTCATTGGTGCCTTGTTGATGGTGGGTGGTATCATTGGGCTGTTTTCTGTGCCCAGTGGAGCCAATACGACCATCGCTATCGCATGGGTAACCGGATTTTTTGGTTTGGCTACCATCGGTTTTACTATGGTGGCCATTCCCTATGGTGCCACGGCAGGAGAAATGACTCAGAACCCACAAGAAAGGTCGGTCATGACTGGCTGGCGCATGGGTTTTGCCAGTGTGGGCATTCTGGTAGGTGGTGCCCTAATCCCCAAGCTAGCCAGTGACATGGGCCATGCCATGGCCGCTGTATATGTGTCTCCTCTGATAGTGGGAGCCATTTGGTTGTCTTTGTTTTTTACCCGTAAAGCCCCTCGCATTCACCAGCCCAGCAGCATGGGTTTTGTTGCCATCGTTAAGTTAGTGCTATCAAACCGATCTTTTTCTATTCTCACCGTAAGCTATGGCATTATGACCTTCGCTGTTGCTCTGATCACGGCGGGCTTACCCTTTGCCGCCCTCTACTTGATTATGGATAACGGCATGACCATGTTATCTGGTGCCGCCGGGGCCCTGACGGTACTGTCACTCATGTTTGCTGCTTTTGTTGTGGGTTCTATCTTGTCACAGGCGGTGTGGGTATTGGTATCCGCTAAACTTGGGAAACTGGGGGCGCTGGTTTTGGGGTTGAGCTTGTATATTTTGTTGTTACTCGCTCTGCACCAAGTAATGCCCTCAGTCAATGTCACTACTATGGCGGGCATGTTTGTATTAGCGGGTATGGCAAATGGTGCATACCAGCAAATTCCGTGGGCTATGTATCCGGATTTGATGGATATTACCCGCCAAAAAACAGGGCAAGCAATAGAGGGGGCCTTCTCTGCTATCTGGCTGTTTGGCCAAAAAGTTGCCAATGCCTTTGCTCCCATGTGTTTGGCATTAATACTGGGTGCCAACGGTTGGCAGGAAACCACGCAAGGTAAAGTAGATCAGTCAGACGCTGCGGTGACGGCACTGCAGGCCAGTATTACCTTGATTCCAGCGGCTGTGTTGTTATTGGCTATTGTGACATTAGTATTTGTTTATCGTCCCTCGCTTGGGCGTGCCGCTATGGATAACAGTAGTGATTAATATTGAAAACTTGGATCAGGTTCTAGCCGCCACAGAAAAAACCGTTCGAGACTTGCGTCCCGACACAGAGAAAACCATAGTTTGGGCCGGAAAGCCCGGTACCAAAACCACAGTTAGCATAGTCTATGTGCATGGCTTTTCTGCCAGTCGCAATGAAATCCGACCGGTACCAGATCTGGTGGCAAAAGCGCTGGGGGCCAATCTGTTTTTCACTCGCCTAGCTGGTCATGGACAAGATGGTCAGGCTTTGGCGGATGTTACCTATCAGCAGTGGCTTGCCGATACCATTGCTGCCATTAACATTGGTCATACTCTAGGAGACCGAGTCATACTAATGGGTTGTTCTACCGGTTGTACCTTATTGCATATCGCGCTGGGTATGGGCTATGAGGCAGCAGCGGTAATCTATGTGGCGCCTAATTTTGGCCTCAAGTCACGCTTAAAAGCTAGTGTTCTGCAACTGCTAGGCGCCTATTTTTGGGTGCCAATATTGTTCGGCAAAGAGCGCTCTTTTGAGCCGTTAAATGCCGATCATGCAGCCTGCTGGACAGTGCGATACCCCACCATTGCCGCCGGCAAAATGAAATACGTTATCAACGCAGCCCGTAACGTCCATCACGCTAGTATTACCGTGCCGGCATTATTCTGGTTCTGTGATCAAGATCAGACAGTCTCGGCTTATTGGGTGCGCAAAATTAGCGCTCGCATGGGTGGCCATGTCAGTATTCATAATCCAGTACTCACTAGCGAGGACGACCCTGGCCAGCATGTGGTGCTTGGGGATATTTGTAGCCCATCGCAAACTACCTCTGGGGTGACTAAAATGTTGCAATGGCTGCACCAGCATGCCGACATAGGCGCCCCAAGCAAATGTAAAAGTTCACTGCAGGATCAAGAATCCATAGGCCACTAAACCTATTTGCCTTCTAAGGCACCGGTGTTTATCCTAGTGGTCACCACAACAGTAAGCAAACTACTGTTAAGCCATCAACATAAGAGAATAAAACAAGATGGACAATCAAACTTATACCCTCAAACCAAAAATCGCTTATGGCCTTTTTGACTGGGCCAGTTCCCCCATTCCTACCCTGCATGCGACCTTTGTCTTTGCGGTTTATTATGTGTCATCCGTATCACCTGAGACAGGCAGTGCCGAATGGGCATGGATGAACTCGTTGGCAGCCCTGACCATTGCAATTATTTGTCCTATTTTGGGTGCCAGTGCCGACCGCAATGGCAACCGAAAAACCTGGCTTGCTATCATGATGGGGACCGGTATTGTGGCCACGGGTATGCTTTGGTGGGTGGAACCCAACGCCAGTTGGATGTGGTATGCACTGATCTTGTCATTCATTTCCATTGTCGCTATGGAAAGCTTGTTTACCTTTTATAACGCGCTTTTGCCCTCGGTTGTCTCAAATGACAAAATAGGCAGCGTGTCTGGCTTTTCTTGGGCTGCTGGTTATTTTGGTGCCATCTTTTGCCTAGCCTTGGTTTTGATGCTTTTTATTCTGCCTGAACAGCCTCCGTTTGGCCTTGATAAAGCCATAGCAGAGCAGGTCAGAGTGACCATGCCCTTTGCAGCACTTTGGTTTTTGGTATTTGGCTTACCCCTGTTTTTTTGGATTAAGGAACCAAAAATAAAAACCCACAGTTTGTCGATATTGGCCACCATAAAACAAGGTGTTAAAACGGCCCAAACCATACCCGGTTTGGTACGTTTTTTGGTTGCTAGGATGCTCTATGCCGATGCTCTTGTGGTGATTTTTGCCTTTGGTGGTATCTATGCTACCAATGTTTTCGGCTTTACCCAGGATGAAGTGATTGGCTTTGCCATTGCGATTAATTTGACGGCCGGCCTAGGTGCCGCTTCCGTGGGTTGGTTAGAAGATCGCTTGGGCGGGTTCAGAACCGTCAGGCTGTCCTTGATATGTTTGATCGTGTTGGCATTTGTGGTGCTTATTTCTCCTAATAAGGCATTTTTCTGGGCCTCGGCCCTGACCACGGGCTTCTTCATTGGCCCCATTCAATCGGCTAGCCGGACCGTGGTGGCGAGAATTATCCCCGCCGACCAACGTGCTCGTATCTTTGGCCTTTACATGATTTCTGGCAAAGCCACATCGTTTCTTGGCCCCCTGTTGTACGGCATTTTGTTTACCTTGTTCGGTACCGATCGTGCAGGGATGGCAGTGGCAGTGGTATTTTTGATTATTGGTTATTTGCTACTGGGTCGCCAACAACCGGGGCACCACTAGGCACAATAAAAAAAGGCCCTTTAAAGTCGATATTTTTTGCAGCTAGTTGCCGTTCTTGACGTTACAATAAGCCTTTGATTAACGCGACTCAAAAGGCTTATTGATATGAAAAAATACCTACTCATAGCAGCACTGTGTATGGCGCCGGTGGCTCAAGCGGGGCTTATGGACTCTATTGCTACCATGAACTTTGCAACCAAGGAGGCAGTGCGCTATAAGGTGGACGTGTACGGTTATGATGCCCGGGTTTACGAATTTGTGCCTGAGCATAATCCAGATTATGTGTGCATTATGCTGGCGACAGGTGGTAATACCAACGCCGTGCAAATGGAGTGTATTCCGCGCAAGCAATAAACCATTAGTTTTATAGTTGGCTGTTTGGATAATACCAGGGTTGTTGGTGTATTTAATGCAAAAGCGGCTATACTCATAGTTACTTTATTCAGGGACTTTGCGGCATTGTTATGAACCAACTATTTGTCGCAGGGCCAAGTAAGGAATGGTAGTGAAAAAGTTAAAAAACGAAAAAGAATTACTCAAAAAAGCCATTCAATTTGGCATGAACTACGCCGAAAAACGTGGCGTTGCGCAATTTGAAGCAACCGACTCACACAATGCTAAGATCGAATACATTTATCGTTTGCTGGTGCATGATAAGCTGATGCAGCCCTTGGCAGGTGATCAGGAAAACTTGCCAAATATGCAACATAAGTTGGCTATTTGGATGGCAAGGCAGTTGGGCGAAATTAGTTAAACCAACCGAGTTTTGGCCACCCCTAGAGTCGCCTTGGCCTGTAATGGCGGCGCGGTGTAATGGGGCCTAGCGAATCTCTGTTCGGTAACTGAAGCTGTCAGGCCGTCCACGGGTAATACGAAATTCCACGGGCGTATTATCACGGCTATAGGTGGTGCGGTGCAGCACCACTAAAGGCGCACCCGGTTCAACTTCGAGTACCTTGGAGGTACTCAGGTTGGCAGCTTCAGCCGTAAGAGACTCTTCAGAACGAATGATGGGTAAATTGAATTGATCGACCACCACCGCATATAATAAATCTGGAATATGCACTTCTTCTTTTTCCAAACCACGCACCATGTCGGCAATCCACCAGCATTTCTCGATCAGTACGGGTTTGTCATCCCGATAACCAATTCGCTCAATGTATAGCAGTTCTGTGTGTGTAGGAACATTTAAGCGCTGGCATATCTTTTCACTGCCTTGACGTAATTCCCGGGTGGGCGTTTCTTTGTGAATGCGTACCGGGTTTCCTGAAGGGTTGCCGTAGGTAAAAAACTTAAACAGACTGTTATTGAAATCAATACGGGATACGTAAGTGCCTTTGCCTTGATGGCGATACAGTAAGTTCTCGTGTACTAGATTTTCTATAGCTTTTTTTACGGTTCCACCACTGACGTTTAAGCGCTCTGCTAGTTGGGGTTCTGAAGGGATCAAGTCGCCAGGGGATAATTCGCCTCCATTGATCTGATCACGCAGGTAGTTTTCTACGACCTTGTACAGAGGTGTGCCAGGTTTTGGCTGATACTGCCAAATATTCATAGGATCTTCCTATAATTCAAAATACTGATTTTTTTCGCTTACTTTCAAAGTCTTAAGACCATATTACAGGCTGTAAGACAGAGTGACTATTAAAAATAATTTGTCATAAGCCTTGACTCATATACATGAGTTATATTATCTATAACAGGTGTTCTAATCAAGTTCACTATAAGTTTAATAAAAATATGACCTATTTACATCTAAAAAGGTGTCTGTTGATAGGCGGCTAAGAGGGTAAACGAGTGGAATTTTTCACCTATTTCTCAGAGGTGCTCAGTGTCTCCAATCTAACTATACTTGTGTTGGCAACGGGGGCGGGTCTTATTCTGGGGGCATTGCCTGGGCTTAGCCCAACCATGGCAGTGGCATTATTAATCCCTTTTACTTTTCAGATGGATGCGACCAGTGGCCTAGTGTTGTTGGGGGCCGTCTATACGGCTACGGTTGCTGGAGGTGCAATCAGCGGGATTTTGGTTAATATTCCTGGGGCCCCGGCCAATATCGCGACCATTTTGGATGGTCACCCTATGGCCCAGCAAGGCCGAGCTACCGAAGCCCTGCACTACTGTTTTATCAGCTCCTTTGTGGGCGGTATCATCGGTGTTGTGGTGCTTATCTTTTTCACCCCACCCTTGGCTGAGTTGGCCCTTAAATTTGGCCCTTCTGAGATGTTTTGGATGGCTATCGTAGGGGTTACGGTGATTGGTACTCTGGGTTCTAGTTCGGTGCTTAAAGGTTTGCTGTCTGGCGCTTTAGGTTTATGGATCTCAACTATCGGCATTAGCCCAATCTTTGGTGAATCGCGTTTTGTGTTTAGTGACCATGTGACTGGAGGTGTGCATATTGTAGTCGCTTTAATCGGTCTGTTTGCGGTGCCGCAGGTATTTCAATTGTTGGTTACCAGCCGTGAGCAAGCCGAGGGCGGTTTATTCCATATGGAAAATTCACCCCTTTGGAAATCGATCACCTATAACCTGACTCGCGTCAAAGCCCTGATCATGGGCACCGTGTCTGGTGTCGTGGTGGGGATCATTCCAGGTGCAGGTGGTCAAATTGCGGGTTTGGTGGCTTATGATCAAGTGCGCAAATTCAGTAAAAAACCAGATGAGTTTGGTAAGGGCTGCCCTGACGGTGTAATTGCCGCTGAATCAGCTAACAACGCCATGGTTGGCCCATCTCTAGTGCCTTTGTTGACCCTAGGGATTCCGGGTAGTCCTACGGCGGCTGTGTTGCTGGGGGGGTTGCTCATTAATGGTCTATTTCCGGGACCGGATCTGTTCACTATTCACGCACAAGTCACTTGGACCTTCATTGGTTCGTTGTTGGTGGCACAAGTGCTTATGCTGATTATGGGCTTGGCTCTAAGTCGCAGTAGTAGTCGTTGGATCATGCAGGTGCCACCACATTATATGGCGGCAGCGGTAACAATTTTGGCCGTATTTGGCACCTACAGTATTCAAAATAGTTTCTCTGACGTTTTGGTAATGACGGTGCTGGGCAGCTTCATGTATGTGCTTAACAAGTACGGTTTTAGTGCTGCCCCAATGGTACTGGGTATCATTTTGGGCCCCATCGCTGAAGATAATTTCTCCATGGGCAACATGATTGCAGAAGTGACTGTTGGCTCTTGGGCTTATTTTATGGCGGGCTCGATTAATGTGGTGCTCATCACTGTTTGTGCAGTATCTATCGGGTATAGCATCTGGACTGAAATTAAACAGCGTCGAGGTGCTGAAAAGTCAGTGCAAACTACCCAGCCAGGCAAGCGTGTGGCGGCACTGGGAGCCCTGTTGGTGTCTATCGCAATATGTGCTTACATCTGGGCAGCTGGCGATGGGGAAGCATATGCTTTTCCTCAGTTGGTAGGTGGCATGATGCTGGCACTGGCTGGCCTTCTGTTTTTTGATGCAGTGCGTACATGGGGGCGTAAAAAGCTAGGGTCAAGTTTAGTGGAATGGGTTGATATTTGGCCTGGACTAGTGATGGTGGCGGTATACCTAGCGTGTCTCAACTATTTGGGCTTTTACTTGAGCTCCTTAGTGTTGTTCATTGCTATGACAGGCGTTTATTCCCTTAATGTGGAACAAAAAACCCTCATTCGTATGGGTACAGTGGCACTGATCTTTGTTGTCATTATTTATATGTTATTTAACAAAGCACTGCTCGTTTCTACACCAGGGCTGTGGTAGATCTGTGGTTAGGATAAGAGCAAAACAATAAGAAATATAGCCAAGGTCACATACGGTGGTTGAGGCTTTAATCTAAGAGGTAGGAACAATGGTAAATAAAATAAAAACGAGGCTGTTAACAGCAGCAGCTGTAGCATCTCTATGTTTCATGTCACCAACGGTGACCTTAGCAGACGAGTACCCTAGCGCGCCAATTCAAGTTGCTGTGGCCTACGGCCCCGGTGGTGCAACTGATTTTCAGGCACGGATAGTAACCATGATGGCGGGTAAGGAGAATTATCTAAATATGCCTATGGTTATATTCAACAAACCTGGCGCTGGTGGTCAAAAAGGTTGGAATTGGTATGCATCCAGTGCATCAATGGATGGGCATCAATTGGCGGCTTATAACGTGCCTCATTTTATTGCACAGTCATTAAAATTTGAGACCAGTTATAACATTAACAATTTAGAACCGGTAGCTAACTGGGGTGCTGATCCGGCCGTATTGATTGTGCCAGCGGATAGTCCGTTCAATTCTGCCAATGATTTGGTGGATTGGGCCAAAGCCAATCCAGGCAAACTAACCGTCAGCGGCGCTGGCTTGTATGTTGGCCACCACATTGCCGCCTTGCAAATGGATAAACAAGCGGGTGTGAGTACCAAGTATATCCCTGCCGGGGGTGGTGTAAAAGCTATGAAGATGGTGTTGGGTAGTCAGGTAATGGCTGGTTTTAATAATCTATCAGATGCTTATCGCCAAGGAAGTAAGATTAAGATACTGGCCGTTGCGGACAATCAGCGCGAAGAGACTTTCTTGCCAGACGTCCCCACTTTTAAAGAGCAGGGCATTGATATTGATGACTCTAGTGTGAACTTCCGCGGCATTATGGCTCGCAAGGGTACACCACCAGAGGTGCTGGATTACTTGGCTGAACGTGTGCACCTAATGTTCCAGGATGGCAAGGTTGCTGGCAAGATGAAAGCAGGGGGCTCACCGATGCGTATTATGCCTCGCGAGCAAGTAAAAGCCATGTGGGTAGAGCGTCAAGCCTATCTTGAAGAGCTTTTGGCAGATTTAAATTAGTTGCCCTAGTCCTAAGCAGGAGTAGCCTTAGGGGGAGATGGCTCATGGCCTGATCCCCTGTTTTTTTGTTCAATGGAGTGTTCTATGTCTGATTTAAGTCCCGCCCAAATTGTTTCTGTACTGGTCGACAAGGCACGTGAGGCGCAAGCCCATGTGGCGACCTATAACCAGCAGCAAATTGATCAGTTGGTTACAGCCGTTGGCTGGGTGGTCATGGATGGCAATACTAACCGCCGATTATGTGAATATGCTGTACAAGAAACAGGCCTGGGCAATGTGGCTGACAAGATGAAGAAGAACACCCGTAAAACCCTAGGTTTGATGCGAGATATACTTGGTGTCAAAACTGTGGGTGTAATCAACGATGATCAGGCTGCAGGGATAATGGAAATTGCTAGGCCGGTTGGTGTCGTAGGGGCCATTGTTCCCTCCACCAACCCCATAGCGACACCGCTTAATAATATTATCAATGCTCTCAAATGTGCCAATGCGATTATCTTGGCACCTTCACCAAAAGGGCAGGCATCTTGCCAACGGGTATTGGACCTGATTCATGCTGAATTGGATCTTATCGGTGCGCCAAAGGATCTGGTGCAAATGTTACCAGCGCCCGTGTCAAAAGCATTAAGTTTCGAGATGCTGGCACAAGTAGATTTAGTCGTAGCCACAGGTTCACAGAATAATGTGCGAGCGGCCTATACCAGTGGCACACCTGCCTATGGTGTGGGTGCGGGAAATGTAACCAGTATTGTTGACGAGACGGCGGATATCGATCATTCGGCTGCCAAAATCATCGCTTCTAAAACGTTTGATAATGCCACTAGCTGCTCATCAGAAAACAGTTTGATAGTCATTGATGCCAATTATGAGGCGGTGATGGCCAGCTTAACAGCTCACGGCGCTTGCATGCTTGAGCAGGATGAACAGGCCCAACTGCAGGACGTTCACTGGCAGCACGGCAAGTTAAATCCAGTTGTGTTAGCCAAACCCGTGGCTGAAGTGTGTGCCGCGGCTGGCATAGAAAGACAGCAAGCCGTCAACGCCAAGGTGCTTATGGTGCAAGAGACGGGGTGGGGCAAAGAACACCCATTCTCCGGTGAAAAAATGTCATTGGTATTGACGGTATATCGGGCACGAGACTTTGATCATGCTAAACAATTAGCTTCTGGCATATTGAGTTATCAAGGGGCCGGCCATTCATTGAGCCTACATACGCAAGATATGTCGCGAGCTCAGCAATTAGGTCACGAAATGCCAGTTTGTCGTGTCATAGTCAATCAAGCCCATTGTTATGCCACAGGTGGTAGTTTCGATAATAGTTTACCTTTCTCTTTGTCTATGGGCTGTGGTACTTGGGGCGGCAATATTACCGATCAAAACGTGCATTTTCGCCACTATATGAATGTGACGCGTGTGGTCAGGCCTATTCCCGCCCAAGAAGTGACTGCCGAAGATATATTTGGCGATTATCAGAGAGAATTTCACTCATGACAGTAAGCTACAAGCCTGTTGCCGATACTGTTCGAGGCGTGATAGATCATTATGCGGCACTTCAGCCGGATGCGTCATTTGCTTATTTTCCTGAGATAGATGAGGGCCTAAGCTACAGCGAATTACGCCAGCAGTTACATAACCAGATTGCCGTATTTCAGGCACAGGGCATAGAGCCAGGTGATACGGTCTCATTTATGATGTGCAATGGCCGCACCACACTAATATTGTTTTTGGCAGCAATCTATGGTGGTTACATTATTTCTCCGCTCAATCCGGCGGCTGGACTAGAGCAACTTACTTATGTGGTTGATCATTCAGATACCAAAGTTATTTTTACTACGGACGAATTTGCTGACCAAGTGAAGACGATTGTCGGCCAATTGCCAGCGTCCATTCTCATACAGAAAGTGGATGTTGATTCTGGATGCTCAAGCAGTCCTAGTGGCAAGCTAAACTTGGCGTCAGTGAGCCCCGCGCAAGATGGTATGTTGATGTATACATCAGGTACCACAGGACGCCCTAAAGGGGTGGTGCTGACTCACAAGAACCTATTGGCTGGAGGTATGAATACGGCTGTTTCTCATGAGCTCACGCACTCTGACCGCGGTATGTGTGTGTTGCCTTTGTGTCATATCAACGCCCAGTGCGTTACGGTTATGGCACCATTGGTATCGGGTAGTGCCGTGGTGATGCCTCATAACTACAGAACTAGTCAGTTTTGGCCGCAGATGATTACTGGCAGTTGTACCTGGTTTAGTGTAGTCCCGACCATCATTTCGTATTTGGCGCATCAGTCTGAAAGCCTTGACCTAATGGCCTTGAAAAGCCAGTTAAGCAAGGTGAAGTTTGGTCGTTCTGCCTCGGCGGCGTTGCCCCCAGCGTTGCATGCGGGTTTTGAAGAAAAATTTGGTATTCCTATTGTAGAAACTATGGGTATGACGGAGACTTCAGCCCAGATATTGTCTAATCCTATGCCACCAAAGGCGGGTAAATATGGGTCTCCTGGAATTGCTTTTGGTACCGAGGTCATGGTTGCTGATTTCGAAGGGGAGGCGCTGCCCCGGGGTGTAGAAGGCGAGCTGATGGTAAGGGGTGATTGCGTGATGCGATGTTATTATAAAAACCCTGAAACCACTGCCAAAGAATTAACCACTGATGGTTGGCTGCATACGGGGGATTTAGCGCGTATGGATGAAGATGGTTTTATTTTTATTACAGGCCGTATTAAAGAGCTGATTATCAAAGGTGGTGAAAATATTGCGCCCCGTGAAATAGACGATGTATTGTATACGCACCCCTCGATTAAAGAAGCGGCAGCGGTGGGTATCCCCCATGATGATTACGGCCAAGATGTTATTGCTTGTGTGGTACTTGGCGGTGGGGAGCCATTAGATGAAACACAGCTTAAAGAATATTGTCTGCCAAGGTTGGGCAAAGTAAAAATGCCCACTCGCATATATTTTATGGATGATCTACCCAAAGGCCCTTCGGGCAAAGTACAGCGCTTAAAGCTGGTGGATATGGTACAAAGTTTGTGATGCTAAGCTGGCAAGCTTATGGGCGGGTAGTGTTTTTATTGTTTGCTTGGCTTACTATAGGGTCATTAATATAACCGTTTCTTTGTGATCACCTTTATTGCACTATGGTCCCTGCCCCCCATCCAACCGAAGATACGCCGCTAAAGGCAATTGCCTTTATTCTTTTAGGTATGGTATTTATTACCATCAATGACTCGCTTATTAAGTTCCTTGGGCACAATTACCCATTACATGAGTTGGTTTTTATACGCTCCTTTATCGGCATTATTATTTGCTTGCTTATTTTGCAATTCGAAGGTGGTTGGCGTGAGCTAAAAACGTCTACGCCCGGCTTACATTTGCTGCGGGGGCTGCTTGTTGTGGTCTCCAATATGATGTTTTTCTCTGCCTTGTCCGTATTACCTTTGGCGAATGCCGTGGCTTCATTTTTTGTGGCGCCTTTGTTGATTACGTTATTTTCTGTGGTGTTTTTAAAGGAGCAGGTTGGTATTTTTCGTCTGTCAGCGATCATCGTAGGTTTTATCGGTGTGTTGATCATGATCAAAAGTGGTAGTGCTGTTGTTGGTCATGAACCGGTAGCCAGTTGGGTGTATGCTTTGCCGTTAGGTGCGGCGGTGGCTTATGCCGGTATGCAAGTGATGACGAGGAAGCTGGGTGTTTATACCAAAGCATCGGCCTTAGCGTTGTACATACAGGGATTGTTCTTGGTGGTCAGTATAGGCTTTTTCGTGTTTGCAGGGGACGGGCAGTATGCACAGGGAGTTGAGCATAAAAGTTTGGTGTTTTTATTGCGAGCCTGGGTCTGGCCCTTGCCTGGAGACTGGGTTTTATTTTTGTTACTTGGTTTTAGCTCTGGGGTGGTTGGATATGCGCTGTCTGCGGCCTATAAACTAGGTAATGCGGCTACGGTTTCATCCTATGAGTATACCGCTTTGCCAATGGCTTTCTTGGTAGGCTGGTTGGTGTTTTCTGAGTCTATCGAATGGCCTGTTTTGATCGGCGCAGGGCTTATTGCTGGCGCCGGTATTGTGGTCTTCTATCGTGAACGCCGTCGCCGTTCTCCCGTAGCCCCTCGGCGAGCATTGCGACGTGGTTAATAACCATTTTATTGCTTACAACTAGTGTGTTTTTAATTTAACTACCCATTTTATTTTAATAATATATTTATTGGTGTTATTATATAATCCAGCATAATCATATTTATAGTATCACTCTAAAAAAATAAATTAATTCCCTATCCTATATATATTTTCTTATTAGAAAATAATTTTCCTAATTGTTTTATTTTTCCATATTGTTGAAAATTAATTCCCTCTTTATATTCAATTCGTTATTAATAAATTCTATTTATTTCCATATAAAACAGCATGTTAAATGCATTTTTTAGGTTTATTTTCAACTAATGATGTAATGTGTTTCCAAAAGTAGGGCTAAGTTTCCTATTGTCTAAAAAGTTCGAAACTATTTTTAATATTATTTGTAATCCTTATATACATGCATGATTAATATCAATAGTATGGTGTCAGGTTTAATATAAAGGTCACTATTTACTATTAGTAATTAAGTGAAAGAAAATAGGTAAGCACGATGAAAATGGTTCCTAAACTAACGATGAGTGATGCGCAGGCTATTATGCAAGCATGCATTGATCAAGCGCAGAATATGGGCGTTGATATGGATATCGCTATTACTGATGATGGTGGTAATTTGATACAGTTTCAGCGTATGGATGATGCGCGCATCACGAGTATTGATATTGCTATGGGTAAGTCTTTTACAGCTTCTGCCGCTCGCAAGTCGACTCGCGCCTATGGCGAGGTAAGCGGAGTAGGTAAGCCTGCTTTTGGTATCAATACTAGCAATAGCGGCCGCTTTTCAATTATTGCTGGTGGTGTTCCCCTATTTTATGGCGATGCTATTGTCGGTGGAATTGGATGCAGTTCCGGCACACCCGATCAGGATGAGCAAGTAGCTTTAGCCGGGGTGAAAGCTTTTGAAGCACTGCTTTGTGAGGCCCACCCCCCTGTCAACCTGCGCGCTTCTGCTTAAGGGGTGCGTGACTAATTTACTGATAGGTGATGTTGATATGACTACAACTAATACCCAGTCCATTATGTATAGAAAAGAAAATCACAGTGGCTTTGAACCCATGCAGGCTGCCATGATGTTTGTGGAAGCCTTGTCTAGGGCTGACCACTTGCATGGCATTGCTCGTGTGAAGGTGCAGTTACACGGTGACTTTGCCTGCCCTGGTCTCAAAGACCTGTTGGCGGCCACCATCATTGCTGGCTTACAATGTGATCATGACAATCAACCACAGTGGTTGCTGCAGCAGGTGGTGCAGTCAAAACGTTTGTGTTTGGCTGGCCGTAAGGTCGTGTACTTTGATGTTAGCCAAGATTTGCTATTTGAAGATCAGCGCCTACCTGCCAGCAGTAGTGGCATTACTATTACCGCAAAAGACGCGGACGCCGATATCTTACAGCAGCGCTCATATTGGATGGCCGACCCCGCCTAAATAGATCTATTTTCGTCCATGGCTAAATTTTATTAGCGACTACAATGTTGTTGTATTTGAACGGTGCACAATGGCATTAAAAAAATGACGTCTTTGATAAGAATTTGTTGTTTGTTCTAAATCTCTTATGTTGCTAACGTGTGACTGCGGGCGGTGATTTGGCTCGCACATACTATCCTTAATATAATTAATAAGGGGCGACAAATGCCGTTAACTGCATCTCAAATTAGTGACTTTAATGAGCAGGGTTTCTTAATCGTAGAAAATGCGATCACGGCGACCCAGTTAGCGGGATTACAAGTCGACTTTAAGCGTTGGGTAGAAGAGAGTCGCCAGTATCAAAAAGCTTATGGTGAGATAGCCGATGGCCGTGCGCGTTTTGACCTAGAACCTGGCCACTCTCAAACACAACCAGCTTTACGCAGGGTGAGTTCTCCCCAGGAAGTTTCGGAGGCATTTTTGGCCGTCATGCGAGATAACAAAGCCTTGGATGCATTAGCTCAGCTCTACGGCCCCAATCTCAAATTTAATAACGCCAAGATCAATGCCAAGATGCCTGGTGCAGCAACGCAGGTGAAATATCATCAAGACTTTGTCTTTGAGCCCCACAGTAACGATGATTTGGCCACCGTATTAATTTTTTTGGATGATGTGGACGCCAATAATGGCCCTTTGGAAATTGTACCTGGCAGCCATAAAGGCCCCTTATATGAACATTGGCATGATGGTGTTTTCACGGGTGCAATTGATGACAAAATTACTCAAAGAGAGCAACCCAAAGCCATCACCTGTGCCGGCCCGGCGGGCACCGCTTGCATCATGCACACCCGGGCCTTGCATGGTTCGGCAACCAATTTTTCTAATTCTTCCCGCACCGTTTATATTGTTGAATATGCTGCTGAAGATGCCATCCCTTTGATCGACAACCACATCCCCAGTGGTCAAGAAGGGGAGATAGTTCGCGGCGTGGCTACAGGACGCATACGTTCGTCCGTATTCGATCTGGCGACACCAGAATATCCGCAAGGTACATCCTTTTTTAGTCAGCAAGTGAAACACGGTGAATAAGTGCGAGCAAAGCCTACTTCTTATCAGTGGTCATAACTTATTGCTTTGCATCAATTAACACATCGTTTTTGGGTTATTTGGTGCGTCTGTATTTGCTCACGATGTTACATCTTGGCGGTGAGAGTATGAGCAGAATGCAAGGTGTTAGCACAAAGTTTATGCAGCTAAAGTTCAATATTATGTCGGTCGGCTGTTAAATACACTGGTGTTGCTATGGGAACGCAACTTAGTTCACTGCGCACAATACAAATATATTTTTAATTATTAGAAAATAAGCCTAATTAATTCTCATGCATAAAGAAACTACCGTGAAGCAGGGCAGAGGTCGTCCCAGCAAAAGTGCTCAGCAAGTCGAAGAAAACCGCCGCCGTCTCATTTCTATTGGTGCCACTCTATTGACGAAAAAAGGTTTTGGCGCGACTGGTTTAGATGAAGTTACCAAAAAAGCGGGTCTACCTAAGGGGTCTTTTTATGCCTATTTTGATAGTAAGGAAGCTTTTGGTTTAGCTCTCATCGATGCTTATGCTCAGTTCTTCAATGATATGTTGGATCGTTCTTACCTTAACCAATCCCGTCAGCCTTTGCAGCGAATGAAAGATTTTATGATGGAAGCGCGCTTTAATATGGCAAAGTACGATTTTAATCGTGGTTGTCTAGTGGGTAATTTGGGTATGGAAGTTTATGCCTTGCCATCGGTTTTTAGACAGCGCGTGATGGATGTGTTTGCTGAGTGGCAAAAGAAAACAGAGACCTGTTTGTTGGCGGCTCAGGTGTTGGGTGAAATAGCGCCTGATATTGATTGTGCTGCAAAAGCAGAACTGTTTTGGATTGGTTGGGAGGGGGCTATTTTACGCGCTAAACTTGAACGCCGTGCAGCACCCATCGATGTTTTTAATGTGGATTTTTTAGCCAGCTTAACCCCTTAGACATTTTTTTATTAATTACTAGGCAAATGTCTAAAAATTATATAAATTACTCGCTATCGTTCACTGTTGAGTCTAAATTTAAAGAAGCATTATCCAGTATGAAGTGTTGGGTTGGTTGAAAGGTAGTTGATTTTTTAGACGTTCGTATATATTATAGTTGTATGCAAAAAGTTATCACTATGAAAACGGCTCGTGGACGCCCCAGCAAGAGTGCCCAGCAAGTTGAGGAAAATAGGCAGCGGCTAATTTCTATTGGAGCGGCTTTGTTGACCAAAAAAGGCTTTGGCGCAACCGGTCTTGACGAGGTTACCAAAAAGGCTGGTCTGCCTAAGGGTTCTTTTTATGCTTATTTTGATAGTAAAGAGGCGTTTGGTTTAACACTGATTGATGCTTATGCTAAATTTTTCAACGATATGTTAGATAGTGCGTACCTCAATAAAGACCATACGCCTTTGCAGCGATTGGAAGACTTTATCATGTCGGCGCGCTTTAATATGGCCAAGTATGATTTCAACCGTGGTTGTTTGGTTGGTAATCTGGGTATGGAAATATATGCTTTGCCAGGGATTTTTCGACAACGCTTGGTGGATGTTTTTTGCGAGTGGCAGGCTAAAACTGCAACCTGCTTACTGGCCGCTCAGTCGGCCGGCGAGATAGCTTCGGATATTGATTGTGCGGCCCGCGCGGAATTATTTTGGATTGGTTGGGAAGGAGCTATTTTGCGAGCGAAATTGGAGCGCCGAGCGGCACCCATCGATGCGTTTAAAACCGATTTTTTGAAAAATTTGCAGATTTAAAGGGAAGGATTTTTTTTGTTTATTTATTAGACGATTGTCTAATAAATAGTTTGAAGTTTGTAATGTTTAAGGAACAGCGATATGAAGGGTGTAGGCAACGTTATGGAACAAGATGGCATTAAGGTGATTGGTAATTATGTCGCAGGGCAACATTGTGTTGCTAGGGGTACTGATGGTCATCAGGTATTTAACCCGGCCACTGGCGAGGTGTCTGCCCATGTTCGATATTCAACAGTTGAGGATGTACATCAAGCCATATGCCATGCGCGTAAAGCATTCGATAGTTGGTCAGAGGTGCCACCAATCATCCGGGCACGTAAAATGAATAGTTTGCTGGCTTTGATGCAGTACAACAAGGAAGCTTTGGCGGCAGCGATTACAACCGAGCATGGTAAGGTATTTTCTGATGCTATGGGTGAAGTTGAGCGCGGTATTGATATTGTTGAATTTGCCTGCGGAATCCCACAGTTGCTCAAGGGCGACTTCTCAGATCAGGTGTCCACCAATATGGATAACTGGACTATGCGTCAACCTTTAGGTGTAGTGGCGGGTGTGACGCCCTTTAACTTTCCAGTCATGGTGCCTGCTTGGATGTTTCCTGTTGCTATTGCCTGCGGAAATACATTTATTCTTAAACCATCTCCTACAGACCCTACGCCATCGCTGATGATTGCTGATCTGATGCAAGAAGCTGGATTTCCTGATGGGGTTTTTAATGTTGTGCAGGGTGATAAGGTTGCCGTAGATGCACTTCTTGATCACCCAGATGTACAAGCCTTGTCATTTGTCGGATCTACGCCTATTGCTAACGCCGTATACCAGCGGGGCGCTGCTAATGGTAAGCGTGTACAGGCCTTGGGTGGTGCAAAGAATCACATGGTAGTCATGCCCGATGCTGATATTTCCAAAGCTGTTGATGGGTTGATGGGGGCTGCATTTGGTTCTGCCGGTGAACGTTGTATGGCCATTTCTGTGGCTGTACTGGTAGCGGATGCGGCAGATAAGGTCATGCCCCAGCTAACGCAACGGGCCCAGCAGTTACGCATTGGCTCTGGCATGATTGACGACAGTGAAATGGGTCCCATTGTTACCGGCATAGCTCGACAGCGTATCAGTGGCTATATTGATGCGGGTGTTGCTGAGGGTGCGGAGTTACTGGTTGATGGCCGTGACCACACGGTGCCTGGTTATGAAGGAGGCTTCTTTTTAGGGGCTACCTTGTTTGATCAGGTCACCGCTGATATGAAAATTTATCAAGAGGAAATTTTCGGCCCTGTGTTGTGTTGTGTTCGGGTTGATACCGTGGAGCAGGCCATTGCACTAATTAATGCACATCGTTTTGGTAACGGGGTTTCCTGCTATACCCGCAGTGGCGGGGTCGCGCGGCTATTTAATCGGACCATTCAGATCGGTATGGTCGGCATCAATGTGCCTATTCCTGTGCCTATGGCGTGGCAGGGCTTTGGTGGCTGGAAAAAGAGCTTATTCGGAGACATGCATGCCTATGGTGAAGAAGGTGTTCGCTTTTATACCCGACAAAAATCCATCATGCAGCGCTGGCCAGAGGATATGGCAGATGGTGCGGAATTTGCCATGCCGGTGGCTAAATGATGAAGCAAAAGTTTGACTATATCGTCGTTGGTGCCGGCTCGGCTGGCGCCCTTCTTGCTAACCGTTTGAGTGCCGACTCTAGTAAGCGGGTGCTCTTGTTGGAGGCGGGTGGTAAGGATAATTACCACTGGATACACATCCCTGTAGGGTATCTTTATTGCATCGATAATCCACGTACGGACTGGCAATTTCATACTGAGCCGGAGGCCGGGCTCAATGGTCGTTCATTGTTGTACCCCCGCGGTAAAACGCTAGGGGGTTGTTCGTCAATTAATGGCATGATTTATATGCGCGGGCAAGCCAGAGATTATGATCAGTGGGCGCAGCTAAGCGGAGATGCACAGTGGTCTTGGGCGTATAGTTTAGAGGATTTTAAAGCCCACGAGGACTATTATCGGCTCGACCAAGGCACGGATGATCTGGAACCGGAAATGCAAAACAAAGCTCGGTTACATGGTTCCGGCGGTGAATGGCGCGTTGAAAAACAGCGTTTGCGGTGGGAGATTCTGGAGGCTTATGCAAAAGCCGCTGTCCAGTTGGGTATCCCCGCTACAGATGATTTCAATGGCGGTGATAACACTGGGGTTGGCTATTTTGATGTCAATCAGCGCTCAGGTTGGCGTTGGAATACCTCCAAGGCCTTTTTACGGCCGATTAAAAGCCGATCTAATTTAGAAATATGGACACATGCGCAGGTTACCAAACTGAACCTTGGTAAGGATGCTGATGGCCACAAAAGGTGCACATCTGTGGATGTCAGCGTGAGTGGTCAGGTTTTAACCGTGGAGGCCAACTGTGAGGTCATACTCAGTGCCGGAGCGATTGGCAGTCCGCATATTATGCAGCTTTCAGGAATAGGTTCTGCACAGCATCTAGCCCGTGTTGGTATAAAGGTTACCCACGAGCTTGAAGGTGTTGGGAGCAATCTGCAAGATCACTTGCAAATCCGCACCGTATATGGAGTTGAAGGTGTGAAAACCCTTAATAAGATGGCCTCTACCTTGATGGGTAAGGCGTCCTTTGCCCTTGAATACGCGCTCAAGCGCAGCGGTCCTATGAGTATGGCACCCTCGCAACTGGGTATTTTTACCAAGAGTGACACAGCCCAAGAACATGCCAATATCGAATTCCATGTCCAGCCCCTGAGTCTGGAAGCCTTTGGTCAGCCGTTACATGACTTTCCGGCTATTACGGCCAGTGTCTGTAACCTCAACCCCACTAGTAGAGGCACGGTGTTAACCAAGTCATCTGATCCCTTTCAGGCACCAGCTATTGCCCCTAACTATCTGACCACAGAGGAGGACCGTAAGGTTGCCGCTGACAGCTTGCGCGTGGTTCGCGACATAGCCCAACAACAAGCCTTGGCAGAGTACTGTCCGACTGAAATAAAGCCGGGTAAGCAATTTCAGACGGATGCGGAGTTAGCCCAGGTGGCTGGTGATATTGCGTCCACCATATTCCATCCCGTAGGCACCACCAAGATGGGGAAGAAAGATGATCCAGCAGCAGTGGTTGACAGCAAATTAAGAGTCTACGGTATTCGTGGTTTGCGGGTGGTGGACGCTGGCATTATGCCCACCATTACTAGTGGTAATACGAACAGCCCAACGTTGATGATAGCTGAAAAGGCTGCGCGTTGGATTTTACAAGACAACTAACCGGAAAGTAGCATAATTATGGATGAAATACCTTTGAAAAAAGGCCCCCTTAATGGGGTCACCGTACTCGACTTTTCGCGGGTCCTAGCCGGCCCTTACTGCACTATGGTGCTAGCTGATTTGGGTGCCAGAGTGATTAAGGTTGAAAAGATTGGTACTGGGGACGATACACGAGCCTTTGGGCCCTTTATCGAGAAGGAATCGGCTTACTTCAATTGCTTTAATCGCCATAAAGAAAGCATTATTCTGGATATTAAATCGCCCCGAGACCGGGAGTTGCTGGAGCGCCTGTTTGATACGGCAGATGTGCTGGTAGAAAACTTCCGCCCCGGCGTGATGGATCGTCTGGGCTATGGTGCTGAGCGCCTAGCCAAGACTCATCCGCATCTAATCTATACCTCTATTTCCGGCTTTGGTCACTCTGGCCCCTATAAAAAGTTTCCGGGCTACGACATGGTAGTGCAAGCCATGGGTGGCATTATGAGCCTGACTGGTTGGCCCGATGGTGAGCCGGCTCGGGTGGGCACCAGTTTTGGGGATTTGGGTGCTGCTCTGTTTGCCGCTGTGGGCATTGTGTCGGCCTTGTATAGTCGCACTAAAGATGCACAGGGCACACGGGTGGATATCGGCATGCTCGATTGTCAGGCAGCCTTAATGGAAACCGCCTTGGCACGTTATGATGTCGAGGGCATTGTCCCCAACCGCACAGGTGACTCACATCCATCTCTAGCTCCCTTTGAGAGTTTTCGGGCCAAAGATAGCAAAATTGTTATTGCCGCGGGTAATGACACCTTATTTATGTTGATGGCTGATGCACTAGAGACGCCATGCCTGGCTCTTGACCCACGTTTTCTTACTAACGATTTACGCTGCCGTAACCGGCCAGACATGGTCGCAGAAATTGAGAAAGTACTGCAGAAAAAGCCTGTTTCTCACTGGATTGATGCCCTCAATGATGTGGGTGTGCCTTGTGCGCCAATCAACACAATTGACAAGTTATTTGATCATCCTCAGTTGTTGTCCAGAGACATGATTGTGCAGGTTGAGGGGCCATCTAAGGTGCCGTTAAAAACCGCCGGTAATCCTATCAAGATGCAGGGCCATGAAGAAATTGACGTACATACGCCACTTTATGCACCGGGCCTTGGTGAGCACCGTGAACGTATTTTAGCCGAATTGATAGGTGATCGTGGTGCCTATGATTTGCCGGCCCACAAGCAGACAGAGAAACAGCAACCAACAACTGAAACAAAACCCAAACAGTCTTTCAGTAAATAATTTGGAGTGATACAGATGACTACAAGCAAAGCCAAGACCAAAACCACCACCCAGCCCAAGACTCAGGCCGAACCGGAGATGATTTTGGTGGAACGGCGTGAGCAGGTGGGGCTGATTACCCTGAATCGTCCCAAACAGTTAAATGCGCTAAATCAGCAGCTGGCTCAGGAAACCCTTGCTGCTCTGCGTGAATTTGATGCTGATGCAAAAATTGGTGCCATCGTGATTACCGGCAGCTCCAGAGCTTTTGCTGCCGGGGCTGATATTGAGGAAATGGCGGCCAAGAATTTCACCGAGTTTTATATGGATGACTTTCTTTCGCCCTGGGATGAGGTCAGCCGCATTAGCAAGCCCATTATTGCCGCAGTAGGCGGTTTTGCACTTGGTGGTGGTTGTGAGCTGGCCTTGCTATGTGACTTTATTATTGCCTCGGAAGAAGCGCAGTTTGGGCAACCGGAAATCAAGCTGGGCATTTTGCCAGGCATAGGGGGCTCCCAACGTCTGACTCGTTCAGTGGGCAAGGCGTTAGCAATGGATCTGGTATTAACGGGGCGCAATATTGATGCTCAGGAAGCCAAACAGGTCGGTTTGGTGGCGCGTGTAGTGGCAGCAGAAGACTTACTACAGACAGCTTTGGAAGCTGCCCATACCATTGCTGGTTATAACACGCCTGCCGTAAAAATGGCCAAGCGAGCTGTCAATATGGCTCTTGAAACTCCTTTAGCTGAAGGCTTACGAACTGAGCGACTGTATTTTCAGGCGGCGTTTGCAACCGATGGTCAAAAAGAAGGTATGAGTGCCTTCTTGCATAAGCGGGCCCCGGTGTTCCGTAACCGCTAGGCCATCAGTTTATCCGGTGGCAATCAATCCGGATGCAGATGTATCAACTAATGGAGGATAACTTTACCTACATCATTTTTAATTAACGCATGTAATAACAATAAATTGGAGAATACGATGAAATATATAGCAAGAAATATACTGGTCAGCAGTGTATCAGCTTTGTTGCTTACGTCTGGTGCAGCCGTGGCTGAAACAGAAATCAACATAGCTGGTTGGGGGGCCAAATCCGGACCCCTAAGGTCATTTGGTATCAACTCGGAAGCTGTGATGTCTGCGGCGGTTGAACGGGTCAATCAAATGGGCGGCGTAAAGCTGGCCGATGGGTCGATGGCTAAACTTACCTTTAATTACAGTGATAGTGCCTGTAATGCCGAGCAGGCTATTGCTGTGGCTCGCAAAGAGGCTGCCGATGGCAAGTCACTGATTGGTATTGGCCCTACCTGTTCAGGTGCTGCTGCGGCCATGTATGGTGTGTTCCAGAAACAGGTCGATGATGCCAGTGATACAGGCTTGCAATACCCCATTCTAACAGATACAGCGGTACGTAACGGTTTGGCGAAAATTTCCCAATGGACCTTCCGTAATACCCCCAACGAGCCAGAGATGTATGATCGTCTTTGGGCCTGGGTTGCTGCCAATCATCCTGAATTGAAGACCATTTATGGTGGTACAGAAACCGACCAGGGGCACTCCAATGGCACTTATTCCAAGGTGATTGTGCAGGCGGCTACGCGTCATGGCTTTAATTGGGCTACAGGAGATATCGAAGGCCTCACCGGTGATATCGCTTCGGGCTACAAGGAAGTGCTAAATAACTCTTCCAACTGGCTGCAGGCAGATACCAGCTTCTCGGTGCAGGCACGGGCTTTCCGTCGTTCCGACGCGGATATCTTTATCATTTCATCCCACCCCTTCACCACCTGTGGCATGCTTAAAGAGCTAGCTCGTCAGCGCGTGGAGCCCAAGCTGATTATCGGCCTGACATCATCATCGTCGGCAGAAGTCATGAAGGGTTGTGCGGCTGAAGCTGAAGGCATGATTATTCCTACCAGTTTTGCCCCCATTACTGAAGCCGCTGCTGAAGTTGCAGCACTGGCCAATGCCAATGGTGGTGATGCGGACTTGCACTCTGCTGCCGCTTGGGAAAATGTTATGATCATCAAGCAGGTGATTGAAAATGTCGGCATTACCGGTGATCCGGCCATGATCCAGCAAGAGCGCCGCAAGGTTCGTGATGGGCTTGAAGCTCTGACCGAAACTAACGGTTTGTTGGGCAAGATTACCCGAGTACAGGATGAAGGTGAGGCTCTTAAGCCTTACGTATTTGTTCAGGCGCAGGGTGGTTCATGGAATGTAATCCACGATCCCCGATAAACCGAGTATACGCTCTTTGAACCCACCGGTTGTTATACGGTGGGTTTGTTCTAACATTAATTGGCTACCGCCTCTGCGCATGGGTTTATCACCCGCGGTTAGGCTGTCGCCACAATGTACGAAGTGAAAATTCATGAATTTTGACCATATAGATATAATTCAATCGCTCATTGATGGGGTCCTTTTCGGTTCTATTTATGCTTTGATTGGATTGGGCTTTACCCTGATCTTTGGTGCTATGCACAAACTCAATCTGGCTTATGCTGCGTCCGGTATAGCTGGTGCTTATGCTGGGTTGATGTCGCTGACTATACTTGGCTTGCCAGCCCTGATGGCCTTTTTTATAGGGCCGATAACCGCTGGTATTATTGGTTTGCTTCTCTATTTTGCCTGTTTCCGTTTTATGCCAAGGGGTAATCATTTAGCACCCCTTATGGCTTCTATTGGTGCCCTGTTTTTTATTGACGAAGTGATCATTCACGAGACTTCAGGTTCGCCCTTGTCCTTTCCTGCTGTGCTGCCAGACGCCTACTTTTTCCTAGGTGAATTTGGTATTCGCGGTGATTTGTTAATCGTCATGGGGTTCAGTTTTATCCTGATGGCTATCGTCATGCTGCTGTTGTACAGAACCAAGCTTGGTTTGGGTACTCGAGCCACATCGCAGCAGCCTGTAGCGGCACTGCTATGCGGTATTCCAACCCACAGAACCAATGGCACAACCTTTGTTCTAGCTGGCGTATTGGGTGGCTTTGCTGGCTGTTTACTGGCTGCCTCGGTTGGTGTTTTGTCACCCTTGTTGACCTTGCCCTTGACCATTAAAGGACTGATTGTCACAGTTATTGGGGGGCTTGGTAGCATTCGCGGCGCTATTATTGCTGGCTTTGCTGTTGGTGCAGCGGAAGGTCTTTTCCTTCTAGTGCGTGGCGTCAACGAACGTGACATCTACGTGTTTTTGCTGCTTTTCTTATTCCTGGTGTTCCGCCCCAATGGGCTATTTGGCACCACCATCAACCGGGATTGATACCATGACATATTTATTAGGTATTTTTCAGACTATTGGCGTACATACTCTGCTCGGTCTGTCGGCTTATTTATTGTTGCTTACAGGCCAGTTGAGTCTGGCTCAGGTTGGTTTTTTCGCCATTGGCGCTTATGTTTCTGGCATTTTGACCGTAATTTTCACCTGGAATATATTTCCGGCTTTGGCCATCGGGGCTTTTACGGCGGGCTTCTTTGCTTTTTTGGTGGGCTTTCCTGCTTTGCGAGTCAAAGGACTGATGCTGGTAGTAGCGACAATTTCCTTTTCTGAAATTGTACGGCTGTTTTTCTTTAATCTCAGTTGGCGGGTTAATGTCAATGGTCTTGAGGTTGGGCCAGATAGCACTCAAGGATTTAGGGAAATTCGTTATTTTGCCGCTAACGGTTGGGAGCAGATACATATTGTTGGCTTGATCTGGTTTATGGTGATAGTGGTGATGTTGGCTTTGTGGTGGTTGGATCAGGTGCGGGCTGGTGCAGTATTGCGCGCTGTTGGCACTGATGAGTTGGCCGCGCAAAGCTCCGGCATCAACCTCACTATGGTTAAGGTGGCAGCCATGACTGGAGGTGGCGTTATCGCTGGCATTGGTGGTGGATTATTTGCCCATTCGACCACTTATGTAGATCATCATACCTTCGTTATTTTACTCGCTACTTTTGCGGTTTCTTATCCCATTATTGGTGGCTTGCGCAGCGTTATGGGGACCTTGTTGGCGGTGATATTTATCCAAGGCGTAATTGTTGAGGGCCTTCGATTTATGGGTGACTATCGCAACCTCATTTTTGGTTTGCTGATTATTCTGGTTATGAACCTGCGACCACAAGGTCTCCTTGATGGACATTTATTGGAGGATTTGAAAAAGCTGCTGGGAAGGCTGACAAAGGGAGAAAAGGCAGATGCTTGAAGTACGTAATCTGGTTAAGCATTTCGGCGGTGTACGTGCTGTAGATGGGCTTGACTTCAAAATAAAACAGGGTGAGGTATTTGGCCTTATTGGGCCCAATGGCTCTGGTAAAAGCACCACTGTTAATTTGGTATGTGGCATTTTTCCACCCACCGATGGGGAAATTATGTTGGGTAATATCAATCTGGGTGCTATCGCTCCACATCAAAGAGTCGATGCGGGAGTCGCTCGTACCTTCCAAAACATCAGGTTATTTGGTGATCTGACTGTTTGGCAAAATTTGTGGGTGGCCTGGCGCGATCAACCGGGTCAGGAACAGGGCTGGGTATCCAACTGGTTTGGGCGCTCAACGTCGCGCCGGCAGGAAATTCAGAAATTGCTAGAGTTCTCTGGTTTGGGAGATAAGGCTGATCATTTGGCCAGTAATTTGGCTTTTGGGGAGCAGCGCCGCTTGGAGTTGGCACGGGCTATGGCGGCTAAACCTAAGATTATCCTGTTGGATGAACCGGCCGCTGGCATGAACTCTGCTGAGGTCAAAGATCTCTGTCATCGCGTGCTGGCCATGAAAGAAATGGGTATGACCGTGCTGTTGGTCGAACATGTGATGGAATTGGTGATGAATGTAACTGATCGTATTACCGTGTTGAACTTTGGTAGGCCAATTGCGCAGGGCACCCCGCTTGAAATCCAGAATAATAAGTTAGTGCAAGAGGCTTATTTTGGTTCATCAGAAAATGCACAGGGAGGGGGCAATTAATGTTAAGCGTAAATAATCTAGTTACATCCTATGGTTTGATAAAGGCTCTGAAAGGGGTATCAATAGAAGCCAAGCAGGGCGATGTGACGTGTATTCTAGGCCCCAACGGTGCTGGAAAAACCACCCTCATGTTTACCTTGGCTGGCATACTGTCAGAGGACGCTGGCAGTGTTAGCTTACTAGGACATAGTTTGAATGGTCTGGGTGCACCCAAAGTACTGCGACAAGGTTTGGCACTGGTTCCAGAAAACCGTCTGGTTTTCGCCGACATGTCGGTACACGAAAATTTGTTGGCCGGTGCCTTTACCCAAAGTCGGGCTATGGCAGCCCAAGTGAGTGATGATATTGACAAGATGTATACCCGCTTTCCTATACTTAAGGCTCGCCATGATCAACCAGCCGGCACCTTGTCGGGTGGTGAACAGCAGATGCTGGCGTTAGCCAGGGCCTTGATGTCGCGGCCGAGCATATTGCTTATGGATGAACCTTCCGTAGGTTTGTCGCCGTTAATTGTGGATGAAATTTTTGCCATTATTAAACAGCTCAATGAAGATGGCATGTCCATCTTATTGGTAGAGCAGAATGCTACTAAGGCCTTGCAGGTAGCCGATTATTTCTATTTGCTGGATCAGGGCAAGGTGACGTTTAGTGGTACCCCAGATCAGCTAAAAGATGATGATGTCATCAAGCGCGCCTATCTTGGCGGTAGCTAACACATAAGGTGAGCGCCCATGGAAGTGATACAGACAAGTCTTGATGGTTTGATGGTCGGTTCCACCTATGCCCTGTTAGGGCTGGGTTTTGCCTTAGTATTTGGTATTATGCGGCGCATTAATCTGGCCTTTGGTGCATGCCTGCTGTTTGGTGCTTCTCTGGCTATTTATCTTGAACCCCTGTTGGGCTGGGGGGCATGGGGTTTATTCCTTGTCACTATGGCTGGTGCAGCCTTGGCCTCAGCCTATGTGGAACGCCTGTGCTTTGCTCCCCATAGCCAGCGCAGAGGGGCCGTGACAGCAATGATTGCCAGTTTTGCGATCTGGATGCAATTGGATGAAATTTCCTCCCAGCTGCTGCCGCAACGAACCCATGCTTATCAAGGCCTTGAAGTACCTACATTATGGTTGGGAGAACTCTCTGTGCGAGGTGATCAACTACTGCATTTTGGTATGGCCCTAGTAAGTATCATGCTGTTGTATATTCTGCTTTACAAAACCCGTCTTGGGCTGTTGATTCGGGCTACAGCAGATAACCCTGAAAGTGCTCACTTGTTAGGTGCCAGAGTGTCATGGCTGGGGTTTGTGGTGTTTTTTCTGGCGGGTATTTTGGGCGGTGTGGCAGCCTTTATGATTTTATCTGCTGATGGCTACGCAACGCCATTATTTGGCCTATGGAGCACCTTCAAGGGCCTCATGGCTATGATTATTGGTGGGGTGGGTTCTTTGCTGGGAGCCGTTGTTGGAGGGCTTATACTGGGTCTGGTAGAAACTCATGCCGGGGCCGCCTTGGGCGCTGAATTTCGGGATATGGTGACCTTTGGGTTGGTTTTTTTGGTACTGATTATCAGGCCTGGTGGGCTTATGGGAGTCAAGATTTATCGTACCGACAATGCGGCACAGGAGCGGGTGTAAAGTATGGATCTGTACCTTGCTTCGGTCTTGACCAATATGACGCTTATTGCTTTTTTGGCCCTTTCTGCCTATCTGGTGTTGGTGGTAGGTGAGGTATCCTTTGGTCAACAGGCGTTTTTTTGTATTGGGGCTTATCTTACTGCCTCGGTAACGGCTCTGGCGGGTGCTCATATTGTCTGGGGCTTGTTGGCTGGCATGCTGGCTGGGGCGGTCTGTGCGCTGTTATTGGGTTTTCTTACCATTAGGCTGTCAGGACTCTACTTTGCCATCAGCACCCTTTGTTTTGCTGAGTTGTTGCGCTTTTCTCTGTTGCATATCCGCTTTACGCAGCTCATTGGTGGTCGAGAAATCGGCCCTGATGGGCCTGAGGGATTTTCCAATATCCGCTGGATTTTTGAGCATAATTATGCGGTAACAGATTTTTTGCTGCTGGCAGCAACGTGTCTGCTGATACTGCTGGTGTTGTTATTTGGTCTGCAACGCAGTCACCTAATGCTGGCGGCGCGTATGGTGGGTAATGATCCTGTTCTGGCTCAGTCTCAGGGGTTTAACCCCCATCGATACCGGCTGGGTTTTATTGCTCTGTCTGGCGCTGTAGCAGGTTTTGGCGGTGGTTTGTTTGCCCTTTTTAATACCCATATTGAACCAGCTATGTTTGGCGTGATGTTAGGCGTGCATGGTCTGGCGTACTCAATTATAGGCGGCCTTGGTACGCCTCTTGGGCCTTTGCTTGGGGTTATGCTTGATATTGGCTTACTGGAAAGTATTCGTCAATTAGCGGCTTACCGCATGATTTTGTTTGGTGGTCTGGTAGCGCTGTTGCTGGTATTTCGACCTGAGGGGATTGCCAGCCCTCGGTTGGTCGCTCGACTGCGAAGACGTTGGGGGCGCCGGCGTGTTTAGCCTGCAAGGTGTAAGTAAATCCTTTGGTGGGGTTGAGGTGTTAAAGGATATATCGTTAACACTGCACCCAGGGGAACGATTGGGCATTACCGGCGCAAATGGGGTGGGCAAGTCTACCTTGATCAATATTGCCACGGGTTTTCTAACGCCGGATGTTGGTCATATCAAACTCCGCGAGCGTACATTAACTCACCGCCCTGCTTGGGCCTTTGCACAAGCGGGAATTCGGCGAACTTTTCAAACCACACGCTTTTTAGCAACATCAACCTTAGGGGAGCAGTTATTATTGGTTGCCCGTACGCCTGAGTGCAGAGCCAGATTAGATGCTTTGCTGCAGTCTAGCGGTCTGCAATCAAGCTTACCTCTGTTTGCGGATGAAATCCCTTTGCCAATGCTGCGTAAAGCGGAAGTCATACGAGGATTGGCGGCACAGCCTGAAGTACTGTTCCTGGATGAGCCTTCGGCTGGTTTAACGGTCGATGAGCTACATGAGTTTGAGGGCTTTTTGCAGCAACATCTGCACCGGAAAACTGCTTTGGTAGTGGTGGAGCACCGGCTTGATTTTATGACCATGGTGACCGACTTGGTGGTGGAAATGCATCTTAACCAAGGGCTGCAATTAGGAGTTGGCGGATGCTAAAACTGGACCAGCTTTGTGTACAGTATGGGGTGCTTAAGGCAGTAGATAAAGTAAGTATGTCCATCGCTCCGGCGACAATTAATGTGATAGAAGGGCATCATGGTGCGGGCAAGTCCAGTCTTCTTAAAGCGATCATTGGCGCGGTGCCTGCACAAGGTAAGGTGTGGCTTGATCAGTGTCAGCTCAATAACCGCCGTTCACCGGCGCAATTATTGCGCATTGGCGTCGCTCTTGTACCGGAGGGAAGGCAGGTGTTTGCACGTCTTTCGACTCGGGAAAATCTGCAATTTGGACTCCATGTATCTGGCCAGAAGGGCAGTATTTTGGAAGTGCTGGAGTATTTTCCAGAGCTGGCTCCACTATTGGATCAGCCCGCCTATGTCTTAAGTGGTGGTCAAGCACAGATGCTGGCCATGGCCAGAGCCCTGCTTACGAAGCCACATTATCTGTTGGCTGATGAACCATTGCTGGGATTATCGGATAGCCCCAGAGATAAGCTATGGCAGGTGCTGGCAGATCTACGCAGTAAGGGGGTTGGTGTGCTGGTTACCGGTGAACACAATGTACCGAGTGGGGTTGTCATTGAACAGAGAAAAATAATGTATAACGGTAAGTTTCAATCAGGAGAGTAACAATGAAAAATGCAATGAACTATGCCATGGGAATAGCTCTAACCTTCACCGCTGGCGTCATACAGGCTGATATGATCACCACCAAGACGACTTGTATAGCCCACGCACAGGAACTGAATTATATGTGTAAGGTTAACCTGTCGCGGCATAGTCATCCAGTCACTGACGCCATCCTCAGCGTTAGTGCTGATATGCCTTCCATGCCTATGGCGCATAATATCAAGCCGGTGATGGCCATGCCGGTTGCGGATACAGCTGGTCAGTATATGTTTGTTATTGAGCTGGAAATGACAGGGCAGTGGCGGCTTATTTATAATATAGCTAGCCCATTTGTTGATCGTTTGTATGAGCCTTTCATGGCGGGTTCGGGGGATACTGTGGCGCATACCCATGCCACTACGACAATGGATCATTCCGACATGCAAAGTACCGATCATAACTAAGTCTTTAGTTAATCGAATAGGCGCTTTGCGTTACCTTGATACATCAGTTGAAGCAACTAACAAAAAAGCCCACGCTGAATGCAGCGTAGGCTTTGAAAATGGTGGGCCTGCTCAGATTTGAACTGAGGACCAACGGATTATGAGTCCGCTGCGCTAACCGCTGCGCCACAGGCCCCTGTGGGAGGTGGAATGATACCCAAGCTATTGGATTTGGGCAAGATTCCTGATGCCTAAAATGCTGTTTTAATTGCATTTTAGGTGTAAATATTTTTAATTTGGGTAATTGGGGGCAGGTTTTTACCTGCCCCAGTTGTTATCACTCTTCGATGAAGCTTCTTAGGTGGTCGGAGCGTACTGGATGACGCAGCTTGCGCAGCGCTTTTGCTTCGATCTGACGAATGCGTTCACGGGTTACATCGAATTGTTTGCCCACTTCCTCTAGGGTGTGGTCGGTGTTCATTTCGATACCGAAGCGCATACGCAGAACCTTGGCTTCACGGGCAGTTAGGCCGGCCAAAACGTCGCGTGTGGCCTCGCGCAGACCTTCGCTGGTGGCGGTGTCAATAGGCGAGTCCATGGTGGCGTCTTCGATAAAATCGCCCAAGTTGGAATCTTCGTCATCGCCGATGGGAGTTTCCATAGAGATGGGTTCTTTGGCGATTTTCAATACCTTGCGAATTTTGTCTTCCGGCATGTCCATCCGTTCGCCCAGCTCTTCTGGTGTGGGTTCACGACCCATTTCCTGCAACATCTGGCGCGAAATACGGTTCAGTTTGTTGATAGTTTCAATCATGTGAACTGGAATACGGATAGTGCGTGCCTGGTCCGCGATAGAGCGGGTAATGGCCTGACGTATCCACCAGGTTGCGTAGGTGGAGAATTTGTAACCACGTCGGTATTCGAACTTATCGACGGCCTTCATCAAACCGATATTACCTTCTTGGATTAGGTCCAAGAATTGCAAACCTCGGTTGGTGTATTTTTTGGCAATGGAAATAACCAAGCGCAGGTTAGCTTCAACCATTTCTTTCTTGGCGCGGCGTGCACGGGCTTCGCCTATGGACATCTTGCGGTTGATTTCTTTAATTTCGGTAAGCTGCAAGGTGGCTTTTTGTTCAACGGCGCCTAACTTCCGTTGGGCGCGGCGCAGGTCCATGGCATGGCGTTTGATGGCCGGAGAGTAGGCTTCGTCACGCGCGATCAGTTCGTCGGCCCAATCTGTATTGGCTTCGTTGCCAGGGAATTCGGCCAAGAATACTTTGCGTGGCATTTTGGCGCGGCGCAAACAAACTTGGCTCACGGTACGTTCTTGTTCACGAATCAGTGCCAGAGCACTACGTGGCGTAGTGGCAACCAAGTCAAAATATTTAGGCACCAGCTTGATGGGGGAGAACAGCTCGCCCAGCAGTGCATATTCTTTTTGGGCTTGTTTACTAGCGCGGCCGTGTTTGGCTTCGGCGGCCATGGTTTTTTTCAGTTGCTTTTCTAGTTCGCCAAAACGCTCGGCGGCTTCAATGGGGTCTGGGCCGTTATCCGTTTCTTCTTCCTCTTCGTCGTCCCCCTCAGTTTTATTTTGGTTAACTGTGGTGGGGTTGACAGGGTCGGGATCAGGTTCGCCATCAGGGTCAATGTAACCACTGAATAGATCGCTTAGACGGATGCCATCCTCTTCTTTCAAGGTTTCTTTATAGGCATTAAGAACAGTTTGTACGCTATTAGGGTAGAGGGCTAGCGCCGCCATAACGTCCCGCAAACCTTCTTCGATGCGCTTGGCAATAACGATTTCACCTTCACGAGTCAATAGCTCGACGGTGCCCATTTCACGCATGTACATACGTACTGGATCAGTAGTACGTCCGGCTTCGGTTTCTACAGCGGCCAGGGCAGCGGCAGCTTCTTCGGCGGCGGCCTCGTCGGTAGAGTCGCCGTCGGTCATGAGCAGGGTTTCAACATCGGGCGCTTGTTCGGAAACAGTAATGCCCATGTCGTTGATCATGCCAATGATTTCCTCAACCTGATCAGGATCGACGATATCTTCTGGTAGGTGGTCATTAACCTCAGCGTAGGTCAAAAAGCCTTGTTCACGGCCCTTGGTAATGAGTTCTTTTAGACGAGACTGTTGTTCGTTGGCAGCCATAGAAACCCTTTTAAAATTAAGCGAATTGCAGGAAATAACGCAAGCCGACCATTATAGTGGAACGAGCTCGCATCTTCCAGATAAATCGCGGAATAATTGATGTGTGCACTTTAATAAGTATGTGCAGTATAGATGGCGTTACGTGGGCTATTTTTCAAGTCTGTCATGTATAATAAATGCAGCTTGGCCCTTGCCGAAAGGTCCCTATCTGGGCCTTTGAAGAAGGTTCATTCTCCATATTTTTTGGTTTTATGCAAGGCTTCTTTTTCACTTAGCAAAGATTTTAGTTGTTGCTTGGCTGTGTCCGCTTCTGCACCGCTATGAGCACGGCGCAAGGTGTCGCTTAAATCTTCAAAGCGCTGGTCAAAATAATGGTGATGTAATTTATCGATTGCCTCGCTTAGTTGGCTGGCATCATCGCTGGCAACTACCAATGATTCTAAGCCGGCCAGATTGCGCATCATGGGCCAAGCGTCTAAAACGGTGCATTCACTTTGTAGTTCGGCGGCTTTAGGGGGGCGCTGCAACTGCTCTTTCACCTGTTGGCAAATTTCCAAAATCTGCACCAATGCACTAGCATCGGGCATGCGCAATTGGCGCAGGTGTGCTGGGATAGCACTGTGGGCTTGGGCTAATTCTGGGTTGCGTAAAATTAAGCGTATGGCAGCTTGTGCTGGATTTTGCACTTTTATAGCCTGGCGCGCTTGGTTTTGCCAAGGTTTTGAAGTGGTACCTTTGTGGTCTTTAAATTCGCCCTTCTTGCTGTATGTGGTTGCTTGATGAGGTGTATAACCCGTGTCACTAGGGTAAGCTTGCTCGGACCCGTGGGTGTCTTTGGTCCAGTCGCCGCTGGTTTCAAAATAATCGCTAGTTGGAGCCTGATCAAGATAGTCTTGGTAATGCGACGGCTCGCCATGGAAATCATTGGGCGGTTTGCTAGGTTCTTGTTCTTCTTGCTGCTGGTTGCTAACAGTGGGAGTTGGCGGCGCACTGGGTTCGCTTACGGCGGTCAATTGGGCTAGGGTATCCTGGTTTAGGCCAGTGATATCTTCCAACTTGCTGATCATCATGCTGCGCATTAGGCCTTTGGGCATGGCTTGAATAATCGGCATGATGTCGGTTGCCAGTTTGGCGCGATGTTCTAGGTTGTGGATGTCTAGATCTTGTGACAGCTGCTGGAACAAAAATTCACTAAATGGGGTGGCGTCGGCAATGCGTTGGCTTAGTGCCTCGGCGCCTTCTTTGCGTACCTGAGTGTCTGGATCTTCGCCTTGGGGGAGCAATAAGAAACGTGCCTGACGGCCATCACTCATAAACTCTACGCAAGTGTGCATGGCCCGCACAGCCGCCTTAATGCCCGCGGCGTCACCATCAAAACAAAAAATGATTTCGCTGACTATTTTATATATCCGCTCAAGGTGGAAACGGCTGGTGGCGGTGCCTAAGGTAGCCACGGCGTAGTTAATGTCGTGTTGTGCCAAGGCCACAACATCCATATAGCCTTCGACTACCAGTATGCGTTTTAGGTTACGTTCGTGTTGGCGCGCCTCGTAGAGACCGTAGAGTTCTTTTTCTTTGTGAAACACCTCGGTTTCTGGTGAATTCAGGTACTTGGGTTTGGCGTCACCCAGTACTCGGCCGCCAAAGGCGATGACCTTGCCTTTGCTATTGCGTATAGGGAACATGATACGCTCCCTAAAGAAATCATATACGCGTTGGCTATCAGCTTTTTTTACGGCCATGCCGCATTGCACCAAAGCATCCAGTGTCGAATCTGAGGTGCTAATGTTGTCAATCAGATTCTGCCAGCCGCTAGGGGCATAGCCAATGCCAAAGCGCTGGGCAATTTTACCACTTAGGCCGCGCGCCTTCAGGTAATCAACGGCATGTTTGCGCTGGGCGTGTTGGCGCAATTGCTTTTGATAGAAGTTGTTAGACTGTTCTAGCAGGTCATAAGCTTGGTTGCGAGCCTGAGTCTTGGCTTGCTGGGCGGCCATTGCTGCCGGCGATAAATGCTGCTCTTGTTTGGGTACTTCTAGGTTGGCCTTGCGGGCTAGTTCTTCTACCGCTTCTGGAAAGTTCAAGTGTTCCAGTTCCATGAGAAAGCCAATGGCGTTACCACCTGCGCCACAACCAAAACAGTAATAAAACTGTTTGTCGGGCGCCACACTAAAAGACGGTGTTTTTTCTTTGTGGAAAGGGCAGCAGGCGGAATAGTTGCGGCCGCTGCGTTTGAGTTTTACGCGGCTGTCTATGACATCCACAATATCCGTGCGATCGAGCAGGGTGTCGATAAAGTCTTGGGGGATGCGGTGGGACTGCTGGGCAGACACGTTGGCGCCTGAAAGCTAGTTAGCTCAAACGGGCTTTGATTTGTCCGCTCACCTTGCCCATGTCAGCACGGCCCTGTAGTTGCGGCTTTAGTTGTCCCATAATTTTGCCCATGTCTTGCATGCTAGAGGCGCTAGTAGCAACCACAGCCGCTTCAATGAGGTCAGCAATTTCAGCTTCGGTTAAAGGTGTGGGCAAGAATTCTTGTACTACCGTCAATTCGTATTTTTCTTGGTCAGCTAGGTCGTTACGATTGGCGGCTTCAAATTGACTAATGGAATCACGACGTTGCTTGAGCATCTTATCTAGGATAGCCAGTATGCGGGCATCATCTAGTTCGATACGTTCGTCGACCTCTACGCGTTTGATCTCCGCCAGCATGGAGCGAATCACGATCAGACGTTGCTTCTCCTTGGCACGCATGGCTTGCTTTTGGGCATCTTTAAGTTGGGACTTTAGATCAGACATAGTGGCCTCGCGCTAATGAAGAAGTGGTCAGTATAGGGCTCAGTTATGTAAATGCCAGAAACAACAAAGGGGCGGGTAACTGAAAACCGCCCCCAGGTTGTCGCCATCACCAATGTTTTGGGTGGCAGAGTCTGGCATTGTGGTAGCTTAACAGGGTTTAAGCTACAGCAAAACCGTCTTAGTACAAACGTACGTGACGACGATTTTCGCGAGATACTTTCTTAGCGTGACGCTTAACAGCAGCAGCGGCTTTGCGCTTGCGAACGCTAGTAGGTTTTTCGTAGAACTCACGCTTGCGTACATCAGCGAGTACGCCAGCTTTTTCACACGAACGCTTGAAGCGACGTAGAGCAATATCAAATGGTTCGTTTTCTTTCAGTTTTACAGCCGGCATATTTCTACCTGTTTATAGATAACGCAATAAGTAGTGATCGTTATCTTGTTTAATTTTCGTGCATTGTTACTTATTTCGCTGACAAGAACAAAAACACGGCATATGTTTAAGGCCGCATATTCTACTCTTTGATTTAGGGGGTGTAAAGACTGTTTGCGAAAAAGTTTTAGGTCGATTGGGTGGCGTTTTGATAGCCAAGGCGCGCCGTCACAGGTAAAATTCAATTTACCAAGAAGGGGGGTTGTAAAGATAAGTTGCAACCCCTTTAACGTATGTTTTTAAAGTGGCCCGATTGGCCCAGAACCTAACAATTATGAAAGTTCTAGGTATAGAAACCTCCTGTGACGAAACCGGCGTGGCCATTTTTGATACCCAGCATGGGATATTGGCTGAGGCCCTGTACAGTCAAGTAGCGGTGCATGCTGAATATGGCGGTGTCGTACCTGAACTAGCGTCGCGTGATCATATTCGTAAACTAGTGCCTTTGCTGCGCCAAGTGTTTGAGCAAGCAGGCCTAGAATACGCTGACATTGATGGTGTGGCCTATACGGCCGGGCCAGGCTTGATTGGCGCCTTGATGGTCGGTGCTGCCGCAGGTCGCGCTTTGGGTATGGCATGGCAAGTACCAACCATAGGTGTGCATCACATGGAAGGCCATTTGCTGGCACCGCTGTTGGAGGAGAACGCACCCAAACCGCCGTTTGTCGCTTTGTTGGTTTCTGGTGGCCATACGCAACTGGTCAATGTGAGTGCTTTAGGCTGCTATGAACTCATGGGTGAATCCATCGATGATGCCGCCGGGGAAGCCTTTGATAAGGTTGCCAAGATGTTGGACCTAGATTATCCAGGAGGCCCGCATGTGGCTCGCTATGCTTTACAGGGGGAAGAGGGGCGTTTTGTTTTTCCACGCCCTATGGTAGACCGGCCTGGTTTGGATATGAGTTTTAGTGGTTTAAAAACGGCGGCACTCTATGCTATCCAGAAATTGCAAAAACAAAGCCCTAATGGCCAACTAAGTGAGCAGGATAAGGCCGATATTTGCTTGGCTTTCGAGCAGGCTGCGGTAGAGACATTGGCCATTAAGTGTCGGCGTGCTTTGCAGCAGTCAGCTAACCAGGTGTTGGTGATGGCCGGTGGTGTTAGTGCCAATCAGCGCTTGCGGGCCAAGTTGCAACAGGCCACGCAAAAACTAGGTGCAAAGGTGTACTATCCGCGTCCGGCTTATTGTACCGACAATGGCGCTATGATCGCTTTTGCGGGTGCTTTGCGCTTGCAAGCTGGGGCCGCTGATGATTTGAGTTTGCATATCCGTCCACGTTGGCCTTTGGCTGAGTTGGCAGCAATTAAGTAACGGCGTATAACACGGTTTGCGCCATGATATTATTAACCAAGTAATACCCATAATAAGTACATATAGGAGAGCAAGGTGGATACGGTTTATATACATGGCCTGGCTGTAGAAACAACGATAGGTATCTTTGACTGGGAACGTACCATCAAACAAAAGGTCGTACTTGATCTGGAGATGGCCGTTGATATTCGTGCTTCAGCGGCTAACGAAGACATTGATCGCACAGTCAGTTATAAGGACGTATCGGATTGCATTATGGATTTTATCGCCAAGAGTGAATTCTTGCTTGTGGAAACTATGGCCGAAGAGATCGCGGCTTTAGTGTTGCAAACATTCCCGGTGCCATTTGTGCGTCTAAAACTGGGTAAGCCAGGTGCCGTACCAGAGGCAAAAGATGTGGGCGTGATGATTGAGCGAGGCACTAAACCCGCATGACAGTGCAGGTTTATGTGGGCTTAGGGGCTAACATAGACCCTGAGCGGTGCTTGCAAGCTGGCGTGTCGGCATTACAGCTGGCATTTGCTCAATTGCAGTTGTCTCCAGTTTACCAGACTCAGGCTGTTGGCATACATGGTCCAGATTTTCTAAATATGGTGGTGGGTTTTGAAACGAGACTATCACTCAGCGCCTTGCGCTCTTGGATCAAGCAGGTTGAGACCCAGCATGGCCGAGAGCGCAGCCTACAGCAACCAAGTTCTCATCGACTAGATATGGACGTACTCTTATATGGGTCTTTGGTCAGCTCGACCGAAAATGTGCCGCGTAATGACGTATTGCAGCAAGCTTATGTGTTGCAGCCTTTGGCTGATTTGGCGCCAAGCCTGCTTTATCCTGGCTCTCAGCAGACCATAGGTGAACTGTGGCAGGCTAGTGACTTATTGTCGGCGAGTGTCCCTTTTTCTTTGGACTTCAATGTCTGAAGCACCCTCAAAAGTCTGTTAGGTTTGGGCGATGGCGGCGATTTGCCCTGCCTTGATGGCCTCACCTAGGGCTTTGCCTTGCAGTCCTTGTGAGATATAGCCCTGTGAGCTAATCTGCTGAGCAGCAAGTAAGCCTTTTTCGATTTGTTGCCACAGGCTGACGCCAAAGTTCAGTTCTGGCAGTTCCATTTGCCCTTGACTGTGCAGTAAACCACACAGTTTGACTAAGCGTTTTAGTCGTTGTGGGTTCCTTAGTGCGCCACAATTGTTCAATAAAGTGTGTTTTTGCTCGGCTTTCAACTCTGGGTAGTGTGTGATTTGACGTCGGTGTTTACTTAGCTGCACGCACAGTTGGAGCGTGTTTTTAGGTAAGCGTAAAGATTCACCTAAGCTCTCGATTTGCGGTTTGTTCAAGGCCTGTAAAAGGATGGCTAAACGGTCATCGGCCTCAGTGAACAGTGAACTTGCCGCTTGCAGAAGACCTAATGGATTTTTTTTGCCTTGTAATAATTTGGCCAAAGGCGGAGACAGCTGTTGCAAGGCGCCTAGTTCTAACAAGGTAGTAAAATAGATCCAAGGGCTAGAGCTGCGCATGGCTTTTTGGGTTTCGTGCCACAAGCGTTCTTTGGCAATTTCCTGCAGTTCACCAGAGTCCACTAATTGTTTTGCTAAGGCTTTGGTCTCAGGAGCGATGCTAAATCCCAAGTGATACAAGTGCGCATGGAATCTGGCTAGGCGTAACACCCGCAGGGGGTCTTCAGAGAAGGCCGGTGATACATGGCGTAATACGCCTTGTTGAATATCTTGTTGACCACCATAAGGGTCGACTAGCTCGCCGTTGGTTGATTCTGCAATAGCGTTGATGGTGAGGTCGCGGCGCTGCAAATCTTGCTCAAGCGTGACATCGGCTGCGGCAAATACGGTGAAACCTGTATATCCCCGCCCGGCTTTACGTTCGGTGCGGGCAAGCGCATATTCTTGCTTACTGGTGGGGTGCAGAAAAACGGGAAAATCTTTGCCGACTTGTGTGTAACCAAGGTCTAGCAAATCTTGCGGACTGGCACCCACAACCACATGATCGTAATCGTATACCGGGATGCCGAGGAGTCGGTCTCGAACAGCGCCTCCAACGATGTAGGTTTGCCAGTTTGGTTGCACTTAGTCCACTTGTAAGGCCTTAAGTCAGGCGCACATTTGCGGGTGAGTCGTGCAGAAAGTATTGAAACCACCTTCTAGGCTATACACGTTTTCAAACCCTTGATTAATAAATACTTCGGCAGCTTGCATAGAACTTATGCCGTGGTAACAACAGACAATAACGGCTTTGTCTTTGTTGGCTTCTGCCAAAAAGCTGGCGAGGTTGCTGTTATCAATACGTTGGCTGCCTTTGATATGGTTGGCATTATAGCTGTTGACGTCACGAATATCCAAGACGTAAGCGCCAGCATCGATTTTATCTTGCAAACCGGTAGGGTCTAAAATTTGAAGTTGGGTCATGTGTTTGTTCCCTGCGCTATGGGCGGACAATATAAGAATCTAAAATATTAGCAAAAACTTATATTATAAACAAGCAGTAATATATGTTTGCTTATCATCAAGGCGAAGCATTTTTAAATGACCTCCCCAGACGCACCCCATATCAAGATTAACGATGGTCTCTAAGCCGGTTTCTCCTTTTAGGGCGGCCCAGTGTCCAAATATTTGTTGGCATGACACTTGGCTTTTGTAAGTGAACCAGGGTGCATAACCTGTTGGCGCTTGGTGAGGCTTGTGCTTGGTCTTGAGTTCCAAACGACCTTGTGGATCGGTAAAGCGCATGCGAGTAAAGTAGTTGGTAATACAGCGCCAGCGTTCAGGCCCACTTAGGTCTGGATGCCAAATATCGGGTTGATTACCATACATATTGGCAAAGTAGTGGTGTTGTTGTGGCCCCGTTAATACTTGGTGGATTTCTTCAGCCAGTTGTTGAGCTGTGGCTAGATTCCAGCAGGACGGGATGCCGGCATGGGTCATCACTGTGTTGTAGTTACGGCTGTAGTGAAGAAGTGGCAAGCTCTGTAGCCAAGTCATCAGTTCTTGACGATCAGGTGCGGCGAAAATAGCGGCTAAAGTTGGGTCTATACTCAGGTTGGTGGCTTCATGATGCAGTGCTAACAGATGTAAATCGTGATTACCCAGTACCACCTTGGCGCGTTTTCCTAAGCCCATAACAAAGCGCAGGGTTTCTAGGGACTGGGGACCTCTGTTAACCAGATCACCTGCTAACCAAAGTTGGTCTTGGTCACTAAATCTTACGCGCTCCAAGAGTCGCTGCAAAGGATCCAAGCAACCTTGTAAGTCGCCAACGGCATAGGTCGCCATTAATGCAGGGCGTGGGGGTAGGCTAAAGTGAATGGCGCAATCTTGGCGGTAAATTCGTGGCCATCAGCGGCCTTCATGCCATATTGTCCGCTCATGCTGCCGACGCGAGTGCCCAGCACGGTGCCGCTGGTGTAGCGATGTTGTTTGCCAGGCTCAATGACGGGTTGTTGTCCGACTACGCCGCTGCCACTAACTTCCTGAGACTCACCGTCACCGTTGGTGATCAACCAGTGGCGGTCGAGTAGTTGAGCGCTCTGACTGCCCTGGTTAGTGATCGTAATGTGGTAGGCAAACACATAACGGTTGCGCTCTGGATCCGATTGTTCGGCAATGTATTGCGTGTCTACTTTTACGTTGACATCGTATTCATCGTGGTCGTAGTTAGACATCTTAATCTTGTTTCTCACTGGTAGTTGCTTGGCAGTGCTGATGGTGATAATTGCTTATTTTCACATAATCTGCAACTGTCAAACGCTCGGGGCGTAAAGTCGCGTCGATGCCAATGCTTTCCAGTTGTTCAGGCGTGAGTTGCCCCTTTAGGTTATTGCGCAGTGTTTTGCGGCGCTGGGCAAAGGCTGAGCGCACCAAGTTGGCGAAGTTCTTAAAGTTGTCAGCTGGGTGTGGAAGCTCGCCATACGGCACTAGGCGCACGATAGCTGAGTCGACCTTAGGTCGAGGATCAAAGGCTTCTGGAGGTACTTCAAATAGATTTTCTACCTGGCAATGGTATTGCGTCATAATGCTCAGACGACCGTAATTGTTCTCGCCAGCTTGGGCCGCCATGCGCTGAACTACTTCTTTTTGCAACATAAAGTGCATATCCAGCACTTGTTCGGCGTACTCCAGTAAGTGAAAAATCAAAGGCGTGGAAATATTGTAAGGCAGGTTGCCAACAATACGTATCGAATTGGGTTGGTCGTTGATTTGGGTGAAATCAAACTTCAATGCATCAGCTTCATGAATGCGCAAATTGTCACCATAGGTGGCAAAGCTAATACGTAAGCGTGGGATCAGATCACGGTCAAGCTCGACAACATCCAATGCGCCTGCCGCGGCCAGTAAAAACTCGGTGATGGCACCTAGGCCAGGGCCGATTTCCACTAAACCTTGATTGGGTTGGGGGCGGATGCTAGCCACGATATGGCGGATGATACCTTGATCTTGAAGAAAGTTTTGGCCAAAGCGTTTGCGGGCTTTATGTTTGTGCTGTTGGGGTGATGGCATAAGGCGATTTCTACTCTAATAATCAGCTAAATAAGGAAAGACTTTGTTGCCAATTAAAGACTCATTAAGCTAGCTTGTCGTACGGCTTCCTTGAGGCTGCTGGCACTGGCTTTGCCGGTTGCGGCCAAGTCCAGGGCAGTGCCATGGTCTACGGAAGTGCGAATAATAGGCAGACCCAGTGTAATATTTACCGCGCTACCAAAGCCCGCATATTTTAGCACAGGAAGACCTTGATCGTGATACATGGCCAGTACACAGTCTGCTTGCTCAAGATTGTGTTGATTAAAAAGTGTGTCAGCCGGTAGTGGGCCCACCAATTGCATGCCTTGTTCTCTCAGGCTGTCCAGAGTAGGAATGATCACGTCTAATTCCTCACGGCCAAGGTGGCCATTTTCGCCGGCATGGGGATTTAGGCCACAAATGTAAATTGTAGGCTCTGGTGTATCAAACTTGATGATCAATTCTTGGTGTAAAATACTAATAACTTGGCGCAGGCTGGGCGCTGTCACAGCCGCAGGCACTTCTGACAAAGGCAGGTGTGTGGTAGCTAAAGCAACGCGCATGGTTTGACAAGCGAGCATCATCACCACCTTGTCTTTCTGACAACGTTGTTGCAGGTATTCCGTATGGCCACTAAAACGAGTACCAGCTTCGTTAATAATGGCCTTGTGCACCGGTGCCGTAACCATGGCGTGGGCGGCGCCACTTAAACAAGCGTCGCAGGCTATATCGAGTGTCTCGAGCACATAAGCGGCGTTGTTGGTATTGAGTGAACCGGCAAGGCAAGTATCGGCTAATGGGACATGCCAAACTTTGAGTTGTTGAGATTGGGTGGGGCCAGGTAGTTGGGTGGGCGTGATGGTAATGATATCCACGCTGATATCTAGCTTTTGCGCACGCTCGCGCAGCAGGTTGGCATCGGCAATGACAACAATTTCACAGCCTGACTGCGGGCCTGCTAACTGTAGGCATAGGTCGGGGCCAATGCCGGCGGGCTCGCCGGCAGTGACTAAAATGCGGGGTAAGGATGAAGCTGGCAACTTAGCGAATCTCTATGTAGGCTTGATTGCGCAGTTCCCGTAACCAAGTTTCCATTTCGCCAGCAAATTTACTGTCATATAGAGCGGTGCGAGCTTTGTTGCGCAGCATATTGTACCCCACATCTTTGGTTTGGCGTTCACTGACCTGCAGTATGTGCCAGCCACTAGGCCCTTTAAATGGCGCACTAATTTCGTTATCACCAAGCGTGTCCAGTTGTGTCTGCATAAAGTTAGGAACTTGACCTGGGTTAAGCCAACCCATGTCCCCTCCGTTAAGAGCGGTATTGGCATCGTCACTAAAGCTACGGGCTAGCTTATAAAAGTCGGTGCCTGTTTGTAGACGTTGGTAAATATCATCAACCAGTATCTTGGTGTCGGCGGCCGAACGGATGTCATTGCTCAATATAAGAATGTGATTTGCTTTGGTCTGCTGTACTTGCTGCACGGCTAAACCGCGTTGTTCAATAATCTTTATCAGATGGTACCCGCTGCTATTGCGCACAGGTTGGCTAATTTCGCCGACTTTCATATTAGCTATTGCTTTGGCAAATAGGGCAGGTAATTGACTGGCCTTACGCCAGCCAAGGCTACCACCGCTGGCCGCATTATTAGCGCTAGAGTATTTGCTAGCCAAGCTGGCAAAATCCACTTCCTCGGCAATTTCTGCCTGTAATTGTTGCAACTTGGCTTCGGTGTCATCCACCTGCTGCTGTGTGGCTTGGGTAGGTGTGGCAATCATGATGTGGGACAATAGGTATTCTGTGTCGGCCAGTTCTTGGCCTTGTTGTGAGTCCAAGAATAGATCGATTTCTTTTTCACTGACCTTGATACGGCGCTTGATGGCAATCTTGCTGACTTCGTCGATTGTCATTTTACGCTGAATGTCACTTCGAAAACTGGCCACACTGTTGCCATTGGCAACAATAGCTTTATGTAGCTGAGGCAAAGTCAGTTTATTGTTTTGGGCAATGTTGGCCATGGCGTTATTGAGCATGGTATCAGAGACCTCTATGCCCAGTCGCTCAGCTTCTTGTAACTGCAACAGTTCAAGAATAAGCTGATCTAAAACCTCTCCTTGCAGCAGGCCTGCAGCGGGGATTGCCGCATTTTGGCGTTGTAATTGATCCCGCACATCGGTTATTTCAGTGATTAACTCTGATTGCATAATAACGTCGTTATTGATGACGGCGGCGATCATGTCAATTTCGGTTGTGCCATGGACACCGGCCCATGGCAATAGGCTAGCTATAAAGGTTATGCTAGCCAGCTTACGTTTGCAGTTATTTAAAACGTTCATTATATCCCGTAATATTTTTCATAAACTCTTCAATTTCAGCATCGCCAGTGCCAAATAGGCGGGTATCACTATCGCCTAAGCCTTTTAATTCTAGTTCAAGAAATACGCCGTGCTCTTGGCCTGCTGCTTGACTAACAAGCCAATCCCGATTTACTAGGCGAACCTTGTAACAGCAGTTGGCGAATTCGACCCCCGTAATTTGCTCTAATGTAGTGCTATTGGTGATGTCAATTTTATGCTGTGCGAACAAAGTCCACTGCGGTGCTAGGGGCCAAATAATAGAAGTTTGGCTCTGTTTGCTACCGCTGGTTTCTGAGTAATTGGCCGCTATTATTTTATTGCTAGTAGCATGATAACGTAGGTTGGCAGACAGAGCATCAAGCTGATTGCTACGGTCGTTCCAATCAATACTTAGGCTGCTACTGAGCTTATCATTAATTTGGTAATCCATCTGACCATAAAATGGCGAAGAAGTTTCCGTAGCTGTTGCGGTGCTCGAAGATAATTGTACCTGGCGATCACTCAAATAGTGTATTTGGGACAAAGATAACTGGGCTTTTTGTTGCCCCGTTGTGGTGATCACACGGCTGCTAACGCCTAGGGTTATCCGATTAGTGTCTCCTATTCTGTCGGGACCGGTAAAACGGTTTGCTTGATAAAGCGGTTTGCTGATGGTGCTGGTATCAAATACAGGCAGGCTATCTTGCTGGCGATAGGGCGTATAAGTCCAGTATAAACGGGGCTCCAAAGTCTGTTGTCCGCCACCTTGGGTGGGGCGCTCAAATAATAATCCGCTGTCTAACTCTAATTGGTATAGGCTACGGTTTTGGCTTCTGGCAAGGCCGCTGGGTGTATCTGTGAGCTGGTAAAAACTCATGGGCAAACTTAGTTTTGGCGTTGCGTAGGCGTAGTCAGATTGCCATTGATACTGGGCTGAAGGAGTGAAATGCACGCGCTGGCCATTGATTTTTTGCATGTCGCTCAAATCATTGTGGCTGACTCTTTGAAAGTTGTCGTAGCTAAGATTGTATAACCAGTGATAATTACCCCCCGAGCCCCCCTGGCCTGAAAAGTTGACGTAGGGTAGCAGGTTGTAGGTTGGTGCGCTGGCAGACAACTGCTGGTGTTGTTTGAAGCCTAGTTGGATATTGTCTATATAGTCGCTACCAAGCTTATAGTTGAATGCCATATGGCTACTTACTTTATGGTTGTCAGCGTGGTCAGAACTGTAGTCAAAGTTATTAAATGGTGCAAAGTCGCTGGCCCGAGCTAGTTGAATTTCGGCCCGTAAGCGGTCGTTGTCGTTGATGGTGCCCGCATAAGTATAGTCAGCATACCAGCTGTTGCTGGATGACTGTTTATCTTCAATGCTAATTAAGGCGTTACTTTGGTGGAGCCCGTTAGAGCCAAGAAAACGCCCTTGGGTGGTTACATATGAACCACTGTGCTCGCGCCAATGGGGGGTGACGACGGCATCAGAATTGGGTGCCAGATTTAGGTAGTATGGTGTGGCGATATACAGACCATTGTTACTAGTAGTCGATACTTGGGGATACAGAAAACCTGACCGTCGTTGTTCATCAATGGGAAAACTGACCCATGGCAGGTAAAAAATAGGCACGGGGCCCAGATGAAGTACCGCATTGCGGGCTTCTCCAACACCTTGTTCGGGCAATATATCAATCTGTGAACTGGCTATATGCCAACTGTTGTCACCTGGTGGGCAAAAGCTGAAGGTGCCCTCGTCAAGTACCATGCTGTCATCACTATTGATGGTCACGTTGGCCGCCGTTGCGCGGAGTTCACTTTCAAATTGTACCAATTCCACCTGTTGCAAGTTAGCTTGGTTTAAATCAGTGCCAAACTTGCCGTTATCTGCGGTAGCCAAAAAGCCTGGGCGTCGATACTCAACGTTGTCTTGCACAGAGATCATATCAGTATTGGTGTCGATGCTAACCAGTTCGCTGCTAAGGCGCTGGTCACCCTGCTGCATGATGACATTACCCTGCAACGTAGTAATACCATTTTCAAATTGGCTGCTATCTGAATCTGTATAAATGTACGGGGACTTGGGCGCCTGGTCGGCATTTGAATTAGTGTGTGCCAGCGGCTGGTAGCTGCCTAGGCAGTAGCTGGCCGGAGCCTTGTTGGCATCCCATTGCCAGTCAAGATCATCGGCCCTAGCCGTGTTTGCGAAAGCGACCATGGCTAGGGCTATGCTACCAGCCAATAGAGTTGACAACGGCGTTTTTGGTATGACCCGTGAGCCAATAGAGAAGTGGTATTGATAAACCAAGAGAAAATCCAATATCAAGAGGCTGTTGAACTTGAAAAACGCTGAAACTGGCGCCAATTAGTGGTAAGTTTAAACCACAAACTCAGCTTGTGGAACTACAGATTAATAGGATTCTAGTTTGAACGGTTATTTATTGGGTAAAAATGTCGCCAACCATCGTACTGGCATGGTCATTGGTGCGTTGTTAGGTATGGCCTCTGGCGGTTTTGTCGGCTTGTTATTTGGTTTGATTATTGGTTATCAGGGCGATAAGTTGATTCGTCGCTTTTCTGGGGCCCAACAGTGGACACAAGACAAAGCTCAAGGGGCTTTTTTTGATGCCACTTTTGCGGTGATGGGCAAGGTTGCTAAGGCTGATGGTCGTGTGACCCAAGCCGAAATTCAGTATGCTGAAGCCGTCATGGCTCGCATGCAACTAACCGGTGAGCGCCGTCAGCGAGCCATAGATTGTTTTAGTAAAGGCAAACAAACTGGCTATGAAATTACTGACGTGCTGGAACCATTGCGCCGCGCTTTAGGACGTGGCAATGTTCATGCCCGTGTGATGTTTGTGGAGATTCAGTTGGCCGCGGCCTTGGTCGATGGCGAATTTAGTCCTAGTGAAGGTCAAGTGCTGGGTGAAATGTGTCAGTTGCTGGGCGTAACGCAACAAGAATTTGAAACCGTAGCTGCCCGCATGGCGGCTGAGCATTCATTCCATCAACAGCACCAAGATGGTAGGCAAGCACAGCCAAAAGCCAGTGAGGTCAAACAGGCTTATGGCGTATTGGGTGTGGCGCAAGATTGTGATAATAAGTCGCTCAAGCAGGCTTATCGTCGACTTATGAGTCAGCACCACCCTGATAAGCTAGTGGCAGAAGGCCTACCTGATGAAATGATGCTGCTGGCCAAGGAAAAGACGCAGGAAATTCAGGCTGCTTACGACGTTGTTAAGCGCTCTCGGAAATAAAATTTGGTGGAAATCGCTGTTTCACTACAACCATTATTAATTTTGCTATAACAGGACCTATAAATGTCAGATTTTTTGATTGCCCCATCTATTTTGTCTGCTGACTTTGCGCGTCTGGGCGAAGAAGTAAGCAACGTCTTGGCAGCCGGTGCGGATGTCGTCCATTTTGATGTTATGGATAACCATTATGTGCCTAATCTAACTATTGGCCCTATGGTATGCAAGGCCTTGCGAGACTATGGCATTACGGCGCCCATAGATGTGCATTTGATGGTCAAGCCCGTTGACCACATGATTAGTGAGTTTTTGCAAGCTGGGGCCAGTTATATCACCTTCCATCCAGAAGCCAGTTTGCACATTGACCGTTCGTTGCAAATGATTCGTGATGGCGGCGCCAAAGCCGGTTTGGTGTTCAATCCAGCTACCCCATTGCATTACCTTGATCATGTTTTGGATAAGCTTGATATGATTCTATTGATGTCAGTGAACCCGGGTTTTGGTGGTCAGAAGTTTATTCCAAGCACTTTGGATAAGCTGTGCCAAGTGCGTGAGAAAATCGATGCTTCAGGTTTGGATATCCGTTTGCAAGTAGACGGTGGTGTAGGTGTGGCTAACATTGCTGATATTGCGCGTGCCGGCGCCGATACCTTTGTTGCCGGTTCCGCTATCTTTAATACGCCAGACTACGCCGACACGATCGCCAAGATGCGAGCCGAACTAAGCCATGTCTAAACCCCACAGGGAGTTATTGGAACCTCTGAATTTCGCCCCGAAGGCTGTGTTTTTTGACTTAGACGGCACCTTGATCGACAGCTTGCCAGATATTGAGGCAGCGATTGTGCAGGCCGCCTTGTCCATGGGGCTGCTGGCCCCTAGCTCCACTAAGGTGCAAGCTTGGGTTGGCAATGGCGCTGGTGCGTTGGTGGAGCGGGTGCTGGCTGACAATATCTGTATTCCTCAGCAGCGTGACCCCCGTTATGCTGCCTTGTTAGAGGGCTATATGCAGGCCTACGAAGCGCTGGCACATGCCTATAGCAGTCTTTATCCAGGAGTTGAACCATTGTTGCGCTATTGGCAGCAGCAGGGCGTAAAGCTGGCCGTTATTACCAATAAAGCTGCTCGTTTCACGCCTTCTATCTTGCGCCATTTTGGTATCTTGCACTATTTTGATGAGGTTTATTGTGGTGATTCTTTCGTACACAAGAAGCCACACCCTATGCCGTTGCTAAGGGCTTGTGAGGCTTTTTCGATCACCCCAGAGCAGGCATTGATGGTTGGGGATTCACGTAATGATGTAGGGGCCGCTCAAAATGCAAATGTGCCCTGTCTGGCAGTGCGTGGTGGTTATAATCATGGCGAAGATATAGCTTTGTCTAAGCCAACCTGGATTGTAGATAGTCTAGAGCTAGTGTGATGCGGTTTGTCCCGACCTTGCGGGCAGCGCTCATTGGGCATTTCTGATAATAACCAGTTTATTGGCTTGCAGTAGGTGACAGGGATTTTATCTTGTGCTATTGTACTAGTACGCTGATACAAACTTTTTTAAATTATGACTGATATCGATCTTACCCGCGTCGCTAATTACATGCTAGCGCAACAGCAAGTCACCGACATGGTGGAGGCTTTAGAGGCGCTCTTGACGCCTTATGAACAACAAGAGATTGCGCACCGCTTACAAATTTTTGAACTATTGGCGGAGGGTGTGCCGCAGCGTGAAGTCGCCAAGCAAGTCGGCGTTGGCGTGGCTACGGTAACACGCGGTTCCAAGGCCTTGCAGGCCGGCAAATTTCATCCTGAAATACTTGGTTTTGGAAACATTCATGAGTAAAGATAAACCGACACCGATAAAAGTGCCTCGTAAGCCCCAGTACATCACGGTAACGTCTGAGTGTGATTTTTTTGATGTTTTCAAGAAAGTGGCGGCTGAGTATGACAATTGCTTTATGTTGGAATCCTTGGGAGAGGATAGCCACATTTCTCGTCATTCTTTAATCGGTTTTGATCCGCAGCAGGTTATTTCTGCTAAGGGCACAACATTGACCGTGACTGATCGTGCGGGTGGAAGCGAGTCCTTTGAAAGTGACAACCCGTATTATCTGCTCCGGGATCTGGTACCACAGAATGTGCTTAGCCGTAAGTATGCCGGTGGTTTGATCGGCTATATTGGCTACGATGCCATGAACTACTTCGAACCCAGCCTGCAGTTGCAAACCAGCGATTGGTTTGATGGTTTTAGATTTGGTGTATACCTGGATGGCCTCATTTATGACAAGATGACGGGTGAGGTAATCTACTTTTATTATGAAGAGAATCGCATTCAATTGGTGGAAGAGTTGCTGGCCAGACCGGCTGCGAAACCCGGGTCTTTGCAAATTCAGTCGGTTGGCGAAGATATGACAAAAAGCCAACATGCCGAAGCGGTGGATACAGTAAAACAGGCCATTGTAGAGGGTAAGATTTTCCAGTGTGAGGTGGGGTATAAATACCACTTTAACATGCAAGGTGATGCCATTAATCTGTATGATCAATTGCGTCAGGTGAACCCTTCACCACAAATGTATTATGTGCGATTTGGTGATCAACAAATTATTGGTGCCAGCCCCGAGCTGTTATTCCGCTTACGCCAAGGTGAGATGGAAACTTACCCACTAGCTGGCACCACCAAGCGTGGATTGACCCCAGAAGAAGACACCGCCTTTGCCCGTGACCTGCTCAATGACCCCAAGGAAATAGCTGAACACAATATGATTGTCGACTTGCATCGCAATGATATCGGCCGTGTTGCGCGCTTTGGCAGCGTCAAGGTGCGTAGCTTGATGGACATAAAACGTTTTAGCCATGTGCAACATATTTCCAGTGAGATCGTAGGTATATTGGCACCCCAACACGACATGTTTAGTGCCTTGGCCAGTAATTTTCCGGCGGGTACGCTTACCGGTGCCCCGAAAATTGAAGCCATGAAAATAATTGATGACCTAGAATTGGATGGTCGTGGGCCCTATGGTGGCGCGGTGGGCCAATTTGGCTTTAACGGTGATTGTACGTTTGCTATACCCATTCGCACAATTTTTGCCAAGGGTAATGCGGCCTATGTGCAAACTTGTGGAGGCAATGTTTTTGACTCCAATGCAGAAGATGAGTATGAAGAGATTCAACGTAAGTTTGCAGGTACACGCAAAGTACTGAATCTATTTATGGAGTCCCAAGCATGAAAGTCATGATTATTGATAACTACGACTCTTTCACCTATAACTTATATCAGTATATTGGTGAGATCATGGAAGAGGCGCAGCGCTCGGGCCGAGTTAAAGACTTTGAAGTGGTGGTAAAACGTAACGATCAAGTGAGCCTACTGGATGTGGCTGTAGCGGCACCGGATCGCATTATCATATCCCCAGGCCCAGGTTCCCCTGATGACCCTGAGTATTTCGGTGTGTGTGCGGATGTGATTACCCAGCTTGGCCCGAAGATCCCCCTGTTGGGTGTTTGCTTGGGCATGCAAGGCATCGTGCATTGTTTTGGTGGCAAGGTGGGCTTAGCCAAATTACCTATGCATGGTAAGGTGAGCCCCATCAAGCATGATGGTGATGGTCTGTTTCGAGATATCCCGGATAATCTTGAGGTCATGCGCTACCACTCTTTGGTGGCCGAGGCGGCGTCGATCCCAGCGTGTTTGCAAGTTACCGCCTCGATAGCCGAAGTGACTAGCGGCGAAGAAGCGGAGGTGATGGCCGTGCAGCACCGAGAGTATCCCATTAGTGGTATTCAATTCCATCCGGAATCCTTTGCCACCGAAGGGGGTAAGGAACTCATCGAGAATTTCTTGTTTTAGGGTTTATCAACAAGCCGTGGCATCTCTTGAGTAGGGCGCTTAACCTTCGTCATGCATTGAGCCTCTCGATCCAAGCCAGGTATCCAGATTGGTCCAGTTCTCCTTGACCAGCATCCACCATGGCTTGCCACTGACGGGTGCTGAGATCCAGCAATGGCAATGCAATACCTAATTGTTGGGCGAGTATGCTGGCTTGCTGCATGTCCTTGAGCTGCGTGGTGGCTCTAGCGCCGGGTGTAAAGGTATGATCTACCATGCGCTGGCCATGAATCTGCAAGATTTTGCTATCAGCAAATCCACCACTTAGGGCCTGTTTTACCTGACCTGTATCGGCACCGGCTTGTTGCGCTAAATGTAAGGCTTCGGCGACGATACCGACACTGACACCAACGATCATTTGATTGGCTGTTTTGGCGATTTGACCACAACCCGTTGGCCCTACGTGGGTAATGCTTGCGGCCATGGCGTTAAAAGCCGGCATGGCCCTTGTCAGTTGCGCTTCGGTACCGCCAACCATGACCGAAAGGTTGGCGTCTTGGGCACCTTTTTGGCCGCCTGACACCGGTGCATCCAGATAGTGCCCCCCCTTCTCAGTTACCGCTTTTGCCAATTCCAGGGTCAAATCAAAACGGCTGGTGCCCATATCGATGATAAGCGTATCGGCAGATAGTTGCGGCAGAAGGCCATGTGGGTTGTTGATTACCGTAGCCAGCGCGCTAGAGTCGCTCACACAGATAATTATGATGCCTCCCCTTAGGTTTGCGGCGAGTTGGTGTGGATGGTCATACCACCTTGCGCCCTGGCCAATAAGCTGCTTAGCCTTGGCCTTGGTGCGACTATGGATATGTAAGTTAAAGCCTGCCAGTAATAAGTTAGCCGCCATGGCTTGGCCCATCAGGCCTAAGCCAATAAAGCCTACAGTTGGTTGGGAGTTCATGGTATTGTGAGTGCTCTTCAATGGATCAAAATAACAGCAGCCAGTTAAGCAAATGATACCCTTGTGTGCAAATATTTCCATGCTCTACCACGAAGTTAGCTTCTTACAGCGTTATGAAGCGGCGGCTGCAGATGGATTTATGGCGGTGGAATGTCTATTTCCCTACGCCTATTCAGCTGCAGAGGTAAGGGCTGTGCGCCGTGATGCGGGCGTGCAGCAGGTGCTGTTTAATACCAGTGCTGGTGACTGGGATAGTGGGCAACGCGGTCTGGCTTGTCATCCCGATACCGGTGCCGATTTTAGGGCGAGCATTGAGCAAGCATTGCATTATGCGGCTGCTCTGGATACCTCTCTAATACATACCATGGCTGGACTGTTGCCGGATGGCCTTACCCTAGCAGAAGCTGAGCAGATTTATGTAGAGAATCTGCAGTGGGCAGCGAGACAGGCTGATAGAGCAGGGGTAGTGTTAACTTTGGAGGCCATCAATCCCCTAGATATGCCGGGTTATATGCTCACTACACAAGAGCAGGCGGCTAATTTACGTCAGCGTATTGGGGTTGATAATGTCAAATTGCAGTTTGATTTTTTTCACTGCGAAAAATATCAGGGTGACAGTATAGCGCGCTTCCAAAGCCTACAGCGTGAGGTGGCACATGTGCAGATTGCTGGGGTGCCTGAGCGGTATGAGCCGGATACAGGCAGTCTGGACTATGCACGGGTATTGGCAACGCTGGAAGCATCAGCCTATGCTGGTGCAATAGGTTGTGAATACCGGCCAGCAAAGGGTACTCGCCTTGGTTTGTCTTGGAGAAAAAACCTCGGCTATTTATGAGGCCCCTATCAAACCCAGGTTTGATAGGGGCCTAAGCATAAAAAAGGGCAGGTGTAGTACCTGCCCTTGGGTTATTGTTGTCAGCTTATTGGTTAGGCAAACCACCAACGTTCGGCTGCTTTACCACCGTCCAACTCCCAGTTGGCCGCGACATCATCCGAATGCATGACGTTTTTGCCCAGGGCATGGATGTTGTTGGCAAACATGGGTATTAAAGCACCCCCGTCATCGTTAACCAACGCTTGGCATTCGTGATACATCTCACGACGCAAGTCAGTGTTGGTTTCGGAGCGAGCTGCCTTAACCAGATGGTTGAAGCGATCAGCCGCTTCACCGGTACGCCAGTCCGTGTCGTTCCACTTGGTGTCATTGACATAAGCGGCACCGAACATCCAGTCTTCGGTTGGACGACCGCCCCAGTAGCATGCACCCCATGGCTTCTTGTTCCAAACATTGGACCAGTAACCGTCTTTAGGCTCTCTCACAACTTCAATGTTAAGGCCGGCTTTGGCGGCTGATTCTTTGATCAGCAGGGCCGCGTCTACCGCACCGGCAAAGGCTGCGTCGGAAGAGGATAGCTGCACGTTACCACCGTCATAACCCGCTTTCTTGAGGTGGAAAGCGGCCTTGTCTGGATCGTAGGCTCGTTGTGCCAAATTGCCATTATGGTAAGGATTAGCGGTGGAGATTGGGTGGTCATTACCCAGCGCCCCGTGGCCGGACAGAATCTTGGTAACCAGTTCTTCACGATCTACAGATAGCTTACATGCCATACGGAAATCATAGTTGTCAAATGGTGCGGCAGTTACTCGCATCGGGAAGGTGTAATGCAAGGTACCAGTGGTTTCCAGAATATTCACGTTAGGGTTACGGCCTAGTAGGTGCACAGTTTTGGGATCAACACGAGCGATGACATCTACGTCGCCATTCATAATGGCATTTTGTCGTGCTACCGTATCTATCACGGAGATAAACTCAACGTCATCAAAGTGGGCAGAGTCTGGTTTCCAGTAGTTGGGGTTGCGGTGCATCTTGGCACGTACGCCTGGTTCGTAGCTGTCCATGATGTAAGGGCCAGTACCTATACCTGCACTCCAGTCTAATTGACCGTCTTTGTCAGGCATAATAGCGAAGTGGTAGTCACTAGTGATAAAGCCAAAGTCGGCGTTACCGGCTGACAATTCAAAAATGACGGCATTGCCTTCAATTTTGATGTCAGTTACTGATGTTAACAAGCCTTTGCCAGCCGACTTGGAATCTTCTCCCATGTGGAAGCGAAAAGATGTTACGACGTCTTGGGGCGTCAAGGTTTTGCCATTGTGGAACTCAACACCTTGTCGAATGTTGAAGCGCCAAGTCTTGGCACCGTTACTAGGCTCTGCCGATTCAGCCAGTTCTGGACGCAGTTGGCCATTGGGGCCGACTTCCATTAGATGGTTGCAATAGGCATAGCAAACACCTTGTGACATGCCATTCTCGTGAGTGCCTGGGTCGAGTGAATCAGTCGTGGAACCGTGTGGTATGCCCAAACGGAAGGTGCCGCCGCGTTTGGGTGTGCCGGCCATGACGTTGCTGGCCATACCCATGGCTGTCGGCAAAGCAATACCGGCAACCAAGCTGGAAGAGATAAACTGACGGCGGTTTAGGCGGCCGGCCGCAAGTTGTCGTTTAATGGTTTCGAGATACTTATCTTGCATTATTTTTATTCTCCTAGAATTTACTTGTGGATGAGACATATCCGGTATGCTTAAGGGTCATAAAATAGCTTAATAATACTATTAAGCGCTTATACGAAAGTAGAAAATATCACAATTATTAATAGAAGTTAAACATCTTTATCATTAGATATTTTTATCGATTAATTATAAATACGAACCCGTATAAGGAAATTTTTTTCCAAAAAGGGTTCCCTTGTTTCGATTGGCTAAGTAATATGAACCGGAATTTCGCAAATAATAACGCCGCAGAACTCCTAACTATTAGTAAATTTAACGCTTTCTAGTGCTTCTGCACGCTGCTGGAGAATAACAACAGTGCATCCAATTTTGAGTACTATTATCCAACGACTTGGATTAGGATTACTTACCCTTTTTATTGTTTCTATTATCATATTCAGTTCCTTAGAATTCCTACCTGGCGATTTTGGTCAAGCGGTATTGGGGCAGGCGGCCTTGCCTGAAACGGTAGAAGCATTTCGTCGAGAACTAGGCTTGGATCGTCCACCGGTGGAACGTTATTTCATGTGGATTGGTAATGTCTTACAAGGTGACTTGGGAAATGCTTTCTCTGGGCGTAATGCATCTGGTGTCGATCGCTCTAGGGAAGTTTGGGCAATGATTGAGCCGCGCTTGATGAATACCTTGTTTTTGGCAACCATGGCGGCCGTCATTGCGGTGCCATTGGCCTTATTCTTGGGCATAACCGCGGCGCTTTATCGCAACTCAATATATGATCGTGTGGTTAACTCCGTGACCTTAACGACCATTTCGTTCCCTGAGTTTTTTGTGGCTTATATCTTGATTTTGGTTTTTGCGACCTATTTTAAAATATTTCCATCTCTAGCCAATATTTCCGATGATACGGATTTTACCGAGAAGATCTATAGATCGGCCTTGCCCGCCATGGCTCTGACTATGGTGATTGTCGCTCATATGATGCGCATGACGCGGGCTGCCATTATTAATCTACTCGCTAGCCCTTATATTGAGATGGCGGAGCTAAAAGGGGTCAGCAAGTCAAAAATCATTTTGCGCCATGCTTTGCCCAATGCATGGGCTCCCATCGTTAATGTTATTGCTTTTAACTTGGCGTATCTGGTGGTAGGTGTGGTTGTGGTAGAGGTCGTGTTTGTCTACCCAGGTCTGGGGCAGTTGATGGTAGATGCGGTCACCAGTCGAGACATTCCCGTTGTGCAAGGTTGTGCGTTGATATTTGCAGGTACTTATATTCTGTTGAATCTATTTGCGGACATAATTTCCATTATCTCTAACCCAAGGTTGTTGCACCCACGATGAGTGATTCTGAAAACCATACCCAATCTTCTGGCTATTCGGCGGCGGGCGAAGTCACTTTAGTGAAGGCGCGCCGTACCTTTAGTGAAAATTTGATACGGACCCTTAAGTCGGCCCCTCCAACAGCGTGGTTTGGCATGATTGTTATTGCCATATATCTGTTTGTGGCAATTCTTGCTCCTTTGTTGGCGCCCTATGGCGAAGCGCAGGTTTTTCCCATGGCCTACGCGCCTTGGAGTGACGAATTTATGCTGGGCACTGATGCCTTGGGTCGAGATGTCTTTAGCCGGCTTATCTATGGTGCCCGAAACACCATAGGCATCGCTGTCGCTACGACATTTCTGGCATTTTTGATTGGTGGTAGCCTAGGCGTTATGGCTGCTATTGGTCGTGGCTGGTTAGATCAGGTATTAAGCCGCTTTGTGGATGTTCTGATGGCCATACCGTCATTGATATTCGCCTTGATGCTATTGTCAATTTTTGGTGCTAATGCACTGAATTTGATCTTCATTATTGCTGTTTTAGACTCAACTAGGGTATTTCGTTTAACCCGTGCTGTAGCTTTGAATGTGGTGGTCATGGACTATGTAGAAGCGGCACGCCTTCGAGGTGAAGGCTTGGGGTGGATCATGCGCAAGGAGATATTGCCGAATATTATGCCGCCACTGGTAGCGGAATTTGGGTTGCGCTTTTGCTTTGTGTTCTTAACCATAGCAGCTTTGTCATTCCTTGGTGTGGGTATTCAGCCACCAACTGCCGACTGGGGCTCCATGGTGCGAGAAAATGCTGGCCTGATACAGTTTGCGGAATATGATCTAACAGCAGCACTTACTCCCATGATCCCGGCAACCGCCATTGCCTTGTTAACTGTAGCTGTTAACTTTGTTGTGGATTGGTTCTTACATAAAACGAGTGGTTTACGCGATGAACAATAAAAGCAACGATATATTGTTGGAAATGCGTGACATCCGCATCGATGGCTATAGTGATGATCGCTGGCATGAAATTATAAAAGGTGTTGACCTGACGTTGCGTCGTGGCGAGATACTAGGTTTGATCGGAGAATCTGGGGCGGGTAAATCGACCCTGGGTCTGGCAGCGATGGGATTTGCTAGACCTGGCTGTAAAATTAGTTCGGGTTCGGTCCAGTTTGATGGCATGGAGCTGACTGATATGAGTGAGAATGAGCGCCGTAGCTTGCGTGGTTCACGCATTTGTTATGTGGCTCAATCCGCTGCTGCCTCATTTAACCCTGCACATCGTTTAATTGAACAAACGGTGGAGGCCACTGTGCAGTACAACCTGCAAAGTGAGCGAGATGCTAAACTAGATGCGTGCGGCTTATATAAAGAATTGCAACTACCTGACCCAGATAATATTGGCAATCGCTACCCTCATCAGGTTTCAGGTGGGCAATTACAGCGAGTCATGACGGCGATGGCCATGTCATCACGACCTGACCTAATTATCTTTGACGAGCCTACTACGGCCTTGGATGTGACTACGCAAGTGGAAGTTCTGTCATCTATGCGGCAGATCGTAGAGCAATTTAATACGGCAGCGATTTATATTACTCATGACCTTGCTGTGGTGGCGCAGATGGCGGATACCATTAAGGTATTACGCTATGGAGAGACCGTAGAAGATGCCCCAACTCGTGTCATGCTCAGTGACCCACAGGAAGAGTACACCAAGTCCTTGTGGGCGGTACGTTCAATTCAAAAACAACCCTCTGTCAGTGATGATATTGCTCTAGAAGTGCGCGGTGTCGACGCCAGTTATGGCGCCAGCGTAAAGGTTTTGCATGATGTTTCTATTAAGGTGCCTCGTGGTCGCACCGTGGCTGTAGTGGGCGAGTCTGGTTCTGGCAAATCAACAGCAGCCAGGGCCATTACTGGGCTTTTGCCACCGAGCAAGGGAGAGATATTGTTTAATGGTCAAGCCTTGCCACCAGCCCTAAAAAACCGTAGCAAAGAACAACTACAACGTATCCAAATGATCTATCAGATGGCGGATACGGCCATGAATCCTCGGCATACGGTACGCGACATTATTGGTAGACCTCTACAGTTTTATTTGGGTTTGACGGGCCGAGCACTGGATGCACGCATACTGGAATTATTGGAGCTGATAGAGCTTGATGCTTCCTTTATGGATCGCTTACCAGGAGAGCTTTCAGGAGGCCAGAAACAGCGTATTTGTATTGCCAGAGCCTTGGCTGCTGAGCCAGAATTGATTATCTGTGATGAGGTGACTTCGGCCCTTGATCAGATTGTGCAAGAAGGTATTCTCAAATTATTGTTGCGCTTGCAGGAAGAGTTGGGTATTACCTACATCTTCATCACCCACGATATTGCTACTGTGAAGGCCATCTCTGACGAAATTGTGGTCATGTTTCAAGGCAAGGTGGTTGAGCAAGGCAGCAAAGACGAGATTATGGCACCGCCTTACCCGGATTATACGGAGTTATTGTTGTCGTCAGTGCCAGAAATGGATCCCGACTGGTTGACTAACTTGTTAAGCAAACGCGCTAGCTAGAGTGTTTGCCCCTGGCAAAGTGAACTAAAAAGGTCGGGATTGCTCGACCTTTTTAGTTTATATAAGCACGGATTTCAGCTAATAGTGGTTCAGGCACCTTGATTCCTTGTGTGGCTGCGTTATTGGCTAGCTGAGCTCGTCTAAGCCCTGGATAACGACTGCTCCCGGCCTCGGCCATGGCGTTTATTAGGGCTTTTATTCTGGCGGGAAAGCCCCCGTTTGATGGATCATTGCCGGGGTCTATGGCAATGAATGTTTGTCCAATACCCATGGGTCCACCTTGGTCGTCAACAATAGATGAAGCTTGATAGGAAAAATTGGGTCCCCCTAAGCCGCCAGCTAAGATGTCCACCATCAAAGCTAGTAGCGCGCCCTTGTCGCCGCCCAAAGGGCGCATTTGCCCGCCGTTGATCACCTCCCAAGGGTCAACGGTTGCTTGACCCTTGGCATCCCTGCCCCAGCTTTCCGGTATCGGTAATCCTGCCTCGGCCCGTTCTTTTACGGCCACGTAGGCGACTTGGCTGGTTGCCATATCAATCACTAGTGGCGCAGCCTGATCAGCCACAGGGCAGGCAAAAGCCAGGGGGTTGGTGCCGTGGAAAGGTTGATTGCCACCGACTGGCGCCATCATGGGAGAAGAGTTGGAAAAGCCCAAACAAAGCAGGCCTTTCTTTGCGGCTTTCTCGACAAACCAGCCAACCACGCCAGCCGAATTTGACTGGCTAATGGTTAGTAAACCAATGCCTTGTTGTTGGCTCATAGTGATCCAGCTGTCAAAAGCTGCTAAAAAGGCAGCATGGCAAAAACCATTTTTAGCATTGGCATGCAGGCGGGATGGGCTCACTTTGCTAATCTCGGGAATGGCTTGCCCGTCTATTTTATTCGCCAATAACTGATCACAGTAGATACTCAAGAAACCCAAGCCAACGATACGAATACCTTCGGCTTCGGCACTTACTATTGATTCAGTAGCGGCGGCTAACTGCAGCCCTCGCGCGCCACTAGTGTACAGGGCGTCGTGGGTGATTTTTTGGATCTCAGTAAGGGAAAGCCGTTGTTCGGACATCACTCATCACTCGTAGGGCGTTAGCTTTAGCTATGGTAATGAATATTGTCGTGTGTTGCTAGGATTTGTTCAGGCCGCCTAGGCAAGTGTTCACACGTCTTTTACTGACTCCATTACTACAAAGGTGCTGGTTTGCTGAACGTGAGGAAGGGTGGAAATTTGTTCTCCTAATACTTGGCGGTAGGCTGCCATGCCCTTAGTCCGCACTTTCAGTAGATAGTCAAAGCTGGCGGCAGTCATGTGGCACTGCTCCACTTCGGGTATATGATTGACGGCCTCGTTAAAGGCATTGAGTGCTCTACTGCTGGTTGAGTCTAAAGTGACTTGCACAAAGGCTACGTGATCCAAGCCTAACTTGGTTTTATCTACTAGTGCCACGAAGCCTGTAATATAGCCGCTTTCTAGTAATCGTTTGAGGCGCATTTGGCAGGGTGTTTTAGATAACCCAATGCGTTCGGCCAAGGCTGTGATAGTGAGGCGGCCATCTTCTTGTAAGGCTTTGATAATAGCTAAATCTTGCCGGTCTAAGGTGTTCATAAAATAATTCAAATAAGGCGAAAAGACCTTATTTTTATCAAAATAAGTAATTTATGTCTATATAAATAACAATAAAAAGATATTTAGTAATGCTATTAATGAAATATTGGGGCTTTTAGTTTTCGGTTAATGATTACAATAGGCCTGATAAGTTATTAGTAATGAGGTTTATTATGTCCATCTCTCGGTCTGATGGCCTAGAAGGTATTCGCACTCAGATGCGCACGGCCTATTTAGGTGAAGAAACTCGGTGTGTTGAGTCTTTATTATCTAGCCTGCATATGTCACCCCAAGAGGGCGAGCAGATTTCCTCTCAAGCCATGGCTTTGGTCAGTCAGGTACGAGATAGCTCTAGCCCCACTATGATGGAAAAATTTCTCGGTGAATACGGTCTTAGTTCCAAGGAGGGAGTGGCACTGATGTGCATGGCCGAGGCCCTGTTGCGGGTGCCAGATAAGGCCACTATTGATGCATTAATCGAGGACAAGTTGCAGGCGGGTGATTGGTCTAGTCACCTTGGACACTCCGATTCATCGTTAATTAATTCCTCCACATGGGCCTTGCTGGTTACGGGTAAATTATTGGCACCGGTGGACTCTGTGCATGTTGGTGCTACCTTGCGCGGCATGGTAAAGCGCCTTGGCGAGCCGGTGGTGCGTGCTGCTGTCGCGCAAGCTATGAAGGAGTTAGGCTCGCAATTTGTTTTAGGTCGTAATATGGCTGAGGCCACTCGGCGCGGTCGAAAGATGGAAAAAAAAGGTTATACCTATTCCTTTGACATGCTCGGCGAAGCGGCTCGCACAGCCAGTGATGCTCAGCGTTATAGACAGGCTTATAGTCAGGCGATTACTAACTTAGCTGGACATTGTTCGCATCAGGATATACGTGATAATCCAGGTATTTCGGTCAAACTCTCAGCCTTGCATCCGCGCTACGAGTGGGGCCAGCGAGAGCGAGTTATGGAACAATTGGTGCCGAGTGTGCTGGCCTTAGCTGAACAGGCAAAAGAAGCCAATATGGGTTTTAATATTGATGCCGAAGAAGCTGATCGCCTAGAGCTTTCTTTGGATGTTATAGCCGCCGTGCTGGCTAGTCCTAGTCTGGCTGATTGGCATGGCTTTGGGGTTGTGGTACAAGCGTTTAGTAAACGAGCCCCTATGGTTCTCGATTGGCTCTATGCTGTGGCAAAGTCGCTGGATCGTAAGCTCATGGTGCGCCTAGTAAAGGGGGCCTATTGGGATGCCGAAATCAAACGGGCACAAGTTTTAGGTCTTGCTGGCTTTCCGGTGTTTACCCGCAAGGCTAATACTGATCTCTCATACTTAGCCTGTGCCAAACAGTTATTAGCCATGGATGACCGTCTGTATGGGCAATTTGCTACTCACAATGCCCACTCTGTCGCCGCGGTTATACATATGGCCGGTAACAAGGCCTTTGAATTTCAGCGCCTGCACGGTATGGGAGAGTCATTGCATGCTAGTGTAATGAGTGAGGGTTCAGTTCGTTGTCGTATTTATGCTCCAGTGGGTGCCCATGAAGATTTGTTAGCATATTTGGTCCGCCGGCTGTTAGAAAATGGGGCCAATTCCTCCTTTGTGCAACAACTGGTTAACCCAGAAATAAGCCCCGCTATGATTGCTCAGAATCCGGTAGCCAGTATTCAACAACGATTGCTTGATAAACTATCTATCCCTAGTCAGGTGGTGGCTCAACCACAATCCATTTTTGGTGCCGAGCGTTGCAATGCTAAAGGCTGGGATATTACTGATGTGGCCACTTTACGTAATTTGTATGCTGCGCGGGCGCAGTGGCACAACTACCAATGGCAAGGCCAGGCTTTGGTAGTGGGAAATGAACATCCAGAGGCTACTATTGAGGTGCGTAATCCAGCAGATGAGTCTGATATTGTGGGTCTGGTGCAGGAGGCATCTGGCTTGCAAGTAGCAACGGCTATAGGTAGTGCTCAGTATGGTCAGCAGGCGTGGCAAGATAGACCCGTGATAGAACGGGCGGCTTGTTTTGAGCGGGTAGCGCAACTATATGAAAAACATGCCGCTGAATTATTTGTACTATTGGCTCGAGAAGCAGGCAAGAATTGGCTAGATGCTGTTGGGGAAGTGCGTGAAGCCGTCGATTTCGCCCGCTTTTATGCGCAACAAATGTTAACCGCTAAACACTGTCAGGGTCGTGGCGTTATCGCTTGCATTTCACCGTGGAATTTCCCTCTAGCCATTTTTAGTGGCCAGGTGCTTGCCAGCCTAGCGGCCGGCAATGCCGTATTGGCCAAGCCTGCCAGCCAAACACAATTGATCGCTTTTCGGGCTGTACAATTGATGCACGAAGCCGGTATTCCTCTTGCCGCGTTACAGTATTTGCCAGGTGGTGGTACTCAGGTTGGCGGTCCTATTACCAGCAACCCAGCCGTGCATGGAGTGTGTTTTACTGGCTCGACGGCTACCGCCCAACACATCAATCAGATCATGGCCCAGAATCTGGCTCCCAGTGCACCAATTATTGCTGAAACGGGGGGATTGAATGCCATGGTTGTCGATTCTACGGCACTAGCGGAACAGGTGGTGCGTGATGTTCTGGCTTCAGCTTTTCAAAGTGCTGGGCAGCGTTGTTCGGCCCTGCGTATGCTGTATTTACAAGAAGACGTGGCTGATAAAATTATGACCATGTTGTTTGGTGCCATGGACGAGTTACAGATCGGGAACCCACAGTTATTGTCAACGGATGTGGGTCCGGTTATCGATCAGGCGGCCAAAAGGGGTATCGAGGCGCATATCCAAGCGCACAGGGCGCAAGGTAAAATACTTAAGCAACTCTCAGTGCCTAATAAGGGCCTGTTTGTGGCGCCCACAGTAATTAAATTGGTAGGTATTGAGGAACTGGAGCAAGAAATTTTTGGCCCAGTTTTGCATGTTGCCACTTTTGCCGCTCAAGACCTGGATAAGGTGGTGGATACCATCAATGCCCAAGGCTATGGTTTGACCTTTGGTGTGCATACACGAGTTGATGCGCGAGTTGAACAAATGGTAAGCCGTATCCAGGCAGGTAATACCTATGTAAATCGCAATCAAATCGGGGCCGTGGTTGGTAGCCAACCATTTGGTGGGGAAGGTTTGTCAGGTACGGGTCCCAAGGCTGGAGGTCCCCAATATGTGCAACGACTGCGCCAACCTAAAAGCGTAAACTCGGCCCTACCCAGTGGGCCAATAGTCAGTGTAAATACCGTGCAAGCAGCGATGGCTAATATCAATGCTGATATCGCAGGAGCATGGCGTGAGTCAAGCGATCGCTTGTTGCAGTTGGCTCAGGTATTTGGACCAGATACCCGTGCTATCGCAGATTTATGCCGTGATAAGCTGCTCTTACCTGGACCCACCGGAGAGCTAAATCAACTTTCCACACTAGCTCGCGGGGTGGTGCTGTGTTTGGGGCCAGCAAGGGAGCAGGCGTTATGGCAAACCCGTATAGCGTTAGCGCAGGGTAATACTGTGATATTGGTAGCCAATGACATTAATTTGCCTGAGCACAACTTGCCCTTAGTGGTACTGCCAGGACAACTACCTGTCAACGCCCTGGCCACGCTAACTGGTATGCATGCCGTAGCCTGTAACGCCGAGCCAACATACCAACAGGCTTTGCGCCAAGCCCTAGCCGAGGCAGAGGGTGAACTGATACCCTTAATTACTGAAACCCTTGATGAACAGCGCTATACCGTTGAACGTCATCTGTGTATCGATACCACGGCCGCTGGTGGGAATGCCAGCCTTATTGCCGCTGGAGAATAGGCCGCTAATAACATTAATTTGTCTGCTAGCGACCATGGTGCCTGGCTCTCTAGTAGTTGATCTTGATCAGTGATATGTTGCCGCTTTGAGTGATGGTTGGAGATTGGTTATGGCGGCACCGATTACTATCAATACCCCTATTCAATTCGATGGTGCGTTACCAGAGTCAGTTGATGTGGTGATCATTGGTGGCGGCGTAGTGGGCATATTTAGTGCTCTGTATTTGTCTCGTTTGGGTAAGCGGGTACTGGTGTGTGAAAAAGGTCGTGTGGCTGGTGAGCAGTCATCACGTAACTGGGGCTGGATTCGGCAACATGGCCGGGATGCGGCGGAGTTACCCATTACTACGCAAGCCCTCAAGTTGTGGCACGAAATTGATGCTGAAACGGGTGGCGCCTGTGGGGTTAAAACTCTGGGTATTAGTTATTTAGCAAGTAATCAAAAGGAGCTTGCTAAACTGCACGAGTGGATGGCCATTGCCGAGCAATTTGGCATGGATAGCCATGCCTTGAGCCAGCAACAAGTGAACAAACTATTTACCCAGCCCACTAATGGGCAGTGGTTAGGTGGAACCTGTACGCCGAGTGATGCTAAGGCCGAACCTTGGCAAGCGGTGCCGGCGGTGGCCAAACTAGCCCATAGTGAGGGCGTGTTGATCCGCGAAAATTGTGCCGTGCGTGATTTGTGTATTGAAGCTGGTCAAGTGACCGCTGTGGAGACAGAACGTGGCGAGGTGAAGTGCACGCAAGTAGTCTTGTGTGGTGGTGCTTGGTCGTCTTTGTTTGCCCGCCGTTTGGGGGTTCATGTGCCTCAGCTTTCAGTGGAAGCAACAGTGGTGCAGACAGCGCCTATGGATGTGGGTGTAGAAAGTAGTTGGGTAGACGAAGAATTGTCTATGCGCCAGCGTGTTGATGGTGGCTATAGCCTGGCCTGCGCTGATAGGCATGGTGTATTGATAGGCCCAGACTCATTTCGCTACGCTAGCCGATACATCCCGCTCTTAAAGCGCAGTTGGCATGATATTCAGTTGCAGGGGGCTAGTCGCAAAGATTATCCTGATGCTTGGACTATTAAACGCAACTGGCGTACTGGTGAGCGAACGCCGTTTGAACAAAGCCGTGTGCTGGAGCCGCCTAGTCATGCGGGTCGAGTAGCTAGTATACGAGCACGTTTCGCTAAACGCTTTCCTCATTTAGGTGAACCAACCATACTAAGAAGCTGGTCGGGCATGATTGATGCTATGCCAGATGTAGTGCCGGTGGTTGATGCCGTTGATCATATAGCGGGCTTTTATTTGGCCACCGGTATGAGTGCCCACGGTTTTGGGATCGGCCCGGGTTATGGTCGAATTGTAGCTCGCATGTTGGCTGGGTTGCCGCAAGAGCATGATTTACAACGTTTTCGCTTGTCACGATTTACTGACGGCTCAACACTTGAGGTAGGCCCATCCTTATAGCAAGATGGTAGTTTGTCACTGATGACTGCAGAGAATACTTTATGAGTACAAGAGCCTATTGGCAGTTGTTGAACAGCCATACTCGCTTTGCCGGGTTTGGACTGGTCATTGCCTTTGCTTCATCTTTTGGCCAAACCTATCTGGTGGGCATATTTGGACAATCTATTCAACAGGATTTTGGTCTGAGCCATACCCAGTGGGGTGGGGTCTATATGGCGGGTACCTTGCTCAGCGCTTTACTTTTACCTGTGACCGGTAAATGGATTGATCAAATGGCTCTGCCTCGGTACACCCTATTTGTGGTGCTATTGTTAGCAGTGTCGGCCTGGTTTATTACTCAAGTGCACTCCGTTTGGTGGCTAATTGCGGCCATATTTTTGTTACGTCAATCAGGGCAGGGGCTAATGAGCCATGTGGCTTACACGGCTATGGGGCGCTATTTTGATCATGATCGGGGTAAAGCTACGGCCTTGGTGGCGATGGGGTTTGCTTTAGGTGAGGCGGTATTGCCCTTGTTGGCTGTATTGGCGATAGCCGCTGTGGGCTGGCGACATAGTTTTGTCGGTGTTGCTGTGTTGGTGCTTGTGGTGGTGGCGCCATTAAGTTTATGGTTATTGCGAGGCCATAAAGAGCGGCATCAAGATTATGAGCGGCAGTTGCAAGAGCGAGAGGGTCAACCGCTCAATGGAACTATCGAAAGTAAAGCGAACCCTATATCTTGGCGCCGTCGAGATGTGTTGCGGGATTATCGTTTTTACCTGCTCATTCCAGGTGTCTGTGCCATCTCCATGATTAGTACTGCCATGTTTTTCCATCACTTGAATTTGGCGGATGAAAAGGGTTGGTCTCATACCTTTCTCACGGGAAATTACCTGCTTTACTCGGTGGTTGTAATCAGTATGGCGCTAGTGACTGGCCAGCTAGTAGATCGCTTTAGTGCACGCGCGCTAATGCCATACACGTTAATGCCTTTGGCAGCCGCGTTAGTGGTGATTAATATGGTTGATACCTACTGGGTGGTGTGGCCCTATCTGATTTTATTGGGTATTGGCAATGGCTTTGCTCAAACCGCACAAGCCGCTTTATGGCCAGAATTATATGGTGTGCGCTACCTAGGCGCGATAAAGAGTTTATTTTGGTCTCTTGTGGTGTTTGCTTCGGCTCTGGGGCCTGTATGGTTGGGGGTGCTGCTGGACATGGGGTTTTTACTACAACAAGCGGTACTGACTATGGTGGTGTATCTGATAGCCGCTACCGGACTATTGGTACTTGGCCTTAGGCGTTTTCGCCAAAATTAACCTCCACACGACTAAAGGCAGTCTAAATGAGCTGTCAGCCTGTGCACTGGTAAAGTCGGAGAGTATAATGACTGCCCTTATTTGATTGGCGGGAGCCCATGCCGTGTTATTGATGTTGGATAACTACGATTCCTTTACCTATAACCTAGCCCGCTACTTTCGTGAGCTGGATGTGCAGGTAGAGGTGCATCGTAATGATGCGCTTACTATTGATGACATCGAAGCCATGGCGCCGCGCCATCTGGTGATTTCTCCTGGACCCTGCACGCCTAACGAAGCAGGTATCAGTGTGGAGGCCATTAAGCACTTTGCCGGCCACATACCCATTCTGGGGGTGTGTTTAGGACATCAAGGTATTGGTCAAGCTTTTGGGGCTGATGTGGTGCGTGCCAAGCAGGTTATGCATGGCAAAACATCCCTCGTTTCCCACGCTGATGTTGGAGTCTTTAGAGGCCTGCAAAACCCACTCCAGGTGACGCGTTATCATTCCTTGGTGTTGTGCCCAAAGAGCATTCCAGCATGCTTAGAAGTAACTGCCTGGAGCCTAGATTCAGTTGGCGAAAGGGATGCCATCATGGGTGTGCGACACCGTCAATTAGACGTAGAGGGTGTGCAGTTTCATCCGGAGTCGGTATTAACCCGTCAAGGCCACGATTTACTGGCTAATTTTGTGCACAGATAAGCAAATTTTTGCTAAAGTAGTAGGGTTTTCCGCTGCACTTGTAAACTAGTACGATTAGGAACCCAATCATGAACATGCAACAAGCCATAGCGGCTGTTACAGAAAGGCGCGACCTCCAGCAAGACGAAATGCGAGCGGTGATGAATATCATCATGACCGGCGACGCAACACAAGCCCAAGTAGGCGGGTTCTTAATTGGCCTGCGAATGAAGGGTGAAACCGTCGATGAGATGACAGGCGCCGTTGAAGCCATGCGTGCCTTGGCGATGGGTGTGGAAGCGACCGGGGAGCATGTTATTGATACTTGCGGTACCGGCGGTGATAGCTCTGGAATATTTAATGTCTCCACGGCTTGTGCTTTTATCGTTGCTGCCGCAGGTGGTCAAGTGGCGAAGCATGGCAACCGTTCAATTTCCTCCAACAGTGGTAGTTCTGACTTGTTGGAAACGGCGGGTTTAAATCTGGCCCTCAAACCAGATCAGGTCGCCCAATGTATCCGTGAGGTGGGGGTAGGATTTATGTTTGCCCCAGCCCACCACAGTGCGATGAAACATGCCATTGGGCCGCGCCGCGAAATGGCCGTGCGCACCATATTTAATATACTTGGCCCACTGACCAACCCTGCTGGAGCGCCGCATCAGCTGTTGGGTGTGTTTAGCCGCGAGTGGCAACGCCCCATGGCCGAGGTGCTGCTTCGCTTAGGTAGCAAGCATGTTATGGTGGTGCATTCAGAAGACGGTTTGGATGAAATTTCTATCGCCGCGCCTACCCATGTAGTTGAACTCAAAGAAGGCAATATCACTGAATATACCATTGATCCTGTTACCTACGGATTGGCACATAACAGTCTGCAAGACATGGTAGTGGATGGTTCTGAACAAAGCTTAGCAGTGATTCATTCGGCTTTTGCCAATCAGCCTGGCGCGCCCCTAGATATGTTGTTGTTGAATGCAGGTGCGGCTATCTATGTAGCAGATTTAGCAGACTCTATTGAGGAAGGTATTGCTAAAGCACGAGCAGTGATTACTAGCGGTCAGGCACAAGAAAAAATGGATCAGCTGCTGGCTTTGAGTAAGGATATTTCCCAAGCATGAACACGCCAACCGTATTGAAACGCATAGTGGCTCGCAAATTAGAAGAAATTGCGGAGCGTCAGGCCCAGCGGCCAGTGCCAGAACTAATAACTAAGATTGTCGCTAATAGTGCCGGCCAATGGGCCCCGCGCGGGTTTACCAAAGCTATGCTGGATAAGGTGGCCCTGGGCGAATCGGCGGTTATTGCCGAAGCCAAAAAGGCATCACCATCCAAGGGTGTCATACGTGCAGATTTTGATCCAGCCCAGATTGCTAAGAGTTATGAGCAAGGTGGTGCAACTTGTATGTCGGTATTGACCGATGCCGATTTCTTTCAGGGCAGTGAAACCTATCTGCGAGAGGCGCGCCAAGCGTGTAACTTACCGGTCATCCGCAAGGACTTTATTGTTGACCCTTATCAAGTGTATGAGGCCCGTGCCATCGGTGCCGATTGTATTTTGTTGATTGTGGCCTGTTTGCAAGATGCGCAAATGCAGGACTTAGCAGAATTGGCAGAGGACCTGGGTATGGATGTACTGGTTGAATCACATGATGAAGCTGAATTGGAGCGTGCTTTGCAGCTAAGTACGCCGCTGATTGGTATAAATAACCGCAATCTTCATACTTTTGACTTAACCTTGCAGACGACTTTTGACCTGTTAGGACAGTTACCTAAAGACCGATTGTTGATCACTGAAAGTGGTATTCATACTCCGGCTGATGTGGCACTGATGCGTGAGCATGATGTCAATGCCTTTTTGGTTGGAGAGTCATTTATGCGAGCGCAAGATCCAGGCCAGAAGTTGGCGGAGCTGTTTGCTTGATAAGTGTACTAACATATTAACAAAGCGAGAGTGGGTGCCGCCCATAAACAAAAATTTATTGCGAGTTGTTGTTAGCATTTACATCAACTAGGCACCCACATAACTAATTAGGAACAAGCAACATGGCAATGACAGCTAACGTAAGCTGGGCAGGTGGTGTCAGTTTTGCGGCTCAAGGCGCAACTGGTCACACAGTAATAATGGATGGGCCTGCCGAAAAAGGGGGGCAAAATAAAGGCTCGCGTCCGATGGAATTACTGCTCATGGGATTGGGTGGCTGTACGTCATTTGATGTGGTCGGTATTTTGCAAAAATCACGTCAGGACGTGGTTGACTGCCAAGCACAGATTAGTGCTGAGCGTGCCGATGCGGTGCCCTCTGTATTTACTAAAATTCATGTGCATTTTGTTGTTTCTGGGCGTAATCTAAAACCCAAGGTGGTAGAGCGCGCTATTCGCTTGTCAGCACAAGAGTATTGCTCAGCCTCCATCATGTTGGTAAATGCTGGAGTCGAAGTGACCCATGATTTTTCGATTGTTGAGGTAGATTAAACTGTGAGCCGTTATTGGTCCGACCTGACTCATAAGCTAACGCCCTATGTGCCGGGTGAGCAGCCGAAAATTACCAATTTGGTAAAGTTGAATACCAATGAAAACCCGTTCCCGCCATCCCCCCGGGCTGTGTCGGCGATGCGGGCTGCCGTGGGCGATGATTTGCGCTTGTATCCCGACCCCACCTGTAGTGAGCTGCGTCAGAGCTTAGCACAATTGCACGGTTTAGCTATTGATCAGGTATTTGTGGGCAATGGTTCTGATGAAGTATTGGCGCATGCCTTTCAGGCGTTGCTTAAACAGGATGAAAGGATATTATTCCCCGATGTGACCTATGGCTTCTACCCTGTTTATGGGGATTTGTTTGGCATCCATTATGAGCAGGTCCCCCTCGCACAGGATTTGACCATCAACGTGGATGACTATCTGGGCCCTAATGGCGGTGTTATTTTGGCGAATCCCAATGCGCCCACAGGCTGTTTGTTGAGTCTTGGACAGATTCGAACCCTATTACAAGGAAACCCCGATAGGGTCGTTATTATCGATGAAGCCTATATTGATTTTGGCGGCCAGTCAGCGGCAGCTCTAGTCCCGGAGTTCGACAATTTGCTAGTGGTGCAAACTTTATCCAAATCGCGTTCTTTAGCCGGTTTACGAGTGGGTATGGCGTTTGGTCAGGCCCATTTGATACAGGGGTTGGAGCGTATCAAAAATAGTTTTAACCCTTATCCTCTTAGCCGAGAAGCGCTTGCTGGTGCAACGGCGGCCGTGGCTGATGTTGCCTACTTTGATAAGACCCGCCAAACCATCATGGCAATGCGTCAGTGGCTAAGCGAGCAGCTAGCGGCCCTTGATTTTACCATGACTGACTCGAAAGCAAACTTTGTGTTTGTTGAGCATGCCCGCATGGGGGCTGCAGATATTGCCGGTGGACTGCGCGAAAGGGGTATTATCGTAAGGCATCTGACAGCCAATCCGCGTACGCAAAATCATTTGCGTATCAGTGTCGGAACCCAGGCTGAGTGTGATGTGCTGGTCAGCGCATTGGGTGAAATACTCGTTTGAATAATAGGGTCATAGACCTTCTTTAGTGTCAGACCCTATTATTAATCGCATCGGCTATTCAGCCAACTGGCGACCACCAAACATGTGCAGGTGGATATGGAAAACCACTTGACCACCGCCTTTGTTAACATTCATTTGTACACGATAGCCTGACTCAGCAATGCCAGCTTCAGCAGCCAAGTTTGACGCCGTGAGCATCATGTGACCTAGCAAGGCTTGGTCTTTTTGACTGGCATCATTGAGGGTGGCGATGCGTTGTTTGGGAATGATTAGGTAGTGCACTGGCGCCTTGGGAGCAATATCCTTAAAAGCCAATATTTGATCATCTTCGTAGACAATATCGGCCGGAATTTCTCGACTGATGATTTTATCAAAAATGGTAGTATCGCTCATATGCAGGACTCCTTTTGCCTATTTATTTTGCTCTCGACTGATGGCTCTATGCCCAATATCACGACGACAGAACATGCCATCCCAGCTGATTTGATCGGCTAGTTTGTAGGCCGCCTGTTGTGCTTCTGTGACGCTGTTACCCAAAGCGGTAGCACACAGAACACGGCCACCATTGGTGAGTACCTTGCCGTCTTCTTCGGTGGTGCCTGCGTGGAACACCTTGCTACCTTCAGTTGGGGTTGCAGGCAGACTAATCACATCGCCTTTGCGGTAACTGTTGGGGTAACCACCGGCAGCCAATACAACGCCTACGGCGGTGCGTGGATCCCACTGGGTCGTGACCTTGTTAAGCTGTTTGCGTTCAGCTGCCAAGCACAGGTCGACAATACTGGATTGGAGACGCAGCATGATAGGTTGGGTTTCAGGGTCACCAAAGCGACAGTTAAATTCCAGTACTTTGGGCGAACCATCGGCTGCAACCATAATGCCGGCGTACAAAAAACCGGTGTAAACGTAACCATCAGCGCGCATACCATCCACCGTAGGGCGAATGACTTCGGTCATAATACGCTCATGCAGAGTTTCATCAACAACTGGCGCCGGTGAATAGGCACCCATGCCTCCGGTATTAGGGCCGGTATCGCCTTCATCGCGCGCTTTGTGGTCTTGGCTGGACGCCATGGGCAGGATGTTTTCACCATCTACCATAACAATGAAGCTGGCTTCTTCGCCCGATAAAAACTCTTCGACAACTACACGACTGCCAGCTTCACCAAAGGCGTTACCAGCCAACATGTCTTCGACAGCGGCACAGGCTTCGGCTACCGTATCGGCCAAGATAACACCTTTGCCAGCGGCGAGACCGTCGGCCTTAACGACAATCGGGGCTCCCATCTGGTGGATATAGGCCAGGGCGGGTTCGATTTCTGTAAAGGTGGCATAGGCCGCCGTAGGGATTTGGTGGTTTTTCAGAAAATCTTTAGCGAAAGCTTTGGAGCCTTCTAGTTGCGCCGCGCCCTGGGTTGGACCAAATATTACCTGTCCCGCGTCACGGAAAGTGTCCACTATGCCGGCTACCAAGGGTGCTTCTGGGCCAACGATGGTCAAGGCCACTGCATTAGCTTGGGCAAATGCTAGCAACCCATTGATGTCTAACACGTCCAAGGCGACGTTTTCCACCTTGGGCTCCAATGCCGAACCGGCATTGCCAGGTGCCACATAAACTGTGGATACAGCTTGGCTTTGTGCTGCTTGCCATGCCAAAGCGTGCTCACGGCCACCGCCGCCAATTATTAAAACCTTCATGGTAAAAAATCCTAAATGTACCAGAGCCAAAGCGCTCTGGTACTTAATAAATTAGTAGTGCTAATGTGATTTACTGATTAGTGTCTAAAATGACGCATGCCAGTAAATATCATGGTGATGTTGTGCTCATTAGCCGCAGCAATAATCTCATCATCACGCATCGAGCCGCCGGGCTGGATGATGGCGGTAATGCCTGCGGCGGCCGCGGCATCAATACCATCGCGGAACGGGAAGAAGGCATCAGAGGCCATCACTGAGCCGGCTACCTGCAGGTGCTCATCGCCTGCTTTAATGCCGGCGATCTTCGCGCTGTAGACGCGGCTCATTTGGCCTGCACCAACACCAATAGTCATTCCGTCATTGCAGTAAACAATGGCGTTAGACTTAACATATTTAGCCACTTTCCAAGCAAATTGTAGGTCAGTTAGCTCAGCCTCCGTGGGCATACGCTCAGAAACAATTTTTAGGTCGGCTTCGGCAATGGCGCCAAGGTCACGATCCTGCACTAGCATGCCACCCGTGACGCGCTTGTAGTCGAGTTCAGGGGTAGGATGTTGAGGTAGATCGCCGCACTCAAGTACACGTACATTTGGCTTTCTTGCTAGGGCTTGCTTAGCGGAAGTGCTGACACTAGGAGCAACAATTACTTCGACAAATTGACGGTCTATAATGCGTTGGGCCGTGCCTGCATCCAGTTCGCGGTTGAAAGCGATAATGCCGCCAAAAGCGGAAGTCGGATCGGTTTTGTAGGCCTTTTCATAGGCTTCCGTGATGTCTTCTGCAATAGCTACCCCACAAGGGTTGGCATGCTTAACAATAACGCAGGCTGGGTCCTGAAAGGTTTTAACACACTCTAGGGCAGCATCCGTATCGGCAATGTTGTTGTAAGACAACTCCTTACCTTGCAATTGCGCCGCCGTCGCCACGCTAGCTTCTTTGGGGTCGTGCTCAACGTAGAAAGCGGCATTTTGGTGTGGGTTCTCACCGTAACGCATATCCTGTACTTTCTTCAGTTGGGTATTAAAGGTGCGTGGGAATTGGGATTCTGGTTCCATTTGAGCGCCAAGGTAGTTGGCAATGACCCCATCATACATGGCAGTATGTTCAAAGGCTTTGCAGGCCAAATCAGTGCGGGTGGCTTGGCTGAGACCGCCATTTTGCTGTATTTCTGTTAGTACCGCGCTGTAGTCTTTGGCATTAACCACAATGGCTACCGCAGCGTTATTTTTGGCGGCAGAACGGACCATGGTAGGGCCACCAATATCAATGTTTTCGATTGCCATAGCCAGATCGCAGTCTTCCCGAGCAATGGTAGCCTGAAACGGATAAAGGTTAACAACTACTAGGTCGATTGCTTTAATGCCGTGCTCTTCCATTACCCCTTCATCGGTGCCACGGCGACCTAGAATGCCACCATGCACTTTCGGGTGTAGAGTTTTTACGCGGCCAGCCATCATTTCTGGGAAGCCGGTATAGTCAGATACTTCTACAGCCGCGATAGCATTGTCTTGAAGTAGTTTGTAGGTGCCGCCGGTGGACAGAATTTCTACACCTAGCTGGGTCAGTTGCTGGGCAAATTCGACAATACCGGTCTTGTCGGAAACACTGATAAGAGCACGAGTAATGGGTTGCTGGTCGGGCATTTTGGCGTCCTGTTTAAGGGGTTAAAAAGAGAGTTGGTTAAATGAGATTATATTGCTTTAGCTTCTTGCGTAAGGTGCCCCGGTTAAGTCCGAGTAAAGCTGCTGCTTTGGATTGGTTGTCACGAGTGTAATTCATCACACTGGCAAAAAGTGGCGCTTCTACTTCATGCATCACTAGTTCGTACAGGTCTGTTACTTGATGGCCATCTAGGTCTTTGAAGTAGGTTTCCATAGACTGCTCAACACTTTGGCGTAGAGTTTGGGTCGAGGTGCTGCCAGCTTCGTTGGGATTGGTGTTTGGGTTGTCTGTATTATTCATATTGTTGTACTAGGCGGCTTGATGGTTAGTTTGGTGGTGCAACTGTTGCTGCAGAAATGTCAGTTGTTCACTGGCCGTATTAAGTTGATTAAATAGCATACGGGCTTGTCGATCTGGTAAGTAGGCTGCCGCATGCTTGCGAGCAATGCGCGGCCCCATGGTAGCACCATAAAGTAGGTGGATACCGATTAAGTGCTGCTCAACAACTTGCCAGGTTGCCTCCGCAGAGGCAGGGGCAAGGTGCTCTTGGGTGCACAGAAAGTGATGTATCTGTTGGAATATCCAAGGATTGCCTTGGATGGCGCGACCGATCATTAGGCCATCCGCTTGAGTGTGTTGTAAGACGTGCTGAGCCTGTTCGGGTGTGCTGATGTCACCGTTAGCGATAACGGGGATGGTGACGGCTTGTTTAATGGCGGCAATGGTATCGAATTCAACTTCACCTTTAAAGGCGCATTGGCGTGTGCGGCCATGCACAGCCAGAGCGCTGATGCCGGCCGCTTCAGCAATTTTAGCGATATCAACGCCGTTGCGTTGTTGCGGGGAGCTACCAGTACGAATTTTTAGGGTCACCGGGACGTCAACCGCGTTAACCACAGCTTGCAGTATTTCAGCAACCAGTTGGGGTTGTGCTAGGAGAGCGGAGCCGGCGGCTTTTTTGAGTACTTTCTTCGCCGGACAACCCATGTTGATATCAACAATGTCAGCACCTAAGGCAACATTGGCTTGAGCCGCTTGGGCCATTGTCTGTGGGTCATTGCCGGCAATTTGTACACTGACCGGCCCTATGTCGTCGGCGTGTGGCAGACGCAGTTGTGATTTGCGGCTGTGCCAAAGTGATGTGTCTGATGTAAGCATTTCGGCGACGGCAAGGCCGGCACCCATATTGCGTAATAAGTTGCGCGTGGGTCGGTCAGTCAGGCCTGCCATAGGCGCCACCAGTAACCCATTGCTAAGCTTGTGTGGGCCAATTGAGAATCCATTGATTGCGTGTTGCAGGCTCATGGTCATTGATTCTTGCTGATGGTGTAAATTAAAGGATGCAAAAAAGCACCACAGGGAGGCACAAAATAGGTTATTTGGCGGCTTTAAACTAAGAGGCGAAAGTATAGCAATTGTACAAAATTTGTTCAATTGATCTAGGGGGCAATTTGAGTAATTGTTGGGTTTTTAAGTTGTCTATTGGGTCAACTATTAACCTAGATTGCTTGTCTGATTGATAGTAAAAGTAGCTCTTAGTAAAGTAATTGGAATAAGCCTAAGCTGCTTATAGTAAGCAGTCCAATACCCAAAATTTGGTGCACTTGGGCGGCTTGGCGAGTAAGTAAATAGTTGTGTGCTTTAAGTCCCATAATATGGCCAATGGCGGCCGGAATTATCAGTAGGCCAGCCCACTGCCACTGCAAGTCTACGCCGGCTATAACAAAAGCGGTAACTTTGATAATCACCAACATAAACCACAATACAAACAACGTGTCACGGTATGTTTGCTGTGGAATCTGGCGCATGGCTACGGCAGCAATGAGGGGGGCGCCAACCAAAGAGACGCCACTAAAATAGCCACCTAAAATCAGCAGCACCCTGTCGGCCCATAGGGAATCACTGGTAATGGTTTTTTGTAATACCCATTGCAGGGCATAGAACATGGTAATGCCATAGATGATTATCACCATCCACTGGGCAGGAAGGCTAAGTAAGCCAATCACTCCGGCAAGTTTGGGTATGAGCATCCATTGCATGCTGGTCTTAATAAATGGCCAGTGAATGCGCTTAATTTTGTGGCTTGCAGTAATGAAGGAAAAGAATAGTAGGTGCAAGGCGATAATAGGAAGGAAGAATAGGGGCTCATCGGCGACCAAAAATAATAGGGGTAAAGACAAGGCCGCACCACCAAACCCCAAGCCGGCGCGTACAAATCCTGACCAAACAAAAATCAGGCTGATGGCGAGTAGTTGAAGGCTGGTGAATTGCATATTAGGCTAGTTAGCGTTTGTAGCCATCAATGCGCACCCATTCGTCTTTTTGGCTAACTGAGTGCATGTCAAACCAGGGTGTGTAGGCGGCGATTACGGCATCTGCTTGGTGCTCCAATATGCCTGATAGGGTGATAAGACCCTGACGCTTGGTTAGAGCCGATAATGCCGGGGCGAGCTCTATCAGTGGCCCAGCCAAGATATTGGCGAGCATGACGTCAACTGGATCTGACGGTGTGTTATGGGGTAGGTAAACAGGAATGCGTGCCGGTTCAATGTTGTTGCGTTGAGCATTGTCACTGGTGGCTACTAGGGCCTGCTCGTCGTTATCAACGCCCAATACGTGCTCGGCACCAAGCAAGAGCGCGGCAAGCCCCAAAATGCCGGAGCCGCAGCCATAGTCGATGGCGTGTTTGCCTTGCCAGTCTTGCTGTGCTATCCATTCCAGACACAGGGCTGTGGTGGGGTGGCTGCCAGTGCCAAAGGCCAGACCTGGGTCCAGCATCAGGTTGGCTGCGGAGGCATCGACTACGGGCTTCCAGCTTGGGCAGACCCATAGGCTTGGGCCAAATTGGACAGGTTCAAAGCGATCCATCCACTCTCGTTCCCAGTCTTTGTCTTCCAGGATTTCCAGTTTGTAGGGTGGGAATTCGGTGGCTGAGAATTGCTCGCGCCAGCCGTTTCGTAGGTGTGCTAGCAGGGCTTTGTCATCACTGTCAGCTGCAAATAGCCCCATCACTCTTGTGTCCTGCCACAAAGGTGTAGTGCCCTTGATTGGTTCAAACACTGGCTGGTCAGCACCATCAAGCATAGATACGGCACTGGCTCCGCAAAGGAGCAGCATGTCCTCGAGGGCTTCTGTATGTTGTGGATCTGTGTGTAAGGTAATTTGCATCCAGGGCATAATCGTACCTATGCTAGTAACGGGTATGATTTCACCGTGGAGCAACGGCAAAATCTCGACAAATAAAAAACGCCGTGATTAGAAAGCTAGGCACGGCGTTTACTGGTCAAAAGAGTGGCTTAAAGACCTAGCTTCTCTTCCAAATAGTGAATATTGACACCGCCAACCGCAAAGTTGGTATCACGCACTATATCCTTTTGTAACGGAATATTGGTTTTGATGCCATCGATAATCATCTCATCCAATGCCACTTCCATGCGCTTAAGAGCTTCTTCACGTGTGGGTGCATAGGTGATCACCTTGGCAATCATAGAGTCATAAAATGGTGGGATCGAATAGCCGCTGTACAGGTGTGAGTCGACACGAACACCTAAACCACCAGGGGCATGGAATTGGTTGATTTTGCCAGGGCAAGGCAGAAAGCTAACCGGATCTTCAGCATTAATACGGCACTCAAAGGAATGGCCATTGATCTGCACATCTTCTTGCTTGATGGATAGCGGCTGGCCACTGGCAATTAACAATTGCTCTTTGATGATATCGATACCGGTGACCATCTCGGAAACTGGGTGTTCCACCTGTACGCGGGTGTTCATTTCGATAAAGAAAAAACGGCCATTTTCGTACAGGAATTCAAACGTACCGGCGCCACGATAACCAATTTCTACACAAGCATCGGTACACGATTTGAGTACTTGGGCGCGTGCTTCAGGATCAATATGTGGTGCAGGTGCTTCTTCAACTACCTTCTGATGGCGGCGTTGCATCGAGCAGTCGCGATCGAACAAATGGATAGCGTTACCCTGACCATCGGCCAACACCTGAACTTCCACATGACGTGGATTTTCAAGGAACTTCTCCATGTAGACCGTATCATCACCAAAGGCGGCTTTAGACTCAGTTTTGGTAACAAAGATGGAGTTGATCAAAGCCGCTTCGCTATGCACGACACGCATACCTCGGCCACCACCACCAGCTGACGCCTTGATAATAACGGGGTAACCAATTTCTTTGGCAATGCGCATGGTGCGCTCGTTATCTTCGTCAAGAGGGCCGTTAGAGCCAGGTACGGTAGGAACTCCTGACTGCTGCATGGCAGCGATAGCGGCCACCTTGTCACCCATGATGCGGATGGTTTCGGCCTTTGGGCCGATAAAGGTAAAGCCACTGTTTTCGACCATTTCAGCAAAACCAGCATTTTCTGCCAAGAAACCATAGCCAGGGTGAATGCCTGTGGCGTCGGTCACTTCAGCGGCGCTGATGATGCGAGGGATATTAAGATAACTATCAGTGGAGGAGTTGGGGCCAATGCATACGGCTTCATCAGCTAGTCGCACATGCATCAAGTCCTTGTCCACCTTGGAATACACAGCCACGGTTTTGATGCCCAGTTCTTTGCAAGCGCGAAGGATACGTAGGGCAATCTCACCACGGTTGGCTATGACTACTTTTTTTAACATAAGGTTCTCCGGTTTAACCGACTATTATTAACCGATCGTAACCAAAACCTGGTCAAATTCGACTGCGTCGCCGTCTTCAACCAAAACGGCTGTGATGGTGCCTGACTTATCTGCTTCAATTTGATTCATCATCTTCATAGCTTCAACAATGCAGATTACATCACCTTCCTTCACGGATTGACCAACCTGAACGAATGGTGCGGCGCCTGGGGAAGGTGCACCGTAGAAAGTGCCTACCATGGGGGAAGTGACGGCATGTCCATCTATAACCGGGGCCGCAGCTACCGGAGCTGCAGCTGCAGGCGCTGCGACTGGTGCCGCGACTGGCGCTGGTGCGGCTTGCATTACAGGTGCCGCTATAACAGACGAGGCACGGCTGATGCGCACGGACTCTTCACCTTCCTTAATCTCGATTTCGTTGATGTCCGATTCTTCGAGTAGCTCGATGAGTTTTTTTACTTTGCGAATGTCCATGTTAGATCTCTTTTATTAACATATTGGATTAATTGTTGGATTGAATATGGCTAATAGCCGACTGCATGGCGTAGTTGTAGCCGGCTGGGCCTAGGCCCACGATGACGCCTTGGGCGACATCGCTGAAATAAGAGTGGTGCCGAAACGTCTCTCTTGCGTGTACATTGCTAATGTGTACTTCGATAAAAGGTAGATTGACAGATAATATCGCATCTCGCAGGGCAACACTGGTGTGAGTGAACGCGGCGGGGTTGATTATAATAAATTCAATACCAGCTTCGGGTGCTTCATGAATGGCTTCAATAAGGGCAACTTCGGCGTTGCTTTGCAGGCAGGTGACATCGAGACCGGCAGCTTCACCTAAGGCGGTGCACTGTTGTTCAATGTCACTCAAAGCTAGGTGGCCATAGATACCGGGCTCGCGCTTGCCTAACATATTAATGTTGGGGCCGTTCAGTAACAGAATTCTGGCCATGGCTCAATTCCCTGCGGAGTAGAATAGGATTGTAGAAACAAAAGCCACATAGTGAATGATATGTGGCTGAGCTTAGTTTAGCGCAAATGATGGCAAGATGGCAGAAATTTGCCGAAGTTTTTGCAAGTTTTTCATTCTTGATGTGGGTTGGGTTCATTTTCCTGATATCTTCATGGTTGCTGACTACTGTACTCATTATATTTGCGCTACTATGGTGTTGATTGTGAGTAAGTTGATATTTGGAGAGCAAGTATTGTATTCGTTTGCACGTTATGTTTTGTTTTTTGGGAGTCTATTGTTAGCGGCTTGTACGGGGGTACCAGTGGCACCTAACGATACGGAAAATAGCCAGTCTCCCGTTGCTGATGGGGTTCAGCCAAGGCAAAAGTTGGAATCCGAAATAGAGATAGAAAAAGAACCAGAGCCAGAACCAGAGCCAGAGCCAGAGCCAGAGCCAGAGCCAGAGCCAGAGCCAGAGCCAGAG